>VAPL010678830.1_pt1 | contig 52360 bp, 45 predicted proteins | sample 3395061 | NCBI WGS metagenome assembly VAPL01 (sample SAMN08290444, study PRJNA428436) | hydrothermal vent metagenome | isolation source: Deep-sea hydrothermal vent chimney 2 | place: Pacific Ocean: Juan De Fuca Ridge | depth 2182 m m | reverse complement strand
TTAAGAAACACTATTTGTTGTTTATTCAACAGGCCTTTTCTTCCCTGCCTTTGCCGGTAGGCAGACGCCTCCTACAACAAAGTTTCCATTAAACCTGCCTGCGGAAGACAGGATAACAGTAGAACCTTTTTTATAATTACCTTTTGTATTAAACAATTGTCGCCTGTTGACTGAAAATTTATTAAATTGTCGATTGGTTTTTTATTCAGTTATTATCCATATAAAATTATGAAAAGTACATCACGGAGGAGATTTTTAAAATCAACTGGCGCAGCAGCCTTAGGAGGAACATTAGCATTTAATATTGGCCTACCAAAAGCATCTTATGCTATGAATAGTGAAACCTTAAAAATCGGGTTGATAGGATGTGGAGGCCGTGGAACAGGGGCCGCAAATCAGGCACTTAATGCAGATCCCAATGTGGTGCTTACTCACATGGCAGATGTTTTTGATGACCGACTCAGTCAATCATATAACAGCTTGGTGGAATTGCATGGTGAAAAAGTTAAAGTAGATAGTTCAACAAAATATTTGGGCTATGATGGCGCAAAAAAAGTTATAGAATCTGACGTTGATGTTGTGATTTTGACAACCCCTCCTGTCTTTAGACCAAAGCAATTAGAAATGGCTGTTGCTGCCGGAAAGCATGTGTTTTGTGAGAAACCCATGGCAATTGATGCACCTGGCATCAAACGAATATTGGCAGCAGCAAAACTTGCCAAGGAAAAAGAACTTTCACTTGTATCCGGATTTTGTTGGAGGTATCACACACCTAAAAGGGAAACTTTTGGTAAAATATTAAATGGTGCTATTGGTAATGTTGGCTCTGTTTACAACACCTTCAATACCGGAGGACTGTGGCTCAGAGAGGTAGAAGAGAATTGGTCATCCATGCATAAAAAAATGAGAAACTGGATTTATTACAATTATTTATCTGGTGACCATATAATCGAGCAAGCCATTCATAGCATTGATATGATGTCTTGGGCTATGGGGGATGTATTACCGGTGAGAGCGACTGGCACGGGTGGCAGGCAAAGCAGAATAGGAAAAGAATATGGAAATGTATTTGATCATTTTGCTATAGAATATGAATATAAAAATGGTGTCAAAGGTTTTCACTTTAGTCGTCAGCAAAAAAATTGTTCCAGAAGTTACGGATTAGAAATACTGGGTGACAAAGGACATTGTGTAATTGATGTTATCAGAAATAAGCATACCATCACAGGTGCTAAAGATTGGAAATATAGTGGTGAAGGAAATGACATGTACCAGCAAGAACATGATGAGCTATTCGCATCTATCAGAAATAGCAAACCCATGAATGATGGAGAATGGATGGCTCGAAGTAATATGTTGGGAATTATGGGAAGAATGGTAGCTTATACCGGACAAACTATCACTTATGAGGAGGCATTAAATTCTACTGAAATATTGGGTGCTGATGATATAGACAAAATTACTGATTTTGCAGATTTGCCTGTGGCACAGCCGGGTATCACAAAGTTTTTATAATATTAGCCGTCCGGAACAATAAAATTGTGCTAACCCCAAGAGGGATTGATAATTTTTTAGGCACTTAGCAATATCTGGTTTTGGAAAAATATAATTGACTGATTTATTTCGAAATAATCACTGTTTTCTACTTTCGTATAATTATCAAAGTATCAACTCTTATGAAAAGAAAAGAATTTTTAAAAATATCAGGAGCTGCTGCGATCGGTTCAATGGTATCTCCGGAACTCATAGCAAGTTCCATACCCGTAGCTAAAAAATTGAAAATCAAGAAAAGCCTGAAGTTTGGCATGATCAAAGAAGATCTTTCTGTACTGGATAAATTCAAATTACTCAAAGACATCGGGTTTGATGGCGTGGAGTTGGACAGTCCAAATAAACTTGATAAAAAAGATATACTGGAAGCCAGAGATAAAACCGGACTGGAGATTCCGGGTACTGTCAATTCTGTTCACTGGACATCGCCACTCTCCGACCCAGACCCAAAGGTGAGAGCCAAATGTGTTGAATCGATGAAATCAGCTTTGCGCGATACAAAAGAATATGGTGGAAATACTGTTTTACTGGTACCGGGTGTGGTAAATGAGAATATATCTTATGACGATGCTTACACCAGATCACAAGAAGAAATAAGAAAAATATTGCCGGTTGCTGAAGAAACAGGTGTAAAAATTGCAATTGAAAATGTATGGAACAATATGCTGATCAGTCCTTTGGAAGCAGCCAGATATATAGATGAATTTGACAATGAAATGATAGGGTGGTATTTCGATGTTGGAAATATCATAAGGTATGGTTGGCCGGAGCACTGGATAAAGATACTTGACAAACGCATATTAAAATTAGATATAAAAGAATACAGTCGGGTCAAACAAAAGGAAGAGGGAATATGGGCTGGGTTTGATGTGAAATTGACTGATGGAGATTGCAATTGGCCAGTCGTGATGAAAGCATTAGAAAAAATAAATTACAGCGGAGGTTGGGGCTCCGCAGAAGTTCCCGGCGGTGACCGCAAAAGGCTTCAGGATATCTCTGACAGAATGGATAAGATATTCAATAGCTAAATAGTCAAAAATCCATGAAAGCCAAGTTGGCAGTTTCTTCATACTTCATGTAGATTTGCGTGTTCGGTTTACCCATTAATATTGTAGTAAAAATGAGTGTCTCTTTATCAAAATATTTAATCTTTTTCTTGTCTGTTTCTATATTTCAAAACCCTGTTTTTGGACAAGAAAATGATAGTCAATCAAGTTTGAAGTGGCACACAGATTTTGAAGCAGCAGTTAAGGATGCTGATGCCAATGGCAAAAATATAATGCTATATTTTTCGGGTTCCGATTGGTGCAAACCTTGCATACAACTCAATAAAAACATAATCGAAACCAAAAGTTTTTCGGATTATGCTTTAGGAAAATTTATATCAGTAAAATTGGATTTTCCAAAAATGAAAAAGAATAAGCTTTCTGAAAATATATCATCTCAGAATGACGCAATGGCAGAACGATACAATCCAAATGGAGTTTTCCCACTTCTGGTTTTCTTGGATAAAAATGAAGAAATCATTGGATATACGGGGTATTCCGATGTTTCTCCAGGAGTTTTCGTATCGACAATTGAGAAGATTATGGACCAATGAGAAACTTGGTTCTTTCTTTTTTTTTAATTCTTTCACTTTCCGCTAAATCACAAACCAAAACCAGTTCCAAAATTATCTCATTAATGGGATCAAGGTTTGAACTGCTTGCCCTGGCATCTGATGAAAATATAAGAGAAAAAGCCATTGAAGATGCAATTGAAGAAATTGCAAGAATAGAAAATATCATTTCATCATGGAAGCCAGACTCTGAAACAGCTTTAATAAATTCTAATGCAGGGATAAAACCCATTAAAGTAAGTACCGAGCTTTTTAATCTTATTGAAAGATCCTTAAAAGTTTCAAAACTCACCAATGGGGCATTTGATATTTCGTTCAGTTCTATTGATAAATTTTGGACTTTTGATGGCCACCAAATGGCTATGCCAGATTCTGCAATGATTCAAGCCACCTTTTCCAAAATAAACTATAAAAATATAGTTCTAAATAGAATTGATCAAACTGTTTTTCTACGTAAAAAAGGAATGAAAATTGGTTTTGGCGCTATTGGGAAAGGATATGCTGCCAATCGTGCAAAGAAAATCATGACAAAGCAAGGTATAATAAGCGGCATGATCAATGCCGGAGGAGACTTGATCGCATGGGGAAGTCAAGAGCAAGGAAATCCGTGGCAAATCGGAATTGCTGACCCTTCAAAACAAAAAGACTACATTGCTTGGCTCGACATTGTCAATATGAGCGTGGTCACCTCTGGAAATTATGAGAAGTTTGTAATCATTGAAGGAAAGAAATATGGGCATATTATCAATCCAAAAACTGGTTATCCTGTGGAAGGAATTCAAAGTGTGACTATTGTCTCCCCCGATGCTGAACTTTCTGATGCCCTGTCAACATCCGTATTTGTACTGGGAATTACAGAAGGTTTGGAGCTAGTAAATAAATTGAAAAATGTTGAATGCCTGATAATTGACAATAAAAATAAAATATGGACTTCCGATAAGTTGAATTTGAATTATTATGATTAGTAACTCTGGCTCAAATTAATTTATTCAGTACCATTAAATTCTATGAGAAAAATAATTTAGTTTGACGCTAAACGTCATACTAACCTCTTACGCTAGAATCAGGAATACTCTTCAATAAATCTTTTGTTTCATTAAAATTTTCCTGGCCGATTGTAAAACAATCTATAAAATCATGTCCCAATGCGTATTGAAGGCATTCATCTTTTTTATCCACCAATTGTCCTGCGCCGAATATTTTCATACCAATAATTCCTTTGCCCTGAGCTTTCATTTTTTTCAATACAGGAACAACTTCATTCACTGTACCGTCCATTCTGGCAGCATAGGGATTAATTCTGGCCAAATCAACTTGTACCCAATCAGAATCTGCTGCTGCTTTCAATGCGCCTAACGTGTGGCAGCTGACACCATGCGACCTGATGATACCATCTTCACGTGCTTGTGCAAGCACATCCATGGCTCCGTTTTTAATTTTTGGCCAATTAGGGTCTCGCATAAAGTGTAGCAACACAATATCAAGATAATCTGTATTGAGTTCCTGTCTGAATCTGTCTAAATCATCTTTCATTTCTTGCGCTGTCGTAGCATGGGTTTTAGTCATGATTACTACTTTTTCACGAGGCACATAATTCAATGCTTCTTTCAAATGCGGATGCGTACCATATTGATCAGCCGAATCCCAAAAATTAATCCCTTCATCGAAAGCAGCATAAAGCAACTCTCCTACTCCTTTTACGCCAAGCTTTCTTGTCTGGTTAGATTGCTTATTTACTCCATGAGTTCCTGTACCCATGGCTAATCTTGAAAGTTCAATTCCGGTATTTCCCAGCATCACCCGATCATAGGCATATTTTTTTGTGGATCCGGCATATAAATGATGCTGAAAAGGATTGACTGCAAAAGCCCCGGCTGTCAGTAATGATGCTTTTAGGAAATCTCTTCGTTTTACAAGTCCGGATTTTGGACAAGTAGTAAAATGCTTATTGTGTTTCATGATCAGAAAATTATCTTTTACCTACATAAATTTCAATAATATTTATGTTTTAAACAAACATTGAATGATCATTTAATGTTTGTTTTTTCATACACGATGCAATCCTCCATCAAAATTATTTTACCCTTACTTCACCATTAGTAAATTCACAATCTTTTTGAGACATCAAATACTACTATTTCCTAAAAAGAGTAGTATTGTTTGCAGCAAAATAATTAAGGGTTAATTTTACCTTTAATACTCAAAATTAATTTCTTCCATAAGATTAAGACAATACAAACATGAACACTCATTTTTCACCACTAGATTATGCCGTTTTTGGACTATATGTTCTACTTATCGTAGGTATAGGATTATGGATTTCTCGTACAAAAAAAGGAGAGGAAAAAACTGCCGACGATTATTTTCTTGCAGGCAAATCATTAACATGGTGGGCCATTGGTGCTTCTCTTTTGGCTGCCAATATATCAGCGGAACACTTCATAGCCATGTCTGGTTCTGGTTTTATTACAGGATTAGCCATAGCAACATATGAGTGGTTGGCAGCGATTACGCTCATATTAGTCGGTAAATATTTTCTACCCATTTTCTTAGAGAAAAAAATATATACGATGCCTCAATTTTTGCAAATGAGGTTTTCAAGAGGTGTCAGTACATTGTTTGCAATATTTTGGTTACTGGTTTATGTATTTGTCAATCTAACAACAGTTTCATATTTGGGAGCCTTGGCCATGGAAAAAATCATGGGAGTACCGATGATATGGGGCATATTTGGATTAGCATTTATTTCGGGATTATACTCAATTTATGGAGGTTTGAAAGCCGTGGCATGGACAGATGTGATACAAGTTGTATTTCTTATTGGCGGTGGTTTGGTAACTACATTTTTAGCTTTGAATGCAGTAGGAGGTGGTAGTGTAATTAATGGTTTTGCAGAAATATATGAAAAAGCCAGGGACCATTTCGACATGATTATTACCCATGGCCAGATGATCATTCCAGATACTGTTGACCCGGTAACCGGGGAAGTTTTAACTACAAAAGACGCCTTTTATGATCTTCCTGGATTAGCTGTAATATTTGGTGCCATGTGGATAGCAAATTTTGGTTATTGGGGATTTAATCAATATATCATACAAAAAGGGTTGGCGGCTAAGTCATTAGATGAAGCAAAAAAAGGGTTGGTTTTTGCCGGTTATCTTAAACTGATCATGCCTTTGCTTGTGATCATCCCTGGGATAACGGCATATGTATTAGTAAATCATTACTCCCCAGAAGAATTGGCAGTAATGATTGGAAAGCCGGTAGAAGCTATTGGCGAAATAGCAAAATCTGATGAAGCATATCCTTGGTTATTAAAAAACTTTGTGCCTCCAGGAGTAAGAGGTCTTGCATTTGCTGCCCTTGTCGCAGCCATTGTTTCTTCACTTGCTTCCATGATCAATAGTACATCCACAATCTTCACAATGGATATTTATAAAAACTACATGAATAAAAATGCTTCAAATAAGCAATTGGTATTTGTTGGACGTATTGTTGCATTTGTGGCTTTGTTTATTTCCACAATGGCAGCCCAGCCTCTACTCGGAGGACTTGATCAGGCTTTCCAATATATCCAGGAGTTTACAGGATTTATTACTCCAGGGGTATTTGTGGTATTTTTCATGGGTCTTTTCTGGAGGCAGGCAACTGTAAATGCAGCATGGGTAGCCGCAATTGGCACTTTTGTATTTAGCATACTCTTTAAAATATTGCTTCCAGACAGCCCATTTATGTTACGAATGGGATATGTATTTATGATTCTTGTGTTGCTGGCCTCTGTTGTTAGTTTTCTCGATAAAGGTAAGAAAGTCAGATCTGCCTGCCCTGAATCTTTTATGGGAAAAGCAGCTTTGAATACTGGCTGGGCATTGGTGATAATATCTGCAATAGGGGTGATATTAGGTTTGCTATATTCCGAAACTATGGCACATTTAGCCTTCTCTTCGATTTATATGATCTCGTTACTACTGGCATTTGTTGGAGTAATTTTAATTACAAATGTAAAAATGAATGTAGCAGATCCTAAGGCCATTGAAGTAGATAAAAAAATATTTGAAACCGGGCCTATATTCAATATCTCAGCAATGGGAATAGTGATAATATGCACCTTTTTGTACTTTCTATTTTGGTGAAAAAAATATCAGCTTATTATGCTGAAGAACCTAAATATTTTGTAGCAGTCGATTGTGTGATTTTTGGATTTGACAAAGGTAAACTAAAACTGCTCCTTGTTAAACGATTCAGACCTCCCGAAAAAGGAGAATGGTCTTTAATGGGCGATTTTTTGCAACCAACCGAAACACTCGAAAGTTCTGCCCAACGCACGCTCACCAAGTGGACCGGATTACAAAATGTTTTTTTGGAGCAGTTTTATTGCTTCAGTAATCTGGGTAGGGATCCTGGCGAAAGGGTACTTTCTGTTGCATATTACGCACTTATTAAAATTGATGACACTGATAAAAAATTAACTAAAAGCCATGATGCCCAATGGATTGAAATCGGTAATATTCCAAAACTAATATTTGACCACCAAGACATGGTAAATATGGCCATGGAAGTAATTAAGCACAAATGCCGCTTCGAGCCTTTAGGATTTGAATTATTACCTGAGCAATTTACAATTCCTCAACTGCAAAAACTGTATGAAGAAATCCTGCAATTCAAACTAGATAATGCTAACTTCAGGAAGAAAATCCTATCAATGAAAGTCTTGAAAAAACTTAATAAAAAAGACAAATCTCTTTCCAAAAAAGGCGCTTATTATTATACTTTTGATAAGGATATGTACATAAAATACAGCGAGTCGGGTAATTTCTTTGAGATATAAAATTCGTAATCATGTCATGTTGGAGGATTTCTATCATCCTCATTTATAACGAGGACGGCAGAAAAATGCTTTTCTAACGCCTCGAATTCACAGTATTATAAATAGAATAAAAAAAATATCTAATGATCATGGGAAATAAGAAATATGTAATTGGCGTGGATTATGGATCAGATGCTGTAAGGGCAATAATCGTTGATACTGCTGACGGTACAGAACTGGCAAGCTCATCCATTAATTATCCAAGATGGAAAGAAGGCAAATATTGTGATTCAACTAAAAACCAATTTCGTCAGCATCCACTGGATTATTTGGAAGGTTTGCAAGCTACAATCAAAGATGCCTTAAGCCAATGCGATAGCGGTGTTGCACAAAATACTGTTGGGTTGTCGGTCGACACTACGGGCTCCACTCCTATTGCTGTAAATGAGGCAGGTATGCCATTATCACTGACTCCAGAGTTTGCAGAAAACCCAAATGCAATGTTTGTGCTCTGGAAAGATCACACCGCTGTAAAAGAAGCGGAAGAAATAAATCAATTAGCCAGAACATGGGGAGGTACAGATTTCACGAAGTTTGAAGGTGGAATTTATACCTCGGAGTGGTTTTGGGCCAAGCTGCTTCATGTAATTCGTGAAGATATAAAGGTAAGAGAGGCTGCATTTTCCTGGGTGGAGCATTGCGATTGGATACCCGCCTTACTTACGGATATGACAAACCCCATAAAAATAAAACGCAGCAGATGCGCTGCCGGCCACAAGGCTATGTGGCACAAAGATTTTAGTGGGCTACCAAATGAGGAATTCCTTATTAAATTAGATCCTCTTCTTGCCGGATTGAAAGAAAGGTTATTTTCTACAACTTACACCGCAGATGTACCAGTAGGAAATCTTTGTGAGGAATGGGCAGATAAATTGGGATTGCCTACTTCTGTAGTAGTTGGTGCTGGAACTTTCGATGCACATGCTGGGGCAGTTGGTGGACAAATAGAAGCTAATACCTTGAGTAAGGTGATGGGCACATCTACCTGCGACATGCTCGTAGCTCCATTCGAAGAACCTGGTGAGAAATTGGTAAATGGCATTTGCGGTCAGGTAGATGGTTCTATTGTTCCCGGTATGTTGGGATTTGAAGCGGGGCAATCGGCATTTGGGGATATTTACGCCTGGTTTAAAAAAATACTGCTGTGGCCCAGCATTGAAATACTTCAAAATTCTCCGAGTATTGATGATAAGACCAAATCAAAATTAATTGAAGAAATAGGTGATGGCATAATTGCCAAATTATCAGAAGAAGCTTCAAAAATTCCAATTGGAGAAACGGGTATTGTAGCACTTGACTGGATGAATGGACGAAGAACCCCCGATGCCAACCTTTTGCTGAAAGGAGCAATTCTGGGTTTAAACCTTGGTTCTGATGCACCAACAATATTCAAAGCACTTGTAGAAGCTACTTGTTTTGGATCAAAAAAAATTACCGATCGCTTTCTTCAGGAAGGTATTCCTATTCGCAATGTAGTGGCGCTTGGAGGCGTGGCGAAAAAATCTCCTTTTGTGATGCAGGTGATGGCAGATGTTCTCAATATGCCAATAAAAGTAGTTGCCTCAGAACAAACACCTGCATTGGGGGCAGCCATGTTTGCATCAGTAGTTTCGGGTGTACATCCAGATATAGAAACTGCTAAAAACTCCATGGGTAGTGGATTTGATGCAGCGTATCATCCTATTCCCGAAAATGTAGAAAAGTATAAATCTCTTTATGAGAAATATACTGAATTTGGAAATTTTATTGAAAGCCAGACATAGGGTACGGGTTCTGGGCTTGAAAGTGATTCACGAATTACTTCATTTAACCTGAAACAAATATTAAATAAAAACTTAAGGTCTGCGGTTGGCTGACCTGTCCAATTGATTTTACTTGATTCAAAAAATTAGCTAATTCGCACCAAATACTATACTTCTGGAATCTATAGAAATTGTATTCACTACCAACCTACTTCTGTAAAACGAATTAATCTGATCCTTTATCTTTGAGAAGTTTCATCACCCTGCTGAAAGGTATCAACATGGTGTTCCAGGGTAAGTCGGAAAGTACTATCAATAGAAGAACGGAAGGATCGAAGTATTTTGCTGCAAGAACTATCGCTAAACCGTTATTCATATATGCCGCTCCTATGGTTATCGAAATTTTGTTTTTCCTATTTTGTCTATAAGCCAATAAATACCCAAACAAATGAAGAAAAATAAACACCAGGTATAAAATAGCTATCTGAATAAAAACATTTAACGAATCACTCAATACCATATCTCGCTGCGATCCTATCACTACATATACCATGAACGAAAGCAAAAGAATATTGATAGCAGTAAACTGGTGAGTTTTTACTTTAATTTTCTCTGAATAATACTTTCTTAACACCTGAGAAGCGATCATGGGAACAAAGATTATTATACTCAGATCTTTAAAAATAACCCAAGCATCTATTGAAAGAGTTTCAAAACTCAATAGTCCAAATATCAGTGGAATAGAAAAGGGTGCTATAATTGAAGTAATAAAAGTGATACCGGTAGAAAGGGCTACATTTCCTTTTAGAATATCTGAAAATGTCGTGGAAGCCACTGCCGCGGGCATTGAAGTCAAAAGCATTATACCAATGGCCATTTCATAATTAATGAATTGGAATACAAGAAAAAATATAGTTGGAATAAAAATCATATAGGCAAATGCCAAATATGACATCAATTTGTAATTTTTTATTTCTGAGAAGATTTGAATAAAATCAGCTTTCAAAAACACCAGCAACAACATGACCATTAATACCGGTTCCAACAGTTGCATTAATAAATCAATATAAATTGGGAAACTCAAGCCAAATGCGAGTCCGGCAACTAAAAAGATCCAATAATTTTTCTCAATAAATCTGATTGGTGATATCATCTGATTCTGTTTTTATAAATGCAATATACCAGAAAATATTCATGAGAATTTGAGACTAAATCACATTGTGGTTATTTCAGTATCTGGTCTGCGAAAGGTTATTGATTTAAGCTTTTGGGTCTATTGCTATTTGCGATGATTTTTACTTTAGAAAATATCTTCATTTTTCCCTGCCTTGCAGTCTGCCTACCGCATCGGGCATCTGTCTATGGTTTGCAAGAACATCCGTTATGGGGGTAATCAATATCAATGAATGCACAAAAAACCTAAATGAATGATTTGTTCCTTCCAAATTAACTTAACGGGATCTCTACTAATTTAATATGATTAATTTGCTTTGATAGGTCTTGTCCTTTTGCTTTAGATGCAAAAAGTAGATTCCGTTCTCAGGGTTTTGAAGATCGAACGCCATATGCTTTTCTGCGATGCTCAATTTCCTTTCATATAGTGTATGTCCAGAAGAATCCATAATCTTAATTTCCGTCGGTCCAATTGATTCCGTTTCCATAGTAAATGTTCCTCTATTAGGATTTGGGAATATTCTCACTGGATTTACAGAAAAGTCAGCATTCAAACCTGTTATCTGGTCAAGGCTGGCCATTACGGCAGCTGCATCTACCTTGCCATAACCCCACAAGAGATTAGGAACAGTACCAGTAAAATTGTCACTCGTTGCATTAGCTGCTAATAAATCTTGCACATCTTGCGGGGTCAAATCGGGATTGACCTCCAGCATAAGTGCGATAATTCCTGCAACAATAGGAGCAGCTGCAGATGTTCCCCTTCTAATGGAAAAATCCCAAGAATTTCCATCCCCTTTACTTATTTTGCCTACTCCTAAAGATTCATCGAAGTCATTGTAAAAAGAGCTCTCTGCTGCAGCGATGAGGTTGGCAGGTGCAGTAATATCGGGTTTGATTCTACCATCTAAAGTGGGGCCCTGACTACTTTTGAAATATCGTGCTCCAATGGTACCCTCAATGGAAAACATTTCACCAAGGTTGTTTACAAATGAATTCTTTGTCGTATAGCCTCCAACAGAAATAATGGAGTGTGCGGTTCCTCCTAGCTCACCCATGGTGAATTTTGGATTTCCACTCAAAACTCGTGTTCCTTCTATAAATTCATCCGCACCTAATCCTGAAAGATCTGTAAAAAAAGCTTCTCCTGTGTTATTGGCAGCATAGGCATGCACGGTACCTTGGTTCGAATGAAATAATAACTGAACAAAATCATTATCAAGGAGATTATTAAAATTCACATCACTCCCAATAGACTGTGCTGTATTATCAATATAAAACTGAGCGTGAGGCCGATTATTTAAAGGATTAATTTCAATTCCGCCTTCGTAGTATAATGTATCTCCTTCCATGTCTATTAATTTTCCATTCATAAATGAAACAGGATTATCAGACTGGAGGATTTCTCCAGAAGCCTCCAACATTTTTGTTTCAGGATTGAATATTTGTAATCCAACCTGAAAATTAGTACCAACCTCTCCCCATATGTCTACCAGTGCAATACCAGCACTGATCTCATCTGGCCATACCAAATAACTCAGAATAGAATTTTCATTATCAAATGTATGGTCAAAATGCAAATAAAATCCATCGGAATCTCCTTCATTTCCTACAGCACCAACAATTATTTTACCAGGCCCAGCCATGGCATCGATGGCCTGATCCGTAAGGGAAGATCCATCGTGCGGTCCTGTATGATGTCCCTGGCTGATATTGACAACAGCAGGTTTACCCACCGATTCGGCATATTGAAATATATAGTTAATGCCATCAATAACGCCTGTATTATTTCCCCTGACACCATCACGAGCATTCAATGAAACTAATACAATATTGCTTTCAAAGGCGACACCTCTATACATATCTGCCAATGACCCTCCATTTCCTGCGGCTATGCTGGCCACATGTGTACCATGCCCTGCAAGTGAAATGTCCGTTTCAGCATTGCGTATAGATTGTTCATCTGCTAGTTCTCGGCCATAAGCAAAGCCAGAAGGAGGGTTTCCAGACAATGTATTCTGCTCCCATACTTTCATTATTCTTATCGCTCCTGTCTCTGGGTCTGAAAAAGTAGGGTGAGTATAATCAAATCCAAAATCAATAATTCCAATGACAACGCCATTACCTCCATATGACTGAGACAGGCCTTTACCCTTGTGAACCTCATTCACTTTTGTAGCAAGCAATGCTTTATCCAATTTAGGATATACTTCTTTAGCTAATTCAATATATTCTATACCAGTAGTACTGATGAAAGCTTGATAGTTATCAATAGGTATTTGTATAGAAAAAATACTTCCCAAATCTGTATTTACATGAACTTGAAATTCTTCAAATTTTTCTCTATCAAAATCTTCCGAAACAATAATCAATGCTGGCAAATCAGTTATATCTCCATGACCGTACATAATGTATTTTGACTTTAGGCCGGCTAAAGGTATTCCTTTTTGTAAATTCCTGGTGAGTAATGTTGCATTCAAACCACAATGTTTAGGTTTGAACTTCTTGTCAATTTGCCCCGAAGCGTGGACTGCCTGATTTGATAAAGTAACTTGCGCAAAGGATACCGACGAAACTATAAACAGCATATAAAATAGAAATATGATTTCTGGATTTTTCATAGCGAATAGGGCATTGAGTACTATTTAATTAGAAGGACATGGTATAACTTATGATGAATAATAAAGATAGGAAAAAAGAAGAGAATTGTTTGGATAAAGGTTAGATTCTCAGGGAAGTCGCCTTTTAGATTTCAGTATTAAATCACGGTATTTATAATCCAGAGCAAGGGTCTTTCAAAGAAGAAAATAGTGTTACTTTTCCCATGGATTGTCGATAGAGTAGCATTGCCGGACCTGTTACGGCATCTGTCAGCGGTTTGCAAAAACCTCAGTTATAGGAAAATCATGCATGGAGACGAGAATGAAAACGTCAATAAAACAAGGCTATGAATTTTTGATGGCTTGGATGGCAGGTTTTGGGTCTTTTGCTAAAAGCAGGCAGACCCCGGAACGGTGTCCGGGGACTATCGAATAGCAAGCATTGCCGAATTTAATTTCACTTACAAGAAAAAATATCTTTTAAATCCCTCCATTGCTTCATATTCTGCGAGACCCATTTGGTCATACTGCTTGGCCAGTCCGGTATTTCTATCTTCAGCACGCTGCCAAAATTCCCTGCTGTCTGATCCCGGAAATAATGCCGCATCTTTTTGAGACTGGTGTTTGAAGATAGCCTTACGCTTTCTCATCAACTCATCCGGGCTCATAGGCACCGCCATTTCTATTTCATTAATTGGCCATTCGTGCCATGCCCCACGATAAAGCCATACCCAACAGTCTTTGATCCAGGGTTCATTTTTCAACTCATCTAAAGCTAAAAATATCGCGTCGAGACAGACCCTGTGCGTTCCATGAGGATCTGAGAGATCACCAGCCGCAAATACTTGTTGGGGTTTTATATATAGCAATAAATCCTTAATGATTTTCACATCTTCCGGACCTACCGGGTTTTTCTTTACTTTTCCTGTTTCATAAAAAGGTAAATCCAAAAAATGTGCTTTATCATCTGTCAGGCCAGCATCACGACAACCTGCGCGAGCCTCACTCCTTCTTATCAAAGCCTTGATTTTTTTCACCTCCGGTTTATCAACTTCTCCAGCCTTCTTCTCTCTGATGTATTTGCTTACTTTATTATATAAATCTGCTGCTTCTTTGTTCTGAACACCAATTGCTTTATCAACCTCTCTGAAAAAATCTGTATGCTGAATAACATCATCATCGAAAACAGCAATATTTCCTGAAGTCTGATATGCCACATGCACATCGTGACCCTGATCGACCAATCTGATAAAGGTACCGCCCATGGAGATCACATCATCATCTGGATGAGGGCTAAATATCACAACTTTTTTCTTTGCTGGTTGGGCTCTTTCTGGTCTGTGCGAATCATCGGCATTTGGTTTTCCTCCAGGCCATCCTGTAATGGTGTTTTGTAACTCATTAAATGCCTTTATATTAATGTCATAAGCTGTTCCTACTTCGGTAACCAAATCATTCATATTATGATCATTGTAATCTCTGTTGGTAAGCTTAAGAATTGGTTTCCCGGTTTTATGACACAGCCAAACCACACTCTTCTTAATCATCTCTTCATCCCATTTCGGGATATCAACAATCCATGGAGTTTTTACCCTGGTAAGATCATCAGCAGATGCCTCATCTAAAATAATGGTTGCATTATCATGGTTTTGTAATATGCTTGCAGGAATCTGATCCGTATTTTCTCCTTCAACAATTTCTTTGATAATGGAAGATTTTCCTTCACCCCAAGCCATTAAAAATACTTTTTTAGCTTTAAACATGGTGCCAATTCCCATAGTTATGGCCTTTCTTGGTACGTTTTTTTCTCCGTAAAAATCGCTTGCGGCAGAAACAATTGTAGATCTGCCAAGTGTTACTAATCTGGTTTTAGAATCAATTGGTGATCCTGGCTCATTAAAGCCGGTATGTCCGCCGCTGCTTATTCCCTGAATAATTACATCAAGTCCACCATTTCCATCTATCTTTTGCTCGTAGCTATCACAAAAATTATTGACTTTCTTCAATGGAATAGAACCATCAGGCATATTGATGTTTTCTTTTAAAATGTCAATATGATCAAACAAATATTCATGCAAAAACTTAGCATAACTTTGAATAGAATCTGGTTTCATTGGGTAAAATTCATCAATATTGAAGGACATTACGTTTTTGAAACTTAGCCCCTCTTTTTTGTGCAATCGAACCAATTCTTCATAAAATGCAACCATGGTTGATCCTGCAGCAAACCCAATGAGGCAAAGCTCATTCCTCAATTGTTTTATTTTAATAATTGAGGCTATTTCGTTGGCTATGGCCACAGAAGCAGAATCTGAGTCGTTGTAAATAGTTATTGGAATTTTTTCAAAACGAAGGTAAGATTTAAGATCGGCTGCATTGGGGTAATTGAGACTGGAAAGATTGGAATCTAACATTGGCTTTTTTGCTTTTTTACTCATTTTAACATCTTATTATAATAAACGCAGCAAAAGTAAATATTTATAATTAGTGTCTATAAGAGAACACATCATTTTTATAAAATTGATTAATATTGCTAAGATTTTATAGTTGAGGTTTTCTATTATAAACACAAAAAAGAAGCACCTTTTTTTGAAATAGAAAAGACAAGTTACCATCAAAACATTTTATACTTTTGTCTGATTACCTTGAATATAAAATCTCGTTCACAACTTAATCATTACAATACCATAGCATGAGAATAGTCATCAAAACCAAAAAAGAAGAAGTAGGTCAATGGAGTGCAAACTATATAATTGATAAAATAAATACTGCCAACCCTACAGCCGATAATCCTTTTGTGCTGGGTTTACCTACAGGGTCCACTCCAATATTAACTTACTCGGAGCTTATCAAAAGACATAAAAAAGGTGATGTTTCTTTTAAAAATGTGGTGACATTCAATATGGATGAATATGTTGGGTTAGCGCAAAATCATCCGGAAAGCTACCATTCTTTTATGCACAAGCATTTTTTTGATCATATCGATATCTCACCAAAAAATATTAATATATTAGATGGAAATGCCACTGATCTGGAAGCAGAATGCCAACAATATGAAGAAAAAATATTGAGCTACGGCGGTATTAATTTATTTCTTGGTGGCATTGGTCCCGATGGACATATTGCTTTCAATGAGCCAGGATCATCGCTCGTTTCCAGAACAAGAATTAAAACGCTCAATCAAGACACTATTCAAGCCAATGCCCGATTTTTTAATAATGATATTTCAAAGGTTCCTACTACAGCGCTAACAGTTGGCGTTGGCACAGTGATGGATTCTAAGGAGGTATTGTTGCTAATCACAGGCTACAATAAAGCCAGGGCTTTACGAGAAGTTGTAGAAGGTGGCGTCAACCATATGTGGACGGTGTCCATGCTGCAATTGCACCAATATGCAGTGTTGGCTTGTGATGAAGATTCTACTATGGAGTTAAAGGTAGAAACCATCAAATATTTTAAAGAAATCGAGGAAACCATTCAGGCCAATTTGGAAAAGAAAAAGTGATGTAGAAATCTGTTTGGGTAATCTTTTTTATCAAAATATAAATTGATCGATCTGCATAAAACCTTCAAGGATTCGATTGCAAATAACTTCTAAATATAGAAATCAAAGATATAGCCTGCTAAAAATCCTTGAAGGTTTGGTTGCAAAAATATTTTTCACAAAATGTGCTTTAACTTCATAAAGTATAATTACCGATCCATGCATAAATCAATACCTGAAATACCATCACCCAATCTTTTTGGTCTTCTTAAAGCGTATGTAAAAGACCCGCTGGTTTTTTCGCAAAAATACCTTGAGCAATATGGAGATATATTCACCTTTCGGGTCGCCAACCGACGGCTTATCTTTATCAATCATCCGGACTATATCAAAAGAGTCCTTCAAGAAAATAATAGAAACTATATAAAAAGCCATGCTTATCGCAAACTTGGGCTAATGCTTGGCAATGGACTTTTTACCAGCGAAGGAGATTTTTGGCGTTCGCAACGGCGTATCATACAACCGGCATTTCATCGCGATCAAATTAAATCTTACGTGCAGGTATTTCATGATTTTTCCATGAAAATGGTCAATAGGTGGAAACTGCAAAAAGAGATTGGCCTTAGCACTGAAATGACCCGAGTCACCCTCCAGATCATTTCAAAAACCATGCTCGATATTGACATCGATAAAGAAGGGGAAACTGTGGAAAAAACCTCTCCTTTGCGCTAATGGAAATGACCATACTGTTGGTGAATATCATTAAAAATTTTCCTGATATGACACTCAAATCACAAGAGCTGGTTGGCTACGATTATTCTATTACGCTGAGGCCTGATAGGGAGATTGTAATTTCATTGTGATAATTTATCATAAAGTAACAGAAGTTTTTTTGAAACTCCTAAACCCCTCTAAGTCTTTTGGGGTCGCAAGAAGTATGAAACAATCGAGAAATTACAACCTTGTCTTTCTCTAACCTGTAGATTACCTTATAGCTCCAGATTACTAAATACCTGTATTCCGATTTTTTGTGTTTCAAAAGAGGTTCTTTTTGTCCGATTAAGGGTAAAGACTCTAATAATCGTGTTTTTTCAAATATCTTATCCAAAACAATTTTTGCATAAACCAATCCTTGATCTTCCTTGATGAATATTATTGATCTCTCAAGTTGCCTGGATGCCCTTTTGGTCCAAATTACTTTAGCCATATTTTGGCTTTATCTTCAACTTCCTTTTGCGTAAAAGTCTCTCCTTTTGATTCTTGCTCCTCAGATTCATCAATATCTGCCAATAGCGCCAACTGATCATAAATATCCTCCAATTGCGTATCCTGAGTTATCCTTTCAGAAATTTGTTTGAGATATTCTTTTATTTTTTCTGAATTCATAATTTCAACTATTTCATTTATCAAATATAATGATTTCAATAGGATTTTATATTAGCATTCCTTTAACAAACTAAGCAGTATTTAGGTAAATATCCTCAATAATTTCCCCAAAATGACACTCAAATCACAAGAGCCGGTTGGCTACGATTATTCTATTACGCTGAGGCCTGATAGGGAGATTGTCATTCAATTATGAAAAAGTCAAAATATCCTGCTACCTCCTAAAAGAAATTAAATTAAACACCTCGCCTTTTTTAAATTCGATTTGATCTCCCGGCAATTCCAAAAAGGCATCACTGGATAATAGATTGGCATGATCTCCAGAACCTCTTCCCACCACGGGAGCAGCCATGATTTGTCCTTCTTCATTTACATAGGTGCTTACTTGCAAAAAATATGTCAACCGGGTTTTTATACTTATGTCTTCTGCTAATATTGCTTTGCGCTGATCTGATTGTTGTAGCCCCAAAGTCTTTTTTATCCAGGGCACAAAATATTTATGATAGCAAAGAAAAGTGGATACTGGATTGCCCGGAAATGCAAACACCACCTTTTCTCCATCTTTTACACCAAACCAAAATGGCTTGCCCGGCTTCTGATTGATCCGGTGAAACATTTTCTTAACACCCAACTTATCCAATACTCCAGGCACAAAATCAAATTTTCCCATTGAAACTCCCCCGCTTAAAATCATGATGTCATGGTTATTTAGCAAGGTTTCGAGCTCTGCTGTCAATTTGCTTTCATCATCATTAAAATGATATATATCCGATTTGATTCCAAGCTGTTTCAATTCGGCTTCAATAGCATAAACATTTGATCTGCGGATTTGGTGTGGTTCCGGGGTTTCACGAATATCCACCAGCTCATTTCCGGTTGACACTATGGCTACTGAAGGGTTTTTCGTTACCAACAATGTTGTCAGCCCTACTGAGGCAGCAACAGCGATTTCCGGTGAACCGATCAATGTACTAGTGGAAATGAGCAAATCGCCTGCTTTTTTATCTGTTCCCTTCTTATGGATATTTTTGCCTTTTATAACTTCTTCAAGCTGAATCGTGGCCAATTGTTTTTTCGCATCAATCAACACATCTTCGTATCGAATAACGACATCTGCTCCTTTGGGTGCTACTGCTCCGGTCATCACTTCGAGGCAAGTACCTGGTGTTTCCAATATCATTTGCAGTGATCCAGCAGCTTGCACCCCCGCTATTGCAAAGGTTTTTGTACCTGCTATAAAATCTTCAATTTTTATTGCTATCCCGTCCATCATCACACGATCAAATGGAGGAAAATCTACATCTGCAAAAACATCTTGCCGCAGCACCCTTCCCAAAACTTTATCGAGAGGAACTTTCACTTTATTTAGGTTTAAAACCGAATCATTAATTATTTTTGTTGCTTCGCTTACTTCAATCATATCTCACTTGGATTATTGATCAAAATAAGCTAATTATAATTTCATAAAAAATATTCGTAATGGGAGAATTCAGTCACTTGGATGAAACGGGAAAAGCTACCATGGTTGATGTCGGAAATAAAACAATCACCAAAAGAGTTGCTATTGCCCAAGCCACCGTGCAATTGCCTGATGAAGTGATGGTGCATTTCAACGGAAATGATGTAGAAACCAAAAAAGGGGGTGTCTTTCAAACCGCCATTCTTGCAGGCATAATGGGTGCTAAAAAAACCAGTGATCTTATTCCGCTTTGTCATCCACTTGCCTTGGATAACTGTAACATTGATATAATAATTGATAGGCACAATGATCTGGTAATCACTGTAAAAGCAAGCATCTCATCAAAAACAGGTGTTGAAATGGAGGCCCTCACCGGAGCATCTGTAGCAGCACTTACGGTGTATGACATGTGCAAAGGATTGTCGCACGACATCGTCATCAAAGAGATAAAATTAATTTCAAAATCAGGAGGAAAAAGTGATTTCAAAAGATAAAAAGCATAGAAAACACGGCAAGACGGTCAAGGCAAAATTTGGTAATTTCGGTAGATTGGAAATCGCTATAGTGGGTACTCCTTGCGGTGAAATAAAAAAAATGGCGCAACAAATTATTGAAGATTTGGTGGGTTTTAAAATTGCCTATGTCGATGCCGATCATAAAACGGACGAGGAAGAAGTTCCTGGGCATATAAAATCCGGTGCCGGTATTATTTACACTGACAAAATTAAATTTAATCGAATTGATTTTACTGGGCAATTCGATAAGTTTCAACGAAATAATCTTTTCAACGAATATGACCTTGTGCTGGTAAATGGCAACCATTTTGAGGCTGATATGCAAATTGTGGTGGTGGACAAAAGAAAACCTTTGGATCATAAAAAGGTAGAAAAAATAAAGCACCCTATTGCTATTCTTTGCGATCAGGCAACGGATAGTCTGCCTGTCTGCCTTGAGTACCACATCGCAAAGGTGCTGAAAGCCCAGCCTCTCGTTGTGAAAAAAGATAGTGAAAAATTATCAGGCCTTATTCACAATATGCTATTGAAGAATGTACCAAAGCTCAATTGTTTGGTGCTGGCTGGAGGCAAAAGCGAGCGCATGGGAAAAGACAAGGGTTTGATCAATTATCATGGTACACCGCAACGTGAACATTTATATGAACTATTGGAACATTTCGCCGAGAAAACCTTTATCTCTTGCAGGCCAGATCAGGTAGATGAAATTGATAGTAAACTCCAAACATTGCCAGACAGCATATCAGGTTTAGGGCCATTCGGAGCAATTTTGAGTGCCTTTCGAAAATATCCCAATCACGCTTGGCTGGTAGTTGCCTGCGATTTGCCGTTGATAAATGAAAGCACCATCATGGAATTGATAGAAAATAGAAATCCTTCTAAAATTGCTACCACTTTTTATAATGTAGAAACAAAATTTCCCGATCCGTTGATCACGATTTGGGAGCCAAAAGCATATCCGGCATTATTGCATTTCTTGTCATTGGGATATTCTTGCCCCAGAAAAGTATTGATCAACTCCAATACAGAAGTTTTAAAAGCCTCAGATAACACCGTTTTACTCAATGCCAACAGCCCAGAAGATATCGAAAAAGTAATGCAGTTATTGAAAAGTACAGAGTAGTTCTGCTTTACTAAGATAAACCAAATTATGTAGTCTAAACTTTCTTCAACCAAACCTTCAAGGATTTTTAGCATGCTTTGTCTTTGATTTCTATACTCAAGAGGCATTTGCAAGCGAATCCTTGAAGGTTTTTTCAAAATTCGTAAGGTTATTGCTAAGTTCGTAAAGTAGAACCTAATAAAATTTATGAAAATAATTCCATCGATTGATCTTCCCGAAAAAATGAAAGCCCTGATACTAAGCGCATATGACGGCAATCCACAACTAAAGGAAGTCATTATTCCAAGACCTCAAAAAGGAGAAGTATTAATACAAATTGACAGCTCACCCATCAACCCGTCAGATTATAGTTTTATCAATGGAAGGTATCATACCAAAAAAAATCTACCCGTAATTCCGGGTTTTGAAGCAAGTGGAATAGTTGTGGCAACTGGTGATGATTTTATGTCGAAACGCTTACTGGGCAAATCAATAGCTTGCTTTGCTCCACAAGATGGCAATGGCACCTGGGCCGAGTACATGGTTACAAAAAACAACATGGTAATCCCCCTAAAAAAAGGTGTAGATCTGGAGCAAGGTTCAATGTTGTTGGTAAACCCAATGTCTGTACTTGCCATGTTGGAAATTGTGAAAAAAGGCAGACATAAAGCCATTGCCAACACCGCCGCAGCAAGTGCTCTTGGACAAATGTTGAACAAAGTTTGTATGGAAAATAATATACCTATTGTAAACATCGTTCGTCGCGAAGAACAAGAAGTATCACTTAAAGTACAGGGGGCAAAGTATATAATAAACAGTTCGTTAGATGATTTTCCAGAAGCCTTATCGGAGGTATTTGCAAAGCTAAAGGTCACGCTAGCTTTTGATGCCATTTCAGGACAGATGACAACAGATTTATTGGAAGCATTGCCCGATGGTGGTGAAGTGACAGTTTATGGAAATCTTTCGGAAGAACCAGCCTCCGTTCTTTCCAAACATCTCATTTTTGAAAAGAAAAAAGTCAGTGGCTTTTGGTTGTCAGCATGGATTGCAAAGCAAGCTCTTTTAAAGTTGCTTTATACTTTCAATAAGGTTCAAAAGTACTTATCCAAAAAGCACCAATTTAAAATCAACAAACGTGTATCTCTGGAAGAAACTGTAGAAGGCATCTCCTTGTATTATAATAAAATGTCTGACGGAAAAGTGCTGGTAAAACCAGGGATTAGTTAAGCTCTATTACTTCCTGCACAATATGCGATACGTGGAGCAAGGCAGAAAACAAAAAAGAGCGAAAAGCCAGCAATTGCAAAATAATCCTTACCGCCTCTGTTGGTCCCTGCTTGCTGTAGCAGGTCTTTAAAGCACTATAAAAATTTTGGCCAGACTCTGCGGATGGCAGGTATGAATGAATTATTAATGTTTTGGCGATTTTTTGTATCTACCAGATTATTAGCTAATTATCGTAAAATTTGGTTTGATGTTAATGGGCTGGTATTCCCTTGTTTAATTTATAATTAATAATTTACAATAGGTCGTTACATTTTTGTAAGTCCTTGAATATAAGAACTTTCTAAAAGGTATAGTTAATTTGTTATCCTTTGATTATCAGATACATAGAAACTTGCAAAATAAACTTTTGGAAAGTTTACCGAAGTATTAAATTTAATGAAGGGTTAAATTATTAGATATCCTATCATTATTATCAAATAATTTTACTCGGCATCAATATTCAAATTATATTTACAACTTTTTATAAAGTGATTTATTCTAGTGGCAAAAAGTAAGAAAGATAAAGACCCCAATAATATCAGCATCAGAAATAAAAAAGCTGGATTTGAATATCATTTTCTGGACAAATATGTAGCAGGAATTGTATTGCAAGGATCTGAAATAAAATCTATTCGGGATGGAAAAGTCAATCTTCAAGCATCGTACTGCATTTTGCACAATGAGGAAGCCTTTGTAAAAGAAATGCATATTTCTCAGTACAAGCAAGCCTCATACAATAACCACGAACCCAAGAGAATACGAAAATTATTGCTGAGCAAAAGAGAAATAAAAAAGCTAACTGCAAAAAGCCAGGAACAAGGGTTGACAATTATTCCTATCAGATTGTTTGTGACAAATAAAGGGCTGGCAAAATTGGAGATTGCCCTGGCAAAAGGGAAGAAAATTCACGACAAACGTCATGATATCAAGGAGAAAGATCTTAAAAGAGACCTCGCCAACTTAAAAATTTAGCCTGGGTTTTTATAAGGATTTTAAGATACAAACGTAACGCAGGTATCGGACATTATGAACAGACTCTAAATAAACGAATAAATATATAGTGGAAGCTCAAACAAAAGGTATTTGCAGGCTTGGGGTAGTTCCTGTCAGAGCTGGAAACAGTGATAAATCAGAAATGGTTACACAATTAATCTTTGGAGATCACTATAGTATAATTGAACAATCACCTGATGGAAACTGGATAAAGATCAACATTGAGTTTGATCAATATGAAGGTTGGATGGACCTCAAACAACACACCGAAATTTCTGACGCATATTTTGATTATTTAAAGAAGACAGAATTTAAGATATCAACTGATCTTACTTCTACAATTCTTTATAAAAAGAGATTAATTCAAATAGTAATTGGAAGTGTGCTGCCCATCGCCAGATATGAGTTGTTTGAAATAAATGAGCAGTTTGCTTTCAATGGCGATTCAAAAAGCATTGGCGAGCGACAAGGTTTTGATTATCTGAAACAGATAATTATAAATTATAAGAATGCCCCATATCTCTGGGGAGGAAAGACACCCTTTGGTATTGATTGCTCAGGGCTTACCCAGCAAGTTTTTAAATTGTGCGGATATCACTTAAAAAGAGATGCAAGCCAGCAATTTAACCAGGGAATAGTTGTATCAAGTCTTTGGGATGCCCTTCCGGGAGATATAGTATTTTTCAAAAAAGAAAGTGACCATATTTCTCACGTTGGAATATTGATGGAGAATCGAGATATTATTCATGCATCGGGCTACGTAAGGAGCGACAAATTAGATGAAAATGGAATATATAATGAGGAATTATCAATTTATACACATAATTTAGTCGGCATAAAGCGAATTTTCAGGACATGATATTTAAAGCGCTGGTACTAAATTTTGACTATACTCCTATCGCAATTTGTACAGCAAACCGTGCCTTTTTACTAGTTTATCTCAGTAAAGCAGCTTTGATCAAAGCTAACAATTCGCACGCATTTCATACCGTAAGTGATACTTTTCCCATGCCATCTGTTATCAAACTTAATAGATACGTTCATTTACCATACAGAGGCGTGGTTTTGAATAGAGAGAATGTTTTTAAAAGAGATGGGTACACCTGTCAATATTGTGGTGATAAGAATGAATTGACCATTGATCATTTAATTCCTAAGGCAAAGGGAGGAAAAACCATCTGGAACAATCTTGTTACTGCATGTAAAAAATGCAATTCATCAAAAGGAAATGAGTCTCCCGAAGAAGCCGGGATGCAACTTGCACTCCAACCTTATCGACCGTCCTTCATCATGTATCTGAAAGACATTTCCGGAAATCGCCATGAAGAATGGATTCCCTTTTTAGATTCCAAAAAATCGAGGGTGGCTTGAGGGGAAATGTCATCCTGAACCTACCGACTGCAAGCAGATTCAGGATGACCATGACACATTAGAATTCAAAAAACTTCATCGAATGTCCTCATATTGAGCTTTTAGCCATATTGGAGATGCACCCATTCTCCAGAAAAGATATATTTTGAGATATCGCATGTAAGCCCGTATCATTCCCAAATTTTCTACTCTGCGATCAGACGAATACACTTTTTCTTTAATCTGTTTGATAGCTCCCAACTTATTAATTCTGAAACACAGGTCTGAATCTTCCATAATAGGTAAATTAATATCAAACCCTCCAACGGCAATAAAATCAGCCTTTCTGCAAAACATTACCTGATCACCAAAAAGAAGCCTGAATCCAAAACATACACAACGAATTGGATTGTAAAAGAATGCGCCCAAATATGTCTTGATATAATTTTGGATACTGATAAAATATCTGTTTTTACCATTGCCGCACATGATACTTGTAAATCCGCCAAGGGTGATTTTTTTGTTAAGCAATACTTCCGAAACAATACTTACCAATTTTTTTGGGACAAGTGTATCTGCATGTAAAAATACTATCAGATCGCCATTGGCCCGGTAAGCACCTTCATTCATTTGCAAGGCCCTACCCTTCGCAACCATCCGTATGAGGTCATATCCTTTTTTTTGTATCATACAAGCTGTCTCATCTTTGCTGGGGCCATCTACAAATATGATCTCAAAAGGTTTGGGGTAGAGATTTTCTAAATTATCAAAAAGATCAGGAAGAATCTTTTCCTCATTCAAAGTTGGGATAACAATTGAAACTTTAGGTAATGCCATTAAATCGAAAGTATATAAATGAATATAGATGAATTGACATTTTGAAGACAATTGGAAATTATTTTATTTGATTATAAAAATCCTAAGTGTAATTGTCATGACCAAGCCAATTATATTATCTATAGTGATTTAAAGGGCAGTTAAGATTTATTGATAAACAATTACCTGGACTATCAAGCACAATTTTCAATCTACATTTTTGATAATGCTATTAAAGTTTTACGTCCTCTGCTTTTAAATCCCGCTGAGGCAAATGGCATTTGCTCCTCAATGGACATCTTGAGTTCTTCATTGAGTTCCGGATATTTCTTTACAATATTATAAATCACCGTCATCGCAAATACTTTTACAGCCGTTGGTTCTTTTCCATCATTTAGTAACCTAAAACATATATCGGCAGTGATCCCTAATAAATCTTTCGGAAGATCAACAAATTGCAGGATTTTTAGCGTGTTTCGTTTTACTGCTACATGGACAGGCTTATCCAGATTATAAATAATTGCCGATAAGTGCTTGTCAATTAGCCATGGAAATTCATCGACACAATGACTCATCAACCAAGCTGCTCTTTGTGTTACTTGATTATCATCTCCAAAAAATAGCTTCATCAGCGTATCAAATGAATCCTGATCCGGCCCAATTTCAAAAGCAAGATATTCCGTGTATGCTTTTGAATGCTCTTTTAACAATTTTTCTCTTAGCGACATGAAGACTAAAATATTATAAATTTGTAACCTTACCACAATACAATTACAAATTTTATACCCCTCATTTATAATAAATTTCAGATATTACACTACAATCACAAAGTTCAATTAACATACAAAAGATACATTTATGAAAATGCAATACACCAAGTTAGGAAGCACGAATTTAGAAGTGAGCAAAATATGCCTTGGAACAATGACATTCGGCCAGCAAAATACTGAAAGTGAGGCCCACGAACAACTGGATTTTGCTATTGAACAAGGGATTAATTTTATAGATACGGCAGAACTTTATAGTGCTCCGGTGCGGAAGGAAACACAGGGTTCTACAGAAAGGTATATTGGTTCATGGTTAAAAAATAGACAAGACAGAGACAAGTTGGTTTTAGCAACAAAAATAGCAGGACCACGCCCCGGGTTGGAATTCTTGAGAGATCCAATAAATTTTTCTAAAGAACAATTAAATATGGCTGTCGATAGAAGTTTGCAAAGACTCCAGACTGACTATTTGGACATCTATCAATTGCACTGGCCTGAAAGAAAAGTGAATAACTTTGGTAAGCTGGATTATGAATATGATAAAAATGAAAAGTGGGAAGACAATTTTTTAGAGGTGATACACAGCCTTAGTGAAATTATTAAAAAGGGTAAAATCAGGCATTGGGGTGTTTCCAATGAAACTCCCTGGGGTTTGATGCACTATCTGTACACTGCGGAGCTAGCAGGCCTGCCAAAGCCCATAATCATTCAAAATCCATACAACCTTTTAAACAGATCATTTGAGGTAGGACTTTCGGAGATTTGTATGCGAGAAAAAGTAGCGCTTTTGGTTTATTCTCCAATGGCATTCGGTTTGCTTTCCGGGAAATATCACAATGGATCTTATGTAGAAAATTGCAGAATCAAACTTTTCCCCAATTTAACAAGATTTTCCAGTAAAGCAATTTATGCTGTTGCTGAGAAATACATCAATATTGCAATTAAATTTGGACTTTCTCCTTCCCAAATGTCCCTGGCATATGTTAACTCCAGACCCTTCGTATGTAGTAATATCATTGGAGCTACTTCGATGAAACAACTTAAAGAAAACATAAACAGTATTGATGTGATTATCCCAGATGAAGCATTGGAGGAGATAGATCTAGTACATAAAACAAACTCAAATCCTGCTCCATAAAAAAATCATCAACTGCGCAAGAATTACTTTGGCTGAGTTTAAAAAGATAAATGAAATCATCTCCGATTACGGGGAACTATTGCCGAATAGCGAAAAAAAATAATCGATATCGCATCACGGATTGATCAACCCTACAACATCAAAATTATAGTCTTCGTAGCTCTTTATTGATCCTCTAAGCCAAAGGACTGCTTTAAACTCATTACTTCCTTTTGGCATAATTGGACGTACATTATCCTGAATTGAATGCTGTGTCACAGGCGTCCATTCCCAAGTTCGTCCTGAATCAGCAGTCGTACCTTTATAAATTTCATAGTGCCTTACATTATCCCGAGTACTAATTAATGGGGTTTCAGTCACAGGATCAGCGTCTGTCGAAATATAGACAACAGCAGGATTGTCGGGGTCCAATGCAACAAGCCCACTATAGTGGCGCTCAGCCTCATAAAGCGCCCTACCGGCAAATGCCAGAAAATGATCATTCCATGATTCGCCATCCCAACGGGCATACCGATATTGGATGTGATCAGTATCTTTTCTCACTGAGTATGCAATATATGGTTTGTCATTTTTATCAAGATGCAGGTCAATAGTCCAGGCATTTTTCAGGGTGTCTCCTTGAAATATTTTGGTGGCCTCAAATGGCTGAATGGGACCCTCCTTTAAATCCCGGATCAATTTCCCTGCAGAAGTATATACTTTTTCTTTTTCAATATAGCCATGATAAATACTGCACCCCAAAAATATAGGATGGCTTTCCGTCGTAATAAAATGTATTTTGTTTTTCCCATCTGAAGCATATTTTAGATATGGAAATCTGGTTTCAAATGTCACCAAATTGTTTCCGGCCTGCCAGCTTTTGGCCTGATCATCTGAAAAGACATAATAAGGAGACCTGTCAGCTCCCCTATAAAAATTATATATCCTTCCTTTACCATTATTTTCTGATTGAAGAAAATGAAGATTAGAATAGGTAACTCCTCCAGTGCCTTTTATGGTCTGCTCCTCCTCCCAATCCGTGGTGTCTGTATGCTTGGAAATTCGATACCGAATCAAACTGTCTGTATTGTGCTTTGAATAAACTGATAAGAGTCGACCGTCCTGTAATGTCATGACTGCCGGTACATTATGATCATCTGCTTCAAGCTTTTCATGAAGTGTAAATGTCCCAAGTGATTTATTGGATTTCAGGTCATAGGAGGTCACTTCAATATTTCCATCTAGCTGCTCACCGTTCTTGCCATATCTGTCAGCAACCGATCCAAAAATTAATTGCTTGTTATAAATGATGGCTCGCTCATCCTGAAACCAGCACCACGAACCATTTTCTTTAAATACAATTACCTTTTGCTCATTATCATCATAAGCAGACATCATAAAAATCAGGATAATACAGAAAGTAATATAGAGTAGGTTTTTCATGTGAGGTAAATTTGCAGTCGAATTTAATGAATTAAATTTAACCCTAATAATTCGAAGAATAATTATTTGAATTAAATTTAGCTCCTATAATTCTGACTTGAACAGGTTCTGATGTTTGCTTTTAGCTTTATATATTTTACTTTTAAATTATGACAGGGGGCTTGACCTGAAGATGTTAGAAGTTGTAAATCATAAAATTCGAAAATGAAATGAAGGCACTCGTAACTTTTTTTCTCTTCAAATAGAACGATATAAAATCATGAAAATAAAACACCACAAAAATGAATTTTTCTTTGTCATCTTTACACTTTTATTCCTTCTTCAAAATTGTTCTACGAAAAAAAATGAGTTGATCTGGAATAAAACGCTTTATAAGATCGGTTCACAATCTTCTCCTCGGTCCGCAGACTTGAATAGTGATGGCATTCTTGATATAGTCATAGGTGCTGGGAAAAACGAATTTCAATCTAGCGAACAAGGGGTGTTGGCTTTTGATGGAAAAAATGGAAATTTATTATGGCAGCAAGACGCAACTGATCAGGTTTTTGGATCTGCTACATTTTATGATATAACCGGCGACGGAATAGATGATGTTTTTATAGGCGGGAGGACTCCAAATTTCAAAGCACTTAATGGTAAAAATGGAGAGGTAATTTGGAAGTATGATTATATTAAATATGATCAGGACCCAATTGCACATTATGCAAGATTCAATTTTTACAATAGCATATTAATCCCTGATCAAAACGATGATGATGTTCTTGATTTATTAACCGTAAATGGAGGGAATTCGAGTGTAGCTGCGTATTCTGAAAAAGATAGATCCCCTGGGGTACTGATGATAATTGATTCTAAATCCGGTGAAATTATTCAAGCTGATACCATGCCGGATGGAAAGGAATCGTATATGTCGCCAATTTGTTTTGTTCAACCCGGGACTATTGATCATACCATAATTTTTGGTTCGGGAGGAGAAACTATCAAAGGGAATTTATATCAAATATTATTATCTGATTTTATGGATTCAGGCCTCGAAAAGGCAAAAACTTTAGCTTCCGAGATTGGGTATGGTTTCATAGCCCCTCCTGTAGTTGCAGATATTACCCGGGATGGATTGTTGGATATTGTAGCTATTTCTCTTGCAAGTACAGTTTTTGCAATTGATGGTAGCGACAACTCAATCATTTGGGAAAACAAAATTGAGAATGCGCAAACCAGTACGGGTTTTGGAGTAGGTTTTTTTACTGATGATAATATACCGGATTTTTTCACAACTGTGATGAATGGCCCAGGTACAATACAAATAATGCTTGATGGTAAAAGTGGAAAAGTAGTTTATTCTGATACAACCAGCTTCACAGGGACCGCTTCCCCTGTTATATATGATTTGAATAATGATGGATATGATGAAGCAATCCTCAGCATCAACGAATTTGAAAATGGTTCGGTAGTGAATAAATTGGTTGCAATTGATTTTAAAAAAGAGTCAATTTTTATAATTGATCAAATGCAAGGATTCAAGAATATTTTTACTACTCCATGGATTGGTGATCTGGATAATGATGCATATCTTGATATTGTTTATTGTCAATATTTCAGCCCAAATACAGATGTTCTGGCTTTTTTAGGGATGAAGGTTAAACGCATTTCTACAAATATCAAAGTTAGAAAAGATCCGGTATGGGGGGCTTATATGGGATCCAAAGGGGATGGGGTTTTTCCTTTAAAATAGCCCAACTGATTAATTGATATCCTAATCGATTGATAGTTTTACATCTAGTAGCTCGTGAAAATAGTAATTAACACTCTAATGAAAACACTATCCAATGATGATATAATAATTTGTTGAATGTTTTATTGATCATGAATTTTTCAGTTTTGTATGGTTATTATCATTTTTTAATTAAGCGATTATTTTTTTGAATCGCATTTTCTTTCTGCGTCTTTTTATTTCATTATATTTATCATTTACAGGTTTTGTATTAGAAAAAACATGAACCTACTTGCACCATTGAATATTTTACAAATACCACTAATATGTTACATGTAGTCTTGCTGTTTGCCCATACGATAATGTGAATGGAAAAAACAATATTTGAAATTGCCAAAATGGACTGTCTTTCAGAAGAAAATTTAATCCGAATGAAATTAGATGAAATTTCAAGTGTAAAATATCTTGATTTTGATATTCCCAATCGGAAGTTAACTGTTTTTCATAACGGACAAATTGACCAAATCGAAAAATCAATAATTGAACTGAATTTAGGAGGGGAAAAACAGGAAACTGAACAGACTGACCAAACTGGATTTTCAGAAAACTCTAATCAAAAAAAACTACTATGGACAGTTCTTGCTGTAAACTTTGCTTTCTTCACTATAGAGATGACAACTGGTTTGATTTCTAGATCAATGGGACTTGTTGCTGACAGTTTGGACATGCTTGCCGATTCATTTGTTTACGGAATTAGTCTTTTTGCTGTTGGCGGAACTTTAATTAGAAAAAAAAGAATAGCAAAAATTGCGGGATATTTTCAAATAACACTTGCAATAATAGGATTTGTAGAAGTTTTAAGACGATTTTATAGAGCGGAAAAACTTCCTGATTTTTCAACAATGATTATAGTTTCTATTCTTGCTTTAATAGCAAACGGAATTTGTTTGTATTTAATGCAAAAATCTAAAAGTAAGGAAGAAGCACATATGAAAGCAAGTTTGATTTTCACTTCCAATGATATAATTATAAACCTTGGTGTAATTGCAGCAGGATTTTTAGTGTATTGGTTAAACTCAAATAAACCTGATTTAATTATTGGTACAATTGTTTTTATTTTGGTAATTCAAGGTGCTTTACGAATATTGAAATTTGGAAAATGAAATAATCACTGACCATTATAGTGGCCATGGTTAATAAGGGCTTTAGTGCTTGACCCAAATTGAAGTTCCTTGAATAAAGTACACAAAATTTTCAATGTTGTGTACTTATTTAAATTAAGAAGAAAAAATGAAAAAAATCATCATCATCGTTTTCGCCATATTTATCGCCCTTTTGGTAGTTGCGTATTTATTTATACCACGCATTGCAGTGAGTATGATTACCGAATATGAACCATATACATTTAAAAGAGTACTTTCAGATTCTGTATTGCGTCATAAATTCTTAATTGGAAACCGCAATAAACCAGAGGATTATGGTTACGAAAGTGAAGAAGTTAGTTTCCAATCACTTGATGGCACACGATTAAATGGCTGGTATGTTGCTGCAAAAACGCCTACTGATCAATGTATAATTTTGGTGCATGGAAGAACATCAAACAGGCTGAAAACTATAAAACAACTGGCATTGATTGATTCGTTACAACTGGATTCGATTTACAATATCTTTATTCCTGATATGAGAAATTCAGGAAAATCTCAGGCCACAAAAACATATATGGGCTATAAATTTGGTGAAGATGTTGTTGCATCAATTTTATTATTGAATAGCCAATTCAAACAAAATACTATGGTACTATATGGTTTTTCCATGGGTGCGATGGCAATACTCAATGCAACAGGAAGAGATGACTTGACCAAGCTCTATGAAAACAAAAATATAGTTATTGAAAAAATAATATTAGATAGTCCGTTGGTGAATGCAAAAAAGACAATAAAGGATGGAGCTCCGTACCTTTTACCCGGCAACATTATATTCAATAAAATATTCCAATTATATTCTGATCAAATTAACGGATATGGAGATAGCATGAGGTTATCTGTTTTGTTGGATACTGATATCCCTACCCTCATTCTGCAAAGCATGGATGATCATACAACAAGAGTTGAATTTCTAAAAGAGGAACTTAAGGACTTGGGTAAATCAGCTAAAATTGAAACTATTTATTTCCATGGCCCTGATCATGTCAGATTATTTCAGGAGAGAAAATCAAAATATATCCAAGCTGTGGAAAATTTCCTTTTGAAACACCAAAATTTATAATTTACCTGTAAGACATGTATCCCCTTGGGCTATTTACCAATTTTACTATTTATGAAAATAATTTATCTATTCATCATTGTTTGTTTCCTTTCTTCCACTTCATGTGGCCAATCAAAAAAAAAAGAAACCATGAATTCCGATCAACATAAATTTACCAATCAACTCGTCAATGAGAGTAGCCCCTATTTATTGCAACATGCCCATAATCCGGTAAACTGGTATCCCTGGGGAAAGGAGGCATTGGACAAGGCTAAAAATGAAAACAAATTAATTATAGTCAGCATAGGATATGCCGCCTGCCATTGGTGTCATGTGATGGAGCACGAGAGTTTTGAAGATGAAGAAGTTGCAAAATTCATGAATGATAATTTTGTTGCTATAAAAGTAGATAGAGAAGAGCGACCGGACATTGATCAGGTTTATATGAGTGCCGTGCAATTGCTCACGGGCAGTGGAGGATGGCCATTAAATTGTATCGCACTACCAGATGGAAGACCTATTTATGGAGGCACTTATTTCCCTAAAGACCAGTGGTTGGATATGCTGAAAAAAGTACTGGAGTTTACGAAACAAAATCCTGATAAGGTAGAGCAACAGGCAGTATCACTGACGGAAGGTGTGCAAGCTAGCGAGTTGATTTTCCATAATCCCGAGGAGGCTTCATTTTCATTAAAAGACCTGGATATCATTTTTGATAACTGGAAGCGAAACATTGATTTTACCCATGGAGGAAATAAGCGAGCGCCAAAATTTCCCATGCCGATTGGCTATCAGTTTTTACTTCAATACCATTTTTTATCTCAAAATGCAGATGCGATAAAGTCTGTCATAACCACGCTTGACAAAATGGCTGACGGTGGCATTTACGATCAGGTTGGTGGTGGATTTGCAAGGTATTCTACCGATGAATACTGGAAAGTTCCGCACTTCGAAAAAATGCTTTACGACAACGCCCAGTTGGTCAGCTTGTATACCAAGGCATTTCAGCAATCAAAAAATCCAAAATATAAAACCATAGTTTCTGAAACGCTAGCTTTTATGGAAAGAGAATTGACTTCCGATGAAGGGGGATTTTATTCCTCTCTCGATGCCGATAGCGAAGGTGAAGAAGGGAAGTTTTATGTGTGGACGAAAGCTGAATTGCAAAAAGTATTGGGTGATCGGGCAGCATTAGTAATGGATTATTATAATGTTTCTGAAAAAGGAAACTGGGAACATGGAAATAACATATTGCTCATTTCTGAATCAGATGAGAAATTTGCCGCAGCTAATAATATAAGTACAGATGAGCTATTTGATTTAATCAAAAAAGCCAAGCAATTGCTGCTAACAGCCCGATCATCACGAATACGCCCTGGACTCGATGACAAGATTCTCACTTCATGGAACTCCCTGATGCTCAAAGGATATGTCGATGCTTATAGGATTTTTGACAATAAGGAATACTTGAAAAATGCCTTGAAAAATGCAAATTTTATAAAGAGTAATTTTATGTCGAAAGATTATAGATTGAACAGAAACTATAAAAATGGCAAATCTTCCATCAATGGATTTTTGGATGATTATGCCTTTACCATAGAGGCTTTCATCGCATTGTATGAAGCCACCTTTGATGAAAAATGGTTAAAAATATCCAATGAATTGTGCGCCTATTCCATCGCACATTTTTATGATGAAAAAAGCGGGATGTTTTATTACACATCAGACATTGATCCCGAACTTATTGCAAGGAAAATGGAAGTTTCCGATAATGTCATCCCTGCTTCCAATTCGCAAATGGCCAAGAATTTATTCGTTCTCGGCCAGTATTTCTATAATGATGACTATCTTGAAAAATCAAAAAGAATGCTGAATAATGTAAAGGAAACCACGATTGAGAATGGTGCTTACTATGCCAATTGGTCTATCCTGATGTTATGGTTTGCCAATGACCCCTATGAAGTTGCTATTGTCGGGAAAGATTATGATATCAAAAGGAAGGAATTTGATAAGCATTATTTGCCAAATGTTTTTCTGTCGGGAGGAAAAAATGAAGGCTCCCTGGCCTTATTGGAAAATAAATTAATCGAAGGACAGACAACAATTTTTGTATGCCAGAACAAGACTTGCAAATTGCCGGTAACAGAAGTAAATGAAGCAATTAATCAGATTATAAAATAAAAAAATATGCACGCAGGAAAGAAATATACAATTTGGGAAATACTCAAATGGACTAAAAAATACATTTTTATTTTCTTGATAATCAGTACAATACCTGTAATACTTTACGAGGTTTTTGAATTTAAATGGGTAGCAATTCCCTGGCAGCCTATCTCCCTTGTAGGTATTGTGGTAGCTTTTTATCTGGGTTTTAAGAACAATTCATCTTATGAACGCCTCTGGGAGGCACGTAAAATATGGGGAGGAATTGTAAATGCCTCACGCTCATTTACCATTTTGTCTCGTGACTACATCACAGATGAATTTGCCAGCGAGCCTGTTAGCACTAAAGAAATATCTGAAATACATAAAACGCTTATTTACCGTCACATTGCCTGGCTAAAAGCACTGACCTTTCAGATGCGCGAACTGAAACCCTGGGAGCATGATTCAAAAATTTATAAAAAAATGAGAAAAGCGGCAGGGGTATTCCCTGATGAAAAACAAATGGATAGTCTCAAGGATTATCTTTCTAAAGATGAACTAGAATATATTCTTAAAAAAGACAATAGAGCTGCCCATATTGTAAGTCTGCAATCCAGGCATTTGTTAAAATTAAAACGTCGAGGACTCATTGATGATTTCAGACATATGGAGTTGGGTAGTAAACTTTCAGAAATTTATGAACTGCAAGGGAAATCGGAGCGCATAAAAAACTACCCCTTTCCCAGGCAGTACGCCAGTCTTAATTATTATTTTATATGGTTATTTATTTTGCTGCTTCCATTCAGCATGATCAATTCCTTTGCTGGGCTGAGCTATGAATATTTCATTTGGTTGTCCATACCATTTTCTGCTTTGATTTCCTGGGTATTCCATACTATGGAAATGGTTGGTGAATATAGTGAGAATCCTTTTGAGGGTTTGTACAATGATGTACCTATCACTTCCATGGCTAGAGGCATAGAAAGAGATATCAGACAAATGCTTGATGAGACAGAATTGCCAGAAAAAATTGGCCCTATGGGAGATATGCAAATTTTATTATAATATTTACTCAGCATGATTCCAATTTTATTTTAACGAGTGACCTGCCGGAAAAAGGGAAGTATGCATAAAGGCAAAATTATCTAATCTGATAAACTGCAAAAATTAAACTTTAAACTTATGAGTAAATTAATTCAAAAACTGATGCCTTTTCTAATTGCAATAATCTTTAGCACCAATGTGTATTCACAAATAAAGATTGAAGCCGGCGACCCTCCCAACAATACTGATATCCCTGAATTTTTTAAATCGAAACTATCAGATATTGCAGATGAATTGAAAAATATAAAGCTGGGCAAATTTGAAACTATTGCCACTTCGCCCGGGGGTTTGCCCGTGTATGCTGTTTATTATGGTGATAAAGAGGATTTCAATTCAGAGGCTAATTATAATTCTGCTGTAGCTGCACGAAATCCGGCATATTATGCAAAAAAAGATAGCTCTACTAAACCAGTAGTATTCTTTATCGGTCCGGTTCATGGACAAGAAGTAGAAGGGATTGTCGGATTAGTAAATCTGATACATATTGCCGAAACAGGTAAAGACTACAGGGGAAAGGACTGGTCATCGCTAAAAAATAAAATGGATAAATGCCGAACAATTATCATCCCTTGCTCAAATCCCGATGGAAGAAAAAGATGCCCTTACGATAGTTTTGTTGGTGTCCCTACTAAGATTATGACCAAATATGGACAGGGAACGCGCAAGGACGGAACATCATGGGGCTGGCCTCAAGCAAAATCAGTTCATCCAATGAAAGGAAATGTTGGAATATTGGGTGCATACTTTAACAACGATGGGATTAATATGATGCAGGATGAATACTTCTATCCGATGGCAAAAGAAACTGCAGCTATCATGCAAATTGCCAGGCTTGAAGCTCCTGACATTACGGTATCGCTACATTCTCATGGAAATGCCCCTTTTATATTACAGCCTGCCTACATCGCCATGTTTATGAAGTACAGGGTACATGATATCGCTTTGAATTTGAATAGTCGATATGATAAAGCTGGGCTAGCATACAGACCCAATGATTGGTTTTGGAAACCCAAAATTGATGATGAAGAATTTCCACCAAAAACTACATTTAACCTTATAAGTGCATTGCATCATGTTTCAGGAACGATGGCCTTTACTTTCGAATGCAGCCATGGCTCTGTCTCTAAAAATTCTCCGGACCCTATTGTAAGTTATGGTGATATACTAGATATCCAGTTGATTTTGTATGATGAGATGTTTGATTACATATTAAAAAATCGATTAGTTTGGAAATGATTATTTGGGGTATTGACAATGTTTATGGATATTTAATAATCCAAAACAGGAAACATTGTAGAATTGATTTATCGCAGAATTAAATAATTTCAAAATGAAATATTTCGCTATGGCTTCATTTATCTTCTCAATATTGTTAATCCTCACTTTTGGATGCACCAATGATGATGGTTTTAAAAAACTAATTGATCCGAATAACGATAACTTTATTTCCTCAGAAAAATTAAATTACAAAATTGATACCATAGCTACTGGTCTTAATAATCCATGGGGGCTTACCTTCCTTCCAAATAATGATTTGCTTGTTACAGAAAGAGATGGGGAAATCAGAATTATAAGAGACGACAAACTACTTGATCAAAAAATTACTGGTGTTCCCGAGGTTTATGCTAGAGGTCAGGGTGGATTATTTGAAATTCAACTTCACCCGGATTACGAATCAAACGGCTGGCTTTATATAATCTATGCTGCCCCAGGAAAAGGTGGAGGAAATACAGCAATAATGAGAGCCAAGCTGGGAGATTTTAATCTCACCAATAAGGAAGTAATTTTTCAAGCGGCACCCTATGAAGATGGTGGAAGACACTTTGGTGGGAGAATGGAATTTGACGATGAAGGGTATCTTTTCTTTTCGGTCGGTGACCGTGGGAATAGACCAAATGCCCAAACATTAGAAAATCATTCCGGTAAAATACACAGAATCCACGATGATGGTAGCATTCCCAATGACAATCCTTTTGTAAATACCTCAGGAGCCAAAAGGGAGATATATACTTATGGAAATCGAAACTCACAAGGTATGGCTATTCATCCGACAAGCAGAGAGATTTGGACCCACGAACACGGACCAAGAGGTGGAGATGAGATAAATATCATAAAGCCAGGGTTAAATTACGGCTGGGCTGAGGTGACTTTTGGTAAAAACTACAGTGGCACTACCATTACAGAAATCACCTCAAAAGAAGGCATAGCAGACCCTTTGCACTATTGGGATCCATCCATTGCTCCATGTGGAATGAGTTTTGTGACAGGAGAACTTTATCAAAACTGGGAGGGCAATCTGCTGGTAGGTTCATTGAAATTTCAGTATGTCGCCAGATTAGAATTGGAAGGAGAAAAAGTAATTCACGAAGAAAAATTATTTGAAAAACTGGGTAGAATTAGGGCCATCACCCAAGGGCCAGATGGGTATATTTACATAAGCACAGAAAGCCCAGGGATGGTGGTGAGAATAGTTCCGCAAAAGTGATTTATTATAACCCATCTGTATATTTAGGGAATTAATCAAAAGAAGTCGTCTCTACTATACTATTTTTTACAATTCATTTCAACCATGAAAAGCATACCCATTTTTTTAATATTCACATTATTTTATTCATCAATAAATGCTCAAAATGGGTATGTAAAACTTCTTTCCAATTTAACAATTAATGGTTTTATCAAGCAGAATAGATCAATAGAAACCGGAGAGTTGGAAATTGAAGTATGGTTAACCAAAAAAGATAAGACCCCAAAAACATACAGATTAAGTGACATAACAGAGTATGCAATTAAAAAGGATACATTCAGAATATTGACTAATTTTTATCCATTTGAAGATAATGATTTGCATTTTGACATAGTCCGGGCCAAAATTATACAAAAAGGAAAAGTTGATCTTTTAATCCTTAATCCTGATATTACTTTAACGTTTTCAAATGCTATGGGTGGGGGATTGATTCCTGCTCTCATTGATGAAAATTTAAGTAATTACAATTACAATGGCTCCATATTTATCTTAAGTTGTGAATCAAAAAATCTATTAGGGAGCGTTAGTCATCAAAAAGATGAGTTTGTCAATACCATGAAAAAATATTTTAATGATGATTATAATCTCATGAAAAAGATTATTGATCGCGAATATAAATTCAAGCATTTAAAAACGATCGTTAAAAAATATAATAATTGACCGCCTTTTGACTGAAATAAAATCAAAAATAAACAATCTCTTCTCCACAGGCATTTTTAAGATATTGCTTCAGGATTTTTTGAATATCGAGATTATCAGGAAAAGAACTAATCCGTTCTTTTAAGGTATCAAATGAATTTGCCGGAAGATCAAAGGAGGTGTATCCATGCCCCAGGTAAGTTCCATTTTCCACCAGTACCAATGTTCTTTCTTCGGCATTGCGACCACGTCCAATGATAGCAAAAGTTTTCTTTTCCACTTCCAAAGATCTGATTGCCAATGCCACTCTGTGGTTATAATACTCAGGTGAAATTTTCCCATAGCATGCACCATCACAAAGGCCAAGTTTATGGTCAAAACAAGCACCTTCAGATTTTTGAAGACCGCTTAGCTTAGGGCAAAGTTTATGTTTTTTAATCATTTCATTTACAACCACCCTACCCTCTTGGAGATTTCTGAATGTTGCCAATGCTGCCGAACCGGGAGGCATTTTGGCTATGGTAAGTCGCTCATATCCCTTGCGGTCTGTGTACTGAAATAGGCCCTGGGTTTTGGAGGTGTATTTCTGCGATCGATTATACTCAGGCCACAACCTCTTTATTTCCCCAGCCTCCAGCAACAATGCAATCAGTTCATTACCGGTAAGCTCATAACTGATATTGTGGATATGCTCATGAAATAAGCGTTTGTTTTTTGCGGAGTCACCGGTAAAATGTCCGGTAATTCTACTCTTTATATCCTTGGCCTTTCCTACATATACTACGGTTCCATTCTTATTATGAAAATAATATACGCCTGCTTTTTCCGGTAGTTGATCAAATACTGATTTCGCAAGATTTGGAGGCAGCGTGGCCTCCTTTGAATTTTTCTTAAGCGAATGTGCTATAAAATTATCTACATCTTTTTTTATTAATATCTCCAGTACTTTGGCCGTTGCTTCTGCATCTCCCAATGCGCGATGTCGATTGTTGATGTCGATACCAAGTTCAATGGTAAGAACACCAAGGCTATAAGATCTGAATCCCGGAATAATTTTTCTGGCAAGCCGCACGGTACACAATTTTTTCCGATCAAATTTTATATTGAGATTATTGAATTCATTTTTAATAAACCCATAGTCAAAATTCACATTGTGAGCAACAAATATTTTGTCTTTGGTTTTTTTAAGAATCGTTTCTGCAACTTCATCAAATGTGGGAGATGACTCCACCATTTCGTTTGTGATACCTGTCAGTGAAGTAATGAAAGGAGGTATATGCCTTTGGGGATTAATCAAAGTCGAATAGAAATCCAAGATCAAATTCCCATCGAATGTTACTATGGCCACTTCGATAATTTTGCTCGATTTTGCCGATCCCCCGGTAGTTTCTATGTCAATAACAGTGTACAATGCGAAATATAATTAGCAATTAAAGATACTTAAATATACCAGATTGCAATGCAGGAGCATCCTTACTGGACTATCTATTGGTGGTCAAATATGTCGATAATCTTCAAAATGAAATGAGATAATAAGCTAAATTTATCAGTCAATTAACTTATTCATTCTTCAAATAATAAAAATGGCCATCCTCCGCTCCTATCAACAAATCGGGTTTTCCGTTTTTATCCCAATCAACCAAGGTTGGACTTGTGGTATGTCCTGCTATTTTTTGATTCGTAAAATTGCTTGTCAGTTTCAAGTTAGTCATATCATTATCTGTTCCAATATTTTCTAATAATACAGCATTGATGCTATTCAAAATAATGTCTATATCTCCATCACTATCCCAGTCTCCAAATGCTAACTTCCGCCTTCCGCTGCGTCCATACTTATCAGTATTTAGCCTAAGGAATCCTTTTGTACTATCCATCACTTTATTTTTGCGGTTGAATGATCCAGGATCTGAAGTAAAAATATGTTTACCTGGCTTTAGTATTAAACCTTTGTCCGTTTCAAATCTTTCAAAAAAGCTTAAATACCCCTCAAAATCCAGCATGATCAAATCCATCAATCCATCCTTGTTCCAGTCAATAGCTGTTGGAGTGGTGCGCCACTGAGTAGCCAGCGCATTTGGTTTGGGGTCCCACCAGTACCAATCTGGTTTAGGAGCTTTGCTAGGCCATTGGACCTGTATTGACTTTTCTTTTGCCAATTTAGGCTTTCCTTTAGTACCAATATTCTCATACCAAAGTATCTCTCCCCAAATGGAATTTACAATAATGTCTTTTAATCCATCATTATTCCAGTCAGCAATCGATAGTGTGGTGTATCCCCATTTTGCTTCGCAAGGTCCCTGAATTGATCCATTTTCTCCTGCCTGAATTCGTATTGTCTCGTTTCCTGCATTCAAATAAACCGGCTTGGCCCAACTGGGTGGATCACCTCCGTCAAGATTTTCAATGAAACCAATGTAACCGGCAGAATTTCCACAAATCAAATCCTCATCGCCATCATCATCCCAGTCTGTGCTAAAAGGTGTAACCAAAGATCCAAATTTTAAAAATTGAGCCTTTTGTTGGAAATATTTTGGAGAATTGAAGACCGGCATATGGTTTTTAACTTTCCCTGTATTTTCTACCCATGCCACTCTGCCATCTTCATCTCCAACCACCAGGTCAATATCACCATCTTTATCCCAGTCCAGAGAAACCGGAAGGATCATTTCTAAATCCATTTTTAAAATACCCAATGAATTTTCCAGATATCTCCCTTTGGCATATTTTGGATTTTTTCTTGATCCAATATTTTCAAACCAGGTAAACTTATCTAAAAACTCACCACAAATGATATCCAGATCTCCATCGTTATCGAAATCATCGAAATTTGGTGATGGTGCCCCATAAACATCAATTGGCTTACCTCCCGCAATAATTTTATCTCTTAGTATGTATTTGCCCATCACATTTTCAATTAAATAAACATATCCATGCAATGGACCATTGGTCCAATTGCCCTGATCATCAAAGGCATTGTCCCAACCATAGTCTTCTCCATCCTGGATACCCACTACAATATCCAAATCTCCATCATCTTCATAGTCAACATATTTCCATTGGTTAAATCGAATCTTGTTGTGAAGCTTGGTAATAGAATCATCCGGAAATAGGTTAGTAGATTTACTTCCAAAAGATTGTGTAAAATCCAATAGCTCTTTGCCGGGTTGCAAAAACCTTGGCTCTCCATCGACATACGATATTTGAATATTCTTTACAGGATCACCAATATGAACCGGCGGATTAAATACTGGAAATACATCTCCGGAAGTATTTTCGAAAAAATAGACACCATTAAAAGGTTTGTCGCTGCAAGAAACGAGCAAGTCGTAATCTCCATCCATATCATAATCCACCGGCAGCGGCCATGCCCATAAGCCCACCCCAAGGTCAACTGACAAATTAGGATTATTATAATTTACTCTTTGGAATTGGCTATGGCTATCTTCATTATCTTTTGTTGATAGCTTTTGTTGGCTACAAGCAAATAATACCAAGATGAAGATTGTTGAAATAGTATAGGTTATTTTCATGAGTTTAAGTTTTTTTTACTGGTAAAAACAATTATCTCTTCAATTCTATAATACAAGATACTTTTGCAAATGTACTATCATTTAATAGAAATTATTATTGGTATTTTATGCACTTTATTCAAGCTCTTTTAACAATATCAATTACACGATTATTCATAACAATAAATTTCTTTTTCCTTGTTTTATAATAAATAATAGTCTTTTATAAATAAATTATAATTTAAATAAAATTGCTCTTTTCCAAGTTATTATAGAATTAAAAGTTGTTTTCAAAAAGTGCATGATGCTTCCAAGGATTTGTTTATAAAAGCCGTTGATGAAATAGAAGAAACCAATACAAAACTGCATGCCAAAGAAAATGAACATAGCGAAAAAGATGCGATACTAATGCGTATTGCTCAACGCCGACATATGTTGAATTATGATGGTTTTGGTAGAGCTGACAAAAATCAAAAAAATAACCTGAAGATAATCGGTGGTATAGGACCCTACAATGAAGAAAAACTTAACATGCTAGATATTTACTTTTGACCAGATCAGCAAATTTACCAACAATGATATTGAGACAGTCAATAGTGCAATCGAGTTTTTTTTGATATCCGCTTATCAATAAACTTCAATACCAGCTTTTTGCAACGCAAGCAATAAGGTTATCCAACAACTGCCTACATTTTTCATGACGATGGTTTTGATATGGCGTTCGTTCAAATGCTTAATCACTTTTCCCTGATCTTTAGATTACACATTCGTTTGATAAAACCACATTATGAATGTTACTTTGCAGGAAATAGAGGTGTATTGAAATCTAAACGAAAAAGGAAAAAAAAGGAATCATTCGATTTCCGAAAATGGGGAATAAAACTTGCTATTTATTTCCTCATCGCATTAATGAGCCTGCCACTTCTTTTGTTATTTGGCATTAAGTCAGGCACATTTGGCAAGCTACCCAACAAGGAACAATTAAGTAATATCCGAAATTTTGATGCGTCGGAAGTATTCAGTGATGATGGAAAGTTATTAGGCAGGTATTTCATCCAAAACAGAACTGTTCTGGATTTTAATCAAATATCACCCAATGTGATAAATGCTTTGGTTGCAACAGAGGATGCTCGATTTTTTGAACACCACGGAATTGACTTTAAAAGCCTGGTCAGGGTATTTTTCAAAACATTACTTCTTGGAGACAGAAGTGCCGGAGGCGGATCGACCATTACCCAGCAGTTGGTCAAAAACATTTATCCTCGACAGGACTATCCCTTTTTCTCCATGGTAATTGTAAAACTTCGAGAAATGCTTATCGCTTCTGAGTTAGAAGATATTTATTCCAAAGAAGAAATTTTAACACTGTATTTGAATACTGTCCCGTTTGGTGGAAATATATTTGGAGTAGATGCAGCAGGAAAACGTTTTTTTCAAAAATATGCAAATAAAGTAAATATCCAGGAAGCCGCTATGCTTATCGGTATGCTGAAGGCAACAACATATTATAATCCTCACAATCATCCTGAAAGAGCCTCGAGCAGAAGAAATATAGTTTTGGCTCAAATGGCCAAAGCTCAATTGATCGAACGAGAACTTCTGGATTCTATAACAGCTCTTCCCGTCGAACTACATTATAAAAAAATTGACCAGAATGATGGTTTGGCAACATACTTTAGAGAACATATCCGCCTGACACTCAATAAGCTAATTCCCCAAATATCTGATAGTCTTGGAGAAAGTTATAACTTATACACCGATGGACTAAAAATCTATACTACCATCGACTCCCGCTTGCAAACATATGCTGAGAAGGCGGTATTTAAGCACATGAGAGATCTTCAGGCAAGCTTTGATTCACATTGGAAAGGTCGAAATAAGCCATGGGAAAAAGATGAAAAAATCTTGCAATTGGCTTTGAAGCAAAGTACAACCTATCGAAGTCTTGTGAATAGTGGTATATCCAAAGACTCCATAAAGTTGCTCATTAACCAGAAAAGAAAAATGGAGGTCTATTCCTGGAATGGCAAAGAAATCAGAGAAATGAGTACAATGGATTCTATTAAGTATTATTTAAGATTTCTGGGCACCGGATTTTTATCGATTGACCCAACATCAGGACAGGTCAAGGCCTGGGTAGGAGGAATAAATCACCGAAATTTCCAGTATGATCATGTAAACAAGCGAGCAAAAAGACAAGTCGGATCTATCTTTAAACCAATAGTTTATGCCTCTGCACTTGAACAAAACATTTCACCGTGCGATTATATAAAAGCTGAACAAGAAACCTATGAAGAAAAAGATAAAACATGGACACCAGCAAATTCTGGAAATGAATATGAAGGAAAATACTCTTTGGAAGGTGCGCTGACGAACTCAGTAAACACAGTATCTGTGAAGGTTCTCCAACAGTCAGGGATTGACAATACTATTGCCTTAGCAAGGTCCATGGGAATTGATAGCAATATACCCAAGGTTCCTTCCATTGCACTTGGCACGCCCAGTATATCTCTTATCGAAATGGTGGAAGCCTACTGCACGTTTGTCAATAAAGGCAAACACACTAAACCATATACTATTTCACGCATTGAAAATAGGGATGGAAAAGTGATATGGAAACACCATAAAACACGAAGCAAGCAAATATTGTCTCTTGCTACCAGCCAGATGATGGTCGAGATGTTAAAAAACGTTGTCAATTCAGGGACTGCAGTTCGCTTGAGAAGTAAGTACAAATTACCCAATGACGTTGCCGGAAAAACAGGTACAACGCAATCAAATGCCGATGGTTGGTTCATGGCCATGACTCCCAAATTGGTGAGTGGAATCTGGGTAGGTGGAGAGTTTCCGGCAATTCATTTCAGAACAACAGCCCTTGGGCAGGGTGCCAATATGGCGCTGCCGATTTATGCATTATATCAACAGCAGATAAATAAAAGTTCCAACTTTACAAAGATTGCCAGAGCACGATTTAAGCCACCCCCATCTCACATTCAACAAAAACTCAATTGCGACCCATTCAAAGAAGACCTGACGGTTTGGGAAGAGATATTTGGAAAAAAGGAAGAGAAGGCTGAAAAAGAAGAAAAAAAGAAATATTCCAAAAAACCAGTCCCCAAAAGGAAGGAAGACAAAGGAATATTCAAGGGCCTGAAAAGGTTATTTAAGAAGAAAAAAAACTAAACAACATATATTATATTCTTAATAAATCAGAAAAATCAACTCAAATTTTTGCTCCTGTGGAGTTTGAATTACTCCATTTTTAAATAATTGAATCGAGCAGTAAATGGAGCCTTCTTGGGGCTGCAAGCATAAAGACCAGCCATTACCCTTGTTTTATCCATCAAATGAAACATCCGAATCTGAATCCATTTATTGGATTTTGAATGGAAGAAAGACACTTTGTAATCTGAGCCAGTTCGAATAATCTTCAACTTAAAATCCGTAAAATCATCCCCCACATCCTGGGTTGACCAGTCTGAAAATCCATTGGCTGTCACTACCACACCCAATTTATTTGGCTCATCAGATTCATACTCAACAGAGGTTTTTATCCAACATTGATCAGAAACGCGTACCATCAAACCTGCTTGGTCATACTGGTGACTAAATGTACATTGAACCCTCGTCTCCATTATAAAATCACCACTTACTTCACCGTATAAAAAGTGCCCATTATCTGCATCAAATCCATAATGCGTTTTTTGCCAAAAGTCAGTAGCCTCATCCGGGGTGATATGCAGTTGCTCTTCTTTCAAGGACCATATTGATGGTTCACAAAACCATTTTAGATCTTTATGCAGCAATTTAGTGTTGAATTTTTCTATTAACATTTCAGGCTTTTTAAAAACTTTAGCTGATAACAAAACTACATTTTATTCATCATCGAAAATAATGACATTTTTATAGTACTAAAACTTATTCAAAGCGTATATTTATTAGCCTTATAATTAAGGCTTTGTAGATTCTCAGCAACAATAAATGGCTGCTTTTTCCAGTGATACTTTAAAACAAAAACATTCAATAAGCAATTTATCGAAAGATGAATGAAGTTAAAATTATAGAATTATTAAACATATCCTGAAATAATTTTCAACCGTTTGGCTTGGAATTCAGTATGTCACAATTTAAATAAAATGAAAAAAAATCGATTATTTCTACTGGCATTGTTAGTTAGCTTTTGCATAACTGCCTGTCAATCAAATCAGAAAAAAGAAAACAATGAAGAAGCAACTATAGAAAAAGTTGCGGTAACATCATCTGAATGGGTTTCCTTTTTCAATGGGAAAAATCTTGACGGATGGATAATTCGAGGAAAAGCCGATTGGAAAATAGAAAATGGTGTGCTCATAGGTACTGGAAAAAACGGGCACATTTATGCAGCCCCAGAATTGACAGACTTGGAAGTGAAGGGAACTTTTAGGATAAGTGACCAGGGTGGCGGGAGCAACAGCGGACTGTATTTTCGCAGTAACCCTCCAGCTGATAATCCCGACAGCTACCCAAAAGGTTATGAAGCACAGATTTGCCACACCCAAGATGCCCATACAGGTTGGCTATGGAAGCCGGGCACACCAACTGGCAAAGCCACAAAGCTGATAACGAAAGACGATGAATGGTTCACTATGCGGGTAAGAGCAGTTGGCTCAACAGTTAACATCTGGGTAAATGAAGAACTTGTGATGACTTACGAAGATGATGAATATAAGAAGGGGTTTTTCGCCCTTCAATGTCATAATGAAGGCATGACAATAGAAGCCAAGGATTTGTTTTATAAAGATCTGAGTATGTAAAACTCAATTTTCCCTATAGATTTCATATTGAATATTTTGGGTAAAAAAAATGCATGCATAAAAAAAAGGCCTCATAATTTGGGCCTTTTTTTTATAGCTTTAATTATCATAATCGATTACAATGGTTCGTTATAAAACTTTAACGTATTGATTATTAGTAATTTACACTATTCGCAAAATTTCTTATAAACAACAGATAATCAAGTGTTTAATTTATCAATACTTCGGTAAACTTTCCAAAAGTTTATTTTGCAAGTTTCTATGTATCTGATAATCAAAGGATAGTAAATTAACTACACCTTTTGGAAAGTTCTTATATTCAAGGACTTTCCAAAAGGTAACGACCTATTGATTTATAATTCATCATTTATAATTAATAATTAAACGAAGTGTTGCGATTACGCATACCATCTATCTTTGGAACCTAAATTCAAGACATTGCTATAGCCCATTTTATTTAATTTTTGCATGGCATCAAGGCTCCTGATTCCACTCCGACAATAAAGAATCATTCCATTTTGTGGTAAATCTTCGCATTCTTCAATTATTTCCAAAGGGACATTAATTGCTCCCTGAATATTGCCATCACTATATTCTCCTGGGCTTCTTACATCTACCAAAGTATATCCATCTTGTATAAGTTTTTTAGCATTATTAATATCTATAGGTCCGTCGTATTTTCCAAATAATTTCAGCAATCCCTGGTACATTACTGAGGCTATGCAAATATGTGTGGTAATGACAATGGTTTGCAGAGCCACTAAAACTACCCCAAAACCATATGCTAGCATTGTGCTACCATATAAAAAAGAAAAACCAATTCCAACGTTCATTAACCCTCCCATTACACAAGCTATTCTTCTTGGCAAAGGATTGGCCGGGAGCTTTGCGCCCCCTACAATGTGCCTGATAACGTGGTTATAAAGCAAATCAAATGGATGACCGTTTGGAAACCAAAATGGGATTATCCCCAATGCGGCAATGGCAAAATGCCAATAAGGATTTTGTAATACAATCAAACCATACAATGCCAAAAACATACATAACAATGGCGTGAATCTCAATCCATTGCTTATTGATTTCAGGTTACTTTGGGTATAAGTACAATACCCTTGCTGCATGAGTGCGTTCTGTTGCAAATTAAATTTTCCCATTTTTCAAATGTTAATTATTTTATAAAATTGGTTCTGCCAATTATCCAGATTAAAATTAAGCCATTTAGTAAAAGCTTTGATATTACGATGAGTATATGGTTTTGTGCTGATTTTTGAAACACAAATATTCAACTTATACATAGCTTATTTATTGTTAAAATGCTCATATTTAGCACTTCACCAACCATAAATTACGTATGTTGTTACCCACAGTGCTTTATATCTCATTCAGTTCTATTCTCATTTGTTGAATCAAGTCATTCTTATATTTAAGGATAACATTTGCAATTGCTTTTATTTCTCTTTGACTATTCACCATTCCTTCTTGGTCATTTGTCATTATTTGCACTTGCAAATCTTCCATCATCTTTGATGATTCTTCAAGACCCTTATCATATGCTAACTCCAATATATTAAGTGTTTTAAGAATAGAGTCGCTGGCTATTACTCTAATAGTATTTGTTTCTTGCTTGCTTCTTGTCAATTCCTTACTTGCTTCGAACATAAGATTTTGAATCTTTTTCGAGAAAACGGTCATAGCATTTGTTTCTTCTTTCTTACTATTCCGGCTCTCAGCATTAAGATAATTTCTGTTGAATTCATCAATAACCTGCATCATCTTTTCTTGCATATCGACAATTGAATTAGCACTGAAATCATCTAAAAGTTTAAAAAATTTAATATGCTCTTCTTTCTTGCTTTCGTATTGATATTTCCTTTTTTCGATGTCTAATTGATGTTCCTTTTTTATTCCTTCAATCTCTTTGTTGTATTTCGATTTAATTTCTTCCGATTCTTCAATCAATATTCTATTTTTATTTTGCAATGCTCTAATTTTAGCCTTTTCAATAATTACTGTTCTTATGTAAAGAATTATTAGTCCCGAAAAAAAGTAAATAAGGATATGAATATATGGTATTAGAAAGTCAAACTTCATCATTTCATTATTTGTAGGTCATGTTTCTGTATTGTAGGCAATGAGGAAATATGAACCAAAACAAAGATAATGTATTTTGACCAGTTCGAAATACATTACCTTGTATGACTTTGAATAATTCGCAACATCGTAACATTAAAATTGTGACCCGTATTTATTAAGCTTAATGGAAGATAATAATAGAATCAGTAGTCACCTGCATGCTGCAAGCAGTGGTCTTCTGCTCTTCTACCATGGTTCACATCAAAATGACAGATGCGCCATTTAATTAAAAAGTTACTTTTCGATGATACTTTTCAAATCTGCCGGTGAATAATTTACAGATTTAAGAGTTTTATTGTCTTCCGTTCTAAACACCAGAAAATGACCATCAATCTCTTTGAAGTAACAATCCATTCCTTTGTTTTTTTTGTAATGCTGGATTGTTGCTTCGGCTTCCTCAATGGTGGCACAACTTTTACTCATATTTGATCTTTGCACTTCATCAAATAAATCTCTAAACTTCTCCCCCATTCCAAACTCCAATACCGCACCACTCAATACATATTGAATATCGCAAAGTGCATCTGCAACCTCTACAATATCCTTGTCTTTGATTGCTGCCTCAAGCTCCTCTAATTCTTCTCTGATAAGCGAAACACGTAATGCACACCGCTTTGCAGCAGGAATTATCGGTTCTTTTTCTATTGGATGTTTGAAGGTTTTGTGAAATTCAGCAACCTGATTTAGTGGATCTATTGTTTTCATAAAGATAGTTTTATAATAGTTTCGCAATTATAAAAAAATAATGGAAGAAGTCTGTCTCAATATTTAAAAGTTAATTCCACAATTAGACTTAGAAAATCATTGTTTGGAATATAAGAATACTTGAATGTACATTTCAACTATAGTTTTGACGAGGCATCATTTAACACTCATTTTTATTGTATTCTCTCAGTGATGTATTCAATCATTCTCGCATTTATAAATTAGTCGCAAAATCCAATATTGTTGTTTCCTACTGCTTTCATAATAGCACCAATAATTGTAAGTATGCACAATAAATATGTATCAAATACTTTTTTATTACATAATTTTAAAATTGATAATGGCCATAATTTGTGTTGCGTTTTAATTATTAACACATTTATATTTTAAAATAGAAATCATTAAAATAAGCGTATGAAATTTTACAGAAAAAAAATTAACGCCCTACTATTTTTTGGATTTACAGTATTTCTTTTACAACCGGGATTTGCACAAAAACCGGAAGCAGAAATCGAGCGGTTCATAAAAGATTATGCCAAGGCATATGAAAATATCACCAAAACAAGAGACAAGCAAAATGTACTAAAATTTGTTTCAAAGGATCTTTTTTCAACTATCATCAAATCGAATGTGGTGGATAATTTTGGACTTATTCAAAGTGATTATGCTGAATTTGATGCCTATCTCGATCAAGTTTTAAGAGCTGATGGAATGGAAGTAAAGTATCAGGTGAAAAATATATTAAGGTCAAAGATAAGGGGTAAATCCGGTGTGGTGGTTTGCGAGATCGCTGTGCAAGTATCTTCAAAAGGCGAAATATGGAACCGGGGCACGGAGATTACAACCTTTGTATTAAAGAATTTTGACAGCGGTTGGAAGATTTTAAATTTCAATGTAGTAAGCCTAGAAGAAGAACAAAATAAAGGCACTTGTATGATCGAAGTTTTCAAAGCTTCTTCTGGAAACTATATGGTAAAAACGGTTGTACCGAAGGGAGATACATATGAATCAAACATCAATAATTTTGAGTTTAACCCGGGCAACGGAATTATCTATATCAGCCTTGATGGCAAAAACAGCTACTCTTGGGTGAAGGATGGTGACATTACCAAGATTGCCCAAGGCAACAATATGGAATCTGTCATTGGTTCTACTGTTGATGAGCACCAGGCTGTTTTGAATATCGTCAAACTCGACCTTTATAATAATAATTGTGTGAATTTTAAAAGTAAAAACTAACTCTACTATTCGCTAAAAACTTCTTCAAGTATCAAAAAGCTGGGTTATTCCAGCTTTTTTTGTTTTAAATCAAAATCAATTTTTTATTAATTTCCCGCTGTAACAGGCCTGGATCTGATGGAGGAAAACCTATTTTTATCCTGATTAAAAAATATTCGAATTATCAATTAACTACCATGAATTTTAATTTTTTGGCCTCAATAAAGTAATCTTTAGTATATTTATTTTATGACCAAGACAAGAACCCTGACCTATTTACTCATTGTCATTCTATCCTGTTTGGCATTGGCTTGTGCAGTCAATAAAGACTATTACAGCGCAAAATCAAATCTTTCGAAATCTCCAGTTACAGATATTTCACA
>VAPL010856513.1_pt1 | contig 52742 bp, 8 predicted proteins | sample 3395061 | NCBI WGS metagenome assembly VAPL01 (sample SAMN08290444, study PRJNA428436) | hydrothermal vent metagenome | isolation source: Deep-sea hydrothermal vent chimney 2 | place: Pacific Ocean: Juan De Fuca Ridge | depth 2182 m m | reverse complement strand
ATAGGCGTTCCTGGAAAACTATACTTATCAGGCTTAGGTGTAACAAAAGGATACTTAAATCATGAGGAGTTAACCGCAGAAAAATACATTGAAAATCCTTTTATAATAGGGGAATGCATGTATGATACTGGTGATTTAACATATTGGATGCCAGATGGAAACATTGGATATCTTGGAAGAAAAGATCATCAAGTAAAATTAAGAGGATATCGAATTGAACTTGGAGAAATAGAAAATGAAATACTTGATTTTACAGACACTATTCAACGTGTAGTAGTCGCTGTAAAATTAGTAAATGAACAACAAGTATTAGTTGGATATTATGTTGGAGAAGAAGGCGTTGATAAATCTGGTTTACGAGCGCATTTAGTTGCGAAGTTGCCTTCCTATATGATTCCGACTTACTTTGTAAAAATAAAAGACATTCCATTAACACCTAATGGAAAAATTAACAGAGACGCACTTCCAAAAATTTCTACAGACAACATTATAAAAGCAACATACATTGGGCCACGCAATGAAGTAGAAGAGGAATTAAAAGAAATTTGGGAGAACATTATTGGTGTAGATAATATTGGAATCAAAGATAATTTCTTCGAACTAGGTGGGCACAGTTTGATGATTTCACAAGTCATCAACACGATTTACAAGCAAATGGAGAAAGGTGTAAGTTTTAAAACTTTCTCTATAAATCCAACAATTGAACAACTTAGTGACGAATTAAACAAAAAACAATACAAAGCGATTCCAAATACAACTGAAGCTACTTCGTATCCATTGACACAATCGCAACACCGGTTATGGTTGTTGAATCAATTGGAAGGAGGGAAAAATGCCTATCAAACTACAGGGGCATATCATTTTAAAGGGAATTTAGAAATTGAAACCTTCAAAAGTGCTTTTAAAAATGTAGTGAAGCGACATGAAAGCTTACGTACGTATTTTAGAGAAAACGAAAATGGAGTTCCACAACAATACATCTTACCATACAATGAAATTACTTTTGACATCGCACAGGAAAATTTTTCTGAAACTGAGAACCCCAAAACATTAATTGATATATATACTGACGAATTCCTGACAAAAGGTTTCAATTTATCAAAAACACCACTTTTTAAAGCGACATTGATCCGAAAAAATGCGGAAGAAGTTGTGTTTTTAGTAGCTATACATCACATTATAGGAGATGGTTGGTCGCTAGAAATATTTACAAATGAAATCATTGAAAATTATACTCAAACTGTAATTGGGAAAAACATTGAGAAGAAGCCATTAGGAATCCAATTCAAAGATTATGCAGTTTGGCTAATAGATGCACAAACAGGACAACGGTTAGAAACTTCAAAAAATTATTGGACAAATCAATTTACAGGTGAATTGCCAATACTGGAATTGCCAAGCAGTAGTAAAAGACCAATCATCAAAACGTATTCAGGAAGTCAAATCCGACATACATATTCCAGAGAATTATTAACCAGACTAAAGAATTTCTCTAAAGAAAATCAAGTGACATTGTTCATGTCTATTATGACAGCAATAAAAACGTTACTACATAAATATACCAATGCAAACGATATTATCATTGGAACGCCAATCGCAGGAAGAGAACATCCAGATTTAGAAAATCAAATAGGATTATATCTCAATACATTAGCGATTCGTACACAAATAAATAAGGACGATACGTTTATAAGCTTACTTGAAAAAGAAAAACTACAACTATTAAACGCATATACTCATCAAGAATATCCTTTTGATCAATTAGTTAAACAACTTGGACTTAAGAGAAATACTTCAAGATCACCATTATTTGATGTGATGGTTGCATTACAAAATCAACAACAGTTAAGAGAGTTTAAAGAACAGTCGTTTGGAAATTTATCGGTAGATGCATACGAAATAGAGCGTAAATCGGCACAATTTGACATCACATTTATGTTTGTAGAAGTTGACTCAGAATTATTCTTAGAAGTGCAATACAACACGGATATATATGATGCATCATTTATAGAAAGCAGTTGTGAACATTTAGAAATGATTTTTGAGCAATATATAGAAGATGCTGCACAAAAAATTAATACTATAGACATTACATCTCCGGAAGAAAAAGAAAAATTATTGCATACGTTTCAAGGAGAAGAAACTAATATTACAGTAGACGCAAACATTCTTGATTTCTTTGCAAAACAAGTAGCGAATCATCCAAATAACATTGCCATCAATGTTGAAGGAAGAGAAATTTCATATCAACAATTGGATGAAAAATCAAATGCATTAGCGACATATTTAAAAACTGAGAATACAATTGTAAAAGGCCATATTGTAGCAGTTCAGTTAGAAAGAGGAACAGCATACATTACTTCTTTATTGGGAATTATGAAACTTGGAGCGGTATATATGCCAATTGATACAACCTATCCTGAAAACAGAATCAATTATATGATTCAGGATTCCAATGCAAAACTAGTAATCGATGAACGTTTTATTGAAAACTACCAAAAAGAAACACCAAATGCGGAAGGTTTTGAAAGCGTAAAACTGAAAGGAAATGATATTGCATACATAATCTACACTTCAGGATCTACTGGAAAGCCAAAAGGTGTCCCAATTTCCCAAAAAAGTTTAGTGAATCTATGTATATGGCATCAAAAAGCATTTGAAGTTACAAGTAAAAGTAAAGCAACACTTTTCTCAGGAGTTGCATTTGATGCTTCAGTTTGGGAAATTTTCCCATACATAACCAAAGGTGCTACTTTATATCCAATTACAGATCAAGAAATCCGTATAGATATCTTCAAGTTAGAAGCATTCTTTAAAACAGAAGAAATCACGCATGCATATGTGCCTTCTAGAATCTGTCAGGAATTCGTTGCAAACGAAATTAAAGACTTAGATACTTTATTACTGACTGGAGGAGAAGCATTATCGTTCTCTAAAAAAACATCTTTACATATTTTTAACAATTACGGGCCCACAGAAAATACCGTAGTAACTACATATCATAAATATTCAGATACAGAAGCGGGAAATATTTCTATTGGAAAACCAATTGATAACACTAAAGTATATGTCCTTTCTGAAGATTTAAAAATTCAACCAATTGGAGTTGTCGGGGAATTATGTATTTCAGGGATTGGCGTATCAGAAGGATATTTAGACAATTCTGAATTAACAAATACTGTATTTGTTGGCAATCCATTTAATGAAGAAGAAAAACTCTACAGAACTGGCGATTTAGTCCGTTGGTTGCCAAACGGAACACTTGAATTTGCAGGAAGAAAAGATATGCAAATCAAGGTTCGTGGACACAGAATTGAATTAGGCGAAATAGAACAAGTAATCGTAAAGCATAAAGAAGTTCAGCAAGCAATTGTTGTTGTAAAAACGGTACAAGGTGAAAAAATATTGGCAACATACTATGTCGCTGCTAATGAAATTGACAAAGTAGAACTAAAAGAATATTTGAGCAAAGAAATGCCTTCTTATATGGTTCCAGCGTATTATATGCCAGTTCAAACAATTCCACTAACACCAAATGGAAAAGTAGCAATAGACAAATTACCGAGCATTTCGGAAAGCGAAAGAATTCAACAAGCATATTTGGCGCCACGTACTGAAGTGGAAGAAAAAATTATAATAATTTGGAACTCATTATTTGCTAAAGAAGAAATAGGAGCTTTAGATGATTTCTTTGAATTAGGCGGACACAGTTTAATCCTAACGAAACTATTAAATGCATATCACAAAACATTTGATACAAAACTCAAATTGCAGGATATTTATGTAAACACGAGTGTAGAGTCACATGCAAAATTGATTCAAACAACAAGTAAAGTTGCGTATGAAGAAATTCAAAAAATAACAAAAAAAGAACTCTATGACCTTTCTCCAACACAAATGCGTTTCTGGTTGATCCACAAGATTCAAGGAAAATCAAGAGAATTTAATATCTCTAATGTATATGATTTACCTAAAAACCTAAATCATAATGTCTTAGAAGAAGCATTCAATGAATTGTTGAAACGGCACGAAATTCTACGAACAGTTTTTGTAGATGCGATCGATGCGCCAAAGCAGAAGATACAAGCATTCCAACAATTAGAAATTTCAAGATTCAATTCAGAAACAGACATAATTTCAGAGGTGATCAATCATGAATTTGATTTAGAAACCTATCCATTATTCAAAATTGGAATAGCGAAAGAAGAAAATACAGAAAAATTATATTTCAACATTCATCATAGTATCTGTGATGGTTGGTCAAATCAGGTGATCATTCGTGATTTATTAGCAATCTACAAAGCAAAACTTGCAGACGTACACGTGACACTTCCTGAGTTGTCCATTCAGTACAAAGATTATGCAGCATGGCAAAACAATGCGTTGCAAACTGGTGTATTTGTAGCACAAGGTGACTATTGGAAGCAAAAACTATCAGGCAACATACCATACTTAAAATTGCCAACTGATTACAATACTTCGGTAAAAAGCAATCAAACTATTGCTGGTTACCATACCGTATTTATCAATAACGAGATTAAAGAAAAAATAGAAACGTTTACGGCACAACATTCGGTGAGTCCATTTGCTTTCTACATGACAGTAATCAAAATATGGTTACAACGATTGACAGCCGAAAACGATGTTACTATTGGAATTCCTGCAGCTAATAGAAATCATGAACAGTTAAAAGATGTTGTGGGTTGTTTTCTAAATACGCTTATGGTCAGAGATACCATTGATCTATCAAAAGATTTCAAAGGAATGTTAACTGATGTAAATGAAACAATATTAGAAGCATTAGAAAATCAAAACTATCCGTTTGAGAAATTATTAAGCGATTTAGACATTGCGTCAGAAGACAGACGTTTCCCAATTAGTCCCGTATTCTTAAACATGTTAGATTTTGAAGCGAATGTTTCCGAAAAAATTACAGACTTTACAACACAAACTGGACAAATTAAAGCTGCACCAAAATTCGATTTAGAATGGTATATCAAGAGTTATGAAAATGGTTTCATGATCAAAAGTGTATACAACAATGAAAGCTTTACAAGTGAAACAATTGCATACTGGACGCAGGAACTATTAAGTGTAATAGATCAGGTATTAGCAAATTCAACATTAAATATAGCAGCGATTGATATTTTCAATACGCCAGTTGAAACTAAAAAAGATCTATTGCCAGCGAATGACTTCGAATATTTTGCAGAAGAAGAAATACAGCAAAGTGTTGCAGCACGATTTAAAAAGCAAGTTATTAACTATCCAAATCGTATAGCTGTTCATTCTAGGAACAAAGAATTGACATATAAAACATTGAACACGCATGCGAATCAATTGGCAAATCATATACTGACTGAAACTGATACAAACACAAAACGAATTGCATTACTATTAGATCATGATGAAACTTGCGTGATCGGAATGTTAGGTGTTTTAAAATCAGGATATTCATACGTTCCGATTGATGTAAACAATCCGAATAGTAGAATAGCTTTCATTCTAGATGATGCAGCAGCAAATGTATTAGTCTGCAACGAACGAACTTTTGAAAAAGGAAAAGAATTACAGTCGCTACATGCAAATCTAAAAGTAATTTGTCTAGACAAAGAAGATGGAGAAGTTGCGAATCTAAACAAAGAAATTGATCCATCATCGGAAGCATACGTATTATACACATCAGGATCTACAGGGAAACCAAAAGGAGTTGTACAAGTGCAACAACACATGTTACATTACATTCGTGTCTATACAAACAATGTACACATTTCACCCCAAGATAATTTAAGTGTATTCTCAACCTATACATTTGACGCATCTATCAAAGATATTTATGCAGCTATATTAAATGGCGCAACCGTAAGTATCTACAACGTTGCAATAGATGGTTTACAAAAACTAGAAAATTGGTTAGCAGCGCAAAAAGTAAGCATCATACACATGGTTCCTACTTTATATAGATACTTTATAAAAGAGCTCGACGAAACAAGTATTTTAAATACGGTTCGATTATTAGACTTAGGTGGAGAAGCAAGTTATCAATCAGACTTAGAATTATTTAAAAAGCATTTTCCAAAAGGAGCTTTCTTAGTAAATGATTATGGTCCCACGGAAGCAACGATTATTTCGCAGAAATTCCTATCGCATGCATCTCAATGGCACACAACAAATCTAACGCTTGGAAAACCAGTAATTCACACAGAAGTTTTTATTTGGGATGAAAACAATAATGCAGTAGGAATCTATCAAGAAGGAGAAATTGTATTCAAAAGTGACTTTATCTCGCTTGGATATTTGAATCGACCAGCACTTACAGAAAAAGTATTTCTAACAGATGCAAATGGTGTACGATACTACAAAACGGGAGATATTGGACGTATGTTGCCAACAGGAGAAGTAGAATTTTTACACAGAAAAGATTCACAAGTAAAACTGAATGGTGTACGTATAGAACTTCCTGAAATTGAATACCAACTAGAACAACTTGAAACCATTTGTCAATCTGTAGTCGTTGTAAAAAAAATAGAACAAGTAAAATTCTTAACAGCGTATATCGTAGTTAACGAAGAAGTAGATTCGGATCAATTAAAGCAAGCCTTAAAAGAGCAACTTCCAAAATATATGATTCCTTCAATTTACATGTTTGTAGATGTATTTCCACTGACGCGAACAGGAAAAATTGACCGAAAAACATTGCCAGAACCGACATTGGCAGATATTAAGAAAACACCATACAAAGCACCTGAAAGCGCGATTGAATATCGCATGGTAGAAGTTTGGTCAGACATTCTAAAAATAGAAGCAAAAATAATCGGAGTCAACGATAACTTCTTTGAATTGGGCGGACACAGCCTTAGCATGAACAAAATGCTCAACCAACTAAAAGTTGAATACAAAGTAAACTTCAATTACGAAGAATTCTATTATCAATCAACGATCAGGTTTTTGGTATTACACATTGAAAATGTTTTAGCAACACAGATTGATAGCACTCAAAAAATCAATAAAAAAATCATCATATAATATATGAAAACGCCTCAACTCATAAAGCATTGCAGAGATAATGGAATTCACATTGAACTGCAAGAGGAAAACTTGGAACTCAACTTCCTAACAGAAGATGTGGATGATTCTTTGATTGGATTAATTAAAGAAAACAAGGAAAACATTATTTCATATCTAACATCTATTACCAAAGATGCTGGAATGATGACTATTCCACAAGCGGAAATCAAAGCACATTATCCAATCACATCTACACAATTTAGATTTTGGATTTTATGTCAAATTGATGACATCAACAAAGCTTACAACTTACCGGTTGTAATCAAAATCAATGGTGATTTACAAATAGAAAATCTAAAAAAAGCAGCGCACAGTGTTATTGAGCGTCATGAAGTATTGCGTACTAAATTTGTAGAAACAAAAGATGGAAAAGTAGCGCAAACTATCATTGATATAAATACGTTAAGAGATATCTTTAAATATGAAGAGGCAACAACAAAAACCTGCAAAGCGCTTATTAATGGATATGTTTCTGATGAATTTGACATTAAAAACGGACCATTATTTAGAATTGGTGCTGTAAAAAGTCAAACGGAAGAATATTATTTTTACTTAAATGTACATCACATCATTTCAGATGCACGTTCGCAAGAAGTACTCATCAAAGAACTCATAACTGCATACAACGGAATTACTGATAATGGAAGTTTTGAATTTCCATCAATGAGTATTCAATATAAGGATTATGTAGAATGGTATATTAATAACTTAGAATTAGAAAAAGAAGAAGCATACTGGTTAGATAAATTATCAGGAGAACTTCCTGTTCTAAATTTACCTAGCACATATACGCGTCCGCCTTTAAAAACATACAATGGCTCACATCATGAACTTTTACTAGGTGATAAGGTTTTTCAAAAAGTAAAGCAATACGCTAAAGAAAAAGCGTGTACACCTTTCATGATATTACTATCTGCTTTGAATGGTGTTTTATCACGTTACACACATCAAACAGACATTATCTTAGGAACACCAGTATCTGGAAGAATGCATCCAGAACTTGAAAATCAGGTAGGATTGTATATCAATACCTTACCAATCAGAACGGCTTTTGAAAAAAGCACAACATTTAATGAGTTGGTTGTCATAGAAAAAGAATGTTTGCAAGAAGCGTATTTAAATTCAAATTACTCGTTTGGAGATTTAGTTAACAAACTAAACACTCAAAGAGACATTAGTCGTTCACCTTTATTTGACATCTTAGTTACACACCAACGTCACGATGAAGTAAGTGAATTAACGAATGGTTTTGAAGGATTAGAATATACAATTCAAAAAGATTCAGAAGCAAGCGTAAGTAAATTTGATATCACATTTAAATTTGTGGAAGGAAAAGAATACTTGAAACTTATCATTGAATACAATACCGATTTATATGGCGAATCATACATTCAAAACCTTGCAAGTAACGTTTGGAATTTCTTAGATGTAGCATTAAGCAATAGTGAAGCACAAATTTCTCAATTAGATTATATTACGAAAAATCAGCAAAATGAATTATTAAATCTATTCAACAGTACTGAACTTGATTACGATCACAACGAATTAGTAACAGATTTAATCGCAAATCATGCACAAAAAAGCCCAAATACGACAGCATTGGTTTGTCATGGTAAAGAACTTACATATAAAGAATTACATGAAAAATCAGATCAATTTGCAAACTATCTAATAGAAAAAGGGCTTACGCCAAATTCATATGTAGGGATTTGTATGGGAAGATCTGTAGAAATGATGGTTGCCATTTTAGGAATTTTAAAAGCTGGTAGCGCATACATTCCATTAGACCCTTTTTATCCAATTGAAAGAATCGATTATAGTATTGAAAACAGCAATTCGAAAATAGTTGTTGTGGATGCATTCACAAAAAACATCATAGGAAATGATACAGAAAAAGTAAACATCTCTGAATCTGATTGGACAGAAAGCACAGCACAATCATTACCAACACTCAACCCAACGAATACAGCGTATGTAATCTATACTTCAGGTTCTACAGGAAGACCAAAAGGAGTACAAGTAACGCACAAAAACTTATTGAGTTTTGTGGTAGGAATGAATGGTAAATTAGGTGATGAAGTAAAAACATGGTTGGCAAGTACAAGTATTAGTTTTGATATCTCCATCCTAGAATTATTGTGGACACTAACAAACGGAAATAAAGTAGTTGTTCATTTAGAGCGTCCTGTGGAAATAAAAGCGAAACCAATAATGGATTTCAGTTTCTTTTACTTTCCAACATCAAACAGCGAAAGTGGCAACAAATACAACCTCTTACTCAAAGGCGCAAAATATGCAGATGAAAATGGTTTCAAAGCCATTTGGGTTCCAGAAAGACACTTTCACGAATTTGGAGATCAATTTCCAAATCCATCAGTAGCAGCTGCGGCAGTTTCAACAATCACTAAAAATATTCGTTTACGTTCGGGTAGTGTCGTGTTACCACTACATGATGAAATTAGAGTTGCGGAAGAATGGTCAATGGTAGATAACCTTTCTAATGGTAGAGTAGAACTTTCTATTGCTTCAGGTTGGCAACCAAATGATTTTGTATTGGCACCAGATAATTTTGCAGACAGGCATCAAAAAATGTTTGACAAAATTGACGTTTTGCAAGGGTTGTGGAAAGGAGAAACAAGAACACGTATCAACGGAGTTGGAAAAGAATTTGAATTCAAAATTCATCCAAAACCAATTCAACCTAAATTGCCATTATGGATTACGGCAGCAAAAAGTATTCATACTTTCAAATATGCAGGTTCTATAGGAGCAAATGTATTGACACACTTATTAGGACAATCGATTGAAGATTTAGAAGGAAAAATAAAAGCATACCGCGAATCATTAAAAGAACATGGATTTGACCCTGTAAAAGGAAAAGTAGCAATCATGCTACACACATTCATCAATGAAAACAAAGATTATGTATTCAATTCAGTTGAAAAACCATTCAAAGAATACTTAAAAACATCGTTAGGATTGTTAATCCCAGTAGCTGAGAATAATAATATGGATATCAATGAAGATATGGATCAGGTATTGGAAATGGGCTTTAAGAGATATTACAATACGTCTAGTCTCTTTGGAACTCCAGAAAAATGCCTAGATATGGTAAACAAGTTGTACAATGCAGGAATTGATGAAATTGCTTGCTTGTTAGACTTTGGAATTGATGATGAAAAAGTATTTGACAATCTGAAAAACTTAACGAAAGTTAAAAATATTGTCAAAAGAAGTAGAACACAACACCAATACATTCTTGATAGATTAAGCTTTCTCAACGAAAAAGAAGACACACTAAATCTTTTAAAAACGCACAACGTTACAGCAATGCAGGCAACACCTTCTTTTTATGAGGATTTCTTATTGAAAGATACTGCTGATAAAACGTTGAAAAACATTACTTCGTTATTAGTTGGAGGAGAAGAATTAAAAAGTTCACTCGCTAAAAAGCTTATTGACATTGTTGGTTCAAATAGAATTCACAATATGTACGGACCAACAGAAACGACAATTTGGTCAAGTGTAAAACAAGTGAACGATGCAGACAATGTAACTATTGGAACACCAATTGCGAATACACAGATTTATATTCTTGACAAGTCACATAACTTATGTCCAAAAGAAGTTGTTGGAGAACTGTGTATTGGAGGCGAAGGCGTTTCGGAAGGGTATCTAAATGATGTTACCAAAACACAAGAAAGCTTCATTGAAAATCCGATCATGGGCGAAGGTATTATATACAAAACAGGAGATTTAGCTCGTTGGTTGTCAAATGGAGAAATAGAATACTTAGGAAGACAAGACAGTCAGGTAAAAATAAAAGGATATCGTATTGAATTAAAAGAAATTCAATCGGTTACAGCTACAATTTCAGGCATAGATCAATGCGTAATCAAGGCAATTCGAGAAGAAGCTGGTGATACATTAGCGGCATACATAAAAGCAGATAAAGCCTTGGAAGTAGAATTTGTAAAAGACTATTTACGAGTTCGATTGCCAAACTATATGATTCCACAACATATAATTTTTGTAAGTGATTTCAAATATACCCCAAATGGAAAAATTGATCAAAAACAATTGCCAAATTCAACTGCTGATCAAGTAAGTACAAAAAACTATGTAGCACCAAGAAATGACTTTGAAACTCAAATTGTAGCTATCTGGGAACGTTTTCTTAACATGGAGAAAATTAGTATTGATGATAACTTTTTTGAAATTGGAGGAAACTCTATAAAAGCATTTGAACTACAAAACATTATGAATTCTGCATTGAATTTAGAACTACAAATCATTGCATTCTTCCAGTTTCCAACCATTAGAACACTTACTGAAAGTCTAAATAACCAAACAAAAATGCCAGAATTGATAGAGGAAGACATGGAAGATGTAGATGACGTAATTGATTACATGGAGAGCTTATAAAACTATACCAAAACTGACATTCTAACATTCAATTTTCTTTTAGCTTACTATGAAAAGAGACATAGCCATAATAGGGATTTCTGGAAAGTTCCCTAAGTCTAATAATGTTCAGGAATTCTGGAAAAACTTAGTTGATGAAAAAGAGTTAGTACACTTTTTTAACGATGAAGAGTTGATTTCTAGAGGGATAGATGCAAAAAAATTAAATGTAAGTTCTTTTGTGAAAGCCGCTTCGTTTATTGATACTTACAACACATTTGACTATTCATTTTTGAAATATACACCAGACGAAGCAAAGCTTATGAACCCACAAACGCGTATGATGCATCAATTGGTTTGGGAAGCTATGGAAGATGCTGGTTGCAATCTTGATACGTACAACAAAAAAACAGGAATTTTTTTAGGAGCCAACAGAGATTTAAACTGGAGTGTATATGCAAGCTTGGCAGATGCAGGAAGTGTGGACGCAATGACAAAAGCAAAAATTACAAATCCTAATTTCATGGCTTCATTAATTGCTTACAAATTAAACTTACGCGGACCATGTTACTTCATTGATACTGCATGTTCAACTTCTCTAAGTACAACTCATTTAGCTTGCAGAAGTTTATTGCTAAATGAATGCGGAACGGCAATTGTTGGAGGTGTTCGATTATTATCACATTATGACAATGGGTATATATATCAGGAAGGAACTATTGTTTCCAAAGATGGCCACGTACGTAGCTTTGATGCTGAATCTTCAGGAACGATTTTTTGTGACGGTGCAGGAATTGTTGTGTTGAAAAAATTAGAAGAAGCAATCAAAGATAACGATCATATTTATGCAGTCATTAAATCGTCTGTTATGAATAATGATGGAAACTCAAAAGGCGGTTATACAATGCCAAGTGTAAGTGGACAAACAGAATGTATTAAACTAGCACATAAAATTGCCACTGTACAACCAAGTGATATCACCTATGTAGAAGCACATGGAACAGCCACTAAAATTGGTGATCCAATCGAAATAGAATCATTAAATAAAGCTTTCAACAATGATACTTCGCATAAATGTGCGATTGGAACCGTAAAATCAAACGTTGGACATGCCGATGAGGCTGCTGGAATTTTAGGGTTGATTAAAACAACACTATCTTTAAAATATAAAACACTTCCTGCTAGTTTACACTATACCAAAGCTAATCCTTCAATCAATTTTGCAGGAGGACCTTTTTATGTAAACACAACAACATCACCATGGAATCGTATTGATAATAAACCGCTAACCGCGGGAATTAGTTCGTTTGGAATTGGAGGAACAAACATTCACTTAGTTTTGCAGGAAACACCAATAGGACTTAAAAAAACAATACAGGCAGAAGCATCGTATCAAATAAGATATTCGGCAGATAGCATTTCATCCTTAGAAAATTATCAAGAAGCATTACTAAAACACATTGAGGAAAACCCAATAGTTGATTTAGCAGCTTTAGCATATACACTACAAACAGGAAGAAAGCAATTTGGGTTATTCAAAACATTTGAAGTAACAAACAAAGAAGAATTAATTTCAAAACTTTCGGACACTTCCATCAAAATAAAAGGAGTAAAAGAAAAACAAGACCTTGTTTTCATGTTCTCAGGACAAGGAAGTCAGTATGTAGAAATGGGGAAATTTCTATACGAACATTTCACTTCGTTCAGAACGATTATGAACGACGGTTTTGAAAAGCTTCAAAAAATAAACGGAATCGATTACAAACCTATTCTGTTTGGTAAAGAAGACAGCGATAAAATAAATGAAACGATTTATACACAACCAATTCTATTCTTATTTGAATATACACTTGCAAAATTCTTAATGGAATTGGGTTTGAAACCAACTGCAATGATTGGTCACAGTTTAGGTGAATACGTAGCAGCTACAATCAGTGAAGTATTTACACTAGAAGATGTATTGCGTGTATTATGTAAGAGTGCGGAATTAATGGATACAGTTGAAAAAGGAGCAATGTTGAGCATTAGCGCAAATATTGATGCCTTAGATCAAGAATTGGTAGCAAATGTATCTGTTGCAACAATCAACTCACCGCAATCATTTGTAGTTTCTGGAACAGAAGAAGAAATTCAAAAAGTGGCTGCTATTTTAGTAGCTCAGGGAATTCAGCATATAAAATTAAAAACATCACACGCATTCCATTCAAAAATGATGGAAGTTATTGTAACTGATTTTGAAACAGAACTCAATACAATCACGTTGCAAGCACCGAAAACCCCGTTTGTATCTAGCAATACTGGCGTTTATATAACGGATAGCGAAGCAACTTCGCCAGCATATTGGGCAAAACAAATTGTCAATACTGTAGAATTCAAAAAAGGAATTGAATTTTTACAACAACAAAAAAATGGTCTTTTCTTAGAAATCGGACCAGGAAGGACATTGGTAACATTCTTCAATCAATGTAATGAAACAGGAGATAAGAATGTTGCAATAAATACAATCAGACATCCAAGAGAAAAAATTAATGAACGTACACATTTCTTCAATCTTTTAGGAGAAATTTGGCGAAACAAATTTGATATCAATTGGAATGTATTCTATCAAGAAAATATTCCAACAAAAACTTCATTGCCAACGTATTGTTTTGATACGTATGATTTTCCAACGAAAGTTTCGATAGATGAGTTTATCAAAAAACAAAACATAGATTTAGGTAACGGAAACAAAACAGGAACATTACAGGTTCCTGTTTGGAAACAAGAAATCAAAATATACAAAGCGACAGAAGGTATTCAGCATAAAACCTATTTGTTTTTCTGTGACGAAAATGTAATAAGCAAACAACTTACAGTAGAATTAAGTTTAAAAGATGTCAATGTCATCACCATCAAAAAAGGAACAGAATTCAAACAACTTTCTGCAAATAATTACGAATTGAACCTTGAAAAAAAGGAAAGTTTTGAACAGCTAAAAAATGCATTCAGTGACTCTTCTGTATATTTTGAAAAGGTTATTTTCTGTTGGGGAAATTCAACAGATGCTTCTGTTTTTGAAAAAGAAGATTTTACAGAATATAACAATCAATTCCTTGTAGTACTTGAATTTATCCGCGTCTTTGAAATAAACGCTTTAGACAATGATTGTCATTTCGTATTGATCACTGATACCAACGTACAAGTTACAGGAGTAGATGAAATAGGTGGCACAAATGGTCACACAAGTATCCTATTCCGTGTATTGGTACAAGAAGCAATCAGCGTTCGCGCAAGTCATATAGATCTTGATTTCAATAGAAACGTTGACATTCAACAACTCAATAAAGAAATTCATCAAGAAGCAGACTATTATGCGGTTGCATATAGAAATGGCAAACGATGGATTCCAACATACGAAGTATTACCTGAAGAAATTGAATATGAAAACCAAGCATTCGGAAACGAAGGTGTCTATCTAGTTACAGGAGATTTAGGAACTGTAGAGTTTGAATTGATTCAACACCTAAAAGAAACTTATAACAGTAATTTCTATTTAATCGGGAAGAATATTTTTGAAGAATACAATCTTGGAAAAATAAAGGCACTGCAGGCTAGTAATAAAGGAAGTTTTACATTTGCAGAAGGCGATGTTTCAAATCTTGAATCTTTAAAATTATTAATTGTTAAAATTGAGCAGGAAGTAGGGGGCATCAAAGGAATTATTCACAGTGCTCGCGTCCAATCAAGGGATCATTTCTTAGTATCTTCAACGTCAAACAATTCAATTCACAATCACTATGCTGTCAAAGTTGGCGGATTGTTGAATCTATATAAAATATTCAAAAACAAAGAATTAGAGTTTATCAAAATATTCTCTAGTTTATCTGCAAAATTAGGAGGTGTTACATTTGGTGCATATGCCACATCCAACGCATTACTAGATGAGGTAGCAATTGGATTGTTCGCAGATAAAACACATCTATCCGTATTTGATTTTGATAAACTTGGTGAAGCTGAAGATCAAATTTCAACGACAGACATTATCCAAAACTTTGAAAAGTCATTTGCATACACAGGGACAAACCATTTTATCATTTCACGAAGAAATCTGAATCTATTTGAAGACAGAGCCATTCAAAATGAAGAAAAACAAGAAGAACGTTTTGAACTAAACAGAACGCAATTAGATACGCAATTTGTAGCAGCACAAACACCAACAGAAGGACATATTGTAAATCTGTTTGAAAACCTATTTGGGCAAGATGGTATCGGAATAGAAGATGATTTCTTCGCGCTTGGCGGTGATTCACTCAAAGGAATTTCATTAGTCAACAAAATAAACAAAGAATTCTCTATAAAACTTTCACTTACCGATTTCTTCAATACTGCTACTGTAACCGAATTAGCATCATTGATTGACAACAGAAAATGGTTAGCCGAAAAACCAACAACTAAAAACGAACTATTTATATAATCATTAGATATGGAACACTTAATAAAGTCCTTACGTAGTAAAGGAATATACATATCCTATGTAGAAGACAGTCTCAAAATCAATTTTGATGGCGATACAATTCCGTCGGATGTTTTACAGGAACTCAAAGAGAATAAACAACAACTCATTGATCATTTAAAACTGATAGGAAAAGACAATGATTATGTGTCAATTCCGAAAGCGCCAGCGGCTGAAAAATACTGTTTGTCTTCTTCACAAAAAAGATTGTGGATTGTAAGTCAAATAAAGCAATCATCTGTTGCGTATAACATGCCTTTTTCGGTACCATTATCTAAAGATTTCTCAGATAAAGAAGCACTGGAAAAATCAATTCAATACTTAATTGGAAGACATGAATCGATGCGTACTGTTTTCAAGTTAGAAGAAGATGGAGAAGTGTATCAATATATTATTCCTACAGAAGCATTCAACTTCCAAATGGATTATCAGGATTATTCAAAAAATAAAGATAAAGAAACTGCTTTAGCAACCTATAGAACAAAAGATTCGTTAACGTCATTCGATTTAGAAAACGGTCCGTTATTTCGTATTTGCTTCTTTAAATTATCGGAAGACTCATATCATTTATACTACAACTTACACCATATCATTACTGATGAATGGTCTATGGAAGTATTAATGAAAGATATTTTAAAATCATACGAAGCCTTCAAACGAAATGAATTACCTGAGTTACCAGAATTAAAAATTCAATACAAAGATTACGCAGCTTGGCAACTGAAACACTTAGAAAGTGACGATTTTGCAGAAAGTGAAAACTACTGGAAAACACAATTATCAGGAGAAATACAAACCTTAAATCTGCCATCGAGTAAACTGCGCCCTAAAACAAAAACGTATAACGGTAACGTACTTACAGCGTATTTAAAAAAGGAAACAAGCGAAGGCATTCGTACCATTACACAAGAACGTGGCGGAAGTCCGTTCATGTTACTAATGAGTGTTTTTAAAACCTTGTGTTATCGATATTCAGGTCAGAAAGACTTACTCATTGGAAGTCCTATAGCAGGAAGAGATCATGCAGATTTGGAAAACCAAATTGGATTCTACCTAAATACAATTGTATTACGTGACCAAATTGACGCAAACGAAATCTTTGGTGAATTCTATGAAAAAGTAAAAGCAAACGTACTAAATGCTTATACACATCAATCGTATCCTTTTGATAAATTACTAGAAGAAGTTCAGGTAAAACGTGACTTAAGCCGAAATGCAATTTTTGATATATTATTAGATTATCACAAATCATTCAGTTTAACAATTGAAGATGAACGTCTTGGAACCATTGAGCAAGCTGCAGCAAAGCCAGTAAAATACGATATAGAATTACACTTTTCTGAATGTGAAAATACGCTTGGAATAAGTTTCCATTATAATACAGATATCTATGAAGAAGCAATGATTCGTCAATTTATGAGTCATTACTTAAACTTCATGGACAATTTAGAAGCGAACTTTGAAAAAAGTATCAGCGAAGTTGTGATGTTGTCGGAAGCGGAAGAAAACGAATTGATTTCTGCTTTAAATGCTACCGAAACGGAACTAAAACCAAATGAAACACTCTTAGATGTTATTTCGAATCAAGTTCGATTAAACGCGGAAAAGAATGCAATTCTTGCGGAAGAAGCAACACTTACGTATGCCGAATTTGAAACGCAGACCACAAAACTAGCAACGCTTTTACAGCAAGAACATCAAATTGTAAAAGGTGATCATATTGGCGTGAAAATGGAGAATAGCGAATTAATTCCAATTACGCTTTGCGCGATCTTAAAAGCAGGTGCCGTTTTTGTACCGATTGATCCAAAATATTCTTCAGAAAGAGAACAATACATCATCAAGGATTCTCAGATTAAATTGATGGTGACGACCACAGATTTCATGTTTGATTTTATGGACAATGACATTCAAATTCTATCTGTAGATGTTGAATTCACGCCAGAAGAGATTGAAATTAACGGAAGTTTACCAACCATTACACCAACGGATGATGCGTACATTATTTACACATCAGGTTCTACGGGACAACCAAAAGGTGTATTGATCGGACATGAATCCTTAATCAATTATTTACATTGGGCATCCAAAACATATTTACAAACAGATTCAAATCACAGTTTCGGATTGTTTACTTCAATCTGTTTTGACTTAACAATTACGAGTTTATTCTTACCATTTATTTCTGGTGGAACCTTATATGTGTTAGACAGTCGAAAAGATGTCACAAACAATTTACAAACCTATATTTCTGAAGGAATTTCATGTATCAAATTAACGCCAGCGCATATCAGCGTTCTAGGTTCGTTTGACTTGAAAAGTGATCAACTAAAAGTTGCAATTGTTGGTGGAGATGCTTTAAACAATCATCAAATACAAATATTAAAAGACGTTAATACTGAAATCAGAATCTTTAACGAATACGGGCCAACAGAAGCAACAGTAGGTTGTGTTGTAAAAGAAATACAAACTGAAGACGAAAAGATTTGGATTGGAAATCCAATTGCAAATACAGAAATCTATATTCTAGACGAAAACAATCAACTTTTACCAAAAGGAGTTGTTGGTGAAATTTGTATTGGAGGAAAAGGATTGGCAAAACAATATGTGAATAATGAAGCGTTAACCGCTGAAAAATTCATTCCGAGTCCATTCAAAAAAAAAGAAAAAATATACAAAACTGGCGATGTAGGTTGCTGGAGTTTTGACAACTTCCTTGATTTTAAAGGAAGAAAAGATCATCAAGTAAAAATAAAAGGATTCCGAATTGAATTAGGTGAAATAGAACATCATTTACACCAACATCCGCTTGTAGAAGAAGCAATTGTAATTGTAAATTCATCGCAAGAAGAAAAAAGTTTAGAAGCGTACATTGTTGGAAAAGACGAGTTAAACGTAAAAGACATTCGTGATTTCTTAAGTCCGAAACTGCCAGAATATATGCTTCCGCAGTATTATCACCAATTGGAAGTTTTTCCGTTAACGAACAATGGAAAAGTAGATCGCAAAGCATTGCATGACATCAACAATCAAATCAAAACTAGCCAAGAAGTATTTGTAGCAGCTACGACACCAACAGAAGAATTGATGATTGCTATTTGGAAAGAAGAATTCAATTTAGAAGCCATTAGTATCACATCGAATTTCTTTGATCTTGGCGGCGATTCTATTCGTGCCATTCGTGTATTGAGTAAAATTAATAAAGCATTAAAAACAAAATTTGATGTTGCAGATATTTTTGAAAATCCAAGTATTGAAACATTGGCGGCACGCGGAAAAGAAACCAATAGCTTATACACGCCCGAACAAAAAGAAGAAGTATTTGAAAGCATAAACGAATACAAGAATGATTTTATTGCTAAGAAAGGCATTGAAGATGCATATCCTATGAGTGATATTGAAATAGGAATGTGTTACAATTACATTATCAATCGCGCACAAAGTGTATATCACGATCAATTTTTATATCCAATTTATATCAAATCATTTGATCTAGATGTATTCAATAAAGCTTTAGTTTTAATGACTGAGAAGCACGATATTTTACGTACTTCATATAACATAGATACTTATAAGACGCCGTTGCGTTTGGTACACGAAACCATTGAGGTAAGTGCTTCTTACAAAGATATTACACATTTAAACAAAACAGAGCAAGGAAAGTATGTAAATGCATTCATGAAAGAAGAGCGTATACATGTTCCATTTGAAATAGCAACGCCAGGTTTATGGCGCATGAAAATATTCAAACTAAATAGGAATGAGCAATTATTACTATTCCAATTCCACCATGCAATCTTAGATGGTTGGAGTAGAGCATCATTAATTACAGAATTAAACAATAGCTATTTCAAACTCACAGAAGATACGGCATATGTACCAGAAAATCTTCCGATGACGTACAAAGATTATGTAATTGATCAAGAATGTTTAAAAAAAAGTGTTACAATGCATACCTATTGGGAAGAGGCATTGAAAGGTTACAAACGTTTAGATTGTTTCTCAGATAAAATTGAGCATGAAAGTACAAAAATAACCGTCACTGATGATACTTTCAGTAAGCTTGAAGATTTCTGTTCGGCAAATAATGTGACAGTTCGTTCTGTATGTTTTGCAGCATATATATACACGTTGAGACGTTTATCGTTTGAAACAGATATTCTAACTGGTTTAGTAACCAATGGTCGGTTGATGGAAACATATGGAGATGAAGTTTTAGGATGTTTCTTAAACACAACCCCTTTCCGATTCAATAGTACAGACGATACTTTAGTATCATTCATCAAAACTATTGATAAAAAACTCAACATACAAAAACATTACGAACGTTTGAGTCTTGCAGAACTAAACAAAAAATATGGAACCGATGAAAATCGTCATAACCCATTTTTTGATAGTTTATTTATCTATGTAGATTTCCATATCTATAAAAATGCAGAAAAATCTGTAGATGAAATGGCAACAAAAGACAAACGTATTTTAGATGTTTCTCGATTTGAGTTGAACAATACTTATTTAGATGTTTTAGTAAGTCCTACACAAGAAGGAATTGTAGTGGAATGGAATCGATCTAGAAAATTAGTTTCTGGATTAACAAACAAAGAGCTTGCTGAAATATACATGTCATTCATAAAGAATGTGACAGAAAACGCAACCTTGCAAATTTCAGATGTAGCTTCTTTAATGATAGAAAGTCACAAAGAAAAAGTGCAGACAACATTCAATGATACTGCAAATGATCATGATCGTTCTGAAACTTTCTTAGACAAATTTGCACGCCAAGTTGCCAAAGTTCCTTCAAACGAAGCATTATCATACAATGATAAAACGTATACGTATCAAGAATTAGATGTATTATCAAATCAGTTTGCAAACTATCTAATTCAGAAACATGGAATTCAGCATGGAAACTTTGTGGCGGTACATTTGCCAAGAACAGAAGCCTTGATTATTTCATTGTTGGCGATCTTAAAAACTGGATCAAGCTATATTCCGTTGGATATGAATTATCCGCAAAGCAGAATAGACTTTATTCAAAAAGATGTAGCATATCAACTATGTATTACACAAGAGATCGTTCAAGATTTCAGTGAAAACCACAAAGAAATTGCGACGACAAAACCTGATGGAGTTGTTGTAAAACCAGAAGATGTAGCGTATATCATTTATACATCAGGAAGTACAGGAAATCCTAAAGGTGTGATGTTGGAACACAAAAACTTAAATGTATTTATAAATAACATAGATGCACAATTAGGTTTTGAAACAGCAAGGCGTATCGGTGCTGTAACCAATACTTCATTTGATGTCTCTGTTGTAGAAATTTTTGGAGCGTTGGCATTAGGAAAACACATTATCTTATTTGGAGACGAAGAACTTTCTAATACAGAAATGTTCATGAGCAAACTAATACAGGAAAAAGTAGAAGTATTGCAAATTACGCCAACAAGGTTGAGTTTGATCAAAGAATTTTTATATGATGCACCTGTTGGAGATTTACAACACTTAATTGTTGCTGGAGAAGCGTTCCATATAGATGTTTATGAAAACTTGCATCGTTTATCGAATGTAAATATTACAAACGCATACGGACCAACAGAAGCAACAGTATATTGTACAAGTGAAAAACTAGAAACAGGAAAAGAACTTACCATTGGAACACCATTATTAAATGTTGAAATGTATGTGGTAAACAAAACCAACGAAGTACTTCCAGTTGGTGTTACTGGAGAAATATGTATCGCAGGCGAAGGCGTTGCTAGAGGATATCTAAACCTTCCAGAATTGACTACACAAAGTTTTATAGCACATCCATTCAAAAAAGGAGAACGTATGTATAAAACGGGCGATGTTGGCTATTGGAATACGTCTGGTAAGCTTGTGCATTTAGGACGATTGGACAATCAGGTAAAAATAAACGGGCATCGAATTGAACTTGGCGAAATAGAAAATGCTTTACTCGCAAAAGACACGATCGAAAAAGCTGTTGTACTCATTACAAAAACAGCGCAAGGAACCAACGAATTATCAGCGTATATAGTTTTTAACGAAACAGAAAACAGTAACGACTTACGGATACATTTATTACAATTATTGCCACAATATATGGTGCCTGCTCAGTTTACGGCAGTAGATCATATTCCAATATTGGTAAGTGGAAAAGCAGACAGAAAAGCGTTGCTATCCATGAGTGGAAATCAAATAGATTCGGGTATTGCGTATGAAGCTCCAGAAACAGAAGTTGAAATCAGATTAGCAAACATTTGGGAAGAACTTTTAGGCAAAGAAAAAATCGGCGTTCGTGATGACTTTTTCGTATTAGGCGGTAACTCGCTAAAAGCAATTTCTTTTATCAATCAATTAAACCACACCTTTTCCATTGAAGTAAAACTAGCAGATTTCTTCCGATATGCAAATATCAGGGAATTAGCAACACATATTCAAAACAAACAATGGCTAGCTCATAGTACTGAATCTGAAAATGAAGTGATTATATAATTTCAATATTTTATGGATAGATTATTAGAATCTTTACGAAAAGAAAACATTCACATTTCTCTTGAAGAAAATGATTTAAAAATCAAGTTCAACGGTACAAAATTGCCTGAAGACCTTGTAAAGGAAATAAAAGCGAATAAACAAGCATTGGTTGACTATTTAAAAGCAAATGAAAGTGCCAAAAAAAAGGTTGAAATTCCTGTAATAGAGGAAAGTAACAATGGATATTCTTTGTCATCTGCACAATCACGTTTATGGGTTTTGTGTCAGTTTGAAGAAGCTTCCGTAGCGTACAATATGTCATTCTCAACAAAATTAACAATTGAAAGCGAATCAAAATTTATCCAAGCGCTATATGCTGTTATAGATCGTCATGAGATATTGCGTACTGTGTTTGTAGAAAATAAAGAAGGCGAATTACGTCAATTCATTGGACAAAGAGAAGCTATGAATCCATTTCTTCAGGTACTAGATTTACACGAAGAAATGGAGGCAGAATTATTAGCAAATCAATACATGGTCGATGACGTAAAGAAGCCCTTTGATTTTATAAATGGTCCATTATTGAGAGCAATGTTGATTCGCATAGGTAAAGATGAATATCTGTTCTACTATAACATACATCATATTATATGTGATGGTTGGTCAATGAACGTGATTTCTAACGATGTGATGAGTTACTATCAAGCATTATTAGCTAATAAAAAAAATGCATTAGCACCTTTGAAAATTCAATACAAAGATTATGCTTCATGGCAAACCAATAGAAAAGAAGATAAAAGTTTTGAAGTACCAGAGAACTACTGGAAATCAAAATTGGGAGGCGAGTTACCCGTATTATCGTTACCATTTGAAAATCAACGCTCGAAGATGAAAACATTCGGTGGTAAAAGTATTGGTGTTACTTTCCCGAAAGCATTATCGGCTGATTTAAACGGATTCATCAAAGAAAATGGAGGAAGTTTATTTATGTTATTAGTGTCTGGATTAAAAGCACTTTTACACAAATACACAGGAGAAAAAGACATCATCGTAGGAACGCCAGTTTCTGGAAGAGATCACTTATTATTAGAAAATCAGATTGGTTTCTACTTGAATTTACTCGTGTTTAGATCACAAATAGATACTGAAGAAAACTATACAGAATTTTACAATCGCGTAAAATCAGATATGATTAACTCTTTCGAACATCAAAGTTATCCGTTTGATGTATTGTTAGAACAATTAAACTTAGAAAGAAATCCAGGTCGCAATCCAATCTTTGACATCTTGGTAGATTATCACGGAACATCTGGAGCAATTCATGCAGTTGACAAAGAAGGAATTGTAGGTATAAAAGATTTATTAGTAAAGTATGATTTAGAATTTCACTTCTATGAAGTAGAAGACACTATACAAATGTTGCTCAACTTCAACACTGATATTTACGAACGGTCAGTGATGGAAAATATAGCAACACACTTTTTACAAGTGTTACAGCAGATTGGCAACAAAACGGTTATCGGTGAAATTGATTTTAGAACTGATGAAGAAAAAGCGAACATTGAAGGTTTTGAAAAAGGACAAGAAGTTGCGTTAACGCATGCAAATGTTATTGAGAACTTTACAGCGCAAGTAGCGAAAAATGCAGAAGCAATCGCACTAACGTATGAAGATACAACACTAAGTTATGCAGCATTAGATGTGTTATCAAATCAAATTGCATTTGGATTAACGACGGAATATAATGTGCAAGCAAATGATGTAGTTGCTATTCATTTTGATACGAATCATTTAACAGTCGCTACCATTTTAGGAATTCTAAAAGCGGGCGCAACCTATACATTCATTGATACAAGTTTACCAGTAGACAGAAAATACTTCATTCTTAAAAATGCTGATGTAAAACTTGTGGTGACCGAAACAAATTACATGTTTGATTTGACTGATTATGAAGGAACATTGTTCTCCATAGATGTTGAATTAAACACTGAATGGAATTCAGAAGCTATTAATAATATTTCAGAAAATGCTACGGCATACATTTTATACACATCAGGTTCTACAGGCGTTCCGAAAGGAGTTCGTGTTGGGCATGCTTCATTGATGAATTATTTACAATGGGCAAAAGATTGTTATGGAAATGATGAAACAATCACACTCAACTTTGGACTCTTTACAACACTTTCATTTGATTTAACTGTGACAAGTGTATTCTTACCATTAATTGCTGGTAAAACGTTGAAAGTAATCGTGAAAGATGACGTACGACAAATGCTAAAACAATATGTTGAAAGCAATGTAGAATGCATCAAACTTACACCAGCTCACATCAATCTACTAAAGGATTTTAACGATGTTGAAACAGCTGTAAACACAGTAATTGTTGGTGGAGATGTATTGTATGCGTATCAAGTAGATATTTTAAGAAGCATTAATCCAACTATGAATATTTACAATGAATACGGTCCAACAGAAACTACCGTAGGATGTAGTATTTACAAAATAAAGAATGCTAGTTACGAAGCTATTCCAATCGGAAAACCAGTATACAATACCAACATTCAAGTGCTAAATGAGAACTTAGTTCCACAACCAATCGGATTAACTGGTGAGTTATATATAAGTGGAAATGGCTTGGCAGAAGGTTATCACGGATTGAACGAACTAACCGAAGAATGTTTCATCAACACAGCAAACGGAACACGCTTATACAAAACAGGAGATTTAGGAAGATGGCTTCCAAATGGAGAATTGGCGTATTTAGGAAGAATCGACAATCAAATAAAACTAAGAGGTTACCGAATTGAAACTGACGAAATCATTTCGAATCTTACTAAAAAAGAAAGCATTCAACAAGCTGCTGTACTAGTTCGTGAAACACAAGGAGAAGAAAAAGAATTAGTAGCATATATCATTGCTTCTACGGAAGAAAATGCAAATGATGTGCGCACATTCTTAGCAGACAAACTGCCACAATACATGATTCCTGAATACTTTGTGCAATTGGAAGCAATGCCATTAACAAAAAACGGAAAAATAGATTATAACCAATTAGCGGTTCTCAATAATGAAGGCATCGCTTCAGGAATTGAATATGTAGCGCCTACGGAAGAAATCGAACTCAAATTAGTGGCATTGTGGGAAGAAATCTTGCAACGCGACAAAATTGGAATGCACGATGACTTTTTTGTATTAGGAGGAAACAGCTTATTGGCAATCAAACTTTTAAATACCTACCAGAAAGAATTTGATGCTAAAATTTCATTGACAGATATATTTACTAAAAGTATCGTAAAAGATCACAAAGAATTAATTCTACAAGAAACAAGTCAAAAAGAGGAACATATAGAAACATTTGAATTCTAAAAAGTACTCACAAACTCTTACGCTCTTACAACAATATATTAAAACCAACTCATTGCTTAATTGAAATACCAGTAATTCAACATACCATGAATAAAAACATTTTCAAATTATTAAAAAGTTTAGATGCACTTGGATGCCATTTATATTTGGAATCTGGAAAGCTAAAATTAGATGCTTCTAAAGGAACTTTGACAAATGAATTGAAGCAAGGAATAATGAATTTCAAAGAGGAATTAATAGTGTATTTGTCTGAAGCAGCTTCACTATCTGAAAAAATTCCTGCAATTCCTGAAAATGAATCCTATCCAGTTTCTTTTGGACAGCGAAGTTTATGGATACTTAGTCAATTTAAAGAAGCTTCGGTATCGTATAATATTCCTATTACGTTAGATTTAAATGGAGTGTATGATGTTGACATACTTCAAAAAGCCATTGAAAGTGTTATAGCGCGTCATGAAATATTAAGAACAGTATTTTTTGTAGATGATTCAGAAGAATTGCGCCAACGTGTTGTGTCTGTGGAAGAATTGGATTTTTCTCTTGATTATGTGAATCTTCAGGATGATGAAAACCATCACGAAAAAGTAAGCGAAATTCTGAATAAAAGTGAATTACATACATTTGACTTAGCAAAAGGACCTTTGTTTAAAATGTTCTTGCTGCAAATAGCACCTAAAAAATATATTTTCCATTACAACATGCATCATATTATTAGTGATGGTTGGTCATCTGAATTGCTATTGAAAGATATATTTACATTTTACAATGGATACACTAAAAATGAAAAGATATCTATAAACCCATTGCGAATTCAATATAAAGAATATGCAAGTTGGCAACGATCAAAAGCAATTCAGGCGAGTTTAGAATACGATAAGTATTTTTGGTTAGATAAACTATCTGGTGAATTACCAATTATAGAATTGCCAACAACAAAACAACGTCCATCGATAAGAACCTATAACGGAAGTATGTTATGGACTTATATGTCTAAGGAAGATACAGTAAGTTTAAAAGAGTTCAGTCGTAAAAATGGCGGAAGTTTATTTATGGGATTATTATCGGTTTTAAAAGTACTATTAAACCGATATACTTCACAAACAGACTTAATAGTAGGGACACCAATTGCAGGACGCTCGCATCCAGACTTAGAAAATCAAATAGGATACTATGTAAACACATTGGTATTGCGCAATACCGTGAATCCTGAAGAGAGTTTTGAAGATAATTTTTCAAGAATAAAACAGACTACATTTGAAACGTATAAACATCAAGATTATCCTTTTGATAATTTAGTAGAAAGTTTATCGTTGGCAAAAAACCAAAGCCGTAGCCCAATTTTTGATATCATGTTTGTATTACAAAACAATGCAACAGCTATTGAGATGGACACTTCTAAGATAGTGACAGATACCATTGAAAAATCAGGTGTTACAAACTGTAAATTTGACTTGCAATTTACATTCGATGAAGTAGCTGATCATTTATACTTTGCCGTTACTTACAATACGGATATTTATGAGGAAGCAATCATTAGACAGTTAATGACACATTACAAGTCAATTTGTTCACAATTGCTAAAATCACCACAAAAAAGTATTGCAACAGTTAATTATATTTCTCCAGTAGAGATTAAAGGTATTATTGCATTAGGGAATAATTATGAAGTTACATATCCTGAAAAAGAAAACATCATAAGCCTCTTTAGATCACAAGCAAAACTTTATCCAAACAAGGTGGCAGTGACCTATAAAGATGAAACAATCACATATGCTGAGTTGGACAAAAAATCTTCTCAACTATCAAATCATATTAGCAGCTTCGGAATAGAAAAAGGCGATTTTATTCCAATATGTACATCAAGATCTATTGATATGATTATTGGAATGTTAGCAATCTTAAAATCTGGCGGAGTTTATGTTCCATTGACACCAGATTTGCCTGAAAGTAGAATAACATTCGTTATCGAAGATACAAAGACAAAATTAATACTCGGAGAAGAAGAAAACAAAGGTAAATTCTCAAGTGTTGCATACATAAGTTTAAACACCTTAGATTATAATGCATACAAGGCAGATGACAATACAGTTATAATAAGCCCATCGGATTTAGCATATGTAATATATACTTCGGGAACCACAGGAAAGCCAAAAGGTGTATTAATTCCTCATAAAAATGTAGTTCGGTTATTCTTTAATGACAAAGCACTATTTGATTTTGATAGTACTGATGTTTGGTCTATGTTTCACTCGTATAGTTTTGATTTCTCTGTTTGGGAAATGTATGGAGCATTATTTTATGGAGGAACCTTAGTTGTAGTACCAGAAACAACAACAAAAGATCCAGTATTATTCTCTAAGCTTATTCAAGAACAAGGTGTGACAGTATTAAACCAGACACCATCATACTTTAAAATTCTTCAAAACGAATTATTAAATATAGAAGTTACCGACTTATCAATACGCTATGTGATTTTTGGCGGTGAAAAACTATCACCAGCAATTTTAGATCGTTGGATTTTACGTTTCACAGACTGTAAAATGATCAACATGTATGGAATTACAGAAACAACTGTGCATGTTACTTATAAAGAAATTACCCAAAAAGAGGTTGCTTTAGGTGTAAGTAATATTGGAAAACCAATTCCAACTTTAGGAAGTGTAATCTTGGATGCAAAAGGGAATATTGTCCCGATGCATGTTTCAGGTGAATTACATATATATGGAGAAGGCGTTGGAGCAGGGTATCTAAATCGTACTGAACTTACCTCAGAAAAATTTGTAGACCTATCATTACCAGGTTTACAAGAATTAAAATATTACAAGACAGGAGATCTTGCTCGCATGTTATACAATGGTGAATTGGAATACATGGGAAGAATTGATACACAGGTAAAAGTTAGAGGTTACCGAATAGAACTTGGTGAAATTGCAACTGTACTACGTAAAAAACAAGGTGTTAATGAAGCTGAGGTAGTTGTGAACAGTTCAGAAGATGAACCATATATTGTTGCATACATTATAGCGGACGAAGAATATACAGCACATTCATTAGAAATGTACTTATCGAAACACTTGCCACCATATATGATTCCATCCTATTTTGTGCAAGTAGCATCATTTGCGTTAACTAGTAATGGAAAGTTAGATACAAAAGCATTGCCTGCTGCAAAAGAAAATTCATTAGCTACTGGAGTAAGTTATGTAGCACCTGGTAATGATACAGAACAGCAACTCACAGAAATATTTGGACTTGTTTTAGAGAAACAATTGGTAGGAGTGATGGATAGTTACTTTGGATTAGGAGGAGACTCTATCAAAGCAATTACACTAATCATTAAAATTAATAAAGTATTAGGGACTTCTCTAGGAGTTGCCGAGTTGTATATGTATCCTAGCGTTAAAGAATTAGCAGTATACATTCTTTCTGATGAGATAGAACAAGAAGTTGATAGTTACAGTGAAGGATATCGTCAAATAGCAGAATTTCAATCAGCTATTGAGTTAGAAGCAGTAGGAACAGATTTACTACCTAGCGATTATGAAACTATTTATCCGTTAGTTCCTATTGAAGAAGGAATGATTTACTCTTCGCTTCTTCGCATGGAAGAACCGGTATACATAGATCGATTTGTGTATACTATTACAATTGAAGATTTAGAGGTGTTTAAAAAAGCCATGCAACACTTAATAGATCGCCATGCTACTTTGCGCACACGTTACTATTTAGATGCTTTCAATTCGCCTGTAAAAATTATAGACAATACTGTAAAAGTTCCAATTATATATACAGATTATCGAGGCCATTCAAAAGAAGAGTTGTTGGTATTTCTAAATGACTTAAAAGAAAAAGATCTAACACAACGCTATAAATTTGATGGGGAATTACTCTATAATTTTAAATTAGTTCGATTAACTGATGATGATTATTACGTGATTTGGAACTTCCACCATTCCATTCTAGATGGTTGGAGTACCTCTGTATTCATCCAGGAGTTATCCGTTTTACTTTCAAAAGAAGAAGATAAAAAACTAGTAGAACTACAATATAACTATGTTGATTATTGTGCAGGTGTATTAAGTAGACAATCAAAAACATCAACGAATGATTATTGGAAAGATTTACTATTAGATTATACACGTACAAAATTACCGTTCAACTTCAAAGAAACTAAAGTAAGTGATACTTTAGGAATGCAAGTATTAGTATTAAATCTAGAGGAAGATATTGTACGAAACTTAGAAAAACTTAGTGAAGAATTAGAAGTGTCGTTCAAAGCAGTTTGCTTGGCTGCACATGCATACTTATTAAGAATTATCTGCTCTGAAGAAGATGTAGTGACAGGAGTTGTATCACACGAACGTCCAGAACTAGAAAACAGTGATCGGATTATTGGATGCTTTTTAAACACAATTCCAACACGTGTCAACTTTAAGGATATCAAAACGGTATCCAAATTAATCAAGCAGATGAACGATTACTTAATCGACTCTAAAAAATATGAAACCCATATAAGCGAGATTACAAGAACCATAGGGGAAAAAGCAAGTTTAGCGAATCCAATATTTGATACAATGCTAAATTACACACATTTTCATATCAACGATCAATTGGAGGAAAACACATCCGTCAATAGAACAGCTTCTGAATTATCTTTAGATTTACTAGCGCCCGATGAAATGACTAATACACTCTTTGATGTAGAAATATCAAGGCGTACAGATGGTTTACAACTTCGTATAAAATTTGTGCCTACTTACTTTAAAGAAGTTGATGTGCAAAGTTCATTAGATATATTACATCGCATTCTTAAGGCTTTTCCAGAAAAAGGAGAATTAAATCTTAAGTCTGTAATTAGTGAGGAAGCATACAATGAATTGGTGTATGATTATAACGATACCATTATAGAAGAAGATCAGGAAGTAACGATGCACAACTTATTTGAAGTGCAAACTAAAAATACGCCAACAAACATTGCGCTACGTCAAAATGGAGTAAACATGACGTATGAAGCATTGAACAATCGTTCAAATGTTATTGCGGCTGAATTGTTGAAAAAAGGAATTACGCTAGCAACGAATGTCGGATTATTATGTAGCCGTACGTTTGATATGGTAGCAGGATTAATGGGAATCTTGAAAGCAGGCGGAAGTTATGTGCCAATTGATCCAACATATCCGCTAGATCGTCAGCAATATATTATTGAAAACTCAAAAATAAAGTTAGTTTTAACAAATATAATAGCTGTTTCTTCAGAAGATTTCGGTTGTGAATTCATTCAATTAGACAGCTTAGATTATACACAAACAGAACAAAATCCTGATATTAAAATTTCAGGAAGTCAATTAGCATACACAATTTATACCTCAGGTTCTACAGGACGACCAAAAGGAGTAATGATTGAACATTACTCAGCGGTAAATTTAATTCGTTGGGTGAATGAACGTTTCTCTGTTGGAGAAGATGACCGCTTATTATTCATCACTTCTGAATGTTTTGACTTGTCAGTCTATGATATGTTTGGAATGTTAGCAACAGGTGGAAGCATTGTAATTGCTACAAAAGATGAAGTGCAGAATTACAACCAACTAAAAGAATTAATGATCAATGAAAAGATCACATTCTGGGATTCTGTACCAACAACATTTAATTACTTAGTTGATGAATTACGTGAAGAAGGCGAAACCAGCATCTTACCAGATTTACGTTTGGTATTTATGAGTGGTGACTGGATTCCAGTGCAACTTCCCAACCGAGCACGACCATTCTTTCCAAATGCAGAAATTATCAGTTTAGGTGGTGCAACGGAAGGAACCGTTTGGTCTAATTACTTTCCAATTGACAACGTTGGAGAAGATTGGAGTAGTATTCCATACGGAAAACCAATGCGAAACAATTTCTTCTACATCTTAGATGATAAATTGCGTCCTGTACCAAAAGGAACCGTTGGTGAACTATTCATTGGAGGAATTGGTGTTGCTAGAGGTTATGATAATGATGAACAAAAAACGAATGTGGCGTTCATGAAGGATCCGTTTAGTGATCGTATGGGTGGGCGCATGTATAAAACAGGAGATTTAGGAAGATGGATGCGTAATGGAAACATGGAGTTCATTGGACGAAAAGACAATCAGGTAAAAATTAGAGGTTTCCGTGTAGAATTAGGAGAAATAGAAAGTGTATTATCTAAACACGAACAACTCAAAGAAGCAATTGTTCATGTAGTAAAAGATCAACGCGATCAAAACTTACTTTGCGCGTACATTGTACCAGAAACAACATACAATCAATCAGAAGTAAAATCATATTTAAGAGAAAAATTACCAGATTATATGGTGCCAAGTTTCTTTACGGAATTAGAAGCACTGCCACTCAATAGTAACGGTAAAATAGACAGAAGAGCGTTGCCAGAACCAACAATGGTTACGGAAGAAGAAAAAGAATTCGTATTGGCTAGTACTCAGTTAGAAAAATCTATTGAAGACGTTTGGAAAAATATTCTTCACATGCCTCAAATTAGTGTCAATGACAACTTATTTGAATTAGGTGCTTACTCTTTATCTGTTGCTTCATTCGTGGCACGATTCCACAAAAAAATGAATTACAATGTAAGTGTTGGAGAAGTATTTCTTAACCCAACTATTAAAGAATTGGCAACATTAGTATCTGGTTTACAGATAAAAGAATATGTTGATATAAGAAAAGCACCGATTCAAGAAAGTTATCCATTATCGGATGCACAACGAAGACTTTGGATTTTAAGTCAGTTTGAAGAAACTTCAATCGCGTATAACATTTCATCATTATCACCACTTACAGATATTACTGACATTAAACGTTTTGAAAATGCAATAAAGCAAACAATCAAGCGTCATGAAATACTGCGTACTGTTTTTAATGAAGATGCAGACGGAACTCTAAAACAATGGATTATTCCAGCGGCGGAATTAGAATTTACAATAGTATACACAGATCTTTCTACAGAAAAGAACCCATTAGAAATCGTTCATGCAAATACACAAGCTGATGTTCGTAAAGCATTCAACTTATCAGAGTGGCCATTAATAAGAGCAACTTTGTATAAAATATCTCAAGATGAATACATGTTCTATTATAACATTCATCATATCATTAGTGACGGATTATCAATAGAAGTATTGCTTAGAGATGTAATGCGTTTTTATGAATCAGAAGAAAATGAGCAAATTTCAGATTTAGAAATTCAATATAAAGATTATGCAGCTTGGCAATTAAATCAATTAGAAAGCAGCAATTTTAAAAAACATAGAGACTATTGGTTCAACAAACTCTCAGGTGAGTTGCCAATTATAGAATTGCCTGTATTTAAAAAACGTCCTTTACTAAAAACGTATAATGGAATTACGTTACAAACATATATTCCTAAGGAAACTACGCAGTTACTTAAAGAATTTGTTACCGATAAAAAAGGGACACTCTTTATGGGTTTACTAAGTTCGTTAAAAATTATAATTGCAAAATATAGTAACCAGAAAGACATCATTATTGGTAGTCCGATTTCGGGAAGACATCACGCTAATCTTGAAAAGCAAATAGGGTTTTATGTAAATACGCTTGTATTAAGAAATCAAGTTAATGAAGACAATACATTTAATGATTTCTTTGAAACGGTAAAAGCTACAACGCTAGATGCATATACGCATCAAATGTATCCTTTTGATAGAATTGTAGATGAATTAAACATTCATAAGGACATTGCTAGAAATCCAATATTTGATATCATGTTTACATTTCAAGGCGCACAACCAGATGTTATTATTCATAAAGAAAATGAAGATAACATTTTCCAAGCTACTTCGTCAAATACGAGTAAATTTGATCTCTCTTTCGATATTTATGAAACCAAAGATAATTTATCGCTTCGTGTAGAATATAATACTGATATTTATGATCGTAATTTAATAGAACAATTTATAAAAGATTATAAATTACTATTACATGAGGTTTTGACAAATACAACGAAAGCAATTTCAAACATCAATTATAATACGAAAGAACACACTGCGAAACTTGTCAAGTTTGCGAGCCATACAGAAGTGATTTACAAAGAAACAACGGTTGTGAACTTATTCAAAGCGACTGTTGCAAATCAACCAAAAACGATTGCCTTAGAATTTGAAGACAAAACAGTAACATATTCACAATTAGAAACAAAGAGTAATCAATTTGCACACTACTTACAAAAACAATATCAAGTAGGTTTAGGCGATCTTATAGCGTTGCATTTAGAAAGAAGTGAATATACGTTGATTACTATTTTGGGAATCCTGAAAACTGGTGCAGCATTTGTGCCAATTGACATAAATTATCCAGAAGAAAGAAAAGCGTTTATTCTAAATGATATTGAAACAAAAATATGTGTAGATGAAAATGTCATCACTGATTTTGAATCACAACTAGATACACTTGAAACGAAAGAAATAACAACTTCAACTCAACTAGAAGATACAGCGTATATTATTTACACTTCTGGAACAACTGGAAATCCTAAAGGAGTCATGATTTCTCATGGAGCATTAAACAATTACGTTCAATATGCAGGAACAACATATATGAAAGAAGACCTTTCTAAATTTATGTTATTCACGTCATTGTCATTCGATTTAACAATCACAACACTATTCACTCCAATCTGTCATGGTGGAACGATCAAAATAATGCCTTCCAAAGAACATGATTTACAAATGATTGGTATGGTTAAAACAGATGATTTTGACATTATCAAATTAACGCCATCACATGTAATAGCATTAATAGAAACCTTAAAAAGTAAAGAAGAAGCGTATACAGGAAAACCAAAAGGCTTTATCATCGGTGGAGAAGCCTTATCTAAAGATATTGTCGAAAGTATCTTTGAATACTTGGGTGATGCTGTTACTATTTGGAATGAATACGGACCAACGGAAGCTACTGTAGGATGTATTGTAAAAGATGTGCAAAAAGAAAACAATCGTTCATTTGTATCTATCGGGAAGCCAACACCAAATGTTCAAGTTTACATCTTAGATGCATCACAACAAATGACTCCAATTGGTGTAGAAGGTGAAATTTATCTTGGCGGAAAACAACTAGCCAACGGATATCTAAATCAACCAGAACTTACAACCTATAAATTTATTCAAAACCCATTCAATGCAAACGAACGCTTATACAAAACTGGCGATAAAGCAGCATGGCTACCTGAAGGCGAAATAGAATATCTTGGTAGAGAAGACAGTCAAATAAAAATAAGAGGTTATCGAATAGAATTAGAAGAAATTGAAAATGCAGTTTTAGCAAATGATACTGTAAAACAAGCTATCATCACCGTTTCTCAATATGAAGAAGACGAACATATCACAGCATACGTAGTTGCAAATGACGGATTTGACAAAAAAGAATTGCGAGAAGGAATGAAAGCAATAGTGCCATCGTATATGTTACCAAGTTTCATTATTGAAATTTCAAGCATACCATTGACTATTAATGGTAAAGTTGATTACGATGTACTACCTTCTGTTGAAGATAAAGATTTGATAAAAGTTACTTACGTGGCACCAACATCTGAGTTAGAAGAACAGCTAGTTTCAATTTGGGAACAGATTTTGAGTATAGATAAAGTAGGAATTTTAGACGACTTCCTAGAATTAGGCGGACATAGTTTAAAATTGCTTAAATTAAAGAACGAATATCACAAAGAATTCAACGTATCATTGAGTTTAGGGGAAATGTATGGTAAAAATACTATTCAAGAAACTGCTATATACATTGAATTTGTAAATTATCAAAAAGAATTAGACACAGTAGATTTAAACGAAATTGAAATATAAACGAACATTAAAAAGATTATGAAAAGATTATTTAATTCAGGATCAATTCTTAGGAAGACCTTTAAAACATTATTACTAACTTTTTTATTTACCAAAATGGCTTATTCACAAGACAATAAAAATATTCAGAACTATTTGAATGATATTAAAAAATGGGATGTAGCGGCTGTTGAAAATCAAAATCAACTTGAAGTACAGCTTTCTTATAACAACAATAATGTAAACAAAATGAATACTTCGTATTCAATAAGTTTAACAGATTTTATTTTTAATAATAGCGTTGACGAAAAAGTATATGTGCTCAAAAGAGATGGAGGAACTTTTACTTTTACAGCTAATAAAGTTAATAAATTTGAAGAAAATCCTAAATTAAGAAAGCAGTTAGAATCTATGCTTACCGAGGAAGTTCCTACAGGCTTACTAGCGTTAATGACATTAGGAGATTTAGGCTTTGAAGAATTAGATGTACTTAAAAAAGAGAATATTCCAGTTAGTATTGAAGGCTTATTAATGTTATCTTCAAAACAAATGGGAGCTGGTACTCTAACTAAAAGAATTAAGTTAATGAAAGACTACAACGTTGACCTTTCTTTGGAATCACTAGTGATTTTAGCTGATTTAAATATTAACGAAGATTACATAGCTATGTTGTCAAGTTTTGGTTATACTAATTTAAGTGCAAGCGATATTTTTGCTTCAAAATCACAAAACATCGACAAAGAATATATTATGAGTATAAAAAAGCAAGGATATGAGTTAGGTCTCTCATCACTTTTTGCATTCAAATCCATGGGAATTACTGCAGATTGGATTGAAAAAATGAATAAAAAACAAGGATCAAAACTAGCTTTTCATCAATTACTTGCTATGAGAGAACAGTCTAAAGGATAATATTTAATTTCTATTCTAAATACAAGATTTGATATCAAATCTCGTATATCCAAAATTCTACATATACTTTCATCTGAAAAGTGATTTCAGAAAATCTACAAAATAACTACAATTATGATTTCATGGTTAAATAAATTAGCGAAACAAAGTGTTTTCTTTAAAATAAAGGATGGAGAACTCAAAGTTCTTACAAAGGAAGAAAATCTTGACAAAGCTTTAATCAAAGAGATTAAGAGCAAGAAGCTAGAAATCAAAGCATATTTAGAGAATCAAGGTTCTGTTAATAGAGAAAGAGAAGATTTTCAAGCGATTCCTACTGTTGAATCTCAAGAAAGTTATCCGCTATCAGATGCACAGAAACGTTTGTGGATTTTAACACAAATAGAAAGTAAATCTACACTATATAACATGCCATCTCAGATTTTGTTGGAAGGCAATTACGATATAGAAAACTTTAAAAAAGCGATTGGTGCTGTTATTGAGCGTCATGAGATCTTGCGAACTATTTTCAAAGAGAATGAAAAAGGAGAAATCCGTCAGTGGATTCTAGATAATAATGAATTAGACTTCACAGTAACTCACAAAGATTACAGGAATGAAGAAAATCCAGGACTAAAAGCGAAGCAATATATCGACGAAGACAAAATGAAATCGTTCGATCTATCACAAGGTCCGTTATTGCGAAGTGCCATACTTCAACTCAAAGACAATAGCTTTGTTCTCTATTTCAACATGCATCATATCGTTAGTGATGGATGGTCTATAGAAATCTTAAAACAAGATACATTACACTTTTACAATGCTTTCAATAATGGAGAACAGCCAAGTTTAACAGAATTAGAAATTCAATACAAAGATTATGCAAGCTGGCAGCTAAACCAACTAGAAGGAAATGCCTTTGAAGCTTATAAAAGTTATTGGGTAAATCAATTTTCGGGAGAATTATCTACCATTGATTTACCTACAAATAAAAAACGTCCAAACACTAGAACCAATCATGGAGAAAAACTATTCACGACTATTGACACTGGACTTGTTAACAAATTAAGAACGTATACACAAGAGCGAAGAGCTACCATATTTACAGGATTATTATCCGTACTAAATACTACACTTCATAAATATACACATCAAAATGATTTGATTATTGGAACGAACTTTTCAGGAAGAGATCACAAACAATTAGAAACCCAAATTGGTTTCTATATGAACGCCTTAGTATTGCGTAATAAAATCAACCCTAAAAATTCATTTAATGAGTTTTTCAATACAGTAAACAAAAATACACAAGAAGCATTCTCCAATCAAAAATATCCTTTTGATCGTCTTGTAAATGACTTAAAACTAAAACGAGATGCAAGTAGAAATGCATTGTTTGATATTCGATTAGTTTTACAAAATGAAGGAGCGAGAAAAGAAGCTGCTTCCACAGAAACAGAAGCTATAGAATATGTAGGTAAAATAGATTCAAAAATTGATCTAGAAATTGTTTTTGAAGAAGTTGGAGATTATCTACACTTTGAAATTATATACAATTGTGATGTATATGAAAAAGAAATCATCACAAATTTCATGTGTCATTTCAAGAACATGTTAGCAGCATGTTTAGCTTCTCCGGAAACTAAAATCTCTGAAATTCAATACCTACCAAAAGAAGAGCAAAAACAATTGTTAGAAGTATTTAACGATACCAAAGTAGCTTATGAAAAGGGACAAACTGCCTTAGATGTATTTCAAAAACAAGTTGATCAAACACCAAATGCAATTGCTCTTGACTTTGAAAATAAAGCGCTTTCATACAAGGAGTTAAATATACTCTCCAATCAATTTGCAAACTATTTACTTACGTTGGGAATTGAAAAAGAAACGTTAATTCCCATTGTTATGGAACGCTCACAGGAAACTGTAATAGCCATCTTGGGAATTTTAAAATCAGGTGGCGCATACGTACCAATTGATTCAAGCTATCCACAACAACGAATTGATTTCATTTTAGAAGATACAAATGCAAACTTTCTAGTAACGCAATCACAATTACTATCAAAGTTCAAAAATCAAAAAGATGATTTGCATATTATAGCGATTGATCAGGAAATGGAAAATATATTGCTTGAGAGCACTAAAAAACCTACTAAAAGTATTGAGGAAAATCAACTCATCTATGTAATTTATACGTCTGGAACTACTGGGAAACCAAAAGGGGTTTTATGTGAACATAAAGGTGTATTTAGCTTAGCGTTGAGCCAAATTGAAAGAATGGAATTGTCTCCTGAAGACAAAACATTACAATTTGCATCTGTTTCCTTTGACGCGTTTGGTTCTGAATTATTCACAACCTTACTTTCAGGAGGACAATTGATTATGGTAAGCGAAAATACGATCAAATCAAAAGATGAAATTAGTAAAGTTCTCAAAGACAAAAATATTTCAGTAGCAACGTTTCCGCCATCATATCAAGTAGTGCTAAATGAAAGTCTACAATCGTTGAGAGTGATAATTTCTGCGGGAGAAGCGTTAAATCTTCCGCAAACTAGAAAACTACAAAACGCTGGTGTAAAAATGATTAATGGGTATGGACCTACCGAAAATAGTGTTTGTACAACAATGTCTTTAAACCCTATTCATTCAGACAATATCGTAACGATTGGAAAACCGTTGAATAATGTAGAGGTGTTTGTATTAAATGATGATTTACAATTAGTCCCTATTGGTGTCACAGGAGAACTTTGTACTAGCGGAGCACAAATTGCAAGAGGTTACTTAAACCGAGAAGAATTAACCAACGAGAAATTTGTAAACCATCCTTTTATTAAAGGTGAAAAACTATATAGAACGGGTGATTTAGCACGTTGGTTGCCAGATGGAAACTTAGAATTTATAGGAAGAAAAGACGATCAAATCAAAATAAGAGGTTATCGAGTAGAATTAGAAGAAATAGAAGCACAATTATTTCAAATAGATACTGTAGAACAAGGTTCTATTGTCGTTAAGACATTTGGAAATGATCAAAAACAACTCATTGCATTTGTATCGGGGTCAGAAGGTATAGATGTTGATACTATCGAAGAAAAACTAAGACAGGTATTGCCAGAATATATGGTGCCTTCTTCAATCATTTCAATTGAAAAAATGCCATTAACAACCAATGGTAAAATTGATAAAAAAGCATTGCTACAATCGCAAGAACAAACAGCGACGGTACATAATGTATTTACAGACAATAATGACATACAACGAAAGTTATTAGAAATTTGGGGAAAATTATTACATCAAGATCCGCAAACGATTGATATAAATACAGGATTCTTCCAAATGGGAGGAAATTCATTGTTGATTATGGAAATACATCAAGAAATAAAACAAGCATTTCTTGTTGAGATTCCTATTGCAGCCTTGTTTCAAAATGCTACAGTAGCGTTACAAATAGAATTGCTTGAAGGAGAACTAGACACAAAACAACAAACCACAAAGAATCAAACCGTTGAAAAGAATACTTCACGATTAGGAAAAGAAGAAAGTACAGATATAGCAGTTATCGGAATGGCAATCAAAACGCCAGGCGCAAGTAATACCAGAGAATTCTGGAATAACTTAAAAAATGGAGTAGAACCATTAAAGTATTTTACTGACGATGAATTAGAAAATGCTGGGGTTTCTAAAAATGTATTGGAAAATGAAAACTATGTTAAAGCAGGATTTTTCATGGATGGAAAAGAAAACTTTGACTCCTCTTTCTTTGGCTATTTGCCAGATGAAGCAAAAGTAATGGACCCGCAAACAAGGATATTTCATGAAATTGTTTGGGAAGCTTTAGAAGATGCTGGGTATGATCCGCATCTGTATGAAGGTTCTATTGGGTTATATTCAGGATCGCGCGCCAATATCAACTGGGAACTATATAGCATGCTTACGAATGATGGACAAAATGTAAGCGCGTTTACAGCAACACAACTACAAAATAAAGACTTTGCGAATTCTCTTATTGCATACAAGCTCAATTTCAAAGGCGGTGTATATGCATTAAATACAGCCTGTTCTACTTCATTAGTAGCAATACATAGAGCTGTAGATAGTTTATTATCTGGAGAAAACAACATTGCACTAGCTGGCGGAATTTCTTTAAAAAAGAATTTTGATAGAGGATATTTCTATCAAGAAGGAATGATCAATTCCAAAGACGCACATAATAAAGCATTTGATAATGATTCTAATGGAACAGTAGAATCAGAAGGTGGAGGAATTGTAGTGCTTAAAAAATTGGAAGATGCAAAAAGAGATGGTGATAATATTGTTGCTGTCATCAAAGGAAGCGCTATCAATAATGATGGAAACCGAAAAGTAGGATATACAGCACCAAGCTTAGATGGACAAATTGAAGTCATTAAAAAAGCACAACAATTGGCAGGCGTGAATCCGAAAAGTATCAGTTACATAGAAGCACATGGAACTGCTACAAAATTAGGAGATACCATTGAATTTGAAGCATTGAACAACGTATTTGATCAATCAGCTACAAAATATTGCGCGCTTGGAACCGTAAAGAGTAATCTCGGGCATATGGACACGGCAGCCGGAATTGGAGGATTTGTCAAAACTGTATTGTGTTTGCACCACAAAAAACTAGTTCCGTCGCTTCACTTTAACAAGCCAAATGCAAACCTAGACTACGAAGCGTCACCATTTTATGTAAACACGGAATACAAAGATTGGAACAAGCAAGAAGATGAATTACTTTGTGCAGGAATCAGCTCGTTCGGAATTGGAGGAACTAATGCACACATCATAGTGGAAGAATTTGTAACGAAAGCAAAAGAAGTTCAACCAGATACAAATCAAGTGTTTGTATTGTCAGCGAAAACGCAGGAAGCATTAAAATCTCAAAAAGAAAATCTATTACAATTTGTTGAAGAAAACAAACAAGTGTCGTTAGCTGATATCGCGTTCACTTTACAAACAGGAAGAAAACCTTTCTCGCAAAGAGTTTCGTTTGTAGCAAATTCTATAAATGATCTTAAAGAAAAATTACAAAATCCACCACAAATTGCGCATGGAACTGTAAAAGAAGGAAAAAAGAAAATCATCTTCATGTTTCCAGGTCAAGGAACGCAGTATCTCAACATGGGAAGAGACTTGTATGAAGCAGGTGGAGTTTTCAGTGAAGTGATGGATACATGTTTTGAGATTGTTCAAACACAGCATAACAAGAACCTAAAAGAATTGGTATTCACAGCAAATGAAGATGCTAGTAGTATCAATCAAACAAAAAACACACAACCATTACTATTCATTATTGAATATGCTTTAGCAAAACAATTACAGCATTTCGGCATTCAGCCAGATGTAATGATTGGTCATAGTATTGGAGAATATGTTGCGGCTTGTATCAGTGGCGTACTTTCGTTAGAAGATGCACTAAAACTCGTCGTGCTCAGAGGCGAAATGATTCAGAGTTTGCCAAAAGGAGCAATGATCAGTATTGATTTAAGTGCAGAAGAAGTAGAACCTTTCTTAAATCCAGGAATTGATATTGCTGCGATAAACACAAATGAAGGTTGTGTCTTATCTGGAGACTTTGAAGATATTACACAATTTAAAGCACAACTAGACGATTTTGAAGTTACTTACAAAGACTTGCATACATCGCATGCGTTTCATTCGCATATGATGTTGCCGATTGCGGAAGAATTTACATTAGTAGTACAAAGCATTCAGCGAAATGCACCACAAATTCCATACATCTCCAATGTAACAGGAAAAGAAATTACAGCAGAAATGGTTCAAGATGATGCATATTGGTTCAATCACATTCGTAAAACAGTTCGTTTTGCAGATGGTTTACAAACCATTTTTAAAATAAACAGTGACCTTATATGTATTGAAGTTGGACCAAGCAAAACACTGAGTAATTTTGTACGTCAAAATCAATCTGAAAATCATACAGGAATAAGCGTTGTAAACTTAGTTAGACATCCAAAAGAAGAACAGAATGATGCTGAATTCTTCTTATCAAGTATTGGTAAACTATGGACAAAAGGTGTAAAAATCGATTGGAAACAAATTCATGGAGAAAATTTGCCAAGAAGAATATCATTACCAACCTATCCATTCGCAAAAATAAAATATTCTATTGGAGCTAGTTTAGAAACAATGATTACAGAACGCATGACGGTTATCAATACAGGAAAACAGGTAGATGTATCAAAATGGTTCTATCAGCCAACATGGCAATCTGAAAGTATAGCAATTACCGAAAACAATGTTACTTCAGAAACAAAACTTGTGTTCATAGATATTTACGGATATGGTGATCACATCATGGAAACATTTTCTGAAGATGAAAAAGTGATTCAAGTATTTAAAGGTTCAGAATTCAAAGAATTGAGTAGTACTGAATATATCATAAACCCATACAAGGAAGAGGAATATCAGTTATTGTTTGAAACGCTTCAGGCAAATCAAAACACACCAACAACAATACTTTCTTTATGGCAAATTGATGAAGGAGAAAATAGTATCATCAATGCAGAAGAAGATCACGTTGATTTTTACAATACATTATATCTAGGAAAAGCAATTGTAAGAAACATAACGTCGCAAGTACGTCTTTCAATAGTAGCAAACAATACATGTCAAATCATCGGATACGAAACGGTAGAAGCTGAAAAAGCAATCTTGAAAAGTATCGTTTTAGTTACGCCACAAGAGAATCCACATATTACAACACAATGTATTGACATTATGTCTTCAGAAGATACATTTGAAGTAAGTACAGCAATTGTTAATGAATTAAAAACGCCAGCAACAGAAATGTTTGTCGGATATCGATTCAACAAAAGATGGGTTCAAAAACAGACACCAATTGCACTTGAAAAACCTGAAAAGAAACAAATCAATATTCAGTCAGAAGGTGTATATCTTATTACTGGCGGATTGGGTTCTTTAGGATTGGTTTATGCAGAATATCTATTAAAAAATTATAATGTTTCGTTACTCTTAGTTGGAAGATCAACACTTTCAGAAAGTGAAGAAAAGCAACAAAAATTCGCAAAATTAAAAGCATTAGGAAACATAGTATATGTACAAGCTGATATCAGTGATGAAGTACAATTGAAGACTGCTGTGACAGAAGGAGAAGTGAAACTAGGAACTATCAACGGAATTATTCATGCTGCTGGAATTATGGGAAGAGATATGATGAAAGCTGTTTATTTTAGCACAAAAGAACTTTGCGAGCAACATTTTATATCTAAGGTAAAAGGAACAAATGCTTTGGTAAATGTATTCAAAGCGCACGATTTAGATTTCTGTGTATTTACATCTTCATTATCTACAATTATTGGTGGAAAAGAAACAATGGCATATACAGCGGCCAATTTATACTTAGATGAAGTTTCGAATGCAAAACTACTAAAAAATAGTATTAGTATTAATTATGATAGTTTAAACTTTAACAACGAAATCTACGAATACGGATTAGATCATGAAGAAGCCGTAGTAGTACTAGAGCACGCATTAGGACACAAAACACTTTCACAAATAATTGTTTCTACGGGAGATTTAGAATATCGTCTCATAGAGAATAGTAAAACTATTGCAGATACAGAAAAAGGTGCTATAAGTGAAGTTGTTCAAGAGCTAGAGATTAATAGAACAAACCTATCTACTGTATACGAAGCACCAGTTACTGATACTGAAAAAGAATTGACAAAACTCTTTGTGAATTTCTTCGGAGTAAAAGGAATCGGAATCTATGATGATTTCTTTGAACTAGGCGGCGATTCTCTCAAAGCTATGTCACTCTCTAACACTATTCATAAAAGTTACAATATTGAGTTAGGGTTGAAAGATTTCTTTGTGAACCCAAATATCAATGCATTGGCGAAAGAAATAGAATCCTTACAACAAACACAAAAAGATCAAGAAATCGTAATTAATACTGAATACGAAGATATTATATAAATCATGCAAAGTTTTATAAAAAAATTAGTAAGCTTGGATATTCACTTATCATTAGATAATGACAGTATCAAAGTACAGCATAATGGAAATTTGACTGCTGAGATCAAAGGAGAAATCCGAGATCACAAAGCAGAAGTAATTACATATTTAAAATCGAAAATCAAAACTTCAAACTTTAAAAGTATTGCAAAAGCACCGACAATGGAATCCTATCCGTTATCGTCAGGTCAATATCGATTGTGGATAATTCAGAATATGGATCAAAATTCTAGTGCTTACAATATGCCAGCTCAGTTGTTCTTAGATGACTCATATGATGTAGCAATATTAGAAAAAGCAATTATTGCAACTGTCGCAAGGCATGAAATTTTAAGAACTATATTTAAAACTAATAATGAAGGTGATATAAGACAATGGATTTTACCAATTGAGGAAGTGCAATTGGGTATAAAATCGATTGATTATCAAAACGAAACTGACAAATATCAAAAAGCACAAGACTATTTCAATGCGGATAAAAACATTCCATTTGATTTAGAAAAAGGACCTTTATTCAGAGTTGCATTTTTAAAACTTTCTGAAAGCGAATATGTTTTCTACTACAATATGCACCATATTATCAGTGATGGTTGGTCTTCAAATGTAATTACACAAAATATTCTAACGTTCTACGAGCATATCAAAGCAGGAAAAAGTTTAGATCTTCCAGCACTTCCAATTCAATACAAAGATTATGCGTATTGGCAAAAAGAACAATTGGTTACGCCTAGCTACGAATCTTATAGAACATACTGGAAAGCACAGTTTTCAGGAGAATTACCACTATTAGATTTACCAACAAATAAAACACGACCACTATACAAAACAGATAATGGGAGACATCTTAAGGCAAATTTAAGTCCAGTCATTGCTCAAAAACTGATTGGAGTTTTTCAAAAAAATGGTGGAAGTTTATTCATGGGATTATTAGCGGTAATGAAGTTAATATTGTATAAATACTCTGGTGAAAAAGATATTATTATTGGTTCTCCAATAGCAGGAAGAGATCACAAAGATTTAGAGGAACAAATAGGATTTTACGTTAATACTATAGCAATTCGTAATAAAATTAATCCCGAGCAAACATTTCTTGAATTCTTCAAACAAGTAAAAGAAACAACACTAAATGCTTACAAACACCAAGCATATCCATTTGATGAATTAATTCAAGAGCTCGATCTAAAAAGAGACGTTAGCCGTAATCCATTATTTGATATTTCGCTTGCCATTGAAAATGCAGAAATTGCTTCTGTAGAACATGGACGTTTTTCGCAAGAAACAGGAAAAGTAATTGATTTGGGACCTACTAATGCAAAGTTTGATATCATTTTCAAAGTGCAAAAAATGGGTGATGGGATGAGTCTAAATATCATCTACAATACGGATGTATATGAATTGGATTTCATGGAACAATTCACAACACATTTTGTTCAATTCTTAATGAACGTTGGTGAAAAAGGTAATACTAAAATAGGTGATTTAGAAATAATAACTACAACAGAAAAAACACAATTATTAGAAGGATTTAATAAAACAAATAAAGCATATCCAAAAGAAAAAACAATTCTTGACTTTTTCAATGAAAACGTTGCAAACCATGCTACAAAAACGGCAATAACATTTGAAAACACGTCACTATCATTTGCTGAATTAGATAAAAAATCGAATCAATTGGCAAACTTACTTATTTCCAAAGGTTTGAAAAAAGGAAGTTACATCCCATTATGCCTTGATCGATCGTTGGAAATGGTGATAGGGATTCTAGGGGTTCTAAAAATAGGCGGTGTATATGTGCCGTTGGGAACAGATTATCCTGAAAAACGAATCAACTTCATATTAAACGAAATAGAAGCAACGTGTATACTTAGTACAACAGCTACGCTAGATAAATATCAACTCAATGAAGGAATCGAAATCATTGATCTAACGAATGAAAATTTAGCTAGCGAAGCAACAACAAATCCTTCAATAGCAATTACACCTGAAAATGACGCCTATGTAATTTATACATCAGGAACTACTGGAACTCCAAAAGGAGTTATCAATGGACACAAAGGTTTATTGAACCGTTTATTATGGATGAAAGATGATGTAGCTATTGACAATACTTCCGTATTAGTACAAAAAACACCGTATACATTTGATGTTTCTGTATGGGAATTATTAATGTTTCCCATTACTGGAAGTCAATTAGTAATCGCAAAACCAGAAGGACACAAAGATCCATTCTACTTGCAAGAATTATTGCAACAAAAAGAAGTGAGCATTGTACACTTTGTACCTTCAATGTTAAGTGCTTTCTTAGAAAGCTATACCGAAGGAACATTTCCAAACCTGAAGCATGTAGTTTGCAGTGGAGAAGCGCTTTCAACACATATTGCAACTACATTTAAAATGAGATTGCCAGAAGTTAGATTACATAACTATTACGGACCAACAGAAGCAGCAATAGATGTTACAGCGATTGATTTAACAGCAATTGATACAACAACCAATGTAACTATTGGATATCCTGTAGCAAACACACAAATTTACATTGTAGATAACAAATTCAATCCACAACCAATTGGTGTATACGGCGAATTATTAATTGGTGGAGTACAAGTATCGAAAGGATATTTAAACCGAGAAGAATTAACTAGAGAAAAGTTTATTCAAAATCCATTTAATTCAAGTGAAACTGTATACAGAACAGGCGATCTAGCATGTTGGAATACAGATGGAAGTCTGAATTTTAAAGGTAGAATGGACGATCAGGTTAAAATTCGTGGATACCGAATAGAACTTGGAGAAATTGAACAAGTAATTCTAGATATTGAAGAAATCAATGCGGCTGTAGTTGTGGTACACAAAACAGAAACAGGCGATGAATTGGTAGCGTATGTTGTAGCAACCACAGAAATTGATCGTAAGGCAGTACAAGATGCGTTGATGAAAAAGCTGCCAGATTATATGGTACCACGTTTATATATGCAAATTGATGAAATTCCACTAAATGCAAATGGAAAGACCGATAAAAAGAAACTTCCACTGCCAAACGAATTAGCCGCTATCAAAGAAACATATGTAGCGCCAACTACAGAAGAAGAAAAAATAGTTGTAGAGATACTAACCAATATTCTCAAAAAAGAAACCATTGGGATCAAAGATGATTTTTACAATATGGGTGGAGATTCTATCAAATCTATCCAAATTGTATCAAAACTAAAACAACAGGGTTATTCCATAAAAGTGGAAGAAATCTTAAGAAATCCGGTAGTTGAAGATGTGGCAAGATTGCTTCGTAAAGAAGTTAGAGCTATAGATCAGTCTATGGTAGAAGGCGAAGCTTTATTAACGCCAGTGCAAAAGAAGTTCTTCTCAGAAATGAAAGTTCCTTCACACTTTAATCAATCGGTTGTATTGAAAAGTAATGCTGCTGTTCACTTGGAAACTTTAGAAAAAGTATTGCAAGAACTTACAGTACATCACGATACTTTGCGTATGCGTTTCCGTAAAGAAGATGGCGCATGGAAGCAATACAATGAAAATGATGCGGCGATCAATTTTGAAATCACGTCTTACGATTTACAAGGAAAAGAAAATGCGTTGGAAGAAATGGGACTCATTGGAGACACATTACAGACAAGTTTTGACTTGGAAAATGGACCGTTATGTAAAGTAGGTGTTTTTAAATTAGATGATGGAGATAGATTAGTATTAGTTGTTCATCACTTAGTGATTGACGGCGTTTCTTGGAGAATACTTTTAGAAGATCTCACAACCTTGTACACAGCATATCGCACAAAAGAAACAGTACAATTACCATTAAAAACAGACTCGTTTCAACATTGGGCTTCTTTACAACAAGAATACGCAAACAGTACTAAAATTAGTAAAGAACAAAAATATTGGACAACTGAATGCACAAAAGACATTCCAGATTTCTATGTAGAACTAGACAAAGAAGTTACTACGCCATCAATTAAGAAAACTGCGTCTATACAATTAGAAAAATCCATTACACAAGCAATTAAGACTAAAATTCATACTGTATATCATACGGAAGTTAACGACATTTTAATCACAGGATTAGGACTGGCTTTAAAAGAAGTATTTGGTCAAGAAAAATGTGTAATTGAAATGGAAGGTCACGGTCGTGAAGATATCATTGACAATGTAGATGTTGGTCGAACTTTAGGTTGGTTTACAACAATGTATCCTTATGTTTTAGAAGTTCCTTTTTCTGATGCTGAACGTCAATTAGTACATATAAAAGACAGTCTGCGAAGTATTCCCAATAAAGGAATTGGATACGGGATCTTAAAATATCTATCAAATTCGTCTTTGCCTGCTATTCAACCAGCAATACTATTTAATTACTTAGGTGATTTTGGAGAAAGCGTTGGAGATAGTACTCCTCAAAACAATACAGCTGCTGTATTTGAGTATGCAAGCGAATATGCAGGAAACAGTGTGCATCCTGACAATCAATGGAACATTCACCTGGAAGTTTCAGGAATGATCGTTGCTGATCAATTAAATCTATCTATTGGATATGATAACACAGCATATTCAACCGAAAAAATAGAGACATTATTACAAGCATACAAAAATCACATTACTAAATTGGTAGACGTATTAGTTGTTGAAAAAAATGAATACACAACAGCTTCCGATCTTACCTATACAGGATTATCATATGATACGTTACAATCCTTAAATGAAGAAGGAAATGTAGAAGATATTTATCGTTTAGCTCCGTTACAACAAGGAATCTACTTTACATGGTTGTCACAAATTGCTCCAGAAATTTACTTTGAGCAAACCTATTATAAACTTAACGGCGTAACATTTGATATAAATAACTTAAAAACTGCCTATCAAAAACTTATTGAGCGTCATGCAATTTTAAGAACAAGCTTCACAAGTAACCATTCGGAAGAACCATTACAAATTGTATGGAAAAGTGTTCCAGTAAGCTTTACACATGAAGCCTTATATGATAAAGGTTTCACAGCCGAAGAAAGAGCGCAATACGTAGATAAGGTTAAAAAAGGAGATCGTCAAAAAGGATTTGACTTAGAGCAACCTTCACAAATGCGCTTACACGTATTAGATTTTGGAAATGAAGGTTATGAGTTTATTTGGAGTCATCATCACATTCTTATGGATGGTTGGTGTGTAAGTATTTTAATTAATGATTTCTATCAATTATTAAATGATATTACAAACAATAGAGATACACAACTTGCACCACCAGTTAAATATGCAAACTATATAAAATGGTTAGATAATATTGACAAAGAAGCTTCTTTACAACACTGGAAAGACTACTTAGCAGCTTACGAGCAAAAAGTACAATTGCCATATACAAAACAAGGTTTCGACGTAGATGCATATGAAGAGGAAAAAGAAGTCATCGAGCTTAATGGTGAATTGTTTTCTAAAATAACGGCACTTTGTCAAGAATTAGGAATCACACAAAACGTATTCATTCAAACAGTTTGGGGTTACTTATTATCGAGATACAATCACACATCTGATGCAATCTTTGGATTAGTAGTTTCAGGTCGTCCGGCATCGATTGATCAAATTGAAGAGATTATAGGATTATTTATCAATACGATTCCTGTTCGAATCAACTATTCGGCAAACGAAACAATTTCGGATACATTAATCAATGCGCACAAAGGAGCTTTAGAAGCTTCGGATCATCATTATTTGAATTTCTATGAAGTAAATGGACAATGTGATTTAGGTTCGGAATTAATTGATCACATTGTTGTATTCAAAGATTACTTAGTACAAGAAATGGTAACGGAGAATGATCAGAATGCCTTTGAAAACTCAATAGTTGAAGACGCTCAGGTTTTAGAACGTAACAACTTCCAGTACAATGTTGAGGTGATTCCGACACAGCAATCAATTCGCATTAATCTCAATTACAATACATATCGATTTGATACTGCATTCATTAAAAACACATTACAACATATAAAAAGCATTGCTACTGCTTTTGTATCAGCGCCAGACAAAAACATTGTTGAAGTAGATTATATCACTACCAAAGAGCACAATCAAATATTAGAGAGCTTATCAGGAGTTGAATTTCATAATACAGACAAATTAACTGTTGTCGATTTATTTGAAAAGCAAGCCATGAGTACTCCAGATAGTTTGGCTGTGCATTACAATGAGAAACAAATCTCGTATCAAGAACTCAGCAAACAAAGTACTGCATTTGCAGCATTCTTAGCAACCGAGCATCAAATACAAAAAAGAGATGTTGTTGGAATCTACTTAAACCATAGTGACTGGACATTGATTGCAATTTTAGGAATCTTAAAAGCAGGCGCCGTATTTGTGCCAATACAAGCTACACTTCCTGATGAAAGAAAAGTATTTATGGTTGCTGATACTAATATGAAATTATTGGTAACAGAAACTAATTATATGTTTGAATTGGATTTCTACGATGGAAACATGACAGCAATTGATGTAGAATTTGAAGCCGCTGAATTTGCTGGAAACGAATTAAAATCAACACCAGAAATTGATGATTTAGCATATATCATTTATACATCAGGATCTACAGGTTTGCCAAAAGGAGTACAAATAGCACACAGTTCACTTACCAACTATTTAACTTGGAGTAAAGAAACATATCTAACAGAAGAATTGACAAATCATGATTTCGGCTTATTCACATCTTTATCATTTGATTTAACGATTACAAGTCTATTCTTACCACTGATAGGCGGAGGAAAATTAAATGTATTTAATGATACTGACGATATTAGCTTGACGCTGAAAAACTATTTAGCATCAGAAACAGCATGTATTAAATTAACGCCTGCACACATTAGCTTGTTGAGTTCAATGTCACCAGAAGAAATGAATTCTGGTATTCAAATGGCTATTGTTGGTGGCGATGCATTGCAAAGTACGCATGTAGAAATCTTGCAGAAATTAAACAAAAACATTCGCGTTTACAACGAATACGGACCAACAGAAGCAACGGTAGGTTGTATTGTAAAAGAAGTAACTGACACAACAGCGATTACTATTGGTACACCAATTGCGAATACTGACATCTATATTTTAGATAAAAATGAAAAACTAGTACCACAAGGAATCTCAGGAGAAATTTGTGTATCGGGAACTGCATTAGCAAAAGGATACATAAACCGTTTGGAATTGACTGCAGAGAAATTCGTCAAGAATCCTTTCAAAGAAGGAGCAAATCTTTACAAAACTGGAGATTTAGGAATGCAGCGGGCAGATGGAGAAATTTTATATCTAGGAAGAGTTGACAATCAGGTGAAGATAAATGGTTTCCGAATCGAATTAGGAGAAATTGAAGAAAACATTCAAGCCATTGAAACAATTCAGTCATCTATTGTTATTGCTCAAAATACAACAGAAGATCAATTAAAATTAGTCGCTTATTTTACTTCTTCCACAGAAGAAAACATAGATGCAATAAAAGCTACACTAGGGCAAAAACTTCCGGAATATATGATTCCGAGTTACTTTGTTCAATTAGAGGAAATGCCATTAACCAACAATGGGAAAATTGATAGGAAACAACTTCCAAGCCCTACAAATGGAGCATTGCTATCACACGTAGAATATATCGCACCGGAAAACGAAGAAGAAGTACGTATGACAAAAATTGTTCATCAGTTGATTGGAATTCCTGAAGGCAAGATTAGCACAATTGCCAATTTCTTTGATTTGGGAATCAATTCATTAGAATTAATGAAGATGCAACACATGGTTCGTAATGAATTCCAGATTGAATTGCATATTACTACATTATTTGAACATACAACAATCAAAGACCTGGTAGCTAGCATATTTAATAGGGAAGTAGAGGAAGAAATAGTAAATATCTCCGAACAGTTAGATGAAACACTAAACGATTTGTTCTAAAAATTGGAAGTAACGCTTGATATGAAAGTGTTATATGGTTTTTTTTTGTAAAATATTAATATTCAATTTTTTAAGGCTAAGTGCAAGCGTTGTATAGTATGGTAATGAAAGTTGTTCAATGAAAGAACATTGGATGGCTACAAGCAGTATTGATAAAAACAATTAAAAGATCCGATATTGCCGTTAGAGTTACCGATTCTCAAGAAATATCATATGTAGAAGAAATATTAACAACGTATTTATCTGTGTAGCTACGAGTACCAAAGTAAATAGTTACT
>VAPL010223385.1_pt1 | contig 52813 bp, 46 predicted proteins | sample 3395061 | NCBI WGS metagenome assembly VAPL01 (sample SAMN08290444, study PRJNA428436) | hydrothermal vent metagenome | isolation source: Deep-sea hydrothermal vent chimney 2 | place: Pacific Ocean: Juan De Fuca Ridge | depth 2182 m m | reverse complement strand
TTAATTGATGAAGGCAGGCACGAAGATATCCAACCACGCTTTCTTAAACCAGAAGCTGCGCTAGCAATCATCAGCAATGGAGTACTAGGCGAGCTGACGACTGATAAACTTGCGCAACGTCACCAAACCTTACAGAACGAAGTAGCACAAGTAGCAGAGCCTGAAGAACTTAATGCTATTGCAGAGTTGTAATAGTGTTGCGGAGTTAATATGGCAGAGTACTATACACCTCGCATTCTTGCGAATATGAATACTACGTATTTAGGCGGCAGTAATAAATTAAGAGATGCTATCGATAAAACAGGCTCTATTGAGCTTGGTGGCGTGACAAAAACTAAGCATTTGGCTATGCCAGATGCGCTTATTCCGAATGCTAAATATGTTAACAATTCATTATTGAATGATGCCCGAAAAGGATTAGAGGCTGCTACAACAGAGCTTGTGAAAGCAAAAGGGCAGGTAATAGACGGGCTAAAAGAGCTATACACTGATGCTGCGAGGCAATTACATGCAGTACATCATAATATTACGGGGATGTCTTTTGATGCGCAAAGGCATGCTAGTCGAGATATAGAAACAGCATATGGTAGGGTTGCTCAAAAAATGCCACCATTGACTGGTGTGATTGATGGCAAAGATTTAAGTAAGCTCAAGCCAATTGCGGCAGTAGCGCTGATAGTTTCAGCCAGTCAAGCTGCAGCTAATACAGAAGGATCTATATTGGAAAAGACCGCTGCTTTTGGCAAGGTGGCCGTCGATGCGGTACCTGGCGTGACTGCGGCATCGAAACTTTTTGATGGAAATATTGAGGCAGCAGCGCTTGATGCGGGGGCTTATACGCCTGCAGGGTTACTGACAATATTTGCACGCGAGCCAGGGGTGCAGGCAGTAATCGATGCAGTGCCAAATGATGTTGAAGCATTAGCGTTGATGCAACAAAATGCAGCGACGCCGCAAATAGATAGACGGTTGATAGATGCCAAGTTGCAATTTTTGGAAGCAAGAGAAAAAGGTAACTTGAGTGATGGGTTCGCTGCTTCAAGTCAATTAACAGCATTGGCTGAAGAAAAACTTGTGCTACAAGTCCAATGGAAAGCCGATGCTGAGCTTCTCAAAGAAGCAATCACTGATGTTGATACTAACTGGGAAGGTTTTTCAAAAAACAATCCTCGGTTAGCTGCACATGTAGCAACACATGTGATGGCATTAAAGGAAAACTCAGTGGCAGAAATGCAATATATAGATGCGCGTTTGGTTGAGATTGTGAGAGATGGTGCCCCGTATAAATTAGAAATAAATACCCCACAAAATCACATTAAGCAAAGTGTAGAGGCAGAATTAAGTTAAATTTATAAGCCGTATTTTTACAAGGTAACAGTATGTTATTGCCATATAATTTTTTTTAGCGGATTTAGCTAATAAAATATGGCTATGTGATTGATAGCAAGTAGATTTAGCGGTATTATTGAAGGTTCCGCTAAATGCATTGTGAACGAATGAATATGGCAATAAATCAAGTTATCTCAACAAATAAATCATCTACACGACCTCACAAACAGGGTTTATATAATCCGGTTAATGAGCATGATGCCTGCGGCGTCGGTTTTGTTGCGCATATTAAAGGTAAAAAAACGCATGATATCGTGCAAAAAGGTCTAGAGCTCCTAACCAACTTAACGCATCGTGGTGCGACAGGTTATGACCCTAAATTGGGTGATGGTGCTGGTTTGCTCATGCAAATGCCTGATGCCTTTATGCGCAAGGAGGCAGAGCGTTTAGGCGTGAACCTGCCTAAAGCAGGTGCTTATGCAGTGGGTAATATTTATTTACCACAGGATAAAAGGCATCGTGATACTTGCGTAGAGCTACTCGAAAGTATTACGCAAGAGGAAGGCCAAACAGTATTAGGTTGGCGTGATGTACCAGTCGATAACAGTAATATTGCAGATGCTGCGCGCGATGTTGAGCCTGTCATGCGTCAAATCTTGGTTGGCAGCAACGCTGCTAATCAAGATAAATTTGAGCTTAAATGTTTTGTGATTCGCAAGCGTGTTGAGAATGCTATTACAGCATTAAATTTGAATGATAGTGCCGCATTTTATGTTGCCTCTTTTTCAAGCCGCACCATTGTTTATAAAGGCATGTTGTTAGCCAATGAAGTAGGTGTTTACTACAAAGACCTTACAGATAAAACAGTTGTTTCAGCATTGGCTTTAGTGCACCAGCGTTTTTCTACTAACACCTTCCCTTCTTGGGATTTAGCTCATCCGTTCCGTATGATTGCCCACAATGGTGAAATCAATACTGTACAAGGTAATGTGAATTGGATGACCGCGCGCCATGAAACAATGAAGTCTGCCTTGATAGGGGAAGATTTAGATAAGCTTTGGCCATTGATAGCTGCAGGCCAGTCCGATTCTGCTTGTTTTGATAATTGTTTAGAATTATTAGTAGCGGGTGGTTATAGCTTGCCCCACGCCATGATGCTGCTAATTCCTGAAGCTTGGTCTGAAAATGTCATTATGGATGAAGATCGACGTGCTTTTTACGAATATCATGCTGCCCTGATGGAGCCGTGGGACGGCCCAGCAGCCGTAGCATTTACCGATGGTCGTACTATCGGTGCAACATTAGATAGAAATGGTTTGCGTCCAGCACGCTATTTGGTGACAGATGATGATTTAGTGATGATGGCATCGGAGATGGGTGTGCTTACTTTCCCAGAAGAAAGCATCATTAAAAAATGGCGTTTACAGCCTGGAAAAATGTTTTTAATTGATTTGGAAAAAGGTCGCATCATTGATGGAGAGGAAGTTAAAAAAGAACTTTCAAGTGCCAAGCCCTATAGAAAATGGATTAAAGATTCGCGTTTCTTCTTAAGTGATTTGCCTAAGCAAGATGATGAATTTAAATTTAAAGCATCACTGCTAGATGAGCAGCAGGCATTTGGTTACACACAAGAAGACATTAAATTTGTTATGCAGCCGATGCTAGCGAACGGAGCAGAGGCCTCTGGCTCGATGGGCAATGATGCTGCCTTGCCAGTATTGTCCGAAAAACCAAAACTGCTATATAACTATTTTAAACAATTGTTTGCACAAGTGACAAATCCACCGATTGACCCGATTCGTGAAGAATTGGTGATGTCGCTGGTTACTTTTATTGGCCCCAAGCCAAACTTATTAGAGGTTGATGTCAAGGAGCCGGCATTTCGTCTAGAAGCTAGCCAGCCAGTACTCAGTCGTGAAGATTTTGCTAAGCTTGAAAACATTGGTGCGATTACAAAAGGTGCTTATAGCGCAATTACCTTAGATATGACCTATCCTGCAAGCGAAGGCGTTGCAGGAATGAAGGCGGCAATTGATCACTTATGCAATGCGGCTATACAAGCAGTAAAAGATAAGGTTAATGTACTCATCCTTTCTGATAGAGCGGTGAGTAAAGATCGTGTTGCTATCCCAGCTTTACTTGCTTGTTCAGCAACGCATCAGCATCTCGTCAAGACAGGTTTGCGCACGAATACGGGATTAGTCATTGATACTGGTTCAGCGCGTGAAGTGCATCATTTTGCTTTGCTTGCTGGTTATGGTGCAGAGGCAATTTTCCCATGGCTAGCTTATGCAACGATAGCGAATATAACAGAAGCAAGCGATGCCAATAAAAACTATGTTAAAGCCATTGGCAAAGGCTTGTACAAAGTGATGTCAAAAATGGGCATTTCGACTTATCAATCATATTGCGGCGCTCAAATTTTTGAGGCGATTGGTTTAAATAGCTCAATAATCGATCAGTATTTCACAGGCACGATTAGCAATATCGAAGGTATCGGTTTAGACGAGGTGGCAGAAGAAACGTTACGTTTACATCGTAGCGCATTTGGCTCAGACCCTGTTTTAGCAGCGCAATTAGATGCAGGCGGTGAGTATGCTTATCGTGTGCGTGGTGAAAACCATATGTGGACACCAGATTCTATTGCTAAATTACAAAACGCCACGCGTACGAATCAATATGACACCTATAAAGAGTACGCAAAATTAATCAACGATCAAGCGCGGCGTCATATGACGCTACGTGGTCTGTTTGAGTTTAAACCAACAGCAATGCCTATTCCTTTGGAGAGTGTTGAGTCCGCAAAAGAAATTGTTAAACGTTTTGCGACGGGCGCGATGTCGTTGGGATCAATCTCAACTGAAGCACACGCGACATTAGCGATTGCAATGAATCGTATTGGCGGAAAATCAAATACGGGTGAAGGCGGTGAAGATTCAAAACGCTTTATTCCTGTCGCTAAAGATAGCTCAATGGCTGAAGTGCTTGGTGAAGATGTTATCGAGAAAAATGTTCTACTTAAAGCAGGCGATTCAATGCGTTCTCGTATTAAGCAAGTTGCATCAGGGCGCTTTGGTGTGACGGCAGAGTACTTATCTAATGCTGATCAAATTCAAATTAAAATGGCACAGGGTGCAAAACCCGGTGAAGGTGGTCAACTACCAGGCCATAAAGTCAGTTCTTATATTGCGCAATTACGTTTTTCAGTACCTGGTGTTGGTTTAATTTCTCCGCCACCACATCATGATATTTATTCTATTGAAGATTTAGCACAGTTGATTCATGATTTAAAAAACGCAAACCCAAAAGCATCTATCTCAGTTAAGTTAGTGTCAGAGACAGGCGTGGGGACGGTGGCGGCAGGCGTCGCAAAAGCGAAGTCTGACCATATTGTGATTGCAGGTCATGATGGTGGCACAGGGGCATCACCACTTTCATCTATTAAACATGCGGGTGCGCCTTGGGAGCTTGGCCTTTCAGAAACACAGCAAACTTTAGTGCTTAATCAGTTGCGTGGCCGTGTGGTTGTACAGGTTGATGGTCAAATTAAAACTGGTCGTGATGTTGCTGTTGGCGCATTACTTGGGGCTGATGAATTTGGTTTTGCTACGGCGCCATTGGTTGTTGAAGGTTGTATTATGATGCGTAAGTGTCATCTTAATACTTGTCCTGTTGGTGTTGCGACGCAAGATAAAGCATTACGTAAAAAGTTTAATGGTCAACCAGAGCACGTTGTAAATTTCTTCTTCTTTGTTGCAGAAGAAGTACGCGAGATTATGGCGAGTTTAGGCATCGCTAAATTTAATGACATGATTGGCCGTACCGATTTGCTCAATATGCAACAAGGTATTGATCACTGGAAAATACAAGGGTTAGATTTTACTAAAATCTTGCATGAGCCAGATATGCCAGCGTCTGTTTCTCGTTGTAATACTGAGAGCCAAGATCACGGCCTTGATGCTGCGCTAGATAATAAACTGATCACACAGGCTAAACCAGCTTTAGATAAGGGTGAAAAAGTTGTGATTGATATGCCGATTTTAAATACGAATCGTACCGTTGGCACTATGCTTTCACACGAAATAGCGAGTAAGTATGGCAATGTTGGTTTGGCGCATGAAACAATTACAGTAAACTTTACCGGCACATCAGGCCAGAGTTTTGGTGCATTCCTCGCTAAAGGCATCACCTTTAATTTATCAGGTGAAGGCAACGACTATGTGGGTAAAGGTTTGTGCGGCGGACGTATTATTATTAGACCACCTAAAGCATTCCGTGGTGCGTCACATGAAAATATTATCGTTGGCAACACGGTTATGTATGGTGCTACAACAGGCGAAACATACTTTAGTGGCGTGGCTGGCGAGCGCTTTTGCGTACGTAACTCAGGTGCTTCTGCAGTGGTAGAAGGCGTGGGTAACCATGGCTGTGAGTATATGACTGGTGGCACAGTAGTTGTACTTGGTGTAACGGGCGAAAACTTTGCAGCGGGTATGAGTGGTGGCATTGCCTATGTATATGATATTGATGGTATGTTTGCTAAACGTTGCAATATGAGTATGGTTACGTTGGAAAAAGTAGAGACTGAGAAAGCAAGCGTTGGCGCACTTAAACATTTAGGTCAAGCAGATGAAGTGTTGCTAAAAACATTGATTCAAAAGCATGTCAATACAACGGATAGTGAACGTGCTAAAACTATTTTAGCTGGCTGGGATCAGGCGCGGGCTAAGTTCGTTAAAGTAATGCCACATGAATATAAACGTGCGCTGACGGAAACGGCCGCAGCAGCAAGTAAGGAAGCAGCATAATGGGTAAAGTTACGGGGTTTATGGAGTTTGAACGTCTGTCAGCAGGCAATTTGCCAGTGCAAGAGCGCGTTAAAAATTACAAAGAATTTGTATTGCATCTAACGGACGACCAAGCAAAACAGCAGGGTGCACGTTGCATGGATTGCGGCATTCCATTTTGTACAACCGGTTGCCCAGTAAACAACATTATTCCAGATTGGAATGATTTGGTTTATAAGCAAGATTGGCGTTTAGCCATTGATGTGTTGCATTCAACTAATAACTTCCCGGAGTTTACGGGTCGCGTTTGTCCAGCACCTTGTGAGGCAGCTTGTACGTTAAATATTAATGATGATGCTGTTGGTATCAAATCAATAGAGCATGCGATTATTGATAAAGCTTGGGATAATAATTGGGTTGTACCACAGCCGCCTAGTAGTAAAACAGGTAAAAAAGTGGCTGTTGTAGGCTCGGGCCCTGCTGGCTTAGCAACGGCACAACAGCTTGCGCGTGTTGGCCATGATGTGGTTGTGCTGGAAAAAAATAGCCGTATTGGTGGCTTGCTACGTTACGGTATTCCTGATTTTAAGATGGAGAAATCACATATTGATAAACGCATGAAGCAAATGGAAGCTGAAGGCGTGACATTTAAAGTGAACCAGCATGTGGGTGAAAATGTTAATGCAGATGATTTATTAAAAGTATATGATGCTGTTGTGTTGGCTGGCGGCTCTGAGTATCCAAGAGACTTACCAGTACCAGGGCGGGCGTTAGACGGTGTGATGTTTGCGATGGATTTCTTACCAGCACAAAATAAAGTAAATGCAGGTGATATTGTGTCTGATCAAGTTAAGGCGACAGGCAAGCATGTCGTTGTAATTGGTGGTGGTGACACAGGTTCTGACTGTGTGGGCACTTCTAACCGTCACGGTGCAGTAAGCATTACACAATTTGAATTAATGCCGCAGCCACCAGAAAAAGAAAACATAGATTTAGTATGGCCAAATTGGCCGCTTAAAATGCGTACATCAAGTTCGCATGAAGAAGGTGCGGATCGCGATTGGTCAATTGCTACCAAAGAATTGGTTGGAGAGAACGGCAAAGTAACACACTTGAAAGCTGTTCGTTTGAAATGGGAAGGCCGTCAAATGACGGAAATCCCTGGTTCTGAGTTTACAATTCCAGCTGATCTAGTTTTGTTGGCAATGGGTTTTGTGTCACCAGTACAAAAAGTGTTAGATGTTTTTAGTGTTGAAAAAGATGCACGTGGTAATGCTAAAGCGACCACAGATGGTGAAGGATGCTATAAAACAACGAAAGATAAAGTGTTTGCTGCAGGCGATATGCGCCGCGGCCAATCGCTTGTTGTTTGGGCAATACGCGAAGGTCGTCAATGTGCAAGAGCTGTAGATGAGTTTTTAATGGGCTCATCAACATTACCACGATAGTTTTGGAGTCATTAAATTTAAAGGGTACAAAGATAGCAAGCTTTGTATCCTTTTTTATTAGGTAATTACAATGGAATTAAAAAACGATACATTTTTACGTGCGCTAATGCGCGAGCCAACAGACTATACGCCAGTATGGATGATGCGCCAAGCTGGTCGTTATTTGCCAGAGTATCGCGTAAGCCGTAAAACCGCGGGTAGTTTTCTGCAATTGTGTAAAAGTCCAGATTTTGCAACTGAGGTGACCTTACAGCCACTTGATCGTTATCCATTATTAGATGCATCAATTTTATTTTCAGATATCTTAACGCTGCCTGATGCGATGGGTTTAGGCCTTTATTTTGTGGAGGGTGAAGGTCCCAAATTTGAACGTACAGCGAGTGATGAAGCTTCAATACGTGCGTTAGAAGTGCCTGATATGTCTAAACTACAATATGTTTTTGATGCGGTGAAGCAAATACGTACCAGCATATCAGGACGCGTACCTTTGATTGGTTTTTCAGGTAGCCCCTGGACGTTAGCGACCTATATGGTAGAAGGTCAAGGCAGCAGAGATTTTATTAATATTAAAAAAATCATGTATACGCGACCTGATTTGCTACACCGACTATTAGAAGTCAATGCACAGACGACGATTCACTATCTAAACGCGCAAATTGAAGCGGGTGCGCAAGCAGTGATGATTTTTGATTCGTGGGGTGGCGCGCTTTCACATAATGCCTATGTTGAGTTTTCACTCAACTATATGCAAAAAATAGTAACTGGCTTAACTAAACATGCGAATGGTCGTAAAGTGCCAAGTATTATTTTTACAAAAGGCGGGGCACTTTGGTTGGAAGCACAAGCTGAAGTAGGTGCTGATGCATTAGGCTTGGATTGGGCAGTGGATATTGGTCAAGCACGTAGTCGAGTGGGAGACAAGGTGGCATTACAAGGCAACTTGGATCCAATTACGTTGCTATCAACACCTGAACGCATAGAAAAAGAAGTTGTAAATATCTTAGCTAGTTATGGACACGGCGCGGGTCATGTATTTAACCTTGGGCATGGCATTACACAATGGACTCCTCCAGAAAATGCTGCGGCGATGATGAGCGCTGTGAGACAGCACAGTTCTCAATACCATAAATAATTATCTGAATGTTTTGAAGTACATTTCAGTGCAGACTAACCTTTAGGTTATGTCGGAGCTAAAATGCTGCGGCGATGATGAGCGCTGTGAGACAGTACAGTTCTCAATACCATAAATAATTATTTGAATGTTTAAAGTACATTTCAGTGCAGACTAACCTTCAGGTTATGTCGGAGCTAAAATGCTGCGGCGATGATGAGCGCTGTGAGACAGCACAGTTCTCAATACCATCGTTAAGGCGTCTTAACATAAGCTTTAAACAAAAAAATGGCCCGTAAGGGCCATTTTAGTTAAGGCCGTTAAGCCTTAGGTTTGTTGTAACTTAAGCTTTCTGAATATTAGAAGCTTGTTTACCTTTAGGTCCATCAGTTACGTCAAAAGTCACTTTATCATTTTCTTTCAAACTTTTGTAACCACTATCAACGATTGCTGAGAAATGTGCGAATAAATCATCGCCACCTTCATCTGGAGTAATAAAACCAAAACCTTTAGCGTCATTAAACCATTTAACTATACCTGTTGCCATATCATATATCTTTCATACTTTAAATAGGGGGCACCCTAGAAACTTGGGTTTTAAAACCTAATTAGCCTTACTGACTTAAAACGTAAAAAATCCAACACCTAACAGCTTTTTACACGTTTATTGGCATAATAACAAGTAGTTTATGAAAAAAATGATGAATATTGTAAAAAATAACCGAGAACTTGCCTTTATTTGTTGCTAAATTGATATTGCAAGCCTATACTCTCGGCATATTTATTAGTAAGATTTTGGAGTATTTGTTTGGCTAAAGAAGAATTAATTGAAATGAATGGTGTTGTAACGGAAGTATTACCGGATTCACGTTACCGCGTAACATTAGATAACGAGCATAAGCTGATTGCATATGCGGGCGGTAAAATGAAGAAAAATCATATCCGTATTTTGGCAGGTGATCAAGTGACATTAGAGCTTTCACCCTATGATATTAACAATGGACGTATTACATTCAGACATATAGAGGCAGGCGCTTCATACACGCCTAGAAAAAGAAGAAATTATTAGTTATTACTTTATACATCAATAGAAAAAGCTCCTTTCGGAGCTTTTTTGTTTTAAGGCATTATTCGTTTCATGGTGTCATCTTTATCAATGAATTTGTGTTTTAGTGCGCCTAATATATGTATTGCGATTATGATTAGAATGATAAGGCCTGCAATTTCATGTATTTCATAAAAAGCTTCTCGTATACCTTCATTATCTGTACCTGCAATAAATTTTAAGCCAAACCATTTCACACCATACTTGCTAGCCACAGACATGATGAGCCCGCTTAAAGGGATAGCAAACATGAGTAGATACAATAAATGGTGTGCGCCAGTGGCTAGTTTACGCTCCCAAGTTTTGTAACTGCTTAAAATAGCTGGCGGTTTATGTGTTATGCGCCAAAGGAAACGAATGATGACAAGACCTAATATGGTTAAGCCAATCGATTTGTGTAAATTAAAATAAAAGCTACGAGGGCTGGCTTCTTTCGTTAGCTCCCATGTGTAGACGCCCCAATCAAATAAATCGTACGCCATTTGCTTAGGTGCCTCTTTTGGCAACTCGGTCATATACCAGCCAAGGGCAAACATACCAAAAATACATAAAGCAATTAGCCAATGTAAAATAATGGCAGTTTGGGTATAGCGATTCGTCATACGTTTCTCCTAATAAACTCACTTAATATTCTATTGTTATGTAACAATCATCACAATATTATTGATGAGTAAGTCTTAACATTTTAACTGTTATAAACAGAAAGAAGTGACTGATGAGAATTTTAATACAGATGTTGATGCTGTCTATGTTAATTGCATGTACAGAAGCAAACAAAAATAACCAAAACACTGGGTTTTTAGATGATATTGGTGGTGGTATCTACGTACATCATGGAGAACACTTAGATATAGACACGGGTTATCAGGGTGATATTTGTAACATGAGTGTAGTGGTGGGGGCTAAGGGTGTGGCAGTGATTGATACGGGTGGTAGCCTCAAAGTTGGCACCCAATTACGAGAGGCGATTGCAAAAGTTACGAAGCTGCCTATTTTGTATGTGATTAATACGCATGTGCACCCAGATCATATTTTTGGTAATAGTGCTTTTATTGTTGATAAGCCGCAATTTGTAGGGCATGCCAAGTTAGGAAAAGCCATGCAGCTACGAGAAGAAGCCTATGCAAGGCTTAACAAAAAATACCTAGGTGAAGATGCTAAGGGTAGCGATATTGTTGTGCCGACCTTAGAAGTAGCAGAACCACTAGTGCTTGATTTAGGTGACAGGCAACTGACAGTAACACCTTACGCTACCGCACATACCAATACTGATATCACGGTGATTGATAGCAAAACACAAACTTTGTTCACCGGTGATTTATTGTTTATTGAACGCACACCGGTGATAGAAGGTGATATTAAGGGTTTAATTGCAACGTTAGATACATTAAAAACGTACCCAGTAAAACAAGTCGTGCCAGGGCATGGCACCCAGACTAAGAACTGGGTTAATGCGATTGAAAATGCGCAACGCTATTTAAATGTATTGTTAACCGATATACGAGCAAGTATAGAAAGTGATATAGATTTAGAACAAACAATGGATACCGCAGCGGCATCAGAAAAAGACAAATGGCTGCTGTTTGATATAGCCAATCGTAGAAATGTAAACACACTCTACCCCGCACTGGAATGGGAATAAAAAAGGCGGCAATCGCTGCTTTCACAACTGACTTACCACTTTCTCATTTGACTTACCGCTTTAGCGGTTAGACAAAATGGGGATGCCCTTTACGGGTATAGCACTTAGCGAAGTTGGGGAAGCCCCCTTCACTCTTTACTTGCCACTTTAGTGGCCTTAGTAAATAGGGGAAGCCACTAGCGGGCTTGCGGTCTTAACGGGTGTGGTGCCTGCTTTTGCCTCACCATGGCTTCGCTCGCTACGTTATGTGAGGTATCTTAAAACAATCTATTTTTTAAGATTATCTAAGCTGCAAGTTGTATTGGGGTAAATGCTTATTAAAAGCATACCGCCAGCGATACCAATGTATAGGAAAAATACATCTGGTGAGAATCTTCCTAAAACAACGGCTAAGAACAAGGCTAATACCAATAAGATTCTGGCGCACCATTGTGTTTTAAAACCCAAAAACAAACCTAAGCCAGCAACAAGCTGCACTAAAATTAAAAGTGGTGCAAAAATAGTACCTAGTCCAAATTGGCCTAATGCTACTTGATACTGTATATAGCCGTCAGGTGTGTTCATAATGGTGATGATGCGTATTAGCACTAGACCTAAAAATACTAAGCCTAAAAACATACGTGCAGCAGCTGTTTGATATTGTTGCATGGTTACCCTTTGTTATTCACTAATTAAACGTTAGGCAGCATAATGCCTGTTAGCGTTAATGACTGCAAGTTTTTGAAAGAAAATGACACATCAATACAACATTAAACAAGTTAGCTGGGCTTCACACGAAGCTGAATTACGGATTATTCGTGAACAAGTTTTTATTATCGAGCAGCATGTTCCGTCGGATATTGAATGGGACGAGCATGATAAAAATGCGATGCATTTACTCGTAGAAGATAAGCAACAGAACCCCATTGGATGTGCACGTATTTTAAGCAATGGTTATATTGGTCGCATGGCGTTGCTACAGGAATGGCGCGGTTTAGGCATAGGCCAGGCTTTGTTAGAACAGGCTATTGGAATTTGCTGGGGAAATAAAGTTAAGCAAATATTGCTTTCTGCACAAACGCAAGTGGTTAAGTTTTATCAAAAAAAAGGATTTGAAGTGATTAGTAAGCCCTATATGGATGCGAATATATGGCATGTTGATATGCAGCTTACCAAATAGTGGACTATAAATTGTATTTTTAAGATTGTATAATTTAGTATTCAATATCATTATTTCTTTTAAGGGTACTACATGTCAAAAATTGTTTTTAAAGCAGGTGAAGCAACGCTATACACAGAAGGTAAAGATACAAGTGCAGCAATGCCAGAAATTTTAATTGGTAGTGTTGACGGACCTGTAGGCCAGGCATTTGCCAATATGATGGCGCAAAGTAAAGGCCATACAGCCATGTTCGCTGTGCGAGATCTTAACCAATTAGTACGCCCTGCTTGTATGATGGCACCTAAAGTAACATTAAAAGATTCTGCAAATATTGATTTGTTCGGTGGTTTGGTTCAAGCTGCTACTGCCGATGCAATTTTGGATTGTGTAATTGAAGGAATTATTCCTAAAGACCAAGTGAATGATTTGTGTATTATTAGCTTGGTTTGGATTGATCCAGATGCGGCTAAAGATCCGAACTTAGATAAAGCTGATATGTTTAAAAATAATTATGAAGCGACAAAGTTGGCTATTAAGCGTGCGTTGAATGACGAACCTAGCATTGAAGAGTTAATTGCTAATCGTCATAAAATTAAGCATTGCATGTGGGAAGATTCATGGGATGAAAAATAACTAAGGTATAGTATTCATTATTATTGGCAAGGTTGAGGAGACAATATGGCTGAACTAAATGTATGTAAAGAAGCATTTGATAGATTATGTGAAGATGTAAACTCAGATGAAAAGTCTGAAATATCTGAATCAGATTACTGGTTGTTTGAATTAGGCTTTCGTTCGGCAATAGAAGAGCTGTTAACCATTGCTGATGCAGGCGAGCAAAGTAGAAAGTTCGTATCGCCTCGTTTTCAAATGCTAGCAGAACGCATATTGCATTCACGTTTGCACTAATTAATTTAAGAATTAAAAAAGTAGCTTCGGCTACTTTTTTTATTGATTGTTAAAGGGTTTGAATAGCTATATGCAAAAAATATTTAGCCTGCTATTACTGTCTTTGGTTTTAGCTGCTTGCACTTCTGAAAAAGTACCTACGCTGCCTAAAGATGCAGTCGTCGTCATATTGGGCGATAGCTTAAGTTACGGCACGGGCGCGGCAGAGGGTGAAGACTACCCCACTTTGCTAGCAGAAAACACAGGCTGGACTATTATTAATGCAGGTGTGCCAGGTGATACCACAGCAGATGGATTAATACGATTGCCAGCACTGTTAGAGGAATATCGACCACAATTATTGATGATTGCATTAGGCGGCAATGATTTCTTAAGGCGTACGCCAAATGCGCAAACGATTACTAATCTTAAAGCAATAATTCAGCAGGCCAAATCAAAAGACACCCAAGTTTTGCTAATCGCCATCCCTGAGTTCAGCCCAGTGAAAGCCGCATTTGGCGGTTTACCAGACCACCCTTTGTATGAAAAAATTGCTGAAGAAACACAGGTATTGTTAATAGAAGATACCTTTACGGATGTACTTTCTAAAAATTCGCTTAAAGCCGATCAAATACATCCAAATGCAGAAGGCTATCGAGAGGTGGAAGCACAATTACGGGAGTCATTGTCTGAGCTGGGGTTGTTCGTAGACTAACGACCCAAATCACCGGAACAGAAAAGTGGCGTGCTGCTTTTGTAGTTTTCGAGTGAATTTGACTTGTTAGGTTTTTTCATTCTTCAACGTTCTAATAAAACGAAAATACGTAAATTTCTGCTCTTTGTTAGCTGGAGTAATGTGCACTTCATTTATTTCTTCTACCAGCTCAAAATCAGCCCCAAACTCCGCTGTTAGTTTCTTTGAGTCGTATTGCACAACTTCAAGCCCACTACATTTTTCAGGGCCACCGATTGCAAATGCCGCAATAATAAGGTGACCGTTTGATTTTAGTGCATACTTTAATGCATTGATGTAACGCTTTCTATCGGTTTGATTCGTTAGAAAATGAAAAACAGCCCTATCATGCCAAAGTGAAAATTGTTGAGGTGCTTTAAATTGAGTAATATCAGCTTCATACCACTCGATGTACTTCGCTAAGTCACCCAGTCTGTTTTTAGCACTAACTAGTGCATTCTCTGAAATATCTAAAACTGCTAAATTCGTAAAGCCTTTTTTGTATAGATGATCCACTAGCACTGACACACCACCCCCAATATCAATGATTGACTCATAACTAGCAATCTGTGTGCTGTGGATAAGCTCCAATGATAGAGTCGGTTCCTTTTGGTACCAGCTTACATCTAAGGCTGATTTTTCTTGGTAGATATTTTGCCAATGCGTTTTTCTGTCAAACATCATGTGTAGCCTTTTATAAAACCTAACTAGGGTTTATCAGACAAGTTGCCTGCTAATGTACTATATAAGCTAAAAGTGAATATTAGATAAATACCTTTTTATTTATTGTTTTAATGCTACTTTACTGAATGAGCATTTATTTATCAAGTGTGTTTACTTCGCTCTATTTTTAACTAGTCATTTCTGCTTAAGAACTTAAATTAATCATTCTTGAGGCTTAGTAAAATATTCCTCACGGGCGTTGGTAGTGCCGCACCAATGGCATCTTCTATGGGTAGCCATATATAGTTAGGTAAGCCTGATATTTTTGAGTTGTTTGGTGAGCTAATGACTTGTAAAGGTTGCGGAGTGATAGCGAGTTTATAGTGGGTAAATGCATGGTTGACGATGGCTAGCGGTTCATCAGGTTCTACTGTTAAACCAAATTTTTTCTGTGCAATTTTACTGGCAATGTCTGACATACTAATTTCAGGCAAACTCCATAAGCCTGCCCAAATACCTTTTTGCGGGCGTTTTTCTAACAACACGTCTTTACCCATACGAATGACCAACATAGTAGTTTCTCTTTGTGGGATAATTTTTTTCGGTTTTGGGGTAGGTAAACAATGTGTTTTATTTTCTGCATAGGCTTTGCAGTTTTTCATTAGTGGGCAATCATCACATTTAGGTTTGCTACGTGTGCACAGAGTGGCGCCTAAATCCATCAGGCCTTGGGTATAAGCAATGGCATCTTCAGTAGGGTTCTCACATTCAGCAATCGCCCACATTTTTTTTTGTACCTCTGGCGTACTAGACCAGCCATCAATTAAAAAGTGCCGTGCAAAAATACGTTTAACATTGCCATCTAATATAGGCTGAGGTTTATTTAATGCAAAGGTAGAAATGGCCGCTGCAGTAGAGCGACCGATACCCGGTAAGCTTAAAATGTCGTCAAACTGACCTGGAAAAACACCTGAAAAGTCATCTATTATTTTTTGTGCGGCATCGTGTAAATTACGGGCGCGTGAGTAGTAACCTAAGCCGCTCCAGCATTGCAATACTTCTTCTTGCGTTGCAATTGCTAGTGTTGCTATATCAGAAAAACGCTGTATAAATTTGGCATAATAAGCGATTACCGTTGTTACCTGAGTTTGTTGTAGCATAATTTCTGCTACCCAAATGGCATATGGGTCTGTGGTGTTTTGCCATGGTAAATCATGACGGCCATGTTGCTTTTGCCAAACAACAATGGCATCAGAAAAAGCAGGCATTAAGGTTAAAACTTCAGTAAATCTTTAAGCTTATCTTTGGCTTTATCTTCTACTGTTTCTGGCTCTTTAGCTGGCGCTACTGCATCAGCGTCGCTAGCATCTGTTGTTGGTGGCGTTTCTTTTGGCTTATCTTTTCCGAAAAGCCCTTTTAGGGCATCAACTTTATTGTCACCGCTTAAAAGTTCTTTTACTGCAGCCCCTTTTTCACCTCCGACTTTATCAAGCAACTTTGACTGTGCTAATCCAGCCGCGAGCGCACTAAAATCCATACCGTATTTAGGGTCTGAGAAGGTGCCAGTAATTTTCATAGGGATGCCAATACCGCTTAAGCCATCAAGGTCTGACCCACCTTGACCTTTTAATGATTTTACAATGGTTGGTTTTGCAATGTAATTAATAGTTTCGTTACCAATATTGATATCACCGCGGCTATCACCTTTTGCTAAGCGCAGTATAGGTGCTTTCATAGCGAGATCATTATTATGTGCAATGCCATCTTTAATGGTAAAAGTAGCGGTTAATTCGCTAAAATCTGTTTTTTTGGTGTCGTCTGCAGCTGCATTTTTGGATTGGAAAACATTGATTTTGCTTTTCATGTCGCGAATGCTACCAGCAATATCAACGCCTTTAAGTGCACCATCTGTCAGTGCTAGCGACGACTTTCCTGATAAGCTTTTTTTAAATGCATTAATTGTATTGCCTTGCGTTACCACATCAACACTGACAGTGCCTTTGCCAGATAACATGTCATTGTTAATAGTGTCTACTAAGAGTGGGCCAACAGATACGCCACGCATGGTTTGCTTAAATGCGATATTTGGTGTGGCACGCGCATCGACCTTAAGTGAACCCTTCATACTGCCTTCATAAAGGTTTGCTGAAAATGGTGATAATGTTGCAACGCCATCATCAGCCTTTAAGTCTATCCGCACGTTTGATACTTTAGTTTTACCGTAGTTAAGCTTGCCAATGCGCAGCGTGCCATTTGCATTTAAGGCTTTTAATGCGCTTAAATCAATGGTTTCATCGCCGGTTGATTTGCTTTCTGTTTTTGATTCATCTGCGCTGCTTTGGCTGATATATTGGTCAAGGTTTAATTGGTCAATATCAAGGTCAAATGTATAAAGCGGCTTGTCAAATTGACTGACACTTAATGCGCCCTTAATTTTGCTGTCATTAATTTTAAGGTTTAAGCCGTTAATGGCGACTTTTTTACCATCCGCCTTAATGCCGAGATTAACGCCAGAGATAAGATATTTGTCATAAATAATACTGCCGATATTGAGCTTGCCATCGAGCAAGAGCGTATTTAACGCTGACATATCAGCAGGTTTATCCGAGCCTTTACTATCCGTTTTGGCGGTTTGTGTCGGTGCGCCTAATAATTTATTAAGGTCTAATTTATCAGCGTTAAGGTTGAATTTAATATTAGGTTTTTTAAAGCTGTTAACGGCGACATCACCATTTAATTTTGTATCTTCTAGCACTAAGTTAAATTTGCTATTGGCATTTTCATTTTTAATATCAGCATGTGCATTTAAGTTAAATGTGCCTGACATTTTGCCATTCGGCAGACTTGGGTCTTTAATATTAAGCTGGCCTACTAGTTTTGGAATGTCAAAGATTAAGGCTTCGATGTTACCGCTAAAGGGAGATGAAAATTCTCCTGATACCGACCGCTTGCCCTGCACCATGGATAAGTCTCCTGTTATGCCGCTGCTTTGTACCGCTTTTGGTGAACCTTTCATGTCAGCTAACACCATATTAACTTTTAAATGATCACTAGCTTTATTTTGTGCAAAGCTCAGTGTTACTTTATTACTGCTAACGATATCTTTTTGAATATTGATTGATGGTGCGTCAATATCGATTGCTTGTTGAGCGCCATCAAAATCACCAGTGATGGCTAGTGTTAAGTTATTAATCAAAAACTCCATTGTTTCTGTTTGCGCATCAATATCACCGCTAGCCTTAATGTCCATATTCTTTCCGCCTAGCATGTCACCTTGTATATTGCTATCAAGACCTTTCACTTTAAAACGTTTGCTTTCTGGGTCGTATAGGAAATTACCTTTAATTTTAGTGTTGGCTGTTAGTGCTGGTTCATTGGCTGTGACTATAAAACTAGTATCTAAATCAACAGGTTTAGCCAATGCTATGTGGCTGGATTTCAAATTGAACTGACTGATGCTGTACTGTTTATTGTTTGCTTCATCAATATAATTAACTTCAGAGTCCGTAATATTAATGCCTTGCACATCAAACTTAACTTCTTGTGATTCTTCAGATTCTTCTTTACCTAGTAAGTCATCATAATTAGTCGTACCATCTTTATATTTAATGATGTTGGCTTTTGCACCATCAATATAAATAGTGTCTACCACGAGCTCATTTTTAAGTAAGGACATGACCGCTAGCGCTACTTTAGCACTGTTAATAGAGGCAAATTCTTTGTTAGAATTTTGTTCTGAAATAGATATTTTGCCTAAGTTTGCCCCTATTTTAGGCCAGTATGAAAATGAAATATCACCATCGATGGCAAGGATGCGATCATTCTTTTCTTTGACTAAATCAATAATTTTCTGTTTATGGTCGTTAGGGTTGAAGGTGACGGCAAAATAGGCCATAACGAGTAGGGCCAATAAGATTAAGCCGCCAAAACCGAATGCTGAATATTTTAATAATTTTTTCATTGATGACCTTTCATTAAGGCTAGGATGGTTTCATGCCCTAAAGTATTTATGTTGCTAATCGGAAATTGGTAATGTTTCGATTATCAATTGTTAATATAGTTTACCAATAATACCAAAGTACAATAGTACCGAATATAATACGGTACCATGCAAATACGGTGAAATCATTGTTTTGCACATAGCGAATCAGCACTTTAATCACAATTAATGCCGCGATAAATGCAGTTACAAAGCCGATGAAAAAAATCATTAAATCATCGGTCGCCAGCAAGTCTCTGTTTTTATACAAATCATAGGCGGTAGCGGCAAACATCACAGGTACCGCCAAGAAAAAAGAGAACTCGGTGGCAACAGTGCGCGATAAACCAAATAACATGCCGCCAATGATAGTGGCGCCGGCTCTTGAGGCGCCAGGAATTAAGGCAATGGCTTGTGCAAACCCTACTTTTAATGCATGTTTCCAATTCATATCATCAACGGAATGTATCTGCACTTTAGGTAATTTTTTTTCTATCCATAGAATAACAAAGCCGCCAACGACCAATGCGATGGCAACAGATTTTGGATTAAATAATAAGGCTTTAATTTGATGGTGGAATGCCAAGCCAAGTATGGCGAGTGGTAAGAACGCAATAAATAAGTTGAGTACAAATTGTTGTGATTTTGTCTCGTTTAAATTAGCCGTAACATGCGTGAACTTTTGTCGATATTGCCACACCACGGCAAGGATAGCACCCAATTGAATAACGATTTCAAAAACATCGCGCTTACTTTTGTCTAAAAAATCTAGCAAATCACTCGTGATAATTAAGTGCCCTGTGCTGCTAATGGGTAGAAACTCAGTGGCACCTTCGACAATGCCCATGATGATGGTTTTAAGTATTAGTATAATATCCATAAGTATATTTTAGCAGGTTTAATTTATGTGTTTATGACACACATTTCTTACAAAAGAAAAAGGGCGCAACGCGCCCTTTTTAATCACATACAGTTATTTCATCATGCCTAAAACAGTCGCTAGCAAATCACCAGAGTCGGCTTTCACTTCACCGTCTGGTGTCATTTGGTCTACTACTCCGGGTAAATGTTCAGCTAGCTGGCCGCTTAACAAATCTGGGCTAATACCAAATTTAGCTGCCATGTCTGCAATAGCACCGCTGCCTAATATATCGGTAATTTGATTCGATGATACGGATTTATTATCGCCCTTACCTACCCAAGAGGCGGCTAGGTCAGCTAGGCCACCTTCTTGAAACTTACTTAAGACGCCTTCTAATCCACCATTTTGGCTAAACATTTCCATCGCGATTTTTGCCATGCCTGCTTTGTCACCCATGACTTTGCCTAAAACAGCACTGGCAATACTATCAAATAAACCCATGATTCATCCTTAATTTTAAAGTGAGAATAAAAACTACCAATTAGTTAAAGCATAACTCAAAAACGTTCGTTATCACGCAAATATCGCCATTGCCCCACGGGTAATTTACCTAAATTTACACTTCCAATACGTACGCGCTTTAACCCAACCACATGTAAGTCGACCATTTCACACATACGTCTAATTTGACGCTTTTTACCTTCACGTAATACAAAGCGTAATTGGTCTTCATTTTGCCAGCTAACTTTAGCGGGTTTGAGTTTTTCACCGTCCAAGCTTAAACCAAAATTTAACTGTTTTAAGTCTGCATCACTTAGCTCACCTTCAACACGCACAAGGTATTCTTTTTCCACGCTAGAGTCTTGGCCAATTAAATGGCGAGCAATACGTCCATCTTGGGTGAGTACTAGTAAGCCTGTAGAATCAATATCCAAACGTCCAGCGGGCGCTAGCCCATGTAAGAAGCCACGTTGAAAATCTTTAGCATTTTGATCATTGAGCATTGGGTCATCTAGCCATTCATTATCCGGATGTACTAAAACAATCGCAGGTTGATAGCCATCTTCAGCTTGTCCACTGACATGGCCTATCGGCTTGTTTAGCAAGATAGTGACTTGTTCGGCTTGTTGTTCGTAAGCATAACCGCTAATCACAATTTCTGCGTCTGGGTGAATGCGCGTACCTAGTGTATCAATAATGACACCATCTACTTTTACCCAGCTATTAATGATCCATTCGTCTGCTTCACGGCGAGAGCATAGCCCAAGTTCTGCCATGCGTTTAGAAAGCCGTGGCAAGTCATTTTGTTTGGTGCCAGCATTTTTTACGAATGTTTGTTTGTTGCTGCGATTTTTGTCAAACTCACTGGCTACAAAGCCATCTTTAGCTTTGCCGCCGCGGCGAGGCGGATTGCGGTAAGCACCTTCTCTATCGGCAGGTTTGCGGGCATTGGGGTTGTTTTTAAGTGCAGGATTTCCAGCAGATTTTTTTGTATTATCACTAGATGCTGAACGGTCGCGTGCAGCATATTCGTTACGCATAATAGGTTTATCTGTCACCAGTTTATCTTTAGTTGCTTGCTGGTTAACGCTATTGTTATCCGTATTAGTGACAGGTTTGGGTGTTGGTTTTGGCGGTGGGGCAACAGAACGATTACGTTTCTCAGGCTTTGCTCTACGTACAGGCGCCTTGGTCGTATGGGTTGTTTGTGTTGTTTTTTTGTTGAGTTTGAGTGTCGTCAAAATAGATTTCCTATGCGTTAACTATTTTAACAGACTAAGTGGCACCAACTTCATATTAGTGTATGTAGATAGTGGTAAATAAGGAATCAAAAATGGGTATTAATGATAAAGATGACGCCTGCTGCAATAGCAGTCAATCGATTTGGTTTGGGTGTGTTTAAGGCCGGTAAGGCATTGCTCCCTAATAGTAATGTTATTAAACCATTATAAGTTTTTTATAAGGTTTAGGCGGGTCGTAGAAATGAAAAAGCCGTAGCATATGGCTACGGCTTTTTTGTTACTTGTCTGGTTTATTTGCCGTCACGCATTTTACTAAACCAGTATTCTAATTGCTTGCCTGCTGCTTCACGGCCACCAAGGCCAAAAGCCAGTGCTACGGCAACGGCTATAGAGCCTAGTGTAAGGCCAAAAGCCATGTTGACAATGTCATCGGCAATACCCATTGCACGTAAGCCCATTGCCACAACTAAACCGATAATAGCAATGCGGGCAATGTTGGCTAGCCCAGATGATTTTTTACCACTTGCCCTGTCGATAGCATTGTAAGCAAGGTTTGCCAACCAAAAGCCTATCATTAGGATGACAGAGCCAAGTAATATATCACCGCCAAATTGGATAAACATGCCGACGATATCGCTCATTTGTGAAAAGCCTAGGCGGTTCGCTGCTTCTACCGTAGCAAACAACATGGCAAAGAATACAATCACTTTTCCGATCATATCTGAAACAGTTGATTTTTTAGTAAACGTATCAGCAAAACCAAGTTTGGCTGGTACGCTATTAAAACCAATGCCAGATAGTAAGTTAACAATTAATGTTGAAACAAACTTAGCGACGTAATAGGTAATGGTTAGGATAATGGCGGCAGCTAAAATATTCGGTATTGCTGCGAATATTAAAGCAAGCATGTCACTTGCTGGCTGGGAAATAGCTTCCATCTGCAAAGCATCTAAAGCAGCGATTAATGTGGGGATAAATACAAAAATAAACACTAACATGCCAACTACACTTGATAGTTTGATTGCGTTTGCATCTTTAACACCTGCAACTTTATTAATATTATCAATGCCGCTAGTTGCTAAAATATTCGTCACTAAACCACGTAAAATTTTAGCAACGACCCAACCGACTAGTGCAATGATGCCGCCAGCAAAAATATTAGGTATCATGGCTAAAAACTCATTGACCATGCCTTGTACAGGGGCTAGTAAACCATTCAGCTCAAATGTTGAGAGTAAGGCAGGCAAAAACATGAGGATAATAATCCAAAATAACATGTTGCCTACGTTATTACTCATTGGCTGCATACCAGCCTCTAAACTTAGCTTCTCGTCAAGTTTGGTTGTTGCTAGCGCTTTTGTTGCCAACACACGTACTAAAGTGGCAATACCCCACGCAATACCTAGCAAAATAAGTCCAGCAAATATACGTGGCAGGTATTCGAAAATTTGCGAAGCCATTACGTTAAATGGTTGGGAGACGTCCTGTAAATTAAGGCTGCTAAAAACACCGATAATTGTAACCAGCAAAATAAGAACAAAAGCGCCAAATGAAATGCCTGATGCTAAATCAACTTCTTGTCCAGTGCTTTCGGTAATGCGTTTATTAATACCTATCATGGATAAAAAGCGTTTTAAGCCTGCGCGTACTAATACGGCGATTAACCAGCCACCGATAAGTACGGCAAGTGCGCCAAATATACTAGGTAAGTGCTGCCCCAGCTGCCCTTGTAAACTATTAAATAGTGTTGAAAAGTCCATTTTATTCCCCCTTATTTTTATATCTAACAAGTTAAAGTGTACTACTTAATGCAGATAATACAACCATGGTTTACAAATCAATGTAGATAATAATAGTTTTTTACATTGTTCATAATTAGAAAAGCCAGCATTTGCTGGCTTTTCTATGAGACCCCAAGTTAAGGCACAGGGTCGCTCAATGATGTGTTACGCAAGCTTATTCTCTCCAAGCATGCCCTGGCATATCGCATTTGCCACAAAGTGTTGCGCCAGCGGTAGCAACAATGTGATCGTTTTCAACGGTATCTCCACTGACGCCAACAGCACCAAGTAAGTTACCATCTTTATCGATAATTGGTACGCCACCTGGGAAAGTGATTAAGCCGTCATTAGAATGCTCAATGCCGTAAAGTGGTTGACCTGGTACAGATAGCTTGCCGATTTCACCTGATGACATTGAAAAGAAACAAGATGTTTTTGCTTTTTTAATTGCAATGTCGCTACTGCCAACCCAAGCATCATCCATGCGTGCAAATGCTTTTATATTGCCGCCAGAATCTAGAACGACGATACACATTTTAACGTTGATTTCTCGTGATTTTTTGACTGCGCTATCGATAATTTGTTGTGCTTCTTTGAATGATACGTGCATTAATTTCTCCTAATTGATTAAGCTTAACTTTAAGCTTGCGAAAGAGATTAGCGTAAAACGAATCAATTGCTAATCTCCCATATATTTTTAAGGGGTAACTTGAGGGTTTGTATTAGACCTTTTGGTAAACCTCGCTACCCTTTTTAACAAACTCAATCGCTTTTTCTTGCATACCTTTTTCTAGGGCTTCTTGCTCATTAATACCTTTTTCTGCTGCGTAGTCTCGTACGTCTTGTGAGATTCTCATTGAACAGAAGTGTGGGCCACACATGGAGCAGAAGTGGGCTTGTTTAGCACCGTCTTGTGGCAAGGTTTCATCGTGAAATTCTTTGGCTTTTTCTGGGTCTAGGCCAAGGTTAAATTGGTCTTCCCAACGGAACTCAAAACGTGCTTTAGAAAGTGCATTATCACGAATCTGTGCACCGGGGTGGCCTTTAGCTAAATCAGCCGCATGGGCGGCGATTTTATACGTAATAATACCCACACGAACATCTTCTTTTTCTGGCAAGCCAAGATGCTCTTTGGGTGTTACATAACAAAGCATGGCGCAGCCGTACCAACCTATCATGGCGGCACCGATGCCTGAAGTAATATGGTCATAACCTGGCGCAATGTCTGTGGTGAGTGGGCCTAATGTATAGAATGGTGCTTCGCCGCAGTGTTCAAGTTGTAGATCCATATTTTCTTTAATCAAGTGCATGGGTACATGACCTGGGCCTTCAATCATACATTGTACGTCGTGCTTCCACGCAATTTGTGTCAGTTCACCTAGTGTTTTAAGTTCTGCAAATTGTGCTTCATCATTGGCATCATAAATAGAGCCAGGGCGTAAGCCATCACCCAAACTAAAGCTAACATCATAGGCTTTCATGATTTCGCAAATGTCTTCAAAGTGCTCATAAAGGAAAGATTCTTGATGATGTGCTAAACACCATTTCGCCATAATTGAGCCACCACGAGAGACAATGCCGGTCATCCGTTTTGCCGTCATTGGAATGTAAGCTAAAAGCACTCCAGCGTGAATGGTAAAGTAATCTACACCTTGTTCTGCTTGTTCGATTAACGTATCGCGAAAAATTTCCCATGTTAAATTTTCAGCTTTGCCATCAACTTTTTCTAATGCTTGGTAAATGGGTACAGTGCCAATAGGCACCGCACTATTACGAATAATCCATTCGCGCGTTTCATGGATGTTTTTACCTGTTGATAAATCCATCACTGTATCACCACCCCAACGCGTTCCCCATACCATTTTTTCTACTTCTTCTGAGATAGAAGAACCCAGTGCTGAGTTACCAATGTTGGCGTTAATTTTTACCAAGAAATTACGGCCAATAATCATAGGCTCAATTTCTGGATGGTTAATATTGAGTGGAATAATAGCGCGACCAAGCGCGACTTCGCTACGAACAAATTCTGGCGTGATGGTTTTAGGGATGCTTGCGCCAAAATCTTCGCCTGGGTGTTGTGTTTGCAGCAATTCGCTCATGCCTTCACGGCGTTGGTTTTCACGGATAGCAATAAATTCCATCTCTGGCGTGATAATACCTTGACGTGCATAGTGCATTTGCGAAACGTTTTTACCTGCTTTTGCACGTAATGGTTTGCGTGTGAGATTAAAACGCATCGATGCTAATTCTGGGTCAGTTTTACGTTGCTGACCAAATTCCGAACTAGGGCCGTCTAGCTCTTCAGTATCATTACGCTCTGAAATCCATTTTGCACGCAGTGCAGGTAATCCATTGCGGATATCGATGCTGATATCCGGGTCAGTGTAAGGGCCTGATGTGTCGTAAACGACAACAGGCGGATTCTTTTCTGCACCAAAGCTTGATGCGGTATCACTTAATGAAATTTCCCGAAACGGTACGCGAATGTCTGGGCGGCTACCTTCAATGTAAACTTTACGTGATTTAGCAAAGTTTTTAGTAACAGCTTCATCTACAGAGGCGGTTTCAGTTAAGAATTTGGAAAGGTTTTTGTCAGTAGCATTCACGGCTGGCTCCAAGTTATTAATCATAATAGGGAGCGCAGTTAAGCTGCATTCCCTACGTTTAAAATTATTTGTAGGGAAGCCTATAGACGCTTCCCTACGGCGGCATGACCCGCATCAGGTTCGAAGGGTGTGTCTCACTACTGGTTTTTTACAATCAGCAGACCCCTAGCAATGGTTGAAATTTACGCGAAAATGATTAAAAAAGCAATCAACATTAAAAGGTAGCGATAAACATGTATTGCATCTAAAGGTTAAGTAATGTTATAACTTGTTTGTTGAGAATGATTTATGGATATAGTCTAGGTAATTTATGGTACTTATTGCAATATATTATGTTATCGCGATTGTGGTGTTATCACTCCATTTCACTGGGCATCTAGAGCGCTGGAATCTAGAGTGGTTAGTATTTGTGCTTGCGCTGACGGTGTTCCCAGCTGTGCTTTACTTGTAGGCTATTTATCTAAAAAAGGTTTAGCAAGCGCCGTTTGTTTTTTTAAACCCATATTGACCATCTTAGGTGCCACACTATTTAGCCATGCAAAAAAGCTTTGCGGCTGGCCAATAAAGACCTCTTGCTTTTCTTGCTCTAAACTACGTATGATAATTTCTGCTACTTTTTCTGGTGTATCCATTGTTTGTTTGGCTTCGTCCATCATGGCAACTGTATTCGTGTCGTTCATTGGTGTTTTAATGCCGCGGGGTGCAATGTAAGTCACGCCAATATTGGTGTCTACTAATTCACGGCGTAATGCTTGCGAGAAGCCATGTACGGCAAACTTACTTGCACAGTAGGTTGTATAGTGCGGGAAACCAAGTGAACCAAAAATCGAGCCGACAAATAAGAAGTGTCCGTCATTTTTCTGTAGAAATTTTGGCGTCAGCCTACGTGTAAGTTGGATGAGTGAAGTTACATTGGTATGAATGACTTCTGCTATTCTTTCTTCAGTTTGGTTTTCAAACGCAATAAAATCTAAAATGCCAGCATTGTTAATTAGGATATCGATATCACCTAATTGACTCAATACTGATTGAATAACCTTACTAGGTGCACCTGGTTGACTTAAGTCGCTTTGAATAATGACGACTTTATGATTAGGTCGCTCGAGTTCAATTTTTAGTGCATTGAGTTTTTCTGCATTACGACCAACCAGTGCAACGATAGCACCCTTTTCAACTAATCGTTTTGCAACGTTGTTACCAACCCCCCCAGTAGCGCCTGTCAGCAGAATGCGTTTATTATTTAAATCCATTATTTTTCCTAATCTCAGTTTTATTACATGGTACGCGCTTCAATTTCTCTAAATATATCACCATATAGCTGATAAAAGTTTTTTGCAGAATGAATTAGCAATGCTTGATCTTGCTTATTCGTTATTTGATTCATTAGACCTTCATAAAACGCAACATGGCCAACATCTAAATCACCATGAGAAAGTAAGTAACTAAATGAACTTGGTGTTAAGTTCAAACGCTTCATAAGGTTTTGACCTGCTTGTGTAGCGACAGCTGAACTAGTGCCTTCTAACACCAGCACCATCCCAAAAAAACCAATCGGGTTCACACGCTGTACCATATCATATGCGTAAGCAACCATGACTTCAGTCGGCAAGCTTGGCATACTTGCCCTTACTGCTTCTTTATCAAATCCAGAAGCGGCAATGTCATTAAGCACCCATTCTTGATGACCCATTTCTTCTTCAATATATTCGCCCAGCCCTGTACGCAACCATTCATACTCTTCACTGAGTCGGCCACCACAAGCCATGAGTAGTGGCACCGTATGTTTCACATGGTGATAGGCTTCTGCTAAGAAGGCAACATAGGTTTCTAATGAAATATTTCCCGTGCCTCCTTCTGTAATTAGAGGCAGGCTCATTAACATATTACGTTCAGTTTCAGTTGTTTTTAGTAGCTCATCATAAAATGACATATTTAGTCCTTATATTGCTAATTGATTAATCGTGTTTTCATAAAGTGTTTCAATATCTTCTTGATATGCTTGCCATATTTCATTACGTTTCAGCCGCCCATTCGGCGTAAGCTGGTTATTCCCGATATTGAAAGGTTCAGTGACGGATAACCATTTACTGACACGCGCATAATCTGGTAGCTTCTGGTTTATCCGATCAATAGCGGCGTCAATCATTTCCTCAGTCGCTTCTGGTTTTGTGAATAATAATGCTGTATTCCATGGTTTAGCTTCGCCAAACAAGCAAGCTTGTAAAATCTCTGGTGTATTGGTCAGGTCTCGCTCTACCCACTCAGGGGAAATGTTACGCCCATAGGATGTGATGAAAATATTCTTTTGTCGCCCATTGATAAATAAATAGCCATCTTCATCCATGTAGCCAATATCACCAGTGTGTAGCCAGCGTTCTAATTGATTTGTGCTATTGGTATAGCCTAGATAACTCGCCCCTTTGACTAAAATTTCATGCTCATCTGAAAACTTTATGTCTAGATGCGGTAGCAGCTTACCAACGCTACCAATTTTATTTTCAGTTGCACTATTTAGGGCAACAACAGAAGCACTTTCAGATAAACCATAGCCTTCAAATACAGGTAAACCTACTTCGCGTGCACGTGCTAACAAATGAGGCGCGACCGATGCGCCGCCAACTGCTAAAAAACGTAATGAAGGTAGAGGCATCACACCAGACTCACTTAGCATTACCAATGCGGATAGTGGCTCTGGAATAAAAATAGCTGTGTTGGCTTGGCTGTTCTCTAATGCTTGATGTAGCTGAGTAATGTTAAGTGAGCTGCCACTGAGGCCTACGGCTTCACTTGGTAAAATATGCGCAGTACCACCGGCTAGAAAAATGGCATAAAGGCCCGCCACATTCTCAAGTAATGTAGAAAGTGGTAGCACACATAAGTGTTGGTCTTCAGATGTTAACTTAACCGTTTGTTGTATGGATGTAGCGACATTTAACATGGCCTGTTCACTCAAACAAACCCCTTTTGGCTGACCTGTGGTGCCTGAGGTGTAAGTAATTTTTGCAGTGGTGGCTGGTAATATTTGCGGCGCAATATTCAAATACATCAACATCAAGCGTTTACCCATCACCATAATGGTGGTTTTTTGCTTAATCAGACGATCAAATAGCTTATTAAATCGTTGTGGATTATCAGTGATCAATACACCAGCACCTGCATCTTTGACTGCATGCATGATTTGTGTGTCAGAGAAGAATGTCGGGAGTGGCGCAAGCGGTCTATTGATCGAGCTGGCGGCAATATCAAGTGTGGCCCAAGCAGGATGGTTATCCATTGCTAAGGCAATAGTCCGATCATCTGCGCATTCATTTAATGCTAGTTGAGATTGCGCTATTTCTGCTAAAAACTCATGATAGCTTATTGTCATGTTGCCACTTTGTATCGCAACATGATCTGGCATCGCAGTTGCATACTGTTTTATGGCTTCAATAAGCATCATCTTATTATGATTTTGTGGTTCCGCATTAATAGTCAGCAACGCCCCTTATAGCAACTACTTGCGGTAAGTTGTCATAATAATTACCCCACACTGCTTGTTCTTCTGCAGATAGACGCGCTTTATCTGCGATATGCAATGGGTATACATCACGTCCACCTTTAATTAAGCCATTTTGTAGGCTGTGATGTGCGGTTGCAACACACCATTTAATCCCAATATCAAGACTGTGCTGAATCACATGTGCAATCAGTACACCGGCATTACGCGGGTTGGACACGGCTAAGTTACCAATACAAGTAATTTCATTACGTGTAATAGGCTTGCCTAACCCCTCTGTAAGGAGTTGTTCAACTGGCATATCTAGATATTGTTCTAGGAATAGCTTTTCTTTATTAGCTGAACGCATGCCAAAGGCAGCCATTAACACACCATTTTCATCTCTCAATGCAACCAATGTCGGCATGAACTCAGTTACATTAGCACCATAGCCTACTTCAAATACAGCATGAATAAACGCTTCAACATCACGTCTACAGGGTGATTCTTTGGTAACTGTGTGTGCGGTAATTTCATTCACTTGATAGCGCCTCGTTTTTGTAAAACTTCTTAAATGGTAAGCCGTTTCAGCAGTGTAAAGTGCTTCGGTTTGTGTAGTATTAAGCATGATTAAACTTTCCCATAATGAATAACTAGTTCTAAGTAATGCAAGGGACATGCCAAAATTAAATTTACAACAAATCAATCACTTAAAATGAACTAAGAATGTAGTTATGCATTTTTTGCATGAAATTAAAATCTATAGCGATAGGTTTAATGCAAAGTTTGCAGCCTTTTTGATCCACTTATGAAGGTGTGCTTATTTATAATCAATAAAATAACGATATAAAACATTACATTAAATAACATTTATTGTATGAATGGCACACTTGGCATTCTCGTTGCTATTAATACTCATCTAATAGCAACTAACTAAGAAGCTAAATGCCGTCTATCAAGAAATCATCATTATTATCATTTTTACTATTTTGGTCTCTCACCAGTATTACCCAATTACTGATTAGCTTATCGGGCTCCACCTCTTTTGAGGGGTTTAAAGATGCAACCATCACTGCATTTTTGTGGATGATTCCAGTATTGTTGTTTCCTAAGCACGTGAAGAAAATCACGGCAGGCTTGGGCGCTTTCCTGTGGCTATTAGCTTTGCCAGGCTTTGGTTATTTTCTAATTTATCATCAAGAATTAACACAAAGTTCAATGTTCATTATTTTTGAATCAAACCAATCAGAGTCATCGGAGTTCTTGCAAAATTACCTTTCAGCTGGTGTTGTATTGAGTTATTTAATATTTACTTTGTTGCCTATTTCCATTTGGTTCAAAATTAAGCCATATGAGAATACAAAAAAACCTGCCTACTTAACTGGTTTAATTATTTTCACATTGATATTTTTATCACCCGTTAAGAAAGGCATTCAGTACCATGATATAGCTGCAGCGTATAAAAGCATGAATCGTCACCTCTCGGCAGCACCGCCTTGGCAGTTAGGTTTTGGCTATTACAACTATCAGCGTGAATTGGCTGAAGTAGAAACGCAATTACTCAGTTTGGGTAAAATTCCTGCATTAAACAATTTACAGGAAACTAAAAAAACATTACCGACAACAGTGATACTCGTTATTGGTGAGTCGACAACGCGCGTGCATATGGGTTTATATGGTTATTCACGTGATACTACTCCAAAACTATCTAGTATTAAAAATGAGCTGGCTGTTTTTAATAATGTGTTTGCATCCCGCCCAAACACAATAGAAAGCTTAGAACAAGTACTTACTTTTGCAGACCAAGAGCACCCAGACCTTTATAAAACTACGCCTTCTTTAATCGCAATCATGAAGCAAGCAGGTTACAAAACTTATTGGATTACCAATCAACAAACGCTCACAAAGCGTAATGCCATGTTGACTACATTTGCTAAACAAGCAGATGAACAAGTCTTTTTAAATAATGCTCGTCGCCAGAACTCTTATAGTTTAGATGAAAAAGTCTTGGCACCTTTTTCAGAGAAGCTATTAAAACAGGATGAAAAGAAATTCATAGTAGTACATCTATTAGGTACACATATGAAGTATTCCTATCGGTACCCAGATAGCTATGATTTCTTTAAAAATGCAAACGGCTTGTCGCCAGCAATATCAAAAGACGCTGATAAAGTGAAATTAGTTAATGAATATGATAATGCAATTCTTTATAACGACTACATCCTCCATGAACTGATTCGACGATTAAAAAACACTAGCGATAATGTACAAAGTTTATTGGTATATTTTTCTGACCATGGAGAAGAAGTTTACGATACCGCACCACATAACTTCAAAGGTTGAAATGAAGGTGCACCTACCTACCCCATGTATGCCATCCCATTTTTTATTTGGCATTCAAGCAATTGGCAAGAAGCTAATAAATTGGCTGGTCAACCTATTCTAAATCGTCAATACGACAATGCAGATTTTATCTACACCTGGTCTGATTTGGTCGGGTTGTCCTATGCGAGTTATCGCGACAATGAAAGCTTATTAAGTAAGAATTTTACTAAAGATACGATTTTTGTAGGCGACCCCTATGGGAAGAAGCCTTTACAAATATTACAGGGCTCGTTGATCAGTAATGAGGCTCAAAAGGTAGTAAATCAATAAATTAAAAATGATTAGGGGACTTTAAAGTGGCAAAAGATAATAAATCTACGGTAGAAGAGTTAGCATTTTCAAAGAAATACGATGAAGAACATGCGCAAATCTATTTTGACAAACATGAGCATGAGTTTTGGCGCAAGCTATCAAACTGGAGAGATCACCAAATTGCAAGAAAAGCCTTACGTATTGCAGGGAATCCACAATCTGTTTTAGATGCACCTTGTGGTACAGGCCGCTTTTGGGATGTATTAGCAGAAGATAAAAATAGAGTGATTTATGCTAGTGATTACAATCAAGCCATGATTGATGCTGGAATGGCAAACCGACCAAAAGAAATTGCTGGTCGTATTAAATCATTTCAAGCGTCTGCGTTTGATTTGCCAGTACCCGATGGGTTTGTTGACAATGTTTTTTGTATCCGATTTATGCACCATTTGGGGAAGTCAGAAGAGCGTAAGGTGTTATTAAAAGAGTTCCATCGCGTGACAAAAGATACAGTGATTATGTCACTTTGGGTAGATGGAAATTTAAAGGCCAAAAGACGTAAAGCACAAGATAAAGACCGTGAAGAAACGCATGCATATCAGAATCGATTTGTAATTCCTGTCACAACAATCGAGACAGAATTTGCAGAGAATGGTTTTGATGTGATTGAAAGACTGGATTTTATTAAGTACTACCATATGTGGCGTACTTATGTGTTACGTAAAGTGTAATGAGGTTTTCAAATTTTGGAATATATTAACCCTAGTTGGCAAGCCGTACTCCCCAAAAATGGTATTGACCATTTCGAAGCCCTTTGGATGCTGAATCAAGATAATTGGGTTGAAGAGCCCAATTATCGAAGAGGTGGTTGGAGTGGTGTTTGCAAAGCGTCTCTTCTGTTGGCTGATAGGAGCAAAAAAAATATTTTCATTAAGCGACAAGAAAATCATTTTTATAAAAGCGCACGTCACTTCCTTCTCAATAGATTAACATTTGAACGTGAATATTCAAATATATCGCGCTTTATTACATTAGGTATTCCAACGTTAGATTTAATATATTTTGCAACTAAAAAAGTGAATGGTAAACATCAATGCATTCTGGTAACTAAAGAGCTTGAAGGTTTTCAATCATTAGAAGAGCTTGATTTGTTGACTTTAGAAAAACAAAAACGCCGCACGATTTTTGAAAGTATCGCAGATGCTATGCGTGTGATGCATGCACATGGTTATCAACATGGCAACCTATATCCAAAGCATATATTTGTAAATTTATCCGCTACTAGAATGGTGAAAGTTTGTTTTATTGATTTAGAAAAAACACGGAGACGCATGTTTAAACAAGCTGCCTCAATAAAAGATTTAGGGATTTTTCATCGCCATCTTAATGATGTGAGTAACACAGATCTATTACGATTTTTTCTTGCATATCGACAAGAAAATAAATTGAGTGTGAAGTCTAAAAAAATGCTCTCAATTATCTTACGTAAAAAAAGAAAACAGCCGAAATGATTGCTTCAAGGCAAACAATTCATGCTGAGCATTAACTAGTCATTTTTAAGTCGTAATAAATAAATTTTTGTAGAGATAAGCTGTGTTAAATATTCGTTTTCTTAAATTTATCAATTCACAGATGGGCGCCATTTTCTTGGTGGTGATATTTGTGATGATCACCGCCAATAATTCACTCTTCAATCATATTATAGAAATTTACCCACTTACGTTTAATAACTTACCATTTTTAACATCGTTATTTATCTTTTTTAGTCTATTGACTGCTTTGTTTTTCATGATGGTCAGTTTTGGTGGCGCGGGGCGTTGGCTGATTGCGCTGTTGCTATTGTTGAGCGCTCAAACAGCCTATTATATGGACCAATTTGGTGTGCTGATGGATGTTGTTATGATTGACAATATTATGCATACCGATGCTAAAGAAATTGAGGGCCTGCTTAATATCAGCATGTTGGCTCGCATCGTATTGTTAGGCGTGTTGCCTGCTTGCTTGGTCATTAGGTACTGGCCTAAAGTGAGCAATATTTCTAGTGAGATTAAGAACCGGCTTAAATGGTTATTTCTATTGGTGCTGACATTAATTGTGGTGGTGTTGCCATTTTCAGCTGACTACGCATCATTTATCCGTGAACATAAAATCGCACGTTTTTATGCAAACCCAACGTACCCAGTTTATTCTGCAATCAAATATACTCGGTTGGAATTATCAGCTAAACACCAAGTAAAATTAAATAGAATTGCGGAAGATGCCAAGTTTATAGAATCAGATTCAAGGAATGAATTGATAATTATGGTGGTTGGGGAGACCGCCAGATCTGACCGTTTCTCTTTGAATGGGTATCCCCGTGACACAAATCCTTTGTTGGCTAAAGAAGAGATAGTTAGCTTTAGTCATGTGAGCTCTTGCGGGACATCAACAGGGGTTTCTGTCCCCTGCATGTTTTCAGCATTAGGCCGGAAAGATTATGAAAAGAATAAAGCACTGAACCAAGGTAATGCTTTAGATGTGATTGCCGATCATGGGATTGAGGTCTTATGGCGTGACAATAACTCCAATTCAAAAGGCGTAGCCACACGTGTCGAATATCAAGACTTTAAAACACCAACGTTTAACCCAGTGTGTGAGGGCGAATGTCGCGATATTGGCATGCTGAATGGTTTAGAGAAATATATCGTTTCTAAAAAAGGTAAGGACATCATAATTGTACTCCATCAAATGGGTAACCATGGACCTGAGTATTATCGCCGCTACCCAAAAGAGTTTAAGCACTTTCAGCCTATGTGTATGACAGGTGAATTAAGAGACTGTACGCAAGAGGAAGTGGATAATAGTTATGACAATGCAATTTTATATACGGATTATTTTTTATCTGAGGTGATTAACTTTTTGAAAAAATATGATGGTGATTATGAAACAGCGATGTTGTATGTGTCTGATCACGGTGAGTCTTTAGGTGAGCATGGTGCTTACCTGCATGCCGCACCTTATGTGATGGCACCTAAAGAGCAGACACATGTGCCAGCTATTTTATGGTTAGGCCAACATTTTGATTATCATTTATCTCAAGTGACGCCGTATAAAGATTATCCATTCAGTCACGATGATTTGTTCTGTACATTATTGGTAGCATATGAACTAGATTCCAAAATATGCGATGCAAAGAAAAACATATTGATGCAGAATTTAGATATTCAAGCAGTAATGAAAAAAAGTGCTAAGGTTCTTCATTAAAATAGCTAGGATTATTCACAAGATAAAGGAGGGGCATGACGGCTGAGTTTTCCGTTATATATCCAAAGCAGGGGTTTAATGCGCTGATCTATGTTGCAAGCATTGATATAGCCAATAGCTCCCTTTGTTTGTGCCACATAGCGTATGACAGCTTCTTCTGAGTCTACGGTGTACGGCGGCAATATCCCATTAAAGTATTGTCCGTTCCAGTAATCAACCTGTGTTCTTGGTATGCTGCTTAATATGGTTTGCGAGAATTGAATTCGTAACGGATTTTGTGATCTTAAGTTAACAGGTTTAACGCGCATCCCAGTCGGCCAAAAGCGTTGTTTGCGCCAGTAGATTAAATTTAAATTATTGGTCGACAACTTGAGTTCAGATGCAGTTTGTTTGCTGTCGATAATGACAGCGATAATAGGGTGGCTGTCCCTAGCCGCCGCTATGTCAACCATTAACATGGCGTTTAAAAAGAGCAAACTATTTACAATATTACGCATTGAAGAACCGTTAAAAGAACAGTGCAAATGAGGTTAAAAAGCCGCGTGGTGAATTGGGATGGTCACCGCTGCCGCCTGTAAACTCAAATTTTAATAACTGTGCCCGTTTGACGCGCCATGTAGCCCCTACTAACCAACGTTCAGCTGACCCTTCATCAGGGCGTTGAAATGTTTCTAAACGCGTAATCCAATACCAATCATGCAATCCAATATTATTAAGAGGGACTGCTGACTGCAAATAAGCGCCACTACCACCATCTTTATTGCGAGTATCAAAGCGTTGAAAAGCTTCGCCACTAATTTCGATATTGTTGATATGGGTAACAAAGTCTAGGCCTAGCATACGGTAATTACGATCGATACCTTTTTCATGGAATGATAAAAGAGAAACGCCGATATCAGATTGGTTTTTATAGCTAAAGCGTGCGCCATAAACGTGCTCAAACTCAAACTCATTATCATCAACTTCTTGATCTTCTAATAACTCAGAAAATATTTTGTATTCAAAAGCACCGCCCATAAAAGGGGTGGCGCCAAATAGCATGGCGCCGTTCGTGCCTGTTGGAAATAATTGTGACGTTGCTAGTGGACGTGTGCTGGTCCACACTAACGGCGCTGCATGAAGTAAATTCCATCGACTGTTCGGAGTTAAAAAACGACCTGCTCTAAAATTGAGTTTTTCAGATAAATTGTAATCGATATAAAGTCGTTCTAAATCGATACGTGAATGATTAGTACGAAATTGTTCACCATCATCCCAAGTTAATGGCTCTTCTAGTTCTAATTCACTAAAAAATCGCCAACGGCTGTCACCGTTCCAAGTGACTAATAAACTGACTTCATTGAGTGCTGCTTGTGCAGATTCATCGCGCGCTAAGGTAAGGCCTGCACTAGCGTAACCGCCGACATTAAAGCCACCGATCCAATTAAACTCGTCATCCGCAAAAACAGGCTTGCAGATACCTAATAGGCTAGCTAAACTGGCAAACAGAATGATATATTTTTTCATATTAATCTCAATTCTTAAATCTATAACGCACCATGTGTGCGATGAGACGACTGTGCAAATAGAATTGTCTCATTACATGCGCAATAAGAGAAATAAAAAATGTTAAAGAGATTGAGTATTAAACAATTACTCCTGCTAGCATTCTTATTGGCAGGGCTGCTGCCAGCTATGCTTGTCAGCTTCTTGAGCTTTTATCAAACGCGTACAGTGCTGAAGCAAGAAATCACTCGTGATATGCAAACGCTTAGCACTGCAGTAGCAAATGACATAGAGCGCATGATGTTTGAGCGCTTTCGTAATGTGCAGTCTTGGAGTCAGCTTTCTATTATGCAAGAATTGAAAATTGGCGATATTGATAAGCGTTTATCTGTTTTCTTGGATGGGTTAGCACACAGCTATGGCAGTATTTATCATACAATTTATGTCGAAGATTTGCAGGGGCAAATTATTGCGAGCAGTAATGCGCAAAAAATTGGGCAGCAGCATATGAATAAGCCACTTTGGTTTACCGCGAACTTGTCAGATAAGCGATTAATAATATCGAAAATTGAAAATAATATATTGGCAATTTCCGAAGAAATTACTGATGAGAATACTAGCTTTCCCTTGGGCAAGTTGGTTGTAGAGTTTAACTGGAACACGGTGCAAGATGCGCTGAATAATGCTATCAAGAAATCAACGGCAGCAGCATTATTGGATCGTAAAGGCAATGTGTTGGCAGCAACTTCAAATTGGCAAGCAATACAATCAAGCCATGGAATGCAAGCGACGAGTCAGCTAAGTCAGCAGTCAGCAGTGGCGCATTGGCAAGTACGTGTTGAAAAGTTGCACTCTGTTGCAGTCGCACCAGTACATAAATTAGGCTATATATTCTTGGGTTTGCTGGCAGCCACATTATTATTAGCAGCACTGTTAGTCAGGCCTATTGCGCAGGCAATTACAAACCCTATTTTGCAATTAACACAATTTGTGAAAGGTTTTGCACATCAAACTGAAGCGAGGCCTCCGCAATCTGGCCCACCAGAGGTGCGAGCGTTAGGTGACGCATTTGAAACAATGACGCAAGATTTAGCACAATACCAAGAAGAGCTAACCCGGGCAGCAAAGCTGGTAGTGGTCGGTGAAATGGCAGCAGCCATGAGCCATGAAGTGCGCACACCATTAGGAATATTACGGTCATCGGCAGATGTCCTTAAGCGTGAAAAGGCTTTATCGGAAGAAGGTAAAGAAGTGTTAAATTTTATTGGTACGGAAACTGAACGCTTAAATAAATTAGTTTCAACACTGATTGATGCCGCTCACCCACGTTTGCCTGCTTTTATAGAAACTAATTTAACGCAGCTGGTGGAAAATGTTGTTGCAATGTTAGATAGTCAAGCGCAGGCAAAAAATATTACCCTCGTATTTGACACACAATCAACGGCGGTTATGGCGTCAGTAGATGCCGATCAAATCACACAGGTGTTGATGAATCTAGTGATGAATGCGATACAAGTCTTAGCAGAAGATGGGAACGTTATAGTGCGATTAACACAAGTAGATCATAAAGCAATAGTAGAAGTGTTGGATGATGGCGGTGGTATTGCGTTGGAACACCAAGCTCAAATTTTTGAGCCATTCTTTACCAAGCGTGCAGGTGGCGTTGGATTAGGCTTGGCAGTTGTTCGGCAAATTGTCCATGCTCATGAAGGTGAAATTAGCTACCAAACAAGTCAGATGGGCGGTGCACAGTTTACAATAGCAGTTCCAACACGGCGTATTAAAAACGGATAAACAAAAGCATTATGGATACAAAAAAACGAATTTTAGCCGTAGATGATGAACCCAATATGCGCCGGCTGTTAGAGATAAGCTTGCGCCAAGCTGGCTATCAAGCATTGTCTGCGGCGAATGGAAGAGATGCATTAGAAACCCTTAAAACTGAACAAATTGATTTAGTGGTCAGTGATTTGCATATGCCTAGCATGAGTGGCTTAGACTTACTAAAAGAAATTCGTCAAGATAATGAAGCGCTGCCTTTTATTATGGTAACGGCACAAGGTGAAATTAATACCGCAGTTGAAGCCATGAAGCTAGGTGCTTCTGATTACATATTGCGTCCTTTTGATTTGGAAGTGCTTGAAGTTGCCATTGCAAAAGCGTTAGATGTTCAACGATTACAAATTGAAAATACCTATCTCAAATCTACTAATCAGGATGCGGCAGAAGGGCTGATTGGCGAGAGTCCGCCAATGAAAACACTGAAAAAAATGATGGTACAAGTGGCATCTGAAAAAGCCACTGTGCTAATTGCAGGTGAAACAGGAACTGGTAAAGAATTGGTGGCGAAAGCAATTCATGATGCCTCGCCAAGAAAGAATGCATTGTTTATAGCGATCAACTGTGCTGCTATTCCAGCAGAAATGTTGGAATCTGAATTGTTTGGATACGAGAAAGGAGCATTTACCGGGGCGGTAAAAGCACGTACCGGGAAGTTTGAATTAGCAGATAAAGGCACGCTTTTTTTAGATGAGATAACTGAAATGCCTATCCATTTACAAGCCAAATTACTACGGGCTTTGCAGGAGGGTGTTATAGAAAGGTTAGGTAGCAACAAACAGATTCAATTAGATAACCGTATTATTGCCGCTACCAATAGAGATGCGATGCAAGCAGTAAAAGACGGTAAATTACGTGAAGATCTATATTATCGATTAAATGTATTTCAAATTAATGTGCCCTCGCTGAAAGAGCGCACAGGTGATATTCACTTATTAAGTAATTACTTTGCAGCAAAACGTGGCCGTCAAATTACTGATTCAGCCATGCTTCAATTGGAAGGTTATGACTGGCCTGGCAATGTGCGCGAGTTAGAGAATGTGCTTGAGCGTGCGGCTATTTTGGCGCAAGACAGTGTGATTAAATCACAGCACTTGCCGAGTGATGTTGTTAGTAGAACAGATGCGGAAAAGGAAGCAGGCTTTACTAAGCACAACATATTTTCTATTCCTATACTTACTGAACAATTAGAAAGAAAGCTAATTGTCGAAGCTATTGCTAGTTGTAATGGTAATAAGGCAAAAGCTGCTAAGTTGTTAGAGATTAGCGAGCGCTCTCTGTGGTATAAGTTAGATCAATACAAACTGAAATAATGCCAAATTCTATTTATCGTTTAAGTTGACAAAAAATACTTAACAGTGTTAACTTAACGTTGTTAAGTATACAATTATAGTTAGATAGAATTGAAGTAAAACAATATGGAAAATACATATTTATGGCTTAAGGTTATCCATATATTTGGCGTCATTTTGTTTTTGGGTAATATCATCGTAACGGGTTGGTGGAAAAATATGGCCGACTACACTAAGAATCCACAAACGATTGCCTTTGCGCAGCGCCAAGTGACTTTAACAGACTATATTTTTACAGCGGGTGGCGTATTTATTTTGCTGGTGGCTGGCATGTTGAATGTTTACTTACACGATATGAGCTATTCGGCAAAATGGTTGCATCATGGCATGGCAATATTTGCTGTATCAGGCATCATTTGGGCTGTTGTTCTTATCCCTGTACAAATCAAACAAGCCAAGATGACAAAGGTGTTTGCAAACACAGGTGTAATCCCTGCGCAATACTGGAAGTTATGCACAATTTGGAACATATTCGGAGCGTTGGCTATTCTAATCCCTTTACTAAATTTATATTGGATGGTTTTTAAACCAGCTTAAGTTTATATGCCGCCTAAGTTAAAAACAAAAGAAGAGAAACAGCAGTTACGTACGTTAATCATTGATGCGGCGCGTGAGTTATTTGTTTCAAAAGGGGTTGAAGCGGTGACCATGCGCGAGATAGCCAAAGGCATCGGTTATTCAGCGACTAGTATTTATTCCCATTTTGCAGATAAAGAAGCCGTGCTACGCGCAATATGCGATACGGATTTTTTAGCATTGGCCACTTCTTTAAAAGACATTATGCAGATACCTGATCCTAAGGAGCGCATGAGTACACTAGCCAAAGGCTACGCAGCATTTTCATTGAGCCATCCAAATCATTATCGTTTAATGTTTATGACGCCACATGCGCCATGTGGTCCAGATGATTCTAGTTTAGAACATAACAATGCAGAGCAGGATGCTTATATGCAATTAAAAACGGTTGTGACAGCTGTGTATGACGCCGAGTTGTTTAGAACAGAGTTAACAGATGTTGATTTAATAGCACAAACCATTTGGGCGGGCATGCATGGTGTTTGCTCGCTACAAATCATCATGTCGGAAGATGCTTGGATTAATTGGACAGATATTTCAACACGTTTGCAATTGATGCAAGATGCCATGATGCGCGGATTATTAAGAGAAAAAAATGAATAAGATAAAAATACTTTATTTAGTTGCAGCAGTGCTTATTTTGCAAGCATGTAATAAACCAGAAAAACAGCCAATACCGCCCCGTCCTGCCTTAGTCATTGTTGTTGGTGAAACTGCAAAAGAAAAATCGATGGCATTAGTGGGTGAAGTTAAATCTCGTTATGAGTCAAACCAAAGTTTTAGAATCGATGGAAAAATTATCGAGCGTAAAGTAGAGGTTGGCGATATTGTAAAAAAAGGTCAATTACTTGCACGCTTAGATGCAACAGATACGCGGTTAAGTTCGCAAGCGGCAATGGCGGATGTGCTAAGCGCACAAGCCAATTATGATCTAGCTAAAGCAGAAGTAGAACGGCAGCGCATTTTGGTAGAGAAAAAGTTTATTTCGCAGTCGGCGTTAGATTTACAAGAAGCACAATTAAAAACCTCTGCAGCAAAGCTACAACAAGCTAAAGCCCAGGCAGCAGTCACAGGTAATCAAACGAAGTATACAAAACTAGTTGCTGATCGAAATGGTGTCGTTACAAAAATTATTGCTGAGCCTGGTCAAGTTGTTTCTGCTGGTGAAATGATCGCGCAAATAGTTGATACCAAGCAAATTGAGGTGTTAGCAGCCGTGCCAGAATCGCGCATGGCTGGTCTAAAGTTAAATGATGCAGTACACATCACGCTTTGGGCAGATCATGAAAAAGTTTATGAAGGGAAAATACGTGAGATAGCACCTGCTGCTAGTACGGAAACAAGAGCATTTGATATCCGTGTTGCTGTTATTAATGCTGATGAGCACATTAAGCTTGGGATGACAGTTGGTTTGAAGTTTGCAAATGGTGCTGAAGAAAACATCATTATTCCATCCGCCGCAATTACTCAAATAAATAGTAAAAATTTAGTTTGGGTCATTGATAGCAATGGCATTGCTAATATGCGAGAGGTGACAATAGGCCAATTTACTGAAGATGGCGTACGTATTCTTAACGGATTAAACAAAAATGAAATGGTTGCTATCGCAGGTGTACATACATTAATTAAAGGTCAAAAAGTAAAACCAAGTATACAAAAAACTGAGTTGTCACTGTGATGGATAACGCAGAAGAAGTTTCGCAATCAAAATTCAATCTTTCTGATTGGGCGCTAAAACACCAAACTTTAGTGCTGTATGCCATGCTGATGCTAATCGTGTCTGGCATGTTTGCTTACACTAAGCTAGGTCAGTCAGAAGATCCGCCATTTACGTTTAAAGTAATGTTGGTGCGTGCTTCATGGCCAGGTGCAAGTGCTGTTGAGGTTGAGCAGCAAGTGACCGATAAGCTTGAGAAAAAAATTCAAGAAGTGCCGAATATTGATTTTTCAAGCAGCTACTCTCGTCCGGGAGAGGCCGTTATATTTGTTGTGATTAAAGATAGCACTGTATCAGATGACATTCCTGATATTTGGTATCAAGTACGTAAAAAAGTTGGTGATATTAGACATACTTTGCCGCAAGGCCTGCAAAGTCTGACACTTAATGATGAGTTTAGTGATGTGTTCGGTAGCATGTATGCGTTGAGAGGCGATGGTTTTGATAATTATGCATTAAAAGAACAAGCTGAACTAATACGGGCCGAGTTACTAAAAACAGCAGATGTGGCCAAGGTGGATTTTTTTGGAGAACAACCACAACGTATCTATATAGAACTTTCCAATGCAAAACTATCGACGTTAGGGGTTGATACAAGAACATTAATTAATTTAATACAAACGCAAAATGCGGTAGCGTACGCAGGCACATACGATTCATCTCAAGAACGTATTCGTATTGAGGTAACCGGTCGATATAACACGCTAGATGATTTGCGAGAAATAAGGCTTCGTGCCAATAATCAAGATTTCCGGTTGGGAGATGTAGCAAGGGTTTATCGAGGCTATCAAGACCCACCAAAAGACACAGCACGTTTTAATGGTGAAGAGGCATTGTTGCTTGGTGTGAGCATGAAAAAAGGTGGTGATGTTATTGCGCTGGGGCATGCATTAGATGAAAAAATAGAAAAAATAAAACAAAGGCTACCGGTAGGAGTGAGCTTTGAAACAGTTACTTCACAACCGAAAATTGTTGCTAATTCAGTGAATGACTTTGTGCAATCGTTAATAGAGGCTTTAGTCATCGTACTGGGGGTGAGCTTATTATCATTAGGATTGCGTACGGGCATCGTTGTTGCAATCTCTATCCCAGTCGTATTAGCGGGCACATTTTTAGTCATGAATATTTATGATATAGGCTTGCATAAAATATCCTTAGGCGCACTTATTCTGGCGCTTGGGCTCTTGGTCGATGACGCCATTATTGCAGTAGAAATGATGTCTTCTAAAATGGAGCAAGGTTGGGATAGAGCGAAAGCCGCTGCTTTTGCTTACAACTCAACAGCCATACCCATGCTAACAGGCACGTTGGTTACAGTAGCCGGGTTTTTGCCTATTGCAACAGCGGCTTCTGCAACGGGTGAATATACACGCTCAATCTTTCAGGTGACTGCGATTGCATTAGTGCTTTCATGGTTTGCTGCGGTTATTTTTGTGCCGTATTTGGGTTATCACTTACTACCCGATTACACGCATGCTAAACAACCATCTAGGCTTGGTGCATGGCTTAAAAGACAATTTAATTTATCTGAAAAAAGTGAAAATCATCATCATGATATTTATAACAGTAAGTTTTATACATTGTTTCGGAAACTAGTCACAAACTGTGTGCGTTATCGAAAAACAGTCATAGTCATTACACTAATATTGTTTGTGTTGTCGATCATTGGTTTTGGCAAGGTGCAACAACAGTTTTTCCCTGATTCTACGCGTTTAGAGATCGTGGTAGATTTGCGGATGACAGAAGGCGCTTCTTATCAGGCAACGAATAAGGAAGTAAAAAAACTAGAAAATTGGCTGAAAGCTTGGAATAAGCAACATGATGATTTGGAAAATTTTGTTGCCTATATTGGATCTGGTGCACCTCGTTATTATTTACCTTTAGATGTCCAGTTGCCACATAGAGGTTTTGCACAGTTAGTGATTTTAAGTAAAAATTTAGAAGCGCGCGAAAAGTTACGTCATGATTTGTTAAGCTTATTTGAACAAGACTTTCCCAGTTTGCGCGCCTCCGTATTGCGCTTAGAAAATGGTCCGCCTGTCGGTTTTCCTGTTCAGTTCAGGGTGGATGGTAATGATATCCCTAAGATACGTGAGATATCACATAAAATTGCCGATATTATGCGAGCCAACGCTAATCTAACGAATGTGCAATTGGGTTGGGAAGAACCGAGCAAGGTGATAAAAGTACATGTTGACCAAAATAAAGCCCGCTTACTGGGTACGAGTTCTGTTGATATTGCGAATATGCTAAGTGGTGCAATAGATGATTTGTATATCACTGAATTTAGAGAAGGAACAGAGCGCATTGATTTGGTTGCGCGCGGCCCTCAATTAGAACGTACAAAACTATCGCGACTACCCAATTTGATGATTAATACACCATCAGGCAACAGTGTTCCGTTAGCACAAGTGGCAACGATCACTTCAGCATTCGAAGAAGGCGTCATTTGGCGACGTAATCGTGTGCCATCCATTACCGTGCGTGCACATTTAAGTGGTGATGTACAAGCACCCGTGGTGTCTGTTCAAATAGAAGAGAAATTACATGAAATTAAACGTAACCTTCCTTTAGGTATTACGGTGGAAACTGGTGGTGCTATTGAAGAATCTAGCAAAGGGGGCGCATCCGTTGCAAAAGGCTTCCCATTGTTTTTTGTTGTGGTGCTAACGTTATTAATGATTCAGTTACAAAGCTTTTCGCGCGTATTTTTAGTTTTATTAACGGCGCCATTAGGGATAATTGGCGTAACACTTGCCTTGCTAGTATTTGCTAAACCGTTTGGTTTTGTCGCGATGTTAGGTACTATTGCGCTTTCGGGCATGATAATGCGTAACTCTGTTATTTTAGTCGATCAAATCGATCAAGATAAAGCAGCAGGTTTAGCCGAGTGGCAGGCGATTGTAGAATCTACGATACGCCGTTTTAGGCCAATTACACTGACGGCTTTTACAGCTGTTCTGGCGATGATACCGCTTACGCGTAGTGTGTTCTTTGGTCCAATGGCAGTGGCCATTATGGGTGGTTTGACGATAGCAACAGCATTAACATTATTATTCTTACCTGCGCTATATGCAGCGTGGTTTAGGGTTAAGGTGCCGCAAGAGGCATAAGGTTTTACGCTATAATGCGTTAATTAATTGGGGTATGAAAATTTGACATCAGCATTGATAAATCAGCAAAACGATATCGCACGTTTTAATATGATTGAGCAACAAGTACGCACTTGGGAAGTTTTAGATCCTCAAGTTTTACAATTGTTGCATGATGTGCCACGTGAAAACTTTGTGCCAGAGGCTTATCAAGGTTTAGCTTTTGCCGATATTGAAATCCCGCTTGGTTTTGATCAAACCATGTTATCACCGAAACTTGAAGGCCGTATCTTACAGTCTTTAGCTATTCAAAAAACAGATCATGTATTACATATTGGCACAGGTAGCGGTTATTTCACCGCTTTGCTGGCAAACCTTGCTAGCCATGTTTTATCGTTAGAGATTAATGCAGAATTAAGCGCAATAGCTGCCTATAAGCTTTCTCAGCAAAAAATTAAAAATATTACTTTAGCGTTAGCTAATGGGGCTAATGGTTACAATGCACAGCTGCTTTATGATGTAATCGTATATACTGGTTCATTGCCTTTCGAGTCAGAAAATGTTCGACAGCAATTAAAGGTGGGCGGTAGATTGTTTGTTGTATTAGGGGCTGCGCCAGTAATGCAAGCCACATTGATACAACGTATTTCTGAGTCTGCTTTCAAAAGCAATGTACTTTTTGAGACTTGTGTGCCTGAGTTAGATAGTGTGCCGCAGGTAAGCAGTTTTGAATTTTGAATTTAAGGGTGAGTATGCGTAATTTTATAACGTTATTAATGTTGCTAGTTAGCAGCACAATCTTTGCCGATGAGGGTGCAACACTATCAACAATGTTGGAAGAAAGTGATTTGACATTTTCTGAAAACGGCCAGCAGTCTAAGCAACAGTCATTAATCGATATCTATCAAATGGCACTGGCTGCTGACCCAGCACTAGCCTCAGCACTCAATAGTAATAAAGTGGCGCAAGAACTTATAGAACAAGGCAAGGCATTGTATCGTCCCGTTGTTAATTTTAGAGCAGGTGCTAGTGCATCAGATTTTGACATCGAATATATTGGCGAGAATGTTTTTCGTGATGAAGGTCGCAGTTCATTCGAATCTTATGACTACGGCATAGATGCGCGCCAGCCAATTTTTCGTAAAGAAAATTTAGTGCAGATAGACCAAGCTAGGACGCAAGTGAGTCAAGCAGAAAAACAATATCGTTTAAGCCAACAAAATCTCATTTCACGTACAACTCAAGCGTATTTCGAGGTGTTGATAGCACAAGATAAAATTGAATTGATACGGGCACAAAAAAAGGCAGTTCTTAGTCAATTGCAGCAAGCTAACGCCAATTTTGAGGTAGGCACTTCAACGATTACTGACGTTAATGAGGCGCAGGCACGGCATGACTTAATTAGCGCGCAAGAAATTGCCGCCATTAACGAGTTTCAAATTGCTCGACGATCTGTGCAAGTCATTACGGGTGCAATCCCAGAAAAATTAGCCACTGTAAAACCAGAGCTTGAAGTTGTTTCACTTGGCCAAACGATGGCTGAATGGCAGCAGGTTGCAATGCAAAATAATCTGAATATTCAGATTCAACAAGATTTACTTAAGCTTGCTGAGCAAGAAGTAGAACGTGCTAATGCTGGCCATTTGCCCACTTTAGATGCTGTGGCGAGTTACACCTATAACTATGCAAATGGTGGAACTAATGGGTTTGGTAACAAATTGAGAAATGGGACGGTTGGGTTTGAATTAGAAATTCCGTTATTTGCGGGGGGTGCTATTAGTTCACGTGCACGCCAAGCGGTATTAGAAAAACAGAAAGCACAAGATGATTTAAATTTAACAAGGCGCCAAACAGATTTAGAAACGCAGCGTGCCTATTTGAATTTAAATACGAGTGTCGCGCAAGTTAAAGCGCTAGAGCAGGCGTTGGTTAGCAGCGAAAGTCAGCTTAGTTCAACCGAGTTAGGCTACGAGGTGGGCGTGCGTACTAGTGTCGATGTGTTAAATGCACAACAACAGCTGTTTTCAGCTAAGCGAGATTTGTTGCAATCGCGCTATAGTTATTTAGTGAATATTATTGCGTTGAAAGCAACCGTTGGCTTAGTGGCAGAAGCTGATTTACAAGAGATTAATCAGCAGCTTGTCGCATTAGATTCTAATTAAAGGCGCTCGTCGGGGTTTATGCAACAAACAAGCCGATTGAGAAGTATGTAGTCTCTTTGCTCTCCGTTAGGTTTTTACAGCCAGTACTATTCTTTGTTATGGTAAAACACGGTATTTCCAGCACCAGAAATCATCACTTTCGGCGCATTTTTATTGTGTTTTTGATGCCATGTTAAGCGATTTTGTGCACCATCAATGATCACTCTTGTTGTTTGGTCTACATTAACATGGTTGTTTGCACCGCTAATAAATACGGTAGGACAAAAGCCTAATAAGCGCACCTTATTATTTGCGCCTTCAATAAGTGCGCTATGCTCATTGCATGCATGTCTAATGGTTTGATTTGCGCCATCTGTTACAGTTATGGTTCCGTTGTCTAGTGCTATACCTGCGAAGATTGAAGATGAAAATAAAGCGAATAGCAAGCTATTCATTAGAAATTTAATCATTGTGATCCTTAAAATAAATTGAAATACAAGGCTTTCTCTTTTAATTATATACTAAGTGTTTTGTAAGTTTGAACCTGTAGATTGGCTGTTTAATCAATAAGGATGTTAATTGGACATATGGATATCTTAATTGCATGTGAAGCGCGAAGCCAATTACTGGTTATCGATGTACAGGAAAAACTTTCAGCAGTAATGCCGCAAGATGCGATGCAAGAAGTGATTAAAAACTGCTCTATTTTGGCACAAGTCGCCAAACTGTTTGAAGTGCCCGTTATGGTGACCGAGCAATATCCTGAACGTCTAGGTCATACTGAGCAAGTAATTATGCAGCACCTAGAGGGTGTAAAACCTATTGCAAAAATAGCTTTTTCTGCCTGTGCTGAGCCAAAGTTTAATGCGCGCTTACAACGTGATAAATCGCAAATACTGATTGCTGGTCTAGAGGCGCATATATGTGTATTACAAACAGCGTTAGATTTGCTCGCTCAGGGTAAACAAGTATTTGTGATTGAAGACGCGATTATTTCACGAAATGTTAGTCATAAAACAAACGCGATAAACCGCTTAGCGCAAGCAGGTTGTGTCATGACGAATACAGAGTCGGTTGTGTTTGAGTGGTTAGGCAATGCCAATCACGATCATTTCAAGGCAGTTTCTAAGCTAATTAAATAGCCGTTCTATTTTTATTTATGTTATTTGTTTAGGTGTTCTTTAATCAATTGCATGACCCGTATTAACGCGCCTTTCGACGCTTGGCTATAGCGCAGTGCAGCAGCCTGCATATTTTCTCGTTTGGCTGCATTGTGCTGTAAATACTGAATTCTTTCACGTAGCTCCTCAACATCTTTTATGCGTATGGCGGCGCCCGCTTTAATCGCGCTTTTACTCACACTGGCAAAGTTAAACGTGTATCGACCCACCAGCACAGGTTTGCCCATGTTAGCGGCTTCTATTAAGTTTTGCCCGCCAAATTTTAATAAACTACCGCCGACAAAAGTAAAATCACAAGCAGCGTAATAGCTAAAAAGCTCACCCATACTGTCGCCTAATATTACTTTAATTTTTTTATCAATGGGTTCTACCAGCCACGAGCGGCGCGTGTATTGTATTTGTTGGCTTTTAAGCAAAGCTTCTACATCGTCAAATCGTTGTGGATGTCGCGGCACAATCACCGTTAATAGATCTAAGTCTTTTACCGCTTCCAAAATCAGCGCCTCTTCACCTTCTCGGGTGCTAGCCGCTAAAAAAATCATACGGTCTTTACCCATCAAGTTGCGTAGCTGCAATCCCTTCTCTAAGCTGTTTTGCGGCGGCTCTACTTCAAATTTAAGGTTACCGGTTACCATCACATCTTGCGCGCCTAATACGGCTAAGCGAGAGGCGTCAGATTGTGTTTGTGCAGCAATAGCATCTAAGCGCATCAAGCCATTGGTGACTAGCTTGCCAAGCTTACTATAACCCGCGGTAGACTTCTCAGAGAGTCTCGCATTTAACAGTAGTAACGGGATGTCTTTTTGCTGACAGCTTGCTATTAAGTTAAACCACAGTTCTGTTTCCATTAGCAAACCAATATTGGGTTTAAAGTGCTTTAAAAATTGATTAACTGCAAAGGGCACATCGTAAGGTAAGTACACGCGCTGCACAGTAGTGCCAAATAATTGTTCACTCGTTTCGCGGCCTGTGGGGGTGGTATGTGTGAGTAAAATCTGGTGATGCGGGTAGGCGCCTTTTAACTTGTTAATTAAAGGCTCAGCGGCACGTGTTTCGCCAACAGAGACGCAGTGTAACCAAATAACGGGTTTTGAACAGGGTTGCAAGTAGAAGCCAAACCGTTCTTGCCAGTGTTGTCGATACGCAGGTTGTTTAATGCCGCGCCACAATAGTTTGATGGGCACAAAAGGCAGTGCCAAAAATAATAAGGCAGTGTAAATAAATCTTGGCATACCTTATTTTCTCACAAAATTAAACAGAGTTAGTAACACATGCCTTTTTACAACACGATAAATTTTTTTTCGCATAAAAAATATTTTGTGTTTTGTTTTATAGTGTTAGTAATGACTCACATTGGCTGTATCCCAATAGCCGCTTATCGGGCATGTTCTGTGCCAAAAAATGGCTAATTTTTTATTTTTAAATAAGGGTTGCAAAACACATAATAAAGGCCTAAATTTACGTACTTGGCACAACATGTTGTGTTACGGGGTCTTGGGGATCCTGATGGAAATATTATATTCTTATATAAATCACATGGTTAGAAAAGCGCTGTAAAACAAATACAGTCATACATAATAATAGCTAGGGAGTAAGCATGCTGAAGGCAGTAGAAGCGGTAGAAGAATCACAAAAAGAAGCAACTAAAGAAATTCCAATGCAATCCGTTTCACTTGATATATGGGATAAAAAATACTGCCTTAAAACGAAAACGGGCGAACCCGTTGATCAAAATATGGATGCCTCTTATGCGCGTGTTGCGCGTGCCTTAGCTGATGTAGAGCCAACCGAAGCCAAACGTCAAGAATGGCATGAAAAATTTTTATGGGCACTACGTCATGGTGCAATCCCTGCTGGCCGTATTACCTCAAATGCGGGTGCGCTAGAACATAAACCGGCCACTTCTACCATTAACTGTACGGTGTCTGGCGTGGTCGAAGACAGTATGGATAACATCTTAAATAAAGTGCACGAAGCAGGCTTAACCCTAAAAGCTGGCTGCGGCATTGGCTACGAGTTTTCTACATTACGTCCAAAAGGCGCTTTTGTGGCGGGCGCGGGTGCTTACACCAGCGGCCCACTTTCTTTTATGGATATCTACGACAAAATGTGTTTCACCGTCTCCTCTGCTGGTGGTCGTCGCGGTGCACAAATGGCTACGTTTGATATCTCTCATCCAGATGTCACCGATTTTATTAAAGCCAAACGTGAAGCTGGTCGTTTACGTCAATTTAATCTTTCATGTCTCATTACTAAAGAATTCATGGAAGCAGTAAAAGCCGAGGGTGATTGGAAGCTCGCTTTCCCGGTGACTGAGAAAGAAACCATTGTTGATGGCCTTAATACCAATGATGAAACGCAAGTGGTATGGCGTGATTGGCCAGTTAAAGGTAAGTACCTGACTAAAACCGAAGGCGTTGATGCGGGTAAAGTGGCTTGCCGTATTTATAAAACCATTAAAGCGCGCCGTTTGTGGGGTGTCATCATGTCGAGCACATATGATTTTGCTGAGCCAGGCTTTATCTTAATTGACCGTGTTAACGAGATGAACAACAACTGGTTTTGCGAAGATATTCGTGCCACTAACCCCTGTGGTGAGCAACCATTACCCCCTTACGGTGCGTGTTTATTAGGTTCAATCAACCTCACCAAGTTTGTTAAAAAACCATTTACAGATGAAGCGACTTTCGATTGGGCAGAATATCGTGAAGTGGTGGCAACCTTTACCCGTATGCTCGATAACGTGGTTGAAATTAATGGCCTACCATTACAAAAACAACGCGATGAAATTGCACGTAAACGTCGCCATGGCATGGGCTACTTGGGCTTGGGTTCAACACTGACCATGATGAAGCAAAAATACGGTGATGAAGCATCACTTAAATTTACGGAAGAAGTCACACGCATCATGGCCGAAGTGGGCTGGGAAGTCGGTGTGCAATTGGCTGATGAAAAAGGCCCTGCACCCATCATGGATGAGAAGTTTGAAGTCACTGCTGATATGCTAGCAAAACGCCCAGAAATGGCGGCAGATGGCATTAAGGTTGGCAGTAAAGTGACAGGCAAAGTATTGCTTGGTAAATACAGCCGCTATATGCAACAGTTTCCTGAAAGCTTGCGTAAGCAAGTGGCTGAAAAAGGCATGCGCTTTACGCATCACAGTTCTATCGCACCAACCGGTACCATCTCGCTATCACTGGCTAATAACGCCAGTAATGGTATCGAGCCCAGCTTTGCCCATCACTATGCGCGCAACGTGATTCGCGAAGGTAAAAAAAGCAAAGAAAAAGTCGATGTGTTCTCATACGAGTTATTAGCCTATCGTGAGCTGATTAACCCTAAAGCCATGCCATTTGGTGAAACAGAAGAAGAAAAACTGCCAGACTACTTTATGGATTCATCTAGCATTAAGGCAAAAGCGCATGTGGATATTCAAGCCGCCGCACAAAAATGGATTGATAGCTCAATTTCAAAAACCATTAACGTACCGACGGATTATGATTTTGAAGACTTCAAAAATATCTATTTATATGCGTACGATAAAGGCCTAAAAGGCTGCACCACCTTTAGGTTTAATCCAGAGGCGTTTCAAGGTGTATTGGTGACAGAGCAAGATTTAGAAAACACCACCTATAAATTTACCTTAGATGATGGCACAGAGGTAGAGGCCAAAGGCAATGAAGAGATTGAGTATGATGGGGAGATGCATTCGGCAGCTAACCTTTATGATGCATTAAAAGAAGGCTACTACGGCAAGTTTTAAGCTGCTTAGTTTGTTAATGCGGCGTTGCGTTTTAATTTTTAATCCTCATGTACTTAAACGTACACTGCGGTATAAAAACTAAAACGCGCCTTGCCTTAACAGCACATGCGACGCTTAAAACAATTAAGGTTTAAAGAATAGAATTTTAAGTGGTTAAAATAGCCAGACAAAAGTACATGACTTATTAAGTTAACTACTTGATAAGTAAACGAAAATTAGATTGAAACGTTAAATATATAAACCCTAAAATGTAGGGAAAGATGAGAGAAAAAATGGCAATTAAAATAGACAAAAAAATTACTGGTTACAACTTAGTCACGCCTGAGAGCAAAGCTAAAGAAGCAAAAGCACAAGAAGAGACTAGCAACGTAATCGCGATGGGTGAGCCACTTAAACGTCCAGATACATTGGTGGGCAGCACTTATAAAATCAAAACGCCGGTGACGGAGCATGCGCTCTACATCACCATTAATGATGTCATGATGAACGAAGACA
>VAPL010409108.1_pt1 | contig 53387 bp, 46 predicted proteins | sample 3395061 | NCBI WGS metagenome assembly VAPL01 (sample SAMN08290444, study PRJNA428436) | hydrothermal vent metagenome | isolation source: Deep-sea hydrothermal vent chimney 2 | place: Pacific Ocean: Juan De Fuca Ridge | depth 2182 m m | reverse complement strand
GTTTAATCGCAGATACTACGGTGAAGCTATGTTTAATAGACTACTTGTGGCAAGCGTAAGTTATAAAAATGAATTTAGGTACAAACACGGATAATCATTTAAAACAAATACGATTGGTCAAGAGTAAATCATTTTATATGGAATGCACATTCCTGATTTTATGGCTGAAGCAGGATTAAATATGGCAATCTCAAGTGTTAGGTCATTTGATACCTCTGAGCAATTAAACGATAGTGAAGGAGCATCAGACCGCAATCTCATATCGGGTGTTTTGAGTGATTTAAAAACTCTGATTAATAAAGATATAGTTGAAACCTTTTACAACTATGACGGTTCAAAAGAGGTAGGAACCAATAGCAAAGGAGAAAACACCATACGAAAGTTCACTAATCAATTCACTGGTAAAACAAGAACTATTGAGATTGAACATAATGGACAAGTATTTAAAGTAGAAGCTGTAGTTATATATACCCAGGAAGATTGTGAAGAAAATTGTGACTAATGAAAAAAACTTTTTTAAAATTATCGGAGCAATTATTATCCTAATTTGCTTAGGAACAATTGGTTTTTATTCTTACGTAGGGTATCAATTTGGACAGGCATCGAAAGACGCTGCAAAATCCTATATAAACTTAAAAAAAGAATGGAAAGAAAAAGGAATCAATTTAGAAGATACAATTGTTAAGGAACTTGAACAGTTGATAGATTCCACAAAACATAAATCTAACTAACGGAATTAATTCAGACCAGTTAGGTAAACAAAAACCCAGCTCTTCAACATGTTCCGCAGGGCATGTCGAAGCTGTGATAAAAAGGATTTTTAATCCGGTCAATGAGTAGAAGAATATAAATGAAGCATAAAAAGTCAGCGACTATTTGCGAAAGGCCCTCATGAATCCGGAATGAGTAGGAATTTGTTATACAGCTCAGGATTATGTGTATTACAGTGCACTTCAATATTCAGACAGAGCGTGTATATTTTGATTAAATAATACGGATGGAATCCTAATTGTTATTATTGTCACAGGTTTCGAGAACCTGCGACAGTGATGGTTTATATAATTTAGAAGTAGTTCAAAATCTACCGCAGTAATTAGGTATTTTGGTAATGCGAGAAGCCATTTACGGAATGATATAAGGACTGAAAGAGGAGGTAGATAAAATATCTCATTTTTTGCTTTGGCAGAAAGTCATGGATTACACCAAAAATTCGTTTGCTCAAATGAATAAATAGCTCCATAGTTCTTATAAAAACATAATTCCCTTAATTTTGAATTATAAAAAAAATAGAATGATAAATATTTATAAAAACAGTATCAGGTTTTCTCTTATTTCTGTAATGTGTCTGTTATTCACCTCTTTCACTTTTTCGCAAGAAGCAAAGGTTAAGGTGATGGTAATTTAAGATCATTTGGACAGACCAGGCCAAAATAGAATTGAAAAGGATCTACGATTATTTTAAAGATAAGTCACCACAAGGAGCATAGAATGTACGGTTCGATTTATTGCAAAGTCCCAAGACAATATATTTTACCAAACAGTATCAGATAGATGAGATCAACCCTAATTATTGAAGGATAATAGTGAGAGGTGATTATAAAGTGCTGTATAAAGAAGAATTAGGGGTTATAAAAGTGTTGGATATTGTTAGTGTCAGACAATCCCCAGAAGTCCTTAAAAATAAATAACCTTAATCCAAAGCTCCAATCATCCTCGTTTGTAACGTCGATGAAAAGGATAGCCAATAGCAGGGAAGATTGCATATCGCAGTCAGATGCCGGAACAGGTCCGGCAATATTGCTTTGTAGTTAGGTTAATAGTTTTTACTCATGTCGCTGTGGGGTCTTCCTTTTGGAGACCCCACAGCTCGCAATCATCCTGGCGAGCACTTTCTATTGATTTTATCATTTGTGAAGGAATAAAAGATAAAAGTTAGCAAAGAACAGATTGCCCTGATAAATTCGTATTTTTCTCATGAGTTGTTACAGCGTTACAGCTCCAAAAATCATCAACATTGTAATTTCCAAGGATGCATTTTTATCCAAATAAAAATTAAAATCAAATAAAAATACCTGAATAGCATGAAGCACATATTGGCCATAAACTATACGCAATCAGGACAATTAAATGATATTATCGGCAAATTTTTAGAACCTTTTGCCAAATTTGAGGACATTTCCATAGAGCATGTAAATGTCTTGCCGGAAAAGCCATTCCCTTTTCCCTGGACTGGAGATGTTTTTTGGGATGCAATGCCCGGCTGTGTGCTGGAAGAGGGTTTGCCATTAGCGCCATTTGAACTAAATCGGGATAATTATGACCTTGTGGTTTTTGGTTATCAGGTTTGGTTTTTGTCTGTTTCTCTGCCATCTATGGCCATTTTGAAAAATGAAAGTTTTCGTAAAGCAATAAAAAACACGCCAGTTGTCACGATCATTGGGGCGCGCAATATGTGGCTAAATGCCCATGAAAGTGTGAAGGCTATTATTGCTGAAGCAGGAGGAAAATTGGTCGCCAATATTCCACTAATAGATCGCAACAATAACTTGATTAGTGTAATTACCATATTATATTGGATGCTTACCGGCAAGAAAAAACGTATGTGGGGGATATTGCCTTTTCCGGGCGTACACCAAAATGATATTGATCAGGTCAATGAAGAAGGAGAACAAGTTTTAGAAGCTTTACAAAAAAATAATTATACCCATCTCCAACAAAAAATCCATGACCTCGGCCATATTTATATAGCCACAACGGTGATGTTTATGGAGATGAGAGCCAAGAAAGTATTTTATATTTGGGCCAAGTTGATTCGTAAAAAAGGAACTACTGAGAGAAAGAAAAAATTGTGGACGGACATATTCAAGTATTATTTATTAATAGCCCTTTTTTTACTCTCTCCTATAATTTTAATTTTATATAAAATATTAATTTTGCCCTTTACATCCAGATCTGTAGCCCGAAGTAAAAAATATTTTTATGGGCTTGACTAAACTAAACTAACTGCATATTGTTCTTTAATAAAAATATTATTATCATGTTTTTATTAAAAAATAACAATACAAAACTCGATTAGAATTTATTAAATGTCTGAAGTATACATAACAAAAGTTGCAAAGTATTTTCCGAATAAGCCAGTCTCAAATGATGAAATGGAAGACTATTTGGGTCTTATTAATGAGTGCCATTCTAAAACAAAAAGAGTAGTGCTCAGAAACAATAAGATCAAGAACAGATATTATGCGCTTAACAAAAAAGGAGAGCTGACCCATACCAATGCAAAAATTGCAGCATCAGCTGTCACAGCACTTTTCAAGGACAATCCATCAGAAATAGAAACCGTAGATCTTTTGTGTTGTGGAACATCATCTCCTGATCAAATAATTCCATCTCATGGCGTAATGACACATGGCGAATTGCCAGAGCTTAAAAACATTGAAGTGATATCACCTGCCGGAGTATGTTGTGCCGGTATGCATGCCTTAAAATATGCTTATCTATCCATAAAATCTGAGAATAAGAAAAAAGCCATTGCTGTTGGCTCAGAAAGGCTTTCTGCTTTTATAAGAGCCGAAAATTTTAAGGAAGAGGCAAAGCACCAGCAAGAACTTGAGAAAAACCCAATTATAGCTTTTGAAAAAGATTTTTTGCGTTGGATGCTTTCTGATGGCGCAGGATCTGTATTACTCGAAAACAAAAAAGCCGAAAGTGGATTATCCTTTCGTATTGAATGGATAGAAGGCATTTCCTTTGCCAATGAAAAAGAAACATGTATGTATGCCGGTGCCATAAAAAATGAAGATACTTCCTTAAGCGGATATATGGATATGTCGCATAAAAGCATGACTGATCAGTCGGCATTAAGTATCAAGCAGGATGTATCATTGCTCAGTGAAAATATATTGGGCCTGGGTTTTAAAAGGGTTAAGGAAATTTTTGATGAGAAAGGCCTTACTCCTGATGACATAGATTATATGTTACCCCATATTTCCAGTTATTATTTTGAAGACAAAATCTATGAAATATTCAAATCCAATGGTATGGAAATTACAAAAGATAAGTGGTTCGTAAATCTTGATAGGGTAGGCAATGTCGGCGCAGCATCTATTTATTTAATGCTTGAAGAAATTCATCACAGTGGTAAATTAAAAATTGGAAATAAGCTGTTATTACTCGTTCCGGAAAGTGCACGATTTTCATATATGTTTGCGTGGTTGACAGTTTGTTGATCAAGGATTAAATAAAATTGTTGGCCAAATGTCATTATTAATATTACAATCAAACACGCTCTTGCTCAGACTGTACAAATTGTTTTTAAATAAATGAAAAAAGAAGACCTTCCACAGGATAATGGAGCATTGTCAAATTGGACAAAGGAAGTATGTTATGTGAAAAACGATGATGGTAAATTTGAAACCGCATTGAGCACAGGATGGGAAGTAAAAACTGATGCTTTAAATTCTGCATGGAAAGAAGTTGATCAAAGAATAGCATCTGCCAGCAAGGATGTTGCATTGGGCAAGAAAAGTCCCATATATTATTTCATGGAAAAAAAATTAATGGATGTTTCCTTATTAGCAGCTTATGCCGGGTTTTTTACATTTTCAGTAAAACGTCATTTTCGACCTGCAGTTTTCAAAAGACTAAATCAGAAAAAATTGGGCAAATATGCCCGTGTCTTTGAAATATCTATAACAGAACTCATTAATTTTAAAGGTGAATAGTTTGTCAGCATTTAATCACATACAAGCCGCCCATTGCGAAAATGGCGTGACGACCAGCTTGTTGCAGCATTATGGTATTGATTTTATCACAGAGCCCTTGGCCTTTGGTATTGGTTCCGGCTTATTTTATATCCATATCCCTTTCCTCAAAGTCAATAATGGGCCCGGCATATCTTTCAGAACCATGCCGGGAGCTATTTTTAAACGCACCTGCAAAGCTTTACAATTAGAAATAAAACGAAAAACCTTCAATAACCCAGGGGCCGGACAGGAATTTTTAGATCAACTCCTTGATAAGAACCAACCCGTAGGATGTCAGGTAGGAGTTTTTCATTTACCATACTTTCCGGTTGAATACCGATTTCATTTCAATGCCCATAATTTAATTATTTATGGAAAGGAAAACGGTGAATATTTGGTCAGTGACCCGATCATGGAAACTCCTACAAAACTGAATGCCGATGATCTTGAAAAAGTTCGATTTGCGAAAGGAGTTCTCGCTCCAAAAGGTTTGCTGTACTATCCGGTAAATGCAAATAAAGTTGATGAGGCCGTAATTAAGAAAGCCATCGTTACAGGAATAAAACGCAATGTCCGCGATATGGTTAACATTCCAGTACCATTTGCTGGAGTAAACGGGATAAAACATACTGCTCGTAAAATAAGGAAATGGAGAGACAAGCTGGGCGTTAGAAAGGCTGGATTGTATCTGGGCCAAATAGTGAGGATGCAAGAAGAAATCGGTACCGGGGGCGGAGGGTTTAGATTTATTTATGCTGCTTTTTTAGAAGAAGCTGCTGCGATTTTGAAAATTGACGAGCTAAAAGAAATATCAGATGAAATTTCAAAGTCCGGAGATTTGTGGAGGTCATCAGCAATTCAAATGGCAGGAATTTATAAAGGAAGAATCACCGAGCAAAGTGACTTTAATGAATCCGCTGAGCGGTTAATGGAAATCAGTGAAGTTGAAAAACAAACCTTCAAAAAGTTAGGTAAGATAAAATTCCGTTATTAATGAATTCCTCCTGCGTGCATATTGACAATTTGTCTAAGCAGTATAAAGGTGCATCAACCTATAGTTTAGATAAAGTCAGTTTGGATATCCAGCAAGGAGATATATATGGAATCCTTGGCCCTAATGGGGCTGGTAAAACAACCTTGATCTCCATATTGTGTGGGATTATGCAACCTTCATCCGGCTCATTTTCATATAATATCCATAGCCGAACCCTTACCGGTAATTCCTTAAAACAACACATCGGATATGTCCCGCAAGAATATGCCTTTTATGAAGAATTGACACCAATTCAAAATTTTAGATTTTTTGGAGCAATGTATAATTTGTCTAAATCGGAGGTGAAATCGCAAACAGAAAAGCTGCTGTACATCCTTGGGTTGAAAAATGTTGGGAATAAAAAAATAGAAGAATTTTCAGGAGGAATGAAAAGACGTATCAATCTTGCTATTGGGATGCTGCATCAACCTTCGATATTATTTCTTGATGAGCCCACAGCTGGTGTAGATGTTCAAAGCAAGCGCGCTATTCTCCATTTTTTGAAAGAGGAAAATACCAAAGGGACAACCATTATCTATACCTCTCATAACATGAAAGATGCAGAAGAATTTTGCTCCAGCTTTGCATTAATAGATTTTGGAAAAATTTTAGTTTCCGGACCATTAGATTCTCTTCTTAAAAATGAAAACATGGATAATTTAGAAGAATTTTTTATATATAAAACTGGGAAATCTTACCGCGATTAATCATGTTTAAATTCTGGTCTGCCATACAAAAAGAAGCGTATATGCTCTGGAGCGACAAGGTAGGCTTGCTGTTTATGTTTGTCATGCCCTTGCTTCTTGTCACGGTGGTCACCATTGTTCAGGACAGTGCCTTCCAACTCGTTAATAAAAACAGAATTAAGATGTTGGTGGCGAATCACGACAATGGAGTGCAGGGAGACAGTCTGGTATCGCTCTTATCTCATTCGGGAATGTTTGGATTACAATTCGATAACAACCTGAAAGAAAATGAAATGATTGCATCACTAAAAGACGTCAATGTGCTTACTGCCATCTTTATTCCGGAAAATTTTTCAATGCAATTAGAAAGTAAAGCACGAAATATAAGCCAACATGTTTTATATGATTTTGGTATTGTGGATGGTATTGATAACTATTCTTTTACAGCACCCGGATTACTTTTATATTACGATCCAATTTTACAGGAAAGTTTTACCATGACGGTTTCCAATATCCTTGCCGCATATATTTCTAAAATAGAAAGCAAATTGATGCTACAGTTGCTTTATGCAGATATGGAAATTGAAGGTAATGCTGATCGTGTATCTAAGCTCATTACTGGAAATAGAATTGAAATTCTTGCCATTCCTGCCAAAGGAGAAAACGCTCCGGTAGCCATAAATGCATCACAACATAATGTACCCGCCTGGACGATTTTTGCCATGTTTTTTATGGTAATTTCATTAGGTGGCAATATCGTGAAAGAAAAAGTAAGCGGTAGTTTCGTACGGCTCAAAACCATGCCTTCTTCCATAATGTGGCCTTTCTCGGCTAAAATGATATTGTATTTATTGGTGGCGATCATGCAGGTAATTTTAATTTTTTCTTTTGGAGCTACCTTGTTTGAATACATAAAATTACCGCTATTGGAAATCCCTCAAAATTGGCCTGCATTTGCAACAGTAGTACTCATATCAGGCCTTGCCGCGGTGAGTTATGCGATGCTTATTGGGATATATGTAAAAACTCAAGTGCAAGCCAATGGCTTGGGTGCCATATCTATTATTATATTTGCAGCTTTAGGAGGAATTTGGGTGCCTGTTTTTATGATGCCAGACTATCTGCAAACCATAAGCTGGTTTTCACCCTTGCGACAAAGCTTAGATGCGTTTTACACACTATTTCTTAATGATGGCAAATGGACTGATTTATGGCCCTCGTTGCGAAATTTGTTGGTATTTATATTTTTGTGTCAGATGGCGGTGGTAATTAAAATTAAAAAAATAATATAATTATATGGACAGAGAAGTATTAAAAAAAGAGCTTAAAGAACACATCATTTCCTATCTCAATTTGACTGATATTTCTGTGGACAACTTTAAGGATGATGCGCAATTATTTGGTGATGAAATGGGTTTTGACTCTATAGATTCCTTAGAGCTTATTGTATTATTGGAAAGAGAGTATGATATAAAGATTACAAATCCTACCGAGGGAAGAAAGGTTCTAGGAGACATTAACACAATTGTTGATTATATCATTTCTCATCAATCTTAATTAGCTTTACCTGTTGTATGGAACAAGTTTTTGTCACCGGAATGGGAATAATTTCAGCACTTGGCTCAGGTGTTGAAAATAACGAACGCTCTTTAAAGCAAGGCTTAAAGGGTATAAAAAAGGCGCATTTTTTTCTTTCCAAGCACAGCAATTCACGACTATTTGGCGAGGTAGGTTTTAGCGATAATGCGCTAAAAAAAAAGTTAAACCTCGATGAGAATGCACCCTTATCCCGGACCGATTTATTTTCAATTATAGCAGCCGATGAGGCCATCCGGCAAGCAGGTCTAAGTTGTGAAAAACTTGCTGACCATACCACATCACTCATATCTGCCAGCACCGTTGGTGGCATGTGCCATACAGATGAGTTGTATAAAGATTCCACCTCGCCTGAAGGTCAATCATCACCATTTATAAATACCTATTCTTGCGGAGCGCACACCACTATTCTTGCAGAAAGATTGAACATCAGGGGATTCACCAGTACGATTAATACCGCATGTTCCTCCTCAGCCAATGCAATAATGTTAGGGGCAAGGCTCATAAAATCTGGTAGAGCAAGCCGTGTAATTGTGGGCGGTGTGGATAGTTTGGCAAAATTTACGGTTAATGGATTTAATGCGCTGGGGATATTGTCAAAAAATATTTGTCGGCCTTTTGATAAAAATAGAGATGGATTGTCACTTGGTGAAGGCGCCGCTTATTTAGTTTTAGAATCTGGCAATTGCTCAACTGGAAAAAATAGATTAACTGAAATTATTGGATATGGAAATGCTAACGATGCCTTTCATTCTTCAGCAATTTCGGAAGATGCACAAGGGCCAACAAAAGCCATGGAAAAAGCCCTTAAAATTGGAAATATCCTTCCATCAGATATTGATTTCATTAATGCCCATGGTACAGGGACAGAAAATAATGACCGAACCGAATTACAGTCATTTTATAATGTTTTCAATCACCCACCTCTTTTCGGTTCAACAAAATCTTATACCGGTCATACCTTGGGAGCTGCCGGTGCGATAGAGGCAATATTTAGTATTTTAAGTATCCTTAATAATGAAATCTATCCTATTGAAAATACTCATGATGCTGGCCCAACTCAGAGCATGTATGTACAGGATTATAAAAAATTGATCTCTATCGATAATGTATTGTCAAATTCCTTTGGGTTTGCCGGCAACTGTACTTCACTAATTTTCAAAAAAACATGATAAATATCCTGGATAGATCATGTATTTCTCCGCAACATACTTTTGGCAGCCTTCCATTCGAAAAAGGCGTCATTTCGCATGAAGGGAATAAATATTATGCCATCGAGCCAGATTATAAGGACATTATCTCTAGAGGGAATTTGAGGCGTATGGGCAAAATTTCAAGACTGGGTGTGGGAGCAGGATTTCCGCTTTTACAGAAATATCCTGTCTTAAATGGTATTATCATTGGCACATCGAATGGCAGTATGGAGAATTGCGTAAAATTTCTGGATCAAATTATTAAGTATGAAGAAGGGACACTCACGCCAACAAATTTTGTGATGAGTACTTCAAATGCCGTCGCTGGAGCACTTGCATTATTAAGTCAAAATACCACCTATAACTCCACGTATGTGAGCATTGGACTGGCTTTTGAATCAGCATTGTTAGATGCAATGATGCTTATTGAAGAAGAAAAAGGAGGAAAATACCTGGTGGGCTGCACAGAAGAATTATCAGATTATAACTATAATATTGATAAGCACAGAGGATTATTCAAAACTCATCCTGTATCTTCAAAAGCGTTATTAAAATCACAAACCTTAGGATCCGTTTCTGGTGAGGGCGCTACAATGTTTGTAATGAGCGATAAACCGGAAAATCATCTTGCAATCGTGCATGATGTGAGCATGATTCAAACGCGTAAATTTACCGAGCTTGAAACCGCACTCTTTTATTTTCTGGAAAAGAACAATCTAAAAACAAAAGATATTGACACACTAATAGTAGGATTCAATGGCGATATGGAAGGAGACAGATTTTATCATGGACTTCTGGAAAATAGCTTTAAAACCCAAAGTGTACTTTCTTTCAAAAATATGGTAGGTGAAAGTGGTTCTGTTACTGGATTTGCTTTGTGGTTAGCGTGTCAACAAAATCAAATACCAAAAGAGGCTATTTTTCGAAAGGGTAAAAATCGAGGAGGGAAAATCTTAATTTATAACCATTTCAATGGGGTTAGTCATGGATTCATCCTTGTTTCTAACCCCAAATTATCTATGGTTTAATAATTACTTTTAACTAATATTTGCATTACAAGCAAGCTTAAATAATCAATTATGAAAAATAATGGACTAATTATTTTTACACTATCAATATTAATTTCTTGTCAAATGGATCATTCGTCAGATGGCTATTTGATCAACGTAATTGCAAAGAATATACCTGATAGTACAAAGGTTTTAATGTACTTATATCCGAAAACTGATATAGTTGTTGATTCAACTACTGTAATCAGTGAGAAATTTCAATTTGAAGGAAAAGTGGAAAGACCAAGAATAGCTATGTTGAGAATAGAAAGCACAAAGGATAGTAGAATGTTCTGGTTGGAGAATCACAAAATTGATATTACTGGCAAAAAAGGAGATTTAAAAAACAGCAAAGTAGTTGGTTCTAAAACACAAAAAGAAGCAGAGCTGCTATTAGGTAGAAAAGATTCAATTTTTAAAGAAATGAAAAGACTCGACAGTATGGTAACTGATAGAAATAGAGATTCTCTTTTTAACGTTTATGAGCAAATGATAGGTGAAGAAATAACTATAAATAAAAAATTTATCAAGGAATATCCCAATTCATATGAAAGTCTTATTCGTTTAAACTGGTCTAAGGAAAGGTTGGGTTCAGCAGAAACAGGTAAGTTACTTTCCCTTATGGATAAGGAGTTTCGATCAACTGACGAAGGGAAAACAATAACAAGTTTTATTAAATTGAATAAAACCCTTAATGTTGGAGAAAAATATATTGACTTTGAGCAATTCAATATTAAAGGAAACCCAATAAGGCTTTCTGCTATAAAGGGAAAATATACGCTATTAGAATTTTGGGCTTCTTGGTGTGGTCCTTGTAGGGGGTTCAACTCAGAATTGGTAAAAGAGTTTGAGTTATACAAAGATAAAGGCTTCGTAATCATAGGCATTTCATTAGACTCTAAAAGAAATAAATGGATAACAGCAGTTGAAAAGGACGGTCTAATTTGGGAAAATGTTAGTGACTTAAAAGGTGTAGACAATGAAGTAGCATTGGTCTATGGAGTGCGTGATATACCAGATAATTTTCTTATAGATGAAAATGGGATTATCATCGCACGATATTTAAGAGGTGATAATCTAAAAAAGAAACTCAAAGAGCTTTTTGAAAAAACAAGCCCGTAATTTATAGTTTACACACTTTAAGGGATAGTGTCTTTTATTACAAAAATAATCTTAATAAATTCTGTTAATACATTTAACATGAATAGGTATAATTTTTCTTTTCCTGCTGTTTTTTTGTTATTGGGACTAATTACATCATCAACTTTTGCACAAGCCCCTGTCACCATAACAGATAGGTTAACAAAACAATTAGATTCCCTTTCAAAGAGCAAAGCTGTTGCATCTATTTATCTTCAAACCAGTAAAGGTATTTACGAAACCGAAGAAGATGTATGGTTTAAAGCCTATGCACTAAATTCACAATTATTTACTCCTTCAACTCTTGATACAACACTTTATGTACAATTAATCCAAGAAGAAACTAATAAAACCGTATGGCAAGAAAAATATGAAATTGAAAATGGTTTTGTAGATGGGCATCTTTACCTGCAAGATTCTTTGCAGGCAGGTTCATATATTTTAACAGCTTACAGTTCTCATTCTTTTTACAAAGAAACCAAGAGGTTTTATGCTGTACGAAAATTAAGAGTCGTAAAAAAAATAGAACAGAAAACAATTCCTATTCATCAGAAAAAGAAAGACCAAATTATTGATTTTAAGGTTTTCCCCGAAGGAGGAAATTTGATTTCGGGTATGGTGAACAAATTGGCATTTAAGGCGGTAAATTCAAGGGGCGAACCTGTATTTATTTCAGGAACTCTATATGAAAACGACAAACCTATAGTTGCATTCAAATCTTTACATGCAGGTTTGGGAAGTTTAGATTTTACTCCTGATATTGATAAAAAGTATCATATTAAACTTACAGAACCCGAAAAGGATAAACATTATGCATTACCCGAGATAAAAAGAGGAGGAATTTCCCTAAGGCTGATAAAAACTACAAAAGAATCTTTACTGTTTCAAATTACCCAAAATGCCAAATATGCTAAAGGGAATGTTTATTTTAGGTTGCAAATTAGAGGCATAGTTTATTGCATTGCAACAGCAGAATTAAATAACAATTTAAAGATAAGAGTTCCGCTTAAAGATTTGCCCCAAGGAGTTGCAGAAGTTACGCTCTATAATAATAATTTCGTTCCCATTTGCGAAAGACTGGTTTATGTAAATCAGGATAGAAAATTAAATATCAAAACAACTATTTCTAATCTTTATAACATCCGAGAAAAAATTACATTGAAAATAAATGTAACAGACAAAAATAAAAAACCTGTTATTGCACATTTGGGTTTAAGTATTTATGATAATATATATCAAAACACTGAGGATACTAAAAATATATTTACACATTATTACCTTTCTACACAGTTAAGAGGAAAAATTTATAATCCTGCTTATTATTTTAACAAGGAGAACAAAGATCGTAATGAAGCATTGAATTTACTATTATTAACTCAAGGATGGAGAAGTTATACGTGGGATGAAAAAAGCTTAGAACAAAATATAGTCTCTAAAAATCAAATATTATTTGACGGAATTAAAGGTGTTGTAAGAATTAAAAAAAGATACGACAAAAAAAACAAAAAACCTTTAGGGCAACCCGTACTCATGGCTTTTATTCCTGACAAAGAAGAATTTAAATATTTTATTGCATTAGATTCTATGGATGAGTTTGTATTAACTCCACAACATTTAAAAATGGGGGAAAGAGGTTATGTTTATCTTAAATTGTTTACTTCACAAAAAGATAAGTTTTATGCTCGATTAAAGGATGACTGTTTTAAGACAATTAATACCCTAAGAAAATCGATAACGGTAAATTATCCTTTAGCTAATTCAAATAATGAAGAAAAATATGTTGTCACACCTTATATTTCAACTTCTGATGTTATTCTATTAGAAGAAGTAATGATAATAAAAAAAAGAATGCACGTGAAACGGGATAAATATTTAGGTAAATTAGATAGCCTTGCTAAACTGGAAATGATTACTGATTATGTGTGTGAAGTTAGTGATATTTTAAATTGCCCAAATCATCCAAAAAACAGAAAAAGTAGAGTCCCTGTAGAAGGAAAAGTATATTTGGAACTTATGGTCTGGACTGGAGATCGTTTTGAAAAGGAAATTCCAAGCCTTAATCGTCCTTTTAAAAACCCTCCACTTCCACCGTATCATTATCCAGTATTAACTGATGAATACCTTTTGTCTAGATTTAATTTAATTAGAACTAAAGGCTATTATGGTAAAAAAGAATTTTATCAACCCAATTATGATAAAGATACGCTAAATAGTTCTTTTACTGACTTTCGTAACACCCTACTATGGAATCCGGCTATTCTTACAGATAAAAATGGAGAAGCAACAGTTACTTTTTTCTGTTCAGATATCAACACCAAATTTATTGGTACTATTGAAGGCGTAAGTAAGGATGGATTGTTAGGTAGTAAATCATTTGAATTTGTGATAAAAAAATGAATTGATTAAATAAACAATTTACTGAAAATACGAATAGGAAAAGCCAGTTTGTAACATTTCATATAGCACACAACGGAATTTCATCCGTTGAACAGAAATCCCGTTTGGTTTTTGCTATATTTATTTCTGGAAAGGGATCTTAGCTTTTTCGCCGCAATGCCATATGGTTACCGTTAAGATTGATTTTTTGGCAGCATACATGTCAATAATGTGTGGCAAACACCTATTGGAAAAACCTCATCAGTAACAACCAAACCAGCTTTATCGATCAATTCAATAAACCTTTGGATTCCATACATCTTGCTATTGCCATTAGCAATAGCTGTAAAATAAACAGAAGTGGCAGCAAGAGAAAACGTAGCTGCTGGGTATTTTTGATTATCCCAAAACGTCTCCATGATGATCAACTTTGTCTCGGAGGTCATTGATTTTGCGGCATGCTTAAGAATAGAAACGATCTCTGCTTCTGAAAAACAATCAAGAAACTGGCTCATCCAAATAACCTCGGCAGTAGGCAATGGCTTATCAGGACGTAACATATTCAATGGGAAATAGTCAATTCTATCACCCAGCTCATGCATCTCAATATTTTTGGTAGCCATGGTTATCTGAGCAGGAAGATCAACAATAGTTACATGAACATCCTCATTGAATTCGCAGCATTTTATGGAGAATTTTCCGGTATTGCCACCAACATCTAGTAACGATTTTGGGCTATTTTTAAATATTAAAGCTAGTGCTTCCGGAAATGAAATATCCGAATAATAATGATCGAAACTTAACCATGAGTCCCGGACTTTAGGTTCCATTTTAGACAATCCTTCATAGAGTGTCGGCCAACCTCCCAATTCTTTCAGTCCAGATGGCACACCTTTGTCAATTGCTTCCTCCAAATGAAAAAATCCTTTGTAGCATACATCATGAACAAAATCCATGTTTACTTTGGTGAGCTGGTCAGAAGCTAAAAAATATCCAACTTTTGTCAGTGTGTATTTTTCACCTTCGCCCTTACTGACGATACCGGCAACAAGTGCCATTTCTAACAATACACCCAAGCCATATTCTGAAATTTTCAGGGCCTTATGCAGTGCAGGAATGTCTGCACCTTCTTTCCTCTTTTTTTGTAAAAAAATGAGTACGCCCTTATCTCTTAATACCCTGGTTGCCTGAAATACTATTGGGCCAAATGCAATTTTTTGTGCTTCAAATTTTGCATCAAGTGTACTTAACTCCTTTTCCTTCATTAAATTAAAAAGTCACATTTTAGCAGACCATAAGAATACAAATTAAAATAATCTTGTGATTTAGCTTGGTTAAAAATTGCTTGACCTGACCATGAGTGATAAAATCAATCTTTGGCCTTTGCAGAATTATTATATTGGCTATTTAATTAAGCCATTTTTTCATGCTTTTATCAATTGTTTTGAGTGCCTGATAAAAGGTTCCTGCCCAATAGTTTCTTACTCCAAATCCTTTAGGCTTAGTAGATATCTTGTCAATAAAAAGTACTTCACCGGAAGATAAATCAAATAAGGTGAGCCAGTATGTACCAAGCACATTATTTTTATTATAGGATTCTACATACATAATAACTCCAATACCTTCAAGCCCGGAAGAGGTGTATTTTTTTACATCCTCAACCACCTTGTCAGATTCTAATGTATAACTATCATTCTGAACAAAAGTCTTCGGATCAATGGCTTTATTATATTCAGCCACAAAATCTATATTGATGGACATATCATCCTTTCGGAAAGATTTTTTTACATCATATTTCTTTACTTCAGAAATAACAAAGCGATTCCACGTACCTAAATAACTGGTAACAATATGGGTAGGGTCGGTAAAGGCCAATTCATCTACCAGCTTAGCCTGAGTGAAATCCAATCCGAGCCATGTGGCTTTTTCAGATTGGAATTTTGAAGATGGAAAATCTTGTGCTTGTGAAACAAATGACAAATTTAGTACGAGCAATGCTGCAATTATTATTCTCATGTTTTTAGTATTTTTGCAAGTAAAAATAAAAAATAATTGTTAAAACGCTACCCAAAAGTCCATCATTTTAAAATTATAATTACTCCCCAATAATTCGTGAGTCGAAGTAAAAAATTATTACTATCATTTGCCGTATTTAGTTTAATAATAATTCTCTGGTTTATGCAAAGGGTTGTCTATTCCATACCACCCGAAAATGCCAAATCCACAATAGCCGAAATTGACTTAGTAAAAATTTCTCCTACACATTTTACCTTGAATAACAGTTGGATAAAATTAAATGAACATGGAAACTGGGAGTGCTACATCGAAGGGAGTGGTTACGAAAGAGGCAGGATATTAGGCATTCTTCAGAAGAAACTTGGGAAACAACAAGAAGAAATATTTTTGAAAGAGATTGACAGACAGGTCCCATCCTGGTTATTCAAAAAGATTTTAACAATAGGTATTGCATGGTTTAATCGTGATCTTGATTCATATATTCCCCAAGAATATCGAGAAGAGATTTATGGCATATCTCAATTTTTTAGCGATGATTTTGATGACATAGGGCCGAAGTACAACCGGATTATCAACTATCATGCGGCACATGATATTGGCCATGCGGTTCAAAATATGCATTTGGTGGGCTGCACAGCTTTTGGTATTTGGAACTTCGACTCTACAAATCAAATGATGATGATGGGCAGGAACTTCGATTTCTATTTTGGAGATGAATTTGCCAAAAACAAGGTAGTACTGTTGAGTAACCCTGATACTGGATATAAGTCAATTTCTGTTACCTGGCCAAGTTTTGTAGGGGTTGTATCTGGAATGAATGAAAAGGGACTGGGAATTACATTGAATTCGGCCAAGTCAGATATTCCAACACAATCCGGCACTCCGGTATCTATTATTGCCAGGGACATACTACAATATGCGGCTACAATTGATGAAGCTATTGTAATTAGCAAAAAATACCAATCTTTCGTTTCTGAATCATTTACAATATCTTCTGCAATAGATCAAAGGGTTGCCGTAATTGAGAAGACACCAAATTCAACGGGCGTTTACCGTTCCAAATCAGATACGATTGTGGTCACCAATCATTTTCAGAGTGAAGAGCTGAAAAATACTCCTTTGAATGTTGAACACATGAGTTCTTCCGAATCGGTCAGGAGATATAATAGAACTCATGAATTAATCACCAACATAGATTCACTGGGCTTTTTGAAGGTTTCAGCAATTTTACGTGACCAAAAGGGACTTGGAGGTAAGGACATTGGTATGGGAAATCCATTGTCAATAAATCAACTCCTTGCTCATCATGCTGTTGTTTTTGATAATGTGCGCAGGTTAGTATGGGTGTCGGCTTACCCTTTCCAAATAAATGAAATGGACGCATATGCACTTGATGATTTCAAAAACTGGCCAGCAAATAATGTGGTATTTCCCATTACAATTGATTTACTGGAGATACCAAAAGATCCTTTCTTAAATTCTAATAAATATGAAAATTTTATTCGTTTTAAAGAGATTCGCAATATTATGTATCACGCTTTGGCCAATTCAATAAAACTAAATGAAGAGATTATTGCTGAATTCATTTCTACAAATTCAGCATATTACGAGGTTTACCTGCTCATTGGAAATTATTATTTGGCCAATGAAAATAATGAGAAGGCGCTCGATTTTTATAACATTGCATTAACGAAGGAGATCGCTTATCAGGAAGATCGAGCATATTTGGAAGCACAAATAAGGGTCTGCCAAAAAATAAATTCAGATGATTAAAGGATTGGGTACAGACTTAGTAGAAGTCGATAGAATGGCTGAAAAAATAAATAAGACTGGTTTTTTAAAACTAGCTTTTACAGAAAATGAAATCTCTTATTGCAATGGCAAAAAATATCCTGCTCAACATTTTGCCGCTCGATTTGCCGCAAAAGAAGCTTATATGAAAGCAATAGGAAAGGGCTGGAGCAAGGAGGCAAATTTTAAAGATATGGAAATAATACATAATGAACTTGGAGCCCCAAGCTTACAACTTAAAGGTGCTACTTTAGATTTTTTCCATCAATCCGGATTGTCTCAAATAGTACTATCCATGAGCCATACTGCTAGCATGGCAATTGCCACTGTAATTGTAACATCTGAAAATCCCATCAATTAAATGTGGAACACATTGAAAATATTAGATTACAATTCCAAAAAGGAAATCAAATCTGCCCAAGAAACAGCACTTCAAAAACAAATTGAATATTTATATACTAACTCACCATTTTATAAAAAGCTTTTTGACGATAATAATATAGATTATAAAAAGATAGTTAGTCTTGAGGATTTGGCTCAGATCCCGACATCAGACAAAAAAGATTTTGAACAAAACAACGAATTATTTTTGTGCGTTTCGAAGCGAGAAGTTGTGGAATATGTAACCACATCAGGTACTTTAGGATCGCCAATTGCTATAGCACTCACCAAAAATGATTTGAAGAGATTGGCATACAACGAGCATCGGTCTTTGGAGATTGCTGGAATAAGTGACAAAGACACCATTCAAATTACTACCACGCTCGACAAGATGTTTATGGCCGGAATGGCATATTATATGGGAGCAATTTCTCTGGGCGCAACGGTGATTCGCTCAGGCATCGGAAAGCCGGCACCCTTCTGGTCAACCATCGCCAAGTTTAATCCGACAGTAACCATTGCCGTTCCATCCTTTTTATACAAAATTGCCAATTATGGTTTACAGAACAACATCAATCCAGATAGCTCGTCAATTAAAAAAGCAATTTGCATAGGCGATCCTATCAGAAACAAAGATTTTTCTCCCAACAAACTCCACCAAAAGATAAGTGAGAAATGGGATATTCAACTGTATACTACCTACGCTTCCACAGAAATGATGACGGCATTTACAGAATGTGATGCCAAAGTTGGCGGACATCAACTGCCCGAATTGATCGTACTTGAGCTGTTGGATAAAGAAGGATTGCCCGTAGAAAATGGAGAATTAGGGGAAGTTACCATCACGCCATTGGGCGTAGAGGGTATGCCAGTATTGCGATATCGCACTGGAGATTTGGCAAGGTCATACACAGAAAAATGTACTTGTGGTAGAAATACCACTCGCTTGGGCCCCATTGAAGGCCGGAAAAATCAAATGATTAAACTCAAGGGAACAACAATATTTCCGCAAAGTATCGAAGAGGTATTGCAGTCGTTTGAAGAAATTGAAAATTACGTTATTGAGATATCAAAATCTTCGCTCGACACAGATCATATTAAGATTTATATTTCAGAAGACGTAAATAATGATTTACTCAATAATATTCAAGAATTATTCTCCAACACCATTAGAGTGACTCCGGAAATTATCAGAATTGAAAATAGAGTATTGACGGAAATGCTATTCCCGGAAGGAACAAGAAAACCCAAAAAAATAATAGACAACAGAAATAATATGGATAAAATTAAATCCCGGAATGCGTAAGATCAAAGACAGATACGATATGGTAATTATTGGCTCCGGACTGGGAGGATTAGCGACAGCTGTGACCTTAGGCAGAGAGGGTTACAGCGTATGTATAATAGAAAAAAATGCCCAAATTGGTGGGACGCTCCAGACATTTATTTATGATAAAACCAAATTCGATACCGGCGTTCACTATGTAGGAGGACTGGATCCGGGACAACCTTTGTTTCCTTATTTTAAGTTCTTGGGTTTGATGGAAGAGTTGCAGCTCGAAAAAATGGAGGAGGATGGCTTTGATGAAATCACTTTTGAGGGAGATAAAAATATATATCCAATTGCCCAGGGATACCATAATTTCAAAAAGCAATTATTGAAGTTTTTCCCGCATGAAGAACAAGGTCTTGATGAATATATTAGAAGGATAAAAGATGTTTGCAAATCATTTTCATTCTATAGCCTCGATTCAAAATCAAACCTTGAGCAAGAATTAGATCATTTTTATATTGGAGCAAAAGATGTAATTGAAGATTGTGTAAAAGACAAAAAATTGAGAATGGTCCTCGCTGCAAACAATCTGTTGTATGCCGGTGAAGGTGATAAAGCACCATTTTATGTTCATGCGCTAATAATGAATTCATATATAGAAAGCGCTTATCGTATTTTAGGCGGAGGGAGCCAAATTAGTAAAATACTGGCCAAACAAATAAAAGTGCTTGGTGGTGAAATTTTCAGAAATCAAGAAGTTGTCAGTATTAATAGAAATGAAAACAAGGTAGAAAGTGTAGCACTAAAAAATGGAATAGTCATTCAAGGAAATACTTTCATTTCAAACATTCATCCTACCCAGACTTTCAAATTAATTGACCAAGCAGGCATTCGTAAATCTTACCTCAATAGGATCATGAAACTTGAAAATACAACCTCAGCATTTGTATTGTATTTGTCAATAAAACCTAAAAAATTGAAATATGAAAAAGTAAATAAATACCATTTTTCTCATGACAATATATGGGATTTAACAAATTATTCACCAGAAAGTTGGGGCAACATCTATGCATTGTACTCAGCTCCTTGGCGTAAAGACCCTGAGTTTACCAAGAGCCTCATACTCATTACCTATATGAAAATGGATGATGTAGCAAAATGGGACAAAACTTTCAATACCGTTACTGAAAAGAATAATAGAGACAAGGAATATCAGGAATTTAAAGCGCAGAAAGCACAAATTTTACTGACAACATTAGAAAAAAAGATCTCGGGCATTCGAGGTATGGTTAGCGATTACAATACTTCAACTCCGCTGACCTTACGAGATTATGTTGGCGCCGATGGAAGTTTGTATGGCGTTATGAGGAACTACAAAAACCCATCAAAATCATTTATCAGTCCAAGAACAAAAATTTCAAACCTATTATTTACTGGTCAAAATTTGGTAATGCATGGCGTTTTGGGCGTAACAATAGGTGCCATGGTTACCTGTAGTGAAATTTTAGGAAAAGAATATTTGATGGATAAAATAAGAAATTGCAACGAGTAGAATTTTTAATCACTTTATTAATACACTAAATATTTACTACTTTTATTGATAATTACGTTTCTTAACTTCAAAAATTAACTCCTGAATTTTTCAGGCTAAAAACAAAAAGATATGAACAAGTTTATAGCACTTCTCGGTATTTCATTGATTGCCTTATTTTCACTTGTCAGTTTTAATATTGACAATTCTATAGAAATCACTCCTGTTGAGGATAAATTTGAAATTCCTGAAAACATCGATAAGATTTTCAATGCTTCTTGCTATGCGTGCCATGGTGGTGAGTCAAAAAACTATAAGGCAAGAATGAAGCTGAAACTTGATCAGCTCTCCACTTTGAAAAAATCGAAGTTGGTATCGAAACTTGGAAAAATTGCCAAAGAGGTAGAAAAAGGAGATATGCCAACCAAAAAATTTGTGAAGAAAAACCCAGAAAAAATTCCTTCTGATGACGATAGAAAGGCAATTATAGATTGGGCAAGAAAGGCTGCAGAAGATTTAGTTGGTGAATAAGAATTTCACTTGGAGAAATTAATATTGCCTTCTGGTTTTATTTAACTTAATGACCTTAGCTAAAGTGCGAAGTATTGTCCCGTGCTTTTTTACAAAGGGATTATTGTTATCCCAAATATAACCTGCCAAAACAGAACATATTTGTTGTTTAAAATCACTCTGGATGTTATCGGAAAAAATTATTGATTGTAAGTCACCATTGTACCATGCATTGACGTAACTTCTAAAGACTTCGATCCCCTCTTTGAGCACATTTTCATAGTCCAGCTCCCAATTTACTTTTTTCCCATTAAGTTGCTCATTTACCATTTTTGCTGCGAGCAATCCAGATGCTGTTGCCAAGGTGACGCCTGAAGAAAATATAGGATCAAGAAATTCTGTTGCGTTTCCGCAAAGCACGTATCCGTTTCCAAACATCTGTTTTACACCAATAGAATACCCACGGATAATTTTAGGCTCAAATAAAAACTTGGCATCCGTAAACCTGCCCTTTAATTCTTCAAACGTGTCGAATAGCTTTCTGAATTCCCTGGCGTTATTGGCATACATTGATGCTACATAGCTATTTTCACCTACAACCCCAATGGAGGTAGTGCCATCAGAAAACGGGATGGCCCACAACCATGCAGCATTATTGTTAAAAGAATGCACAAAAATATTGTTCCCTGCTTTTTCCGTTCTTCTTGTGTCTATTAAATGTGTAAAAACTGCACCTCGCGGTATCAAGTCAGAAGGTTGGTCTAATTGAAATAAACGAGGTAAGACACGGCCATATCCGCTGGCATCCATAACAAATTTTGATTTTACAGATTTCAATTCACCACTGGGCTTTTTATAACTTACAATTTGATAATCATTTTCGAGCTTTACTTCTACGACTTCGCAATTAAACTGTACATCTACTCCTTTTCGTTGAACTTCATCGATAAGAATTTTATCAAAATCTGCCCGCTTTACTTGCCAGGTCCATGTCCATCCTTCTGAATATTGGTCTGAAAATTCGAATGCGCATTTATCTTTTCCTGCGTGAAATATTGCCCCGGTTTTTATCTGAAAATTATCCTTTTTTACTACTTCCAAAAGGCCAGATTCTTCAAGATGATTCATGCAATTAGGCAAAAGGCTTTCACCAATTACAAAACGAGGAAATAACTCCTTCTCCAATACCAATACTTTTTTTTCCTGGTTATGCAGATAAGCTGCGGCAACACTTCCCGAAGGTCCTGCACCGATGATTATAACATCAAAAAATTCCATAACTGTTCTTACTTGGTAAACTAAAAAATTTATGTTCGAGCATGGTCAATTTGTTCAATCAGGCTTTATTAAATATAAGATTTTTCATCATTTTATAGATTATATAATTTTATTTTTTTCCATAACAAATGCTAATAAGCATAATCAAGTGGAAATCTAATCTGGCTACAAAAAAAATGATTATAATAATAAATAAAGTAACATAAAAAATGACTAAATTTCATATGCAAAATATGAAATATGAATTTGTCGCAAGTGATTCAACTTTATTTTAATATCATAAATTTAATTGCAAGATCACAACTATTTCAGATAGTAAAATTGCTCATAAAGTCTTTCAAATCTGAATTTACATTTGATTATTCTTTAATTAAAATTCCAGTGTTCGCAATATTTAGGTTTTCACCTGTTGGCTTAATAACATCCGGAAATCGGACCATCACTAACATAGATTGTCAATAAAACTATAAACAATTACCGTTATGAAACGAATTCTATTTCTCCTTCTATTTGTGTCCCCATCTGTTGCAGATGCGCAAAAAGATAATACATCGGAAAATAGCATACTAGAATCTCACAAAAGCGCTAAGATTCAAATCGTACACAATGCACCCGACCCGGAACTGAACACTGTAGATATTTATTTAGACGGTGAAAAAATACGCGATGATTTTAATTTCAGAGAGGCTACAGCCTATCTTGATGCTGAAGCCGAAACTAATAGCAAATTAGCCATTGCACCAAGCAACAGCACATCAGTCAATGATGCCATTAAAACCTTTGATTTTAATTTGACAACAAATGAAAATTACCTGGCCATGTTTATAGGTGTAATTGACGCTTCGGGTTTTCAGCCGAGAGAGGGAATTACAGATATTACTTTAGACCTCGTTTTATCGTCCGGAATGAAAGTAGTTACTGACAATCCCAATGTTGCTGAAGTGATAGTGGCAAACGGATCTATTGATCTTCCAAATATTAATTTAAAATCTCGAAAAGATGGAACTGTAGTTGCTTCCGATCTGGGTTATAAAGGTGTGTCAGAATATTCATCATTGCTTCCGATTGACCAAATAGTTGACTTATCGACAAATAGTAATCCCGAAGCCATAGTTGCTGCTTACCTGGCAGAAGTAGGAGATGAAAATGGAAATACCTTTACAGTTATTGGTTCAGGGTTTGTAAAACCGGAGTTGAATAAAGATGGTCTGGCTTTTGCCTTTTATGCTGTAACTTCAGATGGAAGTGTTTCTGTAATTCGTGAGATAAATTCTGCCAGATTACAGATAATTCATAATGTATCTGACCCATCCCTGGAGACAGCAGATATTTATAGAAAAACAAATGGTCAATGGGAATTGTGGAACGATGACTTGTCATTCAGAATGGGAACAGCATATTTCAGTGTTCCCTTGGATGAAGATTTTCTAATTGCACTTGCTCCGGGAAATAGCTCGTCAGTTGCAGATACCTTAAGAATGTTCTCACCTCAGAAAATGATTGTTGGAAATAGAGAAATACTGGTATTACAAGGAGTGAATAACGCAGCAAATTTTATGGCTAATCCGGATAACAGGAACATTGAGTTGAATATAAAGAGGCTTGGGCCTTCAAATGGTGCTGACGAAGATGTTGAAATGTTTTTTCTCCATGGAGCTACAGATGTTCAGGGAATAGATGTAATCAATCTTGGTAATGATCCAATAGCCAATGGGTTAAAATATTTGGACGCTTCAAATTCTACAAAATTACCAGCCAAATATGCCGTATTTGTAATAAGAGATGAAAATGACGATAATAATATTTTATCCACATCAGGTTTTGATTTTTCGCAAATAACTGGTGAGACAGTGACCGTACTCTTTTCAGGGTTTAAAACTCCAGAGAACAATCAGAGTGGTGCTGCAACAGAATTGGTACTGATTGATTCTATGGGGATTAGTTATCTATTTGAAGAGCCGGATTTATTGCCGCCGACCAATCTGGCAACCACTGCTGTAAACCAGAGAATGGTTGATTTGTCATGGGTTGATAATGAGCCAGATGCCAATGAGTTTATATTAGAAAGATCTAACACTATGGGTTTTGAAGATAAAACAATCATCGACATAAGTACTGATATTACCTCCTATTCAGATACAGATGTGACTAAACTCATCACATATTTTTATAGAATTAAAGCGGTAAAATCCGGTGTAACTGATTCGGAATATTCCAATGTCATAGAGGTGATTATTCCGGATTTTATTGAAGCGCCTACAGAGTTGTTGGCTCAGTCAAACGGGATAGATGAGATTATAGTTAGTTGGACTGATAAATCTGATAATGAAACCGGATTTATTTTGGAGCGATCTTTAAATGAAAACATGAGCGATTCGGTTGTTATAGAAATCGCCAGGAATATTGAATCCTTTGCCGATAATAATTTAGACAAAAACACAAAATATTTTTATCGCATCAGGGCAATTAATGAAAATACCAGTTCTGACTATTCTAATACTGCAAATGCAACGACAGATGACTTTGTCGAATCCCCTTCCAAATTGGAAGCTCTTAGCGTAACTTCAAGTACGATCATTCTATCCTGGGAAGATAACTCAGATAATGAAGATGGATTTTTGCTGATAATGTCTCTTTCTATAGAATTTAGTGATGCAGACACAATAGAAATTGATAAGGACACTGAATCATTTTCTGACCAGGATTTGGAGAAAAACACAAAATACTTTTATAAGATTAAAGCTTTCAATAGTAACGTAGATTCTGAATATAGTTCGACAATTGATGCCACCACAAATGATGCGCTTTCTTCTCCTTCAGAGCTGGTTGCTGTGCCAATGTCCCCGAATCAAATTGATATTAGCTGGATGGATAATTCCGATGATGAAGATAAATTTGTTTTGGAAAGATCTGTTGATAAAAATGATTTTAGCAGTGCTACCTTGATTGACATAGACAAAGACGCAAGCAGTTATTCTGATATGAGTCTTGCAACGGGAAATACTTATTGGTATAGAATTAAGGCTATGAAAGATGAATTGTCTTCCTCTTATTCAAATCTTGATTCAGCCTCCATAGGCATTTATACTGCCTTGGCTGATGAGTTTTCAATTAAATATAAAATATATCCAAACCCATCTCTCGGTTCTTCTGTTTACTTAAAACTTGATAAAATATCCAATAGAAATATTGACCTAAATATATTTTCCTATTCAGGGAAACTAATTAAGCATTATTCGGGGCTACGGCAAAAATCTAATAAGGAAGTTGAGATCGATATGCAGGATATTAAAACAGGAGTATATATTGTTGAGGTAATTGCAGATGAGATTTCTCACCTAAAGTTAATCAGGAGCGAATAATTTTTTTGTTAGAGACGCTTTAAAAATAAAAAAGCAGTTGAGAACAACCTCAACTGCTTTTTTTTGCTCCTCCTCTTGGGCTCGAACCAAGGACCTATTGATTAACAGTCAACCGCTCTAACCAACTGAGCTAAGGAGGAATTTAATTCCGTTTTCGAAACGGAATGCAATATTAGCGGGTTGAAATTAATTATGCAAAAATCTTTAGTTAATTTTTATCATCGATGCTCAATGATATTGAAAATGAAATGAGTCTAAGCCATAATTTCGGTCAATTATTTTGGATATATTTTAATACTCTTTAAAAATCAAACTCACCCCTTGAACAAGGTTGGCTATCCAATACATTAAAACAAGTTTTTGTTGAGTAGAAAAAAGAGAAATTTCAAGAAAAAGAAATTCAGTTTTGGAGGTAAGCCTTTTGCTCAAGACTCACACTCAAAACTGAATTTGTACCCGGAGTGGGACTTGAACCCACACGGCCTAAACGGCCACAGGATTTTAAGTCCTGCGTGTCTACCAATTCCACCATCCGGGCTTGTCTGCCGACAGGCATAGACAAAAAAAGAGCGAAAGACGGGATTCGAACCCGCGACCCCGACCTTGGCAAGGTCGTGCTCTACCAGCTGAGCTACTTTCGCTTTTTCCTTCTTTTTACAAAGGGAGTGCAAAGATAAATAACGGCTTCAATTATTCAACAAGTTTCTTATTTATTTATCTGTTGTCATAGTTATTCAATTTCCTATTTAATATCTTGCAGAACACCAATGGAAGCTTTTTTAAAGTATTGGATAATTGAAATAGTGCACAAATTATACATTCATTTTTAATGAAAATAATTAGAATGGAACATTCAAAATTTATAAAATACATCGACTCCAACAAGCCAAGATTTCTAACAGAATTATTTGATTTATTGAAAATTCCATCCATAAGTTCTGATAGTTCTAAAAAAGATGAAATAAATAAAGCTGCTGCCTTTACGAAAGAGCGACTGGAAGAATCAGGTGTGGACAAAGCAGAACTATGCCAGACAGCAGGAAATCCGATAGTTTATGCAGAAAAAATAATTGATCCAGCACTACCAACTATTTTGGTATATGGGCACTATGATGTGCAGCCAGTTGATCCGATAGCGTTATGGGATTCCGCACCATTCGAACCGGAAATACGAAATGACAAAATTTATGCAAGAGGATCTGCTGATGACAAAGGACAATTTTATGCCCATGTAAAGGCATTCGAAGCCATGTCTACCTTGGGCAGTATATATTGCAATGTTAAATTTATGATTGAAGGAGAGGAGGAAGTGGGTTCTGAGAATTTGGGAACATTTGTGGCTGCCAATAAAGAAAAGTTAGCAGCTGATGTGATCTTGATTTCAGATACGAGTTTGTTGTCCCTTGAGCAACCATCTATTACTACAGGCCTAAAAGGATTGAGCTACATGGAGGTAGAAGTTACTGGGCCAAATAGAGATTTACACTCAGGAACTTATGGAGGAGCCATTGGAAATCCAATAAATATTCTTTGCAAGATGATTGCCTCCCTGACTGATGAAAACAATAAAATTACCATCCCTGGGTTTTACGATAAAGTACTGGAACTTACTGATACGGAAAGGGAGAAAATTGCATTAGCTCCATTTGATGAAGAGGCTTATAAAAGAGAGTTGGAAGTCAATGCTTTGGCTGGCGAAGCAGGATATACAATATTGGAACAATTGGGTATAAGACCAACGCTGGATGTAAACGGCATTTGGGGTGGTTATGAGGGGGAAGGAGCAAAAACAGTATTACCATCAAACGCCCATGCAAAAATATCCATGAGATTAGTTCCTAATCAATCCAGTAAAGAAATTACCAAATTATTTACTGATTATTTTATTTCAATTGCTCCTCGACAAGTAAAAGTAAAAGTAACGGCACATCATGGTGGTGAGCCTGCGGTGACCCCAATTGATTCTATAGCATACAAAGCCGCAGAAAATGCTTATGAAGAAGGTTGGGGGAAAAAGCCCATTCCAACCAGAGACGGAGGAAGTATACCAATTGTAGCTTTATTTGAAAAAGAATTAGGATTAAATTCAATTCTTCTGGGACTTGGATTGGACTCTGATGCCATTCATTCACCAAACGAAAGTTTTGGGGTTAACAATTTTATAAAGGGAATTGAAACCATAATTTTATTTCATAAGCATTTTGCATTGCTCAATAAGTAAGATTATCTCAGAACTTATACCATGTCCTTCAAAATACATTCAAGGGGTATAATATTATTCATCTTTGTCCTCTAAAAATTATGTAAAGTAGATTATGAAAAAGTTATATTTTTTAATTTTTGTTTTTTTCATCCTGCATGAGCTCAGTGCTCAAATTCTTGAGCCTGCAACATGGAGCCTTGATGTTTCTAAAAAAGAAGTAAAGATTGGTGACGAAGTAGAGCTTATTTTTAAAGCGATAATTGATCCTGATTGGTACTTATATTCTTCTGATTTTGACCCCGATGTAGGGCCGATGGTTACAGAGTTTACTTTTCAAGCCAACTCTGGTTATGAATTGATTGGGGATATTGTACCCATTAATCCAAAGAAAAAATATGATGAAATTTTTGAAGGTGATGTCACCTATTTTAAAGGTGTTGGAGAGTTCCGGCAAAAAATAAAAATAGTTGGTGAAAATCCAGTTGTCAACGGTAACTACACTTATCAGGTATGTTCGGATATTGATGGGAAATGTATACCCTTTGATGAAGATTTCACATTCAACAATTTTGAGGTTATAGTATATAGTAGTGAAACTAAAACCAAATCTTTAGCGCAAGCAATACAACTCCCGATATCAGATACCATCGCCAAGAAAAATAGTAAAGTTGGTTCAAGTCTTCTCAAATTGAGAGATACACACTCTCCATATTCGTTGTTAAGTTTTATGATCATTGCCTTTTTGGCTGGATTAGCAGCACTTTTTACACCTTGCGTTTTTCCCATGATTCCCATGACGGTCACATTCTTTACAGGAAAGTCCAAAAATAAAAAGCGGGGAATCAGAAATGCTTTGATTTATGGTTTTTCAATAATCTTGATTTACACTATTATTGGCTCTATTGTCGCACCGTTCATGGGTCCTGAAATTGCCAATGAATTGGCCACTAATTGGATACCCAATCTTATTTTCTTTGCTGTTTTCGTAATTTTTGCACTTTCATTTTTTGGATTATTTGAAATAACCCTCCCAAGTTCATGGGTAAATAAAGCTGATCAACAAGCTGACAAAGGTGGAATACTCGGCATATTTTTTATGGCTTTTACTTTAGTCCTTGTATCATTTTCTTGTACCGGCCCAATTGTTGGAAGCATATTAGTTGAGGCTGCGGGAGGAATGGTTTTGAAACCAATTCTTGGCATGTTTGCTTTTTCAATGGCCTTTGCAATACCATTTACACTATTTGCCATATTCCCGGAATGGTTAAATTCTCTACCGAAATCTGGAGGATGGCTTAATTCCATCAAGGTAGTACTGGGTTTTTTGGAACTCGCTTTTGCATTGAAATTTTTAAGTATTGCCGATCAGGCTTATCACTGGAATATTTTGGATAGAGAAATTTATCTGGCATTTTGGATTGTTATTTTTACTTTAATGGGACTTTACCTGTTAGGAAAGATACGATTACCACTTGATAGCCCTACAGAAGTAGTTAGTGTGCCAAAACTAATTCTTGCTATTTTCACGTTTACATTTGTTGTTTATCTAATACCGGGTATGTTTGGAGCCCCCTTAAAACGATTGGCAGGTTATCTTCCTCCAATGTCCACACTAGATTTCAATTTGATGCAATCAGGTAATACTGGATCATTTATTGATAATTCTGAAAAAGAAAAATTATGTAATCAACCTAAATATGCTGATTTTCTACATTTTCCACATGGAATAAAAGGCTATTTTGATTACAATCAAGCCTTGGCTTGTGCCAAAGAGCAGAATAAACCAATATTTATAGATTTCACTGGTCACGGATGCGTAAACTGCCGTGAAATGGAAGTAAGAGTTTGGTCTGACCCAGAGGTACTTCGGAGATTAAAAAACGATTTTATTGTGGTAGCACTTTATGTTGATGATAAAACTGGTCTCCCAAAAAATGAGTGGTACACTTCTGATTATGATAGTAAAGTAAAGAAAACCATCGGCAAGCAAAACGCAGATCTTCAAATAAGAAAGTTTAATAACAATGCTCAGCCATTTTACGTCATTATGAATTTTGATGAAGAAATACTCATTGAGCCTAACTCTTACGACTTGAATATCAGCAACTTTATTTCCTTTCTTGATGCTGGAAAGAGATCATTTACTACAAATAATAAAGATTAGTATTTATTTCAACTAAAAATATTAGCTAAACATGTTTATAATTGAATTAATTTATTAACTTTTGCGCCGAATATTACATTCAACAGAAATGTTAATAAATTAATCTTTACTCGCACAGATTTTTAAAAAACAGAATGGCTAAGCTCAAAAACATTATTAAGCAACTTTCAGAAGAAGACTTTGTGGCAATTTATGATTCACTCATCGAGAGTAGTGCAGATAAATCTGCGTATCTCCTTCAGGCAATGCGTGAGAAACAAAGGTCAGATTATAAGATTATGGAGGAATTGGACGTAAATACCAATGCCTATTATACGCTTAGATCCAGGCTTAATCAAAAGATTGAAGAATATCTTTTGCAACAAATGGAAAACCCCCGCACTGACATCTTAAAAAAGGTTGCTAATATAAATGAGATTCTTTTTACCAAGAAAAGAGCAATAGCTGTAGCCACATTAAAAAAACTTGAAAAAGAATTATTGGATTATGATTTATCAAATGAACTGACTATAGTTTACAAGTTTTTGAAAAAACTTCATATCAATACAGCTGACTACTTTAACTACTCTCAGCTTTATAATAAACATGTTGCTTATACTTTGGCTGTTGATAAAGCTGAAGATTTACTTGCAGAATATTTCAAGAAATATGGAAATTATTCACTTTCAGGAGATGAGACATCAAAAATGGAGCTGATGCTGATGAGTAAAGAAATGAACAATGTGTGTAGTTTGTACAAATCACACAGGCTTTATGTTTATCAGAGTTGTGTAAATATCTATCATAGGCTTTATGTAGAAAAGGAAGAGACTATGCTTGATGACCTTGAGCCAATCGAAGATATTATCCTAAACGTGCAAAAGATATTCGATGATTATAGTCTTGATTCTATCTATTACCACCTAAGAATAGTATTTGAATATCTCAAACTTGAATATTACGATCATTATAAAGTATATCGAAAAGCTGAAAACTATTTTGAAGAAGTAAATGATTCGTGCGCTGACCTTCTATCAAATTATACGCTTTTCACTAATCCTGCCCAATTTTTGATGACAAAAATAAAACGTCATGTACGTATTGGCGCAGTTGAAGAAATGTATGATGAAAATGAAGGGATATTCCATGAGTTTGAACCTGACAAAAATGATGTCCCGAACTACATAACCTATGTTATATACAGATCTTTGTCGTGCTACTACAAGAAAAAATATGATGAAGCGGCAAGATGGGTGAATAATCTACTAAATGAATTGAGCCTAAAAAAATTCCCTTCTGCTCAGCTTGAAGTAAAAACAATTTTAGCTCTTCAATATTGTATGGTAAGAGACTACGACTTATTCAATCAATTGATTAATAGTATTCAAAGGCAAATAAGATTAATGGGTAAAGATGACTGCGAACATGTAGTGATATTTACTAAAATCCTGAAGATTTCAATCAGTGATTCAAAAAAGAACAAAAAATCAAAGATTGAAAGTCTTGCTGAAAAAATCAAAAACATTGAGCTGGACTATTTTACACCAACTTTATTGGTAAAAATAGATGATGATTTTATTAATACACTAAGTAGGGAATAGCTACTATAACTCTAATTTTTCTAAATTTTCCTGGCTCAAAGGCTTATTGATATATTTCTTGACATATGCATATTCCTTTGACTTATTTACATCCTGCGGATTAATTGAGGACGTAAGCATAACAATCTTACACTTTGTTTTTGTTGTACCCAGAAGTTTTTCAAATTCATCAAGAAATTGGAATCCATCCATTAATGGCATGTCAATATCAAGAAAAATAACATCAGGCAAAATTTGTGATGAAACCTCTTCTAACTTTTCAATATTCTTTAGAAATTCTATTGCACTTCGTGCGCCAGTATGTGTATAAATATGTTTAGTTATACTTGCGGCTTCAATCATTTTTTGATTGATTAAATTATCGATTTCATTATCATCGATTAGCATTACTGAATAGAAGTTATTTTCGTCTGTGTTTGACATATTTTTATTTACTTAGATGCTGCTGAATAATTTTTCTAATAATACCTTATAATGTCACTCTAATATTTGTTTTCCAAACATATGGAGACTTATTTTAGTAAGTGTTCTCAAATCTATATGAATAATACATTTTTTCAAATTTGAATGTATTTGGATTAAGTAAGGTTTAATTTGAAAATTAAAGCATTACTATAAATGTAGGCATGTAATTGCTTCATTTATTGATCAAAACCGAATTTGCTGATTGATTCGGCAGCTTTCAATTAAAACATATCAAAGCAAGTTTTAATTGATATTTAAGTTATTAGCAAAAGTCAAAGCGTTGTTTTTTACTCAATTGAATTTGAACAATAATAAAAAGGCAAAAAAAAGGCTGAATTTAATTCAGCCTAAATATCTTTTTGCAAATAATAATTATGCTTCAATTGGATCAACTGAAACAAAAGATCTGTTTTTTCTTCCTTTTTTAAATCTCACCTGCCCATTGATCAATGCAAACAAAGTATGATCTTTTCCCATTCCGACATTTTCACCAGGATGGTGCGTTGTACCTCTTTGTCGAACTAATATATTTCCAGCAATAGCGACTTGACCGCCGTAAATTTTAACTCCCAAGCGTTTACTTTCGGACTCTCTACCGTTTCTTGAACTTCCTGCTCCTTTTTTATGTGCCATTTGTAGATTATTTTATATCCTCTATTAATATTTTAGTGATTTGCTGCCTATGACCATTTTTTACTTTGTACCCCTTTCTTCTTTTCTTTTTGAAAACGATCACCTTGTCATCCTTCTGATGGCTCAAAATTTTAGCTGTCACTTTCAACCCTTTGATGTTTGGGGTTCCAACTTTTACTTTACCTTCATTATCAACAAGTAATACTTGATCAAACTCTATTTTGTCACCTTCTTTCCCTTCAATTAAGGGCGTATAATAGAATTTTTCCTTTTCTACTTTAACTTGTGTTCCAGCTATATCAACGATTGCGTACATCTCTAAATATTTTATTACGGTCTTACTGAACCGAAAAATGGAATGCAAAAGTATTAGAATAATTTTAGAATACAAAATATTCAATAATCAAAAATATCGTCAAATGAACTAATTGGTTAAATGAACTCCAATTATGGACTTACATTCATGCAAAATGATTGAGATATAATTTTATTAATTTTACAATTCATTAGATGACTACTATTTAATTCAAATTGTGGGAGAGAAAGATTTTCAATTAAGATTTCGTATTTATTTTTTCACCTCTATTTTTTCGCTAATTATAATTTTTGGCCCTTCATTTCTTCAAGCTGAAAGTAAAAAAGCTTTCAAGCTGTTGGAGAAAGGTGACTATATAAAATTGGTAGAATTGCTTCAAAAATCCATAGAAAAAGATAGCTCAAATTCTGGTGCCAAATATATATTTTCTCTGCTATTTCTCACACCAAAATATCCAGAGTACGATATCGATACTTCGTATTATTTTATCAATGCTGCTATTGCAGATTTTGAGGTTCATGACGAAAAAGAAATTGAAAGCCTTGGGAAATTAGATATTAATGATTCGATACTTCATCATCAAAAAGCAGAAGTGGAGTTGCAAGCATTTCGTCGAGCCAAGGCTTTGCATACCATAAAAGACTATAACTATTTTTTAGTGCATTTTAATGGTGCTATTCAAACAGAAAATGCGGTGGAACTTAAAAATGAAATCGCCTATCAAAATGCAGTTTCCTCAAATACTTTTGAGGCATTTCAATACTTTATTTATAATTATTCGGATGCAGCTCAAATCACTGATGCAAAGATAAAATTTGAAGAGTTGCTTTATCGTACCAAAACTGAAGACAAAAAGCTCGAAAGTTATGTTCGGTTTTTAAGGAACAATTCCGGTACACCATTTCGTGATGATGCCGAAAAAAACATATTCGAAACCTCCACTGCCGACAACGATCTGGATAGTTACATGACTTTTATAGAACAATATCCAAATAGCAAAATGAGGAGGAAGGCCATGGACTTTTTATATCATTGCTACAAAGAACATTCGTCTGCTCAGGGATTTTCAAATAAATTTAACATTCTTCAAAAACAGGATTCTTTAATGAAAATTGCTCAAGCTGAGACTGGAAAATTGATGGCAATTTTTGAAATGGATAAATATGGTTTTTCAAAATTGAGCGGTGAGAAACTCATTGATTTTACATATTCGAAAATCAATGCAAAATACTTTTGCGGAAATATAAATGAAGATTTTCTTGAGGTGGAAGCAAGCGATAAAAAATTAATCGTTTCTCGTCTCGGAGGAATTGTATTTGAGGGGTCGTACAATCATGTAGAGGATCTCGGTTGTGGAGCTTTAAAAATTGGTATTGATGGATACTATGGTGTACATCACAAATCAGGAGTTCAATTGTTAGATTACAAATATGAAGATGTAGGGATAGTAGCCAATGCATTTATCAAATACAAATTTAACGGTAAATGGGGTTTGACCAGCTTTTCTCAACGTGACATACTACCTCCAGAATTTGACGATATTTTCTCAGAAGGGCGATTTGTCATTATAAAAAAAGGAGACCTTTTCGCCATTCAAAATGTAGAAAATTTAAGTAAAGCAGCAAACCTGGTATCGCCGTTGCTGGATTTTCAATATGATGATATGGAGTTAATTTATGATACTCAGCTTCTGCTTTTCAGAGATGATATGGAAACTGTCATGGACCTTGATCTTAAAGAAAAAATAAAATTAGATCGTCAAAGTTTTTATGAACTGTACGAAGGGTGGATGGTTAAAAAAGAAAATAAATACAAAATCTATGATCAGATTTTTTATCCGCTTTCAGAGCTGAATTTTGATAAAGTAGAATTCAATAAGTCTCGCGCTGCATTGAAAATTCAAAACAAATGGGGGATTTATAATGCTGAGGATAAATTTCCAAAAACATTCCCATACGATTCGGTTCATTTTCTTAGTGAACAAATTGGCATAATAGTTAAGGGAAGTACTACCTATGCCATTTTTGATAATGACAGCTTAATAGATATATCATACTCCAAAGAAACAAAATTACTTTGGCCCTCCTCTTTGAGAGATAATGAAAAGAATGCACAATATTTACTGACAAAAACCAGCAAGGGTAATTATAAAATTTTCAATATAAACGGACACAAAATAATTGATGGAAAATATTCTTCAATTGAAGCACTTGGTAGTGAATATTTGCTCGTTGCGAGATCTGGGAAAAAAGGATTAATTCACAATAGTGGAAAAGTAGCTTTGAAAATGAGGTATAGTGCTATCGGCAATTATAGCAGTGGGTATGTGAGTACACTACTGAATGGAAAATTTGGAATATTTAATTATAATAAAAATGTATTCCTCAGCGCAAAATACAAAAAGGCATTAAAGCCATTCGGAAATCAATATTTCATTGGGACAAAAGGATCATCTTTTGGTTTGGTTAATTTGGAAAACCAAGATGTGACAGGATATAAATTTGATGAGATTCTGGATTGGAATGATTCGGTTGCCCTGGTAAAAGAAAAAGATATATGGAACCTTTATGACATAAAAAATGCCAAATATATTTATGAGGGAATTAGTGAATATAAAGTTTTGCGAGATGATGAAAAAGAAAAAATCATTCATATTATAAAAGACAGTCAAAGTGGAATATTGAGTAACATACATGGTGAGGTGGTTGGGGCATCATTCAATGATGTTATTAATATTGGATCTACCGAAACGCCAGTTTATTTTGCTGAAAAGTATATTCTCGAAGCAGATTTTTATGTAATCATTTACTATAATGCCAAAGGTGAAATATTAAGAAAGCAGGTCTTTACCGAAGAGGAGGAATACGAAAAAATCTATTGTGGCGGATAATAAATGATTTATCATTTTCAATATTTGTATGGCAAACTATTATAACATTGCTTTCATAGGTTCGGGAAATCTGCCTTGGCATCTTGCCCCTGAACTGGAAAATGCCGGACACCGTGTGGTAGAGGTTTATAGCCAAACTATTAAAAAAGCCCAGAGACTTCAGAACAGACTCTACAAGGCTGAAATAAATGCTTCGCTTGATTTTTCGTCATCAGAGGCAACAATATTTTTCATAAGTGTTTCTGATGATGCAATCGAAGAAATTGCGCAGGAAGTTGCTTTGCCAAAAAATGCCATAATAATCCATACCTCGGGAAGTAAGTCTATCAAAAACCTGGCAATTACATCCACAGAAAATATTGGTGTATTTTATCCACTGCAAACTTTTACCAAAAGAAAAAAAATATCCTTTGATGATGTTCCTATCCTTATAGAATCGGAAAATACCTACACATCAAAAGTGCTCAAAAGCCTTGGAAATTCTATAAGTAAATCGGTAGTTCAGGTGAGCTCAAAAGAAAGAATGGCCATCCATATTGCTGCTGTTTTTGCCTGCAATTTTACAAACTATATGTTTGAGATATCAGAAGACATCCTTAAACAAAAAGGAATGAAATTGGACTTGCTCCATCCACTAATTGTTGAGACTATAAATAAAAGCCTGGAATTAGGACCGCAAAAAGCACAGACCGGACCGGCAATACGAGGTGACCTCCAAACGCTGGATAATCATATGGAGTTTCTGAAAAAAAGTAAATACCGGGAAGTATATAAATTAATTACTAAGAAAATTCTGAATGGATAATGAATTGGTTTATCCATGACAATGCAATAGGTTATTTTTGTGTTGTCAAATTGGTTCCATGAGAGCAAGTCACTATAGAAAAAAGCGTTTTTCGTTCGTTGGGTTTTTAAAGCTCACCCGATTTCCTAATCTGTTGATTATTGGTCTTTCTCAATATATGGCATTTATTTTTTTGGCTGGATTCCCTGAGAATTGGCTATCGAGAATTTTTGACCTTGACATGTTTTTGGTGTCATTATCAACTGTTTTTATCGCCGCCGCCGGATATATTATCAATGACTATTACGATATAAAAATTGACTACATAAATAAACCATCAAAAGTAGTAGTCGGCAAACTTATTAAGCGGAGAATTGTCCTTGCATCTCATGTGGCCCTAAATGTAGCCGGAATTGGCCTTGGGATCTATTTAAATATTTACATAGGCCTAATAAATTTTCTAGCCGGTTTTTTACTTTGGATTTATTCTAATCAACTGAAAAGAATGCCGTTTATTGGAAATTTTGTAGTTGCACTGCTTACTGGTCTTTCTATTTTTGTACTTGCCATTTACTATCAAAGAAATATTTCGCTCTTGCTCAATTATGCCATATTTGCATTCTCGATTAACCTGATAAGAGAAGTGATCAAAGACATGGAGGATCTAAGGGGAGACATGAGGTTTGGCAGCAAGACATTGCCAATCGTGTGGGGATTGAGAAAAACCAAGTATTTACTTTATGGATTAATATCAATCTTTGTTGGCATACTTTTTTACCTTTCTGCTCAACTGGAAAATCACACACTAAATTTATTTTTCGCCATACTTATTGTGCCTATCATTTATTTAATTTATTTACTTTATAGGGCAGATTCCCAGAGGCGATTTCATCGCTTGAGTACGTATTGCAAACTATTGATGCTAGCAGGAATCTCCAGTATGGCATTTTTCTAATTTGATTTTAATTTAAACAACATATCTGTGAAAAATAAGATAGCGATTTTTGCTTCGGGCAGCGGAACTAATGCTGAAGAGATTATAAAATACTTTCAAAATCATGATCAAATCGAAGTTTCGCTTGTTCTTTCAAATAGTCCAAAAGCCTACGTGCTGAGGCGGGCAGAACAATATAATATTCCTCAGTTTGTATTTTCTCGAGAGAATTTTTACAAAGAAAAAATTGTCGATGAAATATTAGATGCTAAGGGGATAAATTTTATTGTTCTTGCCGGATTTATGTGGTTGATTCCAGAGCGATTTGTGAATAATTATAAAAATAAAATGGTGAATATCCACCCTGCATTATTACCAAAATATGGAGGGAAAGGGATGTATGGAAGTTATGTTCACGAAGCAGTTGTCAAAAACAAAGAAAAGGAATCTGGAATTACGATTCATTGGGTTAATTCGGCATATGATGAGGGAGACATCTTATTTCAGGCTAAATGCGACGTGGATGTGGCAGATACGGCAGATGATGTTGCCAACAAAGTCCATAAATTAGAACACGTGTTTTATCCAAGGATTATCGCTAAGGCAATTTTGGAGAATAGTAATTAGAGTCTGTTCATAAAGTGTCAAATTTTAGAAGTGCTTAGTTTTTTGATTCCTGCCTCTTCCATCAAGCAGGCTCGCATTCAAAAATTTTGTAATTAACATTAATTATCGCCCCAATTATTCCAGTTAAAAAAGTAATTTCACGTCTTGAAAAAAATCCATAATTCCATGTCCTTAAAAAAAATAAATTCAGCATTAATTTCCGTTTATCACAAAGACAATCTTGAGCCGATCATTAAATTTCTACATGAAAATAATGTACAGCTTTTTTCAACCGGTGGTACACAAAAATTTATTGAAGATGCCGGCATTCCCGTTACACCTGTTGAGGATTTGACGAGTTACCCATCCATTCTTGGTGGCCGGGTAAAAACGCTTCACCCAAAAGTGTTTGGTGGTATTTTATCCAGAAGAGATCATGAAGGCGATAGAGATCAAATGAAAGAATTTGAAATTCCCAACATAGATTTGGTGATCGTCGATTTATATCCTTTTGAAGCAACTGTAGCTTCTGGAGCTGGCGAACAGGATATCATAGAAAAAATTGACATCGGTGGTATTTCATTGATAAGAGCTGCGGCCAAAAATTTTAAGGATGTGCTCATTGTTTCTTCGATGGAGCAGTACAAAGACGTGGAAACAATACTGGAAACTCAGCATTGTGAGACCAGCATCGATCAAAGAAAATTATTTGCTGCAAAAGCATTTGACATATCATCTCATTATGATACCGCAATTTTTAATTATCTCAATAAAGCTGATCAAGTCAAAAGCATAAAAATAAGTTCCCGCCAAAGTAAAGTACTTAGATATGGAGAAAACCCACATCAACAAGGCGTGTATTATGGAGATCTCAGCGAAATATTTGATAAGATTCACGGTAAAGAATTGTCGTATAATAATTTGGTAGATGTTGATGCGGCTGTGTGCCTGATAGAAGAATTTGGAGATGAGACGGCATTTGCCATTTTGAAACATACAAATGCTTGCGGTTGCGCTACTGGCAGTTCAGTAAAAGAGGCTTACCTAAAATCATTTGAAGCAGATAAGGTTTCTGCATTCGGAGGGGTGTTGATCACGAATAAAACTGTAGATGCTGCTGCGGCAGAAGAACTTCATAAGTTATTTTTTGAAATACTTTCTGCACCGGATTACACCGATGAAGCTTTGAAAATTTTAAAACAAAAGAAGAATAGAATCTTATTGGTAAAGAAGGCCGACTTAAATACAAAAAAACAAACCAAAAGTATTCTCAATGGAATCATCGAACAAGAAAGGGATTTGGTCACTGATGTCGTGGAAAAATTTGAAGGCGTGACTTCCCGACCAACCAGCGATGATGAAAATGCCGCACTTGCTTTTGCAAGTAAAATATGCAAGCACACAAAATCTAATACAATCGTTTTGGCTAAAGATGGAATGTTGATTGCCAGTGGTGTTGGACAAACATCAAGAGTAGATGCCTTGAACCAGGCTATCAAAAAAGCCAATACATTTGGTCTTTCTCTTCAGGGAGCCGTGATGGCTTCTGATGCATTTTTCCCATTTCCTGACTGTGTAGAAATAGCTGATGGTGTAGGAATAAAAGCAATTATTCAACCCGGAGGATCTATTCGAGATAAAGATTCAATATCATATTGCGATAAGCATGATATTGCTATGGTATTTACTGGGGTCAGGCATTTTAAACATTAAAAATTGAGAAGTAAGATAAAAGTGTTTTTTAAACTTATAATTATGTTTCTGATTACTAACTTCCGACCCCGTTTAATTTAAAACTTTCGCATGGGCATATTTGACTTTTTTACCAGTGATATTGCAATAGATCTTGGCACTGCCAACACGCTTATTATTCATAAAGATAAGATTGTGGTAGATGAACCATCTATCATTGCAATAGATAAGAATACCAACAAGGTTTTGGCCATCGGCACGCAGGCGATGCAAATGCATGAAAAAACCCACGAAAATATCAAGACAATCCGACCACTAAAGGATGGAGTAATTGCAGATTTTCATGCAGCAGAGCATATGATACGTGGCATGATCAAAATGATTGACAACAACAAAAGATGGTTGCCTACCTCACATCGGATGATAATTTGTATTCCATCAGGAATTACCGAAGTGGAAAAAAGAGCTGTTCGAGATTCGGCAGAGCATGCTGGTGCCAAAGAAGTATATATGATCCATGAGCCTATTGCAGCAGCTCTGGGTATTGGAATAGATATTGACCAGCCGGTTGGATCAATGGTTGTCGATATCGGAGGAGGAACTACAGAAATTGCAATCATTGCCTTGTCGGGGATTGTTTGCAACCAATCAATAAGAGTCGCAGGAGATACCTTTAACAAAGATATCCTCGATTATATGAGGCGTCAGCATAATTTGTTAATTGGCGAGCGGTCGGCTGAAAAAATTAAAATCGAGGTAGGATCGGCACTTACAGAATTGGATGACCCACCAGATGATTATGAAATCAGAGGAAGAGATCTTATGACGGGCATTCCAAAAATTATAAAAATATCATATTCAGAAATCGCTTTTGCAATTGATAAATCAGTTTCAAAAATTGAGGAATCTGTTCTGAAAGCATTGGAAATTTCCCCTCCGGAATTGAGTGCGGATATTTATGATAATGGAATTCATTTGACTGGTGGTGGAGCACTTCTAAGAGGTCTTGACAAAAGATTGGCGCTGAAAACAAAACTACCTTTGCATATTGCTGAAGATCCATTGAGAGCTGTAGTTAGGGGAACCGGCGCAGCGCTTAAAAATCTTAATAAGTTGAAGCCTGTGTTGATGACATAAACAGCACATGTATAGATTACTACAATTATTACATAGTTACCGGGCATTTTTATTGCTATTTACGATTGAAGTGTTGTGTATATGGTTGTTAGTAAAAAATAATCCCTATCATAGTGCTGCATATTTTCATACGAGCCAATCATTAGTTGGCAGTATTTACGAAAAAAGAGCAAATATTTCTCAGTATTTTAATCTTCCGAACGTCAATGAGGGCCTGGCTAACGACAATGCTCAATTGAGAGCATTATTGTCCAAGAGTCAAGTTCCTATCATAGTAAATTCCAAACTTGACTCTACTATGAACAGTCATATTGATTACGAGTACAAATATCTTTCTGCCAAAGTAATTAATAATTCGACCAGGTTTATGCATAATTTTATTACAATAAATAAAGGAACTACAAATGGAGTAGAACCTGGAATGGGAGTTGTGAGTGCCCTGGGAATTATTGGGAAAGTGATGTCTGTCTCAGAAAATTTTGCAACTGTTTCGTCACAATTAAATACTGATGTATTTGTATCAGCATACATTAATAGTAGTAGTACATTTTGTAGTATCAATTGGGATGGTAGGGATATTTTGAAATCGAAACTACTTTTTGTGCCGAGACATATAGAGTTACAAAAAGGTGACACGATTGTAACATCAGGATACAATTCAATATTTCCAAGAGATATTATCATTGGTTTTATCGATGATTACTCTCTGGTAGAAAATGCATCTTTTTACAATATTGATATTAATCTTTCAAATGATTTCTCAAATTTGGCTTACGTTTATGTAATTAAAAATCCTTTGAAAGGCGAGAAAATAAATCTGGAGAATGCTATAAAATCAGATAATGAGTAGCCGACACTACATAATGCTCATAGTTTCTTTTTTTCTTTATGTACTTTTTCAAGTATTGTTATTAAAAAACTTTATACTTTTTGACACTTCCTTTTGCTTTTTATATATAGCATTTATTTTGATGCTTCCTATTGAGATAGGTCCCATGATGTTAATATTGGTTGCCTTTGCTACCGGATTAAGCGTTGATGTGTTTTATGATAGCCTGGGTGTAAATGCAGCAGCAAGTGTGTTTATCGCTTTCTTAAGACCTTACTGGCTTAATATCGTAACACCCAGAGGAGGTTACGAAGACATTATAATACCCAGCCTCAAAACCATGGGTTTAGGATGGTTTTTCACCTATTCGCTACCGTTGATCTTTATCCATCTCTTCATTTTATTTTTCCTTGAAGCCGGTGGGTTTGACCTGTTCTTTTTTAACCTGTCTAAGGTATTTTTTAGTACGATACTCACTTTTTTCGTAATTGTCTTAACGCAGTATTTGTTTTATAAGAAGGCAAGCTGATCGTGGAGGACAACAGAAAATACATTATTCAATTTGTCTTTATACTAGTAGGTTTCATTTATTGTATAAAGCTATTTCAAATACAATTTTTAGACGACACCTACGGGCCGGCAGCAGAAGATAATATCTTAAGAAAAATAAGAGACTATTCCTACCGAGGCGTTATTTACGATCGCAATGGAGAGTTGCTTGTACATAACGATCCGGTATTTGATTTGATGGTCATACCAAAAGAAGCACACGTTGAGGATACTGTCAAATTTTGTCAACTGCTTGATATTTCTAAAGAACAATTCGTTGAGAAAATGAAGGTAGCCATAGACTACGATATGTTTCAGCCTTCTGTTTTCATGAAAATGCTTTCTTTAGAAGACTTTGCAAAGTTTGAAGATTTCCTTGTAGATTTTCCCGGCTACTATCCACAGGTTCGTTCTCTGCGAGGTTATCAACATCACAACCTTGCAAATGCTCTGGGATATGTAGGAGAAATTAGTAAGCCCATGTTGGATCGAGATACTACAAGCTCATACAAACAACGTGATTATATTGGCATTAGCGGTATTGAACTTGGGTATGAAAGAGAGTTAAAAGGTAAGAATGGCGTAAAGTACAAAATGGTAAATGTGCGAGGCGTAGTAAAAGGAGATTTTAAAAATGGCAAAAGAGATACTGCATCTGTCCCTGGCTCAAATTTAACGGCCACCATTGATCTGGAGTTACAGCAATATGGGGAATGGTTAATGGAAGGATTGGCTGGTGGAGCTGTTGCTATTGAGCCAAAATCCGGTGAGATACTAAGTATCATTTCTAGTCCATCATATAGTCCTGGATATCTTAGTGGAAGGATGTTTAGTAATAATTTTAACGAGCTAACAATGGATTCCCTTAAACCTCTATTTAACAGAGCTATCATGTCTGTTTATCCGCCAGGATCAACATTCAAACCACTACAAGCTCTTATTGCACTTCAGGAAGGAGTGATCTCACCAAGCGAACAAATATTTTGTAGCGGAGCATTGGTAGGCGATCATGCTCCAGCAGGATATTATGATGTATTCAAGGCGATTAAGATGTCGTCAAATAACTATTTTTATATTGTATTCAAAAGAATAATTAATAGAGGTCTGTCGGAAAATACATTTATCGATTCCAGAATGGGGCTTGATGTCTGGAATAAATATTTGAATAATTTCGGCCTCGGTGCACCTCTGGGTATTGATATACCAAATGAAAAAGGTGGTCAAATCCCATCTCCCAAATTATACAATAGAATTTATGGAGAAAATAGGTGGAAATGGTCCACAATAAATTCTATAAGTATAGGCCAGGGAGAGATATTGATAAGCCCATTGCAAATGGCCAATTTTTCTGCTGCTATTGCAAACAGAGGATATTATTATACTCCACATATTATAAAGGGAATAGGGGAAGGAAATGAGCCAAGAGGAATTTATAAACAAAAACATTTTGTAGGCATAGATACAATTCATTTTAGACCTGTTATTGATGCTATGGAATCTGTAGTGAACAATGGAACTGGGTTAAGGGCGCAAATACCGGGGATTAAAGTTTGTGGAAAGACAGGTACATCGCAAAATCCCCATGGCGAAGATCATTCTGTTTTCATTGCTTTTGCACCAAAGGATGACCCCAAAATTGCGATTGCTGTTTATGTACAAAATGCCGGCCAGGGAGCCAGGGCGGCTGCGGGAATCGCAGGGCTCATGATGGAAAGATATTTAACGCGTGAGACCAAGAAGGTTTGGATTGAAGATTATATAAAAAAAGGACACTTTATCTATTGAGACAGGAAGGAGCCATAGTAAACAAAATTGATTGGGTAGTGATCGCTCTCTATTTCGCTTTAGTGATATTGGGATGGCTCAATATCTATGCGGCAGTATATGATGAAGAAGTGAAAAAAAATATTTTTAGTTTATCATTAAATTCCGGAAAACAACTTATTTGGATTGGGACAAGCATTCTTATAATAATTGTAATCATGACGATCGATTTCCGCTTCTATGACTCCTTCGCATACATAATTTATGGAATTGTAATTTTTCTCTTGGTCTTTGTGCTCTTCGCCGGAACTAAAGTGTCAGGGTCAACAAGTTGGTTTTCTATTGGTGGTTTTAGAGTACAGCCATCTGAGTTTTCAAAATTTGCCGCGGCACTGGCAGTAGCAAAATATATGAGTAAGGTAAATTATAAACTATCTAAAATTAATGATTTACTTATCACCGCATGTCTTATCCTTGTACCCCCAGTATTAATTATCATTCAGGGAGATACCGGTACGGCATTGGTCTTTGGGGCTTTTGTAATTGTCCTCTACAGGGAAGGTCTCAATCCTACTATTATTGTTATAGGCCTCATAGCCATATTACTTTTTGTCCTTACGCTTATATTTAATCAGACAACATTAATTATTTCGATAATTGTTGTAGGAATTATTATCATTCTTTTTGGCAAAAAAAACTGGAAAAGAATTTTGACTATTGCAGCTGGAATGATTATAGTGATTGCTGTAGTATGGAGTGTCGATTATTTTGTAAATGATATACTAAAACCCCATCAGCAAAATAGGATAAAAGCATTAATCAATCCCGAGGCTGATCCTCTGGGATATGGATGGAATGTAACACAATCAAAAATCGCTATCGGTTCCGGGGGGTTAGTGGGGAAAGGATTTTTACAAGGAACACAAACCAAATTTGATTTTGTCCCGGAACAAAGCACTGATTTCATTTTCTGCACATTAGGTGAGGAACAAGGCTGGATAGGAACATCATTGGTGATTTTTCTCTTTATTTTTCTTTTGATTCGAATTGTAAATATTGCTGAAAGACAAAAAGAAACGTTCGCCCGTGTCTATGGGTATTCAGTGGCTGCTATCATATTTATACATTTTATGGTTAATGTTGGTATGACTATTGGACTTTTTCCAGTTATCGGAATACCGCTTCCACTTTTTTCATATGGAGGATCTTCTCTTTGGGGTTTTACGATATTGATTTTTATACTAATAAAAATTGATGCACACAGAATGCAGGTTTTGGTAAGGTAAATCTACTGAGGGAAACGCTTGCCAATTAATTTTATAAATTCCTTTACCTCCATTTTATCCATATCCCAGTTCTTCTTGTTCACATAGTTTTCATTAACAAACCCCATGGCTTCCTGGTGGTTTTTACAGTTATCGAGATAATTAATTACCATATCAAATTCTGCTTTGTCACTATTAAAAAGTTCACTCTCAAACATAAATCGCTGGTTGATAGTAATACTTTTTTTTATGTCTTCTAGTGGCTTTTTTTCATGTATGTCAATTATTGCATCTTTCTTTTCTACCCCTAATGTATCTAAGAGCGTTTTCATTTTTGAAGTAGAACTGGCGATATTTTCAACATCGACCTGAATGGCTTCACTATTCTCATTAGTTTCATTATTCGCTTGAGAGTATACTTCTTTAATATCCAAGGGTAATACTTTAGAAAAATCCAGGATAAAATTATCAAAATCTTCCGGGGTATCTTTTATTGTTTCACACACTTCATTGAATATCCTAATTGCATCATCATTAAAGACTGCTTGTATTTTTTCAACATCAAACCGATCAATATATGCTTTGAGCAAGTGAGCATTTATTTTTATATACTTCTGTATCGCATAAAGATCGTTGATGGTAATTTGCTTAAAGTTAGGTCTATTAATTTCTTGTAAATAGAATTCATATGGAGAAAAAATCAATAATATGGTTTTGTAGGTAGCCTCTTCCAACAATTGTTTAAAACCCTGCTTGTCTATCAAAATATTTTTTGATAACACATTCATAAATGTATTTAAAGCGGATTGTACATCTTCACTGGCATAGTCGAAATAAGGACTTTTCAAATTTTTCATTTCCGACTGCCAATTTTCAAATAAAATCTTCAGCAGGAAAAAGTTTATCTGCTTGATTTGACTTAATTTTAAGATTTCCTCGCCTTTAATACTGGATTTTTTCTTAAAGAAATCATTAACTAATTGTTCAGTAAACGATTTGCTATATGATTTAATCAATTGATGATTTATATTGCTATCCATGAAAATATTATCTATTTGAAAGTAAAGATATAGCCAAATAGAAAATTATTTTCTCATTCAGCGAAAATTATTTAGTTAACAATCAATTGCGTGCAAAGATCGCATGACAAAATTGATGAACCATTGAAAATTAGAATTATTGAATCAACTGTAAATGCTTTACAAAACAAGAGGGATAGCCCTGTCATACATTAAGTTTAAGGAATCCTCCATCATTGCCAAGATCTTTACTGAGACATTTGGGATGCAGTCTTATATTGTAAACAGTGTGAGGTCTAAAAAAGCAAAAACAAAAATCGCCTTGTTTCAGCCATTAACTATGCTTGACCTTGTTGTTTATCATAATAAAAGAAAGGACATCCATCGAATAAGTGAGATGAAGTGCCAATACAATTTTCAAACGATACCTTACAATATTAAAAAAACATCAATTGCATTATTTCTTACTGAATTGCTAAACCAGGCACTTAGAGAAGAAGGGGAAAATGAACAACTTTTTATATTCCTCCATGAGTCAGTTCTTACCTTAGATTTTATGAATGAAAGGTTTGAAAATTTTCATCTCCAATTTATGATTCTTTTAAGTAAATATTTGGGCATTATGCCTGAATCGGCAGATGGCATGTTAAAAGAGCTTGGCCACTCTAAAATTGCTGATGAATCATTTTCCGCCAATATAAATTTCTTTATACAATCAAGTTTCAACCAACACCTGAAACTAGGAAAATCTATCAGGAATGAAATACTTATTTTCTTTATTGATTATTATAGGTTTCACTACGATTCTGTCAAAGAATTCAAATCAATTCAAGTTCTTAAAGAGGTGTTGAGCTAAGTGAATTGTAATCGGGAATGCAATGAAGCTGTATAATTATGAAATTTTCTGGTTAATTGGCGAGCTAACTAATTCTCTACTATTTCTTCAGCAAGTAATATGATGTTGTTTTTCAAAACCTCAACAATACCACCATTTACAACAATTTCATGCTCATTGTCATTTGTTTTATAAATAACTTTGCCTTTGTCCAGGGTACTTATAATGGCTGCGTGATTTTTCAGAACCTGAAAAGATCCTTTACTTCCAGGAAAAGTAGCCGAGACTACTTCTCCTTGAAATATTGTTTTATCAGGTGTTATTATTTCTAAATGCATGATAATTCGCTTAAATTAACTTTTAGCCTCAGCTATTAATCTTTCTCCTTTTTCTATTGCACTTTCTATCGATCCAACAAGGTTAAATGCCGCTTCAGGCAAATAATCCAGCTCTCCATCAAGGATCATATTAAATCCTTTAATGGTATCTTTAATATCTACCAATACACCGGTCAACCCAGTAAATGCTTCGGCAACATGAAAAGGTTGCGACAAAAATCTTTGCACTCTACGTGCCCTGTGTACCACTTCCTTATCTTCGTCTGATAATTCTTCCATACCAAGAATCGCAATGATATCCTGAAGTTCAGAATAACGTTGAATAATCTCTTTCACTCTTTGAGCGGTGCCATAATGCTCATCTCCCAATATTTCAGGATTAAGAATTCTAGATGTAGAATCCAAAGGATCCACAGCTGGATAGATGCCAAGCTCTGCAATTTTTCTTGAAAGTACAGTAGTTGCATCAAGGTGAGAAAAAGTTGTTGCAGGGGCAGGGTCAGTAAGGTCATCAGCAGGAACATATACTGCCTGAACCGAAGTTATCGATCCTCTTTTTGTAGAAGTAATTCTCTCCTGCATCTCTCCCATTTCTGTAGCGAGCGTTGGCTGATAACCAACAGCAGATGGCATCCTCCCAAGAAGTGCAGACAGCTCTGAACCCGCCTGAGTAAACCTAAATATATTGTCTATAAATAATAAAATATCATTTCCTTGTCCGGTACCATCTCCATCTCTAAAATACTCAGCAACGGTAAGTCCCGAAAGCGCTACTCGTGCTCTGGCTCCAGGAGGCTCGTTCATTTGACCAAAAACCAAAGTGGCTTTAGATTGAGAAAGTTCTTTTTTATCAATTTTAGATAAGTCCCAGTTGCCTTCCTCCATTGATTTCATAAATTCATCGCCGTATTTAATTACTCCGGACTCAAGCATTTCTCGAAGCAAATCGTTTCCTTCTCTGGTTCGTTCACCGACACCAGCAAAAACTGATAATCCATCATATGCTTTAGCAATATTGTTCATGAGCTCCATGATAAGGACAGTCTTACCAACACCAGCTCCTCCAAAAAGTCCAATTTTTCCACCCTTTACGTACGGCTCAAGAAGATCGATTACTTTTATTCCGGTATATAATATTTCGGAGCTTGTAGATAAATCTTCATATTTTGGTGCATGTCTGTGAATGGGTAAATGTCCAGAAGCTTTTGGTTGAGAAATACCATCAATAGCCTCACCAACTACATTGAATAATCTGCCTTTTATATCATCACCAATAGGCATTTGTATTGGTGATCCGGTTGAAACTACTTCCATGCCGCGCACCATACCTTCTGTGCTGTCCATGGCAACCGTTCTTATTCGATCTTCACCAAGATGTTGCTGGCATTCCAAAATTACTACCTGACCATTTGGTCTTGTTACCTCAAGTGCATCATATATACTTGGAAGACTTGCAATTTCATCAAAACTAACATCAACAACAGGCCCAATTACCTGTGTTACCTTTCCTTTTTTTGACATGTTTCTTATTGAAAAATTTGACTTTTTAAAACGATCGCAAAATTAAGATTTAATATTGTTTTTTACCAAGAGATGCTATGGAAATAATTAGAATTATTAGCTATGGCTACATCAGCCCAAAACGTTTAAAAAGATACAATTTGGAAATACCAAAATTCAAACCTGCTTTTATTTAAAGATTTCAGGATCAAAAATCCCTTTGGCAGTTTGAATATCATATTACTTTCACAAAGTATTAAACTTTTAGACTACACTTCTTTCAAAAAATTTGTTGCTAAATATCAAAGCAATAAATCAACTATTAAAAAATCATGTCTTATAAGTCGGTTTAAAATCCTGCCATTTCCCAACCCTTTCGATATGTTCTACGAAGGAATTTGTTGGCATCAGGATTGTTAGGAAATTTCAAGTTGGCAGCATCCCATTCAAGTAATTGGTCTGGTGTACGGATTGCCACAGTCCCCAACAAGATTGCTTCTGTCATTGGTCCGGATTGTGCAAAATGAGATTCGGTTTTTTGACCACCCAAGCAGGCGTTTACAAAGTGGTGGTAATGATTTCGGTTAGCAAATTTTGGCATAGGGTAATTTTCAAATTTGTTTTGTGGTAAAAGAACCAAACCAGCTGTATGAACAATGAGAAGAGCTCCTTCCGTACCAATGAGCATGGCCGATTCAACCGGATATTGCTTGCCGGGATATAAATCCAGAATCTCTTGTGGTGGATAAAATTCTCCATCAAACCATTCCAAAGGCAGTACATCAGACTCCGTAAGTTCATTACCGGGAAACATCCAAGTGATATGATTGCTTTGCGGCCAGGTATCGGATCTTCGTGCGGGTGTGTTTTGCCAGGATTCCTGAACCTTGGCTATGACAGACTTTGGTGGTTTCAAACCAATACCTTTCCAAACAGCGTCAAATATATGACATCCAATATCACCAGACCACCCTGTTCCGAAATCCTGCCAGGCTCTCCATATCATCGGATGATATATGTCCGGTGCATAAGATCGATTTGGAGCGCTACCTATCCAAAGATCCCAATTCAAATTTGTTGGGGCATCTTGCCTTTGAGATGGTCGAGGTCCGCTCACCCGGTATTTCACTCCACTTGGTCGGTTAGAACATAGATATGCATGTTTTATTTTACCGATGGCCCCGTCCTTAATTAACTGAACAGCCCTGCGATCATTGGCAGAAGAGGCATGTTGGGTACCAAGTTGCGTAATTACGCCCTTTTTTATAGATTCCTTGGTAAGCTTACGTACCTCAGCAACATCGTGACATAATGGTTTTTGACAATACACATGCAGTCCCTTTTGAATAGCCTGGTAGGCTATAGAAAAATGGCTATGATCCGGCACAGCAACGTTGACAGATTCAATATTATTTTTCTCCTTTTTTAGAAGCTCTCTCCAATCGGTGTACGTACGAGCCTCGGGAACCAACTCCGACGCTATCTTCAATCTATCCGAGTCCACGTCACATATTGCTACAATTTGTACTTTCGGATGACTGATAAAATTTTTAAGGTCGCCTAGTCCCATTCCTCCAATCCCTATACAGGCATGCTGTAGAATGCCATCGTCAGGTTTGCAGGATTCTAAGATAAAGGGAGCAACAATAGCTCCGGTTGCTGCTGTTTGCAAAAACTTCCGTCTTGAACTTGAAAAAATTCGATTTTTCATAATTAAGGATTATCAAATGTATTGATCTCAATTTCTGAAATTTTATGGTATAATCTTTATAAAAGGTATAAAAGTTGGGGTAACCAAACATAGAATACAACACATTAAACTCTCAATCACAAAACTATATCGTGTTGAAACCAATAAATATTCTATGATTTAACCTTGTAAATCGAACATTTAGTGTTATAATTGCAAGGATGATTAAGCGACATGCACAAGATGAGATCATCCAATTATTAACAGAATTTTCAGCAGTAGGCATTCTGGGCCCGAGGCAGATTGGTAAAACTACACTGGCACTCGAAGTCGTTGGACAGTTAGATTCAGAAGCCATATATCTGGATTTGGAGTCCTCTTCTGACTTATCTAAGCTGGATGAACCGGAACAATTTTTTGAATTGAACACCGGTAAGCTTATCATCCTAGATGGGATTCATCGAGTACCCGAATTGTTTTCTATATTAAGAAGAGTAATTGATCGTAACAGAAGGAAAGGTCATAATACAGGTCAATTCCTGGTATTGGGCTCTGCTTCATTGGATTTGATCAGGCAATCGTCAGAAAGTCTCGCTGGCAGGATCGCTTATATAGAATTATCTGGGTTGAACATAATAGAAACGAACAAAGGATCAAAAATCACCACTAATCAATTGTGGTTGAGAGGCGGTTTTCCCGATAGTGTATTGGCGAGAAACGATTTGGCTAGCATGAGATGGCGAGCCAATTTTATCACTACATATCTGGAACGCGATGTACCTCAAATGGGCCCGAGAATACCCGCCACCACTTTAAGGAGATTGTGGACGATGCTGGCTCATAATCAAGGCACTCAGGTTAATATAGCAAAACTTGGCGCTAACCTGGACACAGCGGCTCCCACTGCAAAACGATATATTGAATTACTGGAAGACCTATTGCTTATCCGTAGCTTACGGCCCTGGTTTGGAAATATTGGAAAACGGCTTGTCAAAACCCCAAAAGTATATATCAGAGACAGTGGGCTCACACATGCTTTACTTAATATCTCCAACCTTAACGATCTGATGGGGCATCCGGTAATTGGAACAAGCTGGGAAGGATTCGTAATCGAAAACCTTATTTCATGTGCACCTATTGGAGCTACGTTTTGGTTCTATAGAACTTCTGCAGGTGCAGAAATAGACTTAATAATAGAATATGGCGAACGAAAAAAAATAGCAATAGAAATTAAAAGATCAATTTCACCAAAAGTTTCCAAAGGCTTTTATTTGGGATGTGATGACATTGGCGCTACAGATCGATATGTAATATATGCCGGTGATGATCAATATCCTCTCGCAAAGAATATTACCGCTATTTCATTGACAAAAATGATGCGCTTGTTGGAGGGATAATATGTTTTGCTCTCAATGCAATCAATTTCATTTTAAAATATGTATAATATTTATGTTTGTTAAGTAAATATTTAAGTCATGGTTGAACTCTCGGTTGGCTAATTTGGTTGAAAAGTATAAATAGTTGTCTGAATCAGGATGAGCAGGATTAAAAGATTAATAGGATGAAAGAAGAAATAAAAGATGAGTTGACTTACAAAATCATCGGATGTGCAATGAAGGTTCATAATACTTTAGGCAATGGGTTTCAAGAAGTGATCTATCAAAGATGTTTGGCAATAGAAATGGAGAGACAAGTTATAGGCTTTGCCAGAGAGGAGGAAATGCCCATTTTTTATGAAGAAATCCAAGTAGGATCAAGGCGGGCTGATTTTGTAGTTGAAAATCAAGTAATTGTAGAACTTAAAGCAATTATCAAATTAGAAGATGTCCATCTTGCTCAAGGGTTGAATTACTTGCAAGCTTACAAAATTGACAAAGGATTATTAATAAATTTTGGAGCAAGAAGTCTAGAAGTAAAACGACTATTCAGAAAGTAAAATCCTGAACATCCTTTAATCTTAAAAATCCTGATTCAGACATTTAACCAGTAATAGTCAATACAATAAATTTTCAACCTCCCAACTCAAAAGCACTTCGATAAGCACCAATTATATTGATATAATCCAGGAATTTTTGATAGAATGGGTTTGTGCCAATAGTGCCACTATCTCCAATGATTACCAGTTTCTTTTTTGCACGTGTCATTGCGACATTCATGCGCCGAGTATCAGCTAAAAAACCAATCACTCCTTTTTCATTCGACCTCACCAGGCTGATATAAATAATATCTCGTTC
>VAPL010036046.1_pt1 | contig 53502 bp, 50 predicted proteins | sample 3395061 | NCBI WGS metagenome assembly VAPL01 (sample SAMN08290444, study PRJNA428436) | hydrothermal vent metagenome | isolation source: Deep-sea hydrothermal vent chimney 2 | place: Pacific Ocean: Juan De Fuca Ridge | depth 2182 m m | reverse complement strand
TGTTTTATTTTTACTCATACTGAGTTTTTTCAGAAAGCCCTATATACATTTCAATTCTTTCTTTCCGCTTTCTCGTTTGCTGTCTATCGGCTTATATTTAGCATGGTCATAAAGTGAAATTTTTCGTGCGTGGGTTGGTTTGAGACTGGCGGGCGATCGGCTGTCTAATCGTCAGGCAAATGCGTGCTTAATTGAAAGAGGCGGTAGGTGGAATTATAATCAGTGTGGTGGAATTTTCATCTAGCTTTCTGTGCTAAGTACCTTGACCCAATATAAATTGCTACCTATAGTGTAACAAAGTGGTATAAAGTGTCGAAAAGTGGGAAAATAATGAGGTAGGCTTGTTTCGCGGTGTTAACCAAATCAGTCTTGACGGTAAGGGGCGGATGGCTATGCCCACCAAGTATCGTAAAGAGATACTTGATTGCTGTCGGGGCCAATTAATTATCACCGTCGATCGAGATATGTGCTTATTGGTTTATCCACTGGAGGAATGGGAAGAAATAGAAAGGAAATTAGCAAAATTACCTAGCTTAAATAAAGCAGCTCGGCGTTTGCAGCGGTTGCTTATTGGACATGCAACTGAAGTTGAAATGGATGGTCATGGACGAATTCTGATTCCCCCGCCACTCAGGGAATTTGCCAATTTTGAAAAACGTGTTGTGCTTATTGGGCAGGGCCATAAGTTTGAACTGTGGGATGCCCAACGATGGGAGGCCGAGCGACAATCTTGGTTGGCAGATGATGATGAGGAATTGCCCATCGAACTCGAATCTATTTCTTTTTAAATGCATAGCTTCTGTATGGTCAAGAGGGAGGTGGCTCTTCCCTTTATATATAGTATCGGTTGCTGCAACGCTGCAAGACATCTAGACAACGTGATCAAGTGAGCTTGTTGGGTGACTGGATGGCAGGTTGTGGCTATTTTCGTCGGGTAATAAAATAGGATGCTTCGTTTTTGGGTGTGTTGAAAAATAATAGTGTAGTGCAAGCTGTACAAGAGTTTTTTAGCTGTGCAAGAACGAAAAATGGCAAATTTTCCACCCTCAAAACGCATTCATTGCGGGTGTATTGATCGAGTTAAAATTATGCTTGTTCAGCATCAACCCGTTCTACTGCACGAGGTGCTTACGGCATTAAACATTGAACCCGATGGAACATACATTGATGCCACTTTTGGGCGAGGTGGACATGCTGAGGCAGTTTTGGATTGCTTAGGGCCTACGGGACGCTTATTTGCGATGGATAAAGACCCCGAGGCTGTTGCGTTTGCTAAGAGGATGCTAGGGAAAGATAACCGTTTTACCATTGTACAGAGTTCGTTTGCGATGCTAGAGCCACAAGTGCAGATGTGGAATATCACCGGTGAAGTCCACGGAATCTTGATGGACGTCGGGGTATCTTCCCCGCAACTTGATGATGCAGCACGAGGTTTTAGTTTTCGGCGAAATGGACCTTTAGATATGCGCATGAATCCACTGGCGGGGCAAAGTGCATCGCAGTGGCTGGCTCATGTTCCTGAACAAGAGCTGATATATATAATAAAAAATTATGGGGAAGAACGTTTTGCTAGACGCATCGCGCGAGCAATAATAATAGAAAGACAACAAGCTCCGATTAAAACTACCAATCGTTTGGCGGCAATTATTCGCAAAGCCAGTCCCTTCACAGAAAAAGGCAAGGATCCAGCCACACGTACATTCCAAGCAATTCGTATCTGTATCAATAATGAATTAGAGGAATTGCAGCAAGCTTTATTACAAGCGGTACCTGTGCTCGCTCCAAGGGGGCGTCTTGCTGTGATTAGTTTTCATTCGTTAGAGGATCGAATTACCAAGCAATTTATTCGGAAGTTCGAACGTGGTGATGATTTTCCACCTGATTTGCCGGTAACCAGTGCTCAGTTAACACCCCAATTGCGACGCATTGGTAAAGTCATAAAACCGGGCGCAGATGAGTTAGCGATGAATGTCAGAGCACGCAGTGCCTGCTTAAGAGTGGCGGAGAGGTTGGCGTGAAAAAGACATCACTTTCGGCCGCACATCAATTATGTTTATTGAGTGGTATGTTGATTTTAGTACTTATTTCTAGTGTGTATGTGGTTTACGCGAAGCACTTGAATCGTGATTTATATATCAAGTTACAACGAATTGAAGATGTAAAGGAAGGCATGGAAGTTCGCTGGGGGCAGTTGCAATTGGAGCAAAGTACATTTGGTAAACATAGTAAAATTGAGTCCATTGCGCGTACCCAGCTTAATATGGTGGTGCCAAGCAGTGAAGATATCGTTATGGTAAAGCGGTGAGTGCTAACCAGGACATTCAATTACCCAGCGCGTCATGGCGTTATCAATTGGTGATCGGCGTGGTCTGTTTGGTGACAGGTTTTTTAACATGGAAAGTATTCGATATACAATTTTCTGATAAAGCCTTTTTGCAAAAAGAGGGGCAAGATAGACATTTGCGTATTGTTTCATTACCCACGCATCGGGGTATGATTATGGACCGCAATAGTGAGCCCTTAGCGATTAGTACGCCGATTGCTTCCGTGTGGGTCAATCCACAGCTCATTAATTTACGTGATGCAAAGCTGACGGAGTTGGCTAATGTGATTGGCATGCCAGTTAATCGATTGCGCAAATTAATTGGCAAAAATAAAAATCGGAGTTTTGTTTATTTGAAACGACATGTGGGACCCCGTATCGAGCGACAAATTTTAGCGCTTAATATCGCCGGGGTGAATTTTCAAGAGGAGTTCCAGCGGTATTATCCCACCGGTGAAGTCTCTGGCCATATCTTGGGATTCAATGATATTGATGATAGAGGGCAAGAGGGTTTAGAGCTTGCCTATAATGATTTTTTAACCGGAAAACCGGGTAAGCAGCGGGTGATTAAAGATCGTAAAGGTCGAATTATTGATGTACTTGAGCTTATCGAAGTCTCTCAGCCGGGTGGCAATCTACAGCTCAGTCTCGATCGTCGTTTGCAGTATATTGCTTACCGTGAACTCAAAGCCGCGATAAAAAATCACCGGGCTGAAGCCGGCAGTTTAGTCATCTTAGATATCCGCACAGGCGAGGTGTTAGCGGCTGTTAATCAGCCATCGTTTAATCCAAATAATAGAACTGAACTGGTGAGCAATCATTATCGCAATCGGCTGGTGACGGATGTGTTTGAGCCGGGTTCAACCATCAAACCTTTTACGGTGGCAGCGGCATTAATATCGAATAAATATGATGGACAAACAAAAATAGATACGACGCCAGGTTATTTTCGAGTAGGACGTGAAACAATTAAGGATAGCCACAATTATGGCTTGATTGATTTAGCTACAATTCTTCAAAAATCAAGTAACGTGGGGGCGAGTAAAGTTGCATTAGATATTCCCAAGCAATTGTTTTGGTCAGTATTTAATGATGTTGGGTTTGGTATGAAAACTCAAACTGAATTTCCAGGCGAAGTGACGGGCCGACTGCCGTTTTTTGAAGACTGGTATAAAGTTGATCGGGCTATTTTATCGTATGGTTATGGTTTGTCGGTGACGGCTTTGCAGCTTGTGCAGTCGTATGCTGTGCTTGGCGCGGGTGGTGAAAAGCGCCCAATATCATTTGTTCATATATCAGAGCCCCCGACCGGTGAGCAGGTGATCCCTCGTCCGATCGCTCAGCAAGTTGTTGCGATGCTTGAGCGGGCGGTATTAGCGGAGGGGACCGGGGTGCGCGCTCAGGTGGCGGGCTATCGTGTCGCGGGCAAAACGGGAACGGTACGCAAGTCAGGAAAAGGTGGCTATTTAAAAAATCAGCATTTATCGCTTTTCGCTGGTTTGGTGCCAGCGAGTGATCCGCGGTTTGCGATGGTGGTGGTGGTTGATAATCCTCGCTCAGGCGAGTATTACGGCGGTGTTGTCGCGGCGCCTGTTTTTTCAAAAGTGATGGCGGCCGCCTTACGTTTGTTAAATGTACCGCCTGATGCTATCGGTGAGTCCCGATTAAAAGTTGTGGGTTCATGAGGATGGATGGCAATCCCGCCCGTGATGCTGGCTGTTGGTTGAGTCAGTTATTGGCTGGTTTGTTGGAAATTAGTCCAGATCAAGACCGTCGAGTTCAAGGCTTATCCATTGATAGTCGGCAAGTAAAAAAAGATGATGTATTTTTAGCGTATCAAGGTACGACTATCCATGGTTGCGAATACATGAATATGGCAATACGCCAGGGTGCTTCGGTGGTCGTGGTGGATAGTTTGGCTGATGCACAAACGCGTATGAGTCAGTCGGCTGTGCCGGTTTTTGTTGTGCAGAATTTGCAGCAGCATCTCGGTGTGATTGCCGCTAGATTTTTTGGTGCGCCATCGTCTGCATTGCAAGTCACCGGGGTGACCGGCACCAATGGAAAAACTTCGTGTACGCATTTTATTGCTCAGTGCTTATCTGAAAATAATCAGGTGACCGGACTGATTGGAGGCTTGGGTGTCGGGGTGTGGGGAGATCTCGTTGCGAGTTCGCATACGACGCCGGATGCGATTGCCATCCAGCGGGCATTCGCGGTTTTTCGGGATAAGCAAGTAAAGCATGTGGTAATGGAAGTCTCTTCACATGGTTTAGCTCAAGGTCGGGTGATAGGCAGCGAGATAGACACGGCAATTTTTACCAATTTAAGTCATGATCACTTGGATTATCATGGCAGCATGGCGTCTTATGCCAAGGTGAAATCTTTGTTGTTTCGCATGCCATCGGTTAAGCGTGCGATTATTAACTTAGATGATGCCGAGGGACAAAATCTGATTCAATATATTGCGCCTTCGGTTGAGCAGGTTGGCTATGGTTTATCATCAATGGTGATGAGTTTTCGTGGTTTAAAAATACATGCTGATATTATTCGACAAGATCGACGAGGGTTTCGTTTAGCGGTTAAGGGTGATTGGGGCACATTTACCATGGAGGTCCCTCTCATTGGGCGCTTTAATGCCAGTAACGTGCTGGCCGTTAGCGCTTGTTTGCTGATGTCGGGTATGCCGGTGGAGCGGGTTGTTCAATGTGTTAGCCAATTGCGTGCACCGTCAGGTCGCATGGAGCGTTTTGGCGGTTGCCAAGGTAGGCCACTGGTGATTGTTGATTATGCCCATACCCCGGATGCGTTGTGCCAGGTATTACAGACCTTGCGTGAGCATTGTGAACAGCTGTTATGGGTTGTGTTTGGGTGTGGCGGTGATCGAGATCATGTCAAGCGTGCGATGATGGGGGCAATGGCCGCACAATTAGCTGATCGAGTGGTGTTGACGGATGACAACCCGAGAACAGAAAACCCGGATCAGATTATTAAAGATATTGAGCAAGGTGTGCTGGGTGCGGGTTCATTAAGAGCAGAACAGATTGATATTAAACGAGACCGTGCTGAAGCGATTTATTATGCGATCGAACAGGCATCGCCTAACGATATTGTGTTGATTGCGGGTAAAGGACATGAAGATTATCAGCAAATCGGCCGCCGCTATTTTTCTTTTAGTGATCGGCAAGTGATTGCTGAAATGTTTGGTGAGGCGGCCTGATGAGCCGCTTATCGCCAGCGGATTTAGCGCAAATAAGTGCTTTGTTCGGCTGTCCTTTCACGGGAGAAAATAAATCATTCACCCAGGTGAGTATTGATAGCCGGTCTATTGGTCCCGGTGAATTATTTGTGGCATTAGCTGGCCCTCGCTTTGATGGACATGAGTTTATTGATATGGCGAAAAAGCATGGGGCTGTTGCGGCGGTTGTTCATCGCGAGGTCGATGCGGATTTGCCGATTTTTAGGGTGCCGGATACTCGTGCAGCACTGGCGCAATTAGCTCATGCTCGGCGTCAAGCTTTTATGGGGTTGACGATTGCGATAACCGGCAGTAATGGCAAAACTACGGTTAAAGAAATGATTGCGGCTATTTTTCGAAATCAGGGTGAGGTGCTTGCCACCCAAGGCAACTTGAATAACGATATTGGTTTGCCTCTGACGCTGATGCAGCTGAGCAAGGCACATCAATATGCGGTGTTGGAAATGGGGGCGAACCAGGCTAAAGAAATTGAATATCTGGCTAAAATTGCTCAGCCTGAGATCGCGGTTGTTACCAATGTTGGCTGCGCTCATATCGAAGGTTTTGGTAGTAAGGATGGCATTGCAAAAGCTAAGGGTGAGTTATATGAACAGCTTTTACCCCATGGGATTGCTGTTATCAATGGAGATGAGCCATACGCCCCTTTTTGGGCGGGGTTGGCAAAACATTGCAAGCAAATGACATTTGCCATCGCAAACAAGATGGCCGATGTGCGGGTGAGCCATTTGAGTTTTAGTCAACAAGGAAGCCAGTTTGAACTGCATACGCCAGGGGGTGGCGCGGCGATTCATTTGCCCTTATTAGGGCAGCACAATGTTTTAAATGCAGCGGCGGCGGCAACGGTGGCTATCGCAGCGGAAGTACCATTGGATGCCATTGTCAAAGGCTTGTCTGGGTTGTCTCCGGTGTCGGGTCGCTTGCATGCAATTGCCGGTAAGCGCGGCGCTTTGATTATTGATGATACGTATAATGCTAACCCAGATTCATTACAAGCGGGGATTGATGTGTTAGCCAACTTTTCTGGACAACGTATTTTAGTGTTGGGCGATATGTTAGAGTTAGGTGCGGACGCTGGAAAATACCATCAGTCCATTGGTGAGTATGCCAAGCAGGTGGGGCTCAATGGTTTGTATTGCTTTGGAGAGCAAAGTGAACGGGCTGCCATTGCCTTTGGAAAAGCCGCCAAACATTTTACTAGCCAACAAGCGTTGTTGTATGAGCTTGTTAAGGTGTTGCGCAGAGAAATCATTATTTTAGTCAAAGGGTCCCGAGGAATGGAAATGGAGAATATTGTTAACGCATTAGTGCCAGGAATGAGGGAGTGATTGCGTCGCCCATTCCATCCGTTGTTTATTTTTCATTATGGATAGTGAATTTAGGAGTTAGTTTTTAGTGTTGTTGTTTATTACAGAATTTTTATCGCAATATTACAGCGGTTTTAATGTTTTTCAATACCTAACGCTTCGTGCGATATTGGGTGTTTTGACTGCATTGATTATTGCGTTTGTGGTGGGGCCTGCAATGATTCGTCGTTTGAGTTTTCATCAGGTAGGTCAGCCCATTCGAAGTGATGGTCCTGCCACGCATTTAGCCAAAGCGGGCACGCCGACCATGGGGGGTGCACTGATTTTAGTGGCTATGGCCATTAGTACGTTGATGTGGTCGGATTTAACGAATCGTTATGTTTGGGTGGTACTGGCTGTCACCGCGATTTTTGGGGCCATTGGTTATGCTGATGACTATAAAAAATTAGTAAAAAATGATCCGAAAGGTTTGTCTGCAAAAGAGAAGTATGGTTGGCAAACCATCGGTGGCCTTAGTGTGGCGTTGTTGTTATATTTTACGGCGCAATCACCCGTGGAAATGCAATTGATCGTGCCCTTTGCCAAAGATGTGGCGATCGATTTAGGCGCGTGGTTTATTTTATTGACATATTTGGTGATTGTTGGGTCGAGTAATGCGGTTAATTTTACCGATGGCTTGGATGGTTTGGCGATTATGCCAACGGTATTGGTCGGAGGTGCTTTAGGCATCTTTGCTTATGCGGCGGGTCATGCTCGATTTGCTGATTATTTGGCAATACCTCACGTGGCAGGCGCTGGCGAAGTGGCGATTTTTTGTGGCGCCTTAGTCGGGGCCGGTTTGGGTTTTTTGTGGTTTAATGCGTATCCAGCACAAGTTTTTATGGGGGATGTCGGGGCGCTTGCATTAGGGGCTGCCCTCGGTGTGGTGGCTGTGATTGTCCGCCAGGAATTGGTGTTGTTTATTATGGGCGGCGTGTTTGTCATGGAAACCGTTTCTGTGGTTTTACAGGTCATCTCGTATAAGCTAACAGGCAAACGTCTGTTTCGTATGGCGCCTCTCCATCATCATTTTGAACTTAAAGGTTGGCCTGAGCCACGCATTATTGTGCGGTTTTGGATTATTACGGTGATTTTGGTGTTAATTGGTTTGGCAACGCTCAAGATTCGTTAAGCATTTTTGATGGTGCCCGTGATGACAGAGATAATGGTGTCCACTCACGGTTGCAAAAGAGTGGCGGTGGCCGGGCTGGGTAAAACGGGTATTTCCACTGTTCGCTATTTAACGGGGCAGGGAATGGATGTGTTGGCGGTGGATACTCGGCGGGCACCGCCTGGGTTTAAGCCGTTCATCATGGGTTATCCAGGATTGCAATATCATCTGGGGCCATGGCCACCGGATTTATTTGACCAAATGGATCAAGTGGTTGTTAGTCCCGGTTTACCGTTGACTGACCCCGCATTACAGCAGGCCGCAGCAAAAGGGGTGGAGTTGGTGGGTGATGTTGAGTTATTCGCCCGTCAGGTTAAGGCGCCGGTGCTGGCGATTACTGGTTCCAATGGTAAAAGCACGGTTACCCGATTGCTGGAAGCGATGTTGCGGACGGCTAATAAACAAGTTTATGCCGGTGCTAATTTGGGTGAGCCGGCGTTAGATTTATTGCAAAAAACGAGGCCTGACTATTATCTGTTGGAGTTATCAAGCTTTCAGTTGGAGACTGTATCGAGTTTGCGCCCAGAAGTGGCGGTGATTTTGAATGTGACACCGGATCATATGGATCGGTACCAAAATATATTGGAATATACTCAGGCGAAACAGCGTATTTATCGGCATGCCCGGACAATGATTGTGAATCGGGATGATGCATTAACTCATGTAATTTGTCATGAGAACAATAGTGAGGTGGTTGGTTTTACCTTACAAACTCCTCAGGATAATGATTTTGGTGTGTTGACTATTGAGCAAAACGAATACTTAGCGTTTGGCAATCAACCCTTATTAGCGGCCAATGAGTTAGCGTTATTTGGTCAGCATAATGTGGCTAATGCGTTAGCGGCATTAGCCATGGGTTACGCTATCGGTTTGTCGATGTCGGCGATGTTGATGGCATTGCGAACATTTGTGGGGTTACCTCATCGGATGCAAGTTGTGCAAAGGCAACAGGGTGTTTTGTGGATCAATGATTCTAAAGCCACCAATGTTGGGGCAACCCTTGCAGCGATCCGCGGTCTGCCGGGACCGTTAGTTTTAATCGCTGGTGGGGAAGCGAAAGGAGCCGATTTTGGCCCGCTTGCGCATGCCATGACTGAAAAGGTCAAAGCGGTTTTGTTGTTTGGCAAAGATGCTGAACTTATCAAAAAGTCGATTGAAAATAGGGTTGAGGTGCATGAGTGTCACGGCTTGGAGCAATGTGTGAAACAAGCTCACCAGATGGCGGTATCAGGGGATACGGTATTATTGGCGCCAGCTTGTGCAAGTTTCGATATGTTTGCCGATTATCAAGCGCGTGGTGATGCGTTTATCGTTGCTGTGAATCAGGTATCACCGCATGCAAGTTAAATCGTTGTTCGGTTTTATTGATTCAAGTCAGCCGACTGTTAAAGCAGAGCTGGATCGTGATAATGGGTTAAAGTTTGACTATTGGTTAGTCATTATTACGGTCATGATTGCTGCGTTAGGACTGATTATTATGACATCGGCTTCCATTACGATGGCGTATGAACATTTTAATCAGCCGTTTTATTATTTAAAACGTCAAGCGATTTATCTGGTCTTGGGTATTGTGCTTGCTTTTATTATATGGCGTATCCCGCTGTTTATTTGGCAGATACTGGGACCGATTTTTTTATTATTGAGCCTTGTTTTATTGGTTTTGGTGTTGGAGCCATTTTTTGGAAGTAAAGTTAACGGAAGTTATCGTTGGATAAATTTTGGCATTTTCAATTTACAGGTCTCTGAACTTGTTAAGTTAATGTTGATTGTGTATATGGCAAGTTATTTAACGCGCCATATACAGCGAGTGCGCCGTACCTTTCAGGGTTTTTTTGTGCCATTGACGATTTTAGGGATCGTGGCTGCTTTGTTATTAAGCGAACCTGACTTTGGCGCGACGGTAGTCCTTAGTGTAACGATATTTGGTATGTTATTGTTTGCAGGTGTGCGCTGGTGGCAACTTTTTTTGGTCTTGATGGTAAGTGTGGTGGCTTTATTCGCTCTCGCATGGTTTTCCCCTTATCGATGGGAGCGCATTGTCTCTTACCTTAATCCCTGGGTTGATCCCTTTGGTAAGGGTTTTCAGTTGAGCAACTCGCTGATTGCATTCGGTCGAGGCGAGTGGTTTGGCGTAGGTTTAGGTGAAAGCGTGCAAAAATTATTTTATTTGCCGGAAGCGCATACTGATTTTGTTTTTGCGGTGTTGGCAGAAGAGTTGGGTGTCGTCGGCGAGCTAACGGTTATTTTCTTGTTTACGCTGGTGATTATTAAATGTTTTCATATCGGAAGACTGGCGGAGCTGGCGGGGGAATTTTTTGGGGCATTTTTGGCCTATGGGGTGGGGCTATGGATTGCGTTTCAGGCGTATGTCAATATTGGCGTCAATATGGGATCGTTGCCGACCAAAGGATTAACTTTGCCCTTGATGAGCTATGGTGGTAGTAGTGCGATTGTGGTTTGTATGGCGATCGCATTAGTCTTGCGCGTTGACTATGAAGTTCGTTATTTATCCGTAGAAAAAGTCGGAACGAAGCTAGCGACGAAGAAATCAACTAAACGGCAAGTAAAAAGACAAAATCAATGAATCCAGTTGTTATAATGGCAGGCGGCACTGGCGGTCATGTTTTTCCGGCGTTGGCGGTAGCCAATGAGCTGAAAAAGCGAGGTATCAATATTTTATGGATCGGGACCCGACGTGGTTTGGAGGCGGAAATTGTACCGCAAGCAGGGATCGCGATTCATTGGATTCGTGTATCGGGATTAAGAGGTAACGGTTTGTTGGGCTGGTTGCAAGCCCCTTTTCGATTATTGTATGCGTTAGCACAAGCTTGCCATCTTTATTGGCGATGCAAACCCGTGGCGGTACTTGGTATGGGTGGTTTTGTGACGGGGCCTGGCGGTGTCGCGGCCTGGCTGTTAAGGATTCCGTTGCTTATTCATGAACAAAATGCGGTTCCCGGTTTGACGAATCGAATATTAGCTCGGTTTGCCAGCCGAGTCATGACGGGTTTTCCGGTCGCGTTTGCTGGGAAAGTGAAAGTGATTGAGGTGGGTAATCCCATTAGGGATGATTTGGTAACGATTGCCGAACCCGCGCAGCGGTTTGATAAGCCGTTCGAGCGTTTACGATTGTTAGTGGTTGGCGGGAGTTTAGGGGCCAAAGTACTCAATGATCGGGTGCCTGCGGCGATTGCGATAATGTCGGCGGATAGGCGGCCCGATGTTTGGCATCAAACAGGACGACGCAATTATCAAGAGGCACAGTTTGCTTATGCAACGCACGGTATACAAGCTCGGGTGGAATCTTTTATCGACGACATGGCGGTGGCTTATGCGTGGGCAGATTTGGTGATTTGCCGTTCGGGTGCGTTAACCATATCAGAATTGTCGGCGGTGGGCATTGCCGCCATTTTGATTCCCTATCCATCGGCGGTGGATGATCATCAAACCCATAATGCGCAAATATTAGCTGAGCAAGATGCCGCCATTTTAATACCGCAAGAAGATTTGTCGGTGGAGCGTATCAAGGATGAACTTTCTCGGTTGAATCAACAGCCTGAAAGGTTGCTATCGATGGCGATGGCCGCTCGTCGTTTAGCCCAACCTCATGCCGCCATGCAGGTGGCAGACCTTTGTCTTGAGGTGGCCGATGTTTGATCGTATTTATTCCGATATGCATCGTTCGGAAGGTTTAGGGCGAGTCAAGCGCATTCATTTTGTCGGTGCCGGTGGTTCCGGTATGGGGGGCATTGCTGAAGTATTATTAAATTTAGGTTTTGAGATCACGGGCTCAGATTTACGAAAAAATGTGGTGGTAAGTCGGTTGGAACAATTAGGTGCGCGCATCTACGTTGGGCATCATGCCAATAATATCTTCGGTGCAGAGGCGGTGGTGACATCCAGTGCCGTGCATGAGGATAATCCAGAAGTGGTCGAGGCACGGGCACGGCGTATTCCCATCGTGCCTCGTGCCGCCATGTTAGCTGAGTTAATGCGCTTTCGTTATGGCATTGCGGTGGCCGGGACGCATGGCAAAACTACCACCACCAGTTTGATCGCAAGTTTATTGGCCGAAGCGGGTCTTGATCCTACCTTCGTGATTGGTGGTTTACTCAATAGTGTGGGCAGCCATGCTAAGTTAGGAGGCGGACGTTTTCTGGTGGCTGAAGCGGATGAAAGTGATGCGTCGTTTTTATTTTTACAACCGATGATGGCGGTGGTCACTAATATTGATGCGGATCACATGGCCACTTATCGCGGTGATTTTCAGCAGTTAACAGATGCATTTTCCAAGTTTTTGCACCATTTACCTTTTTATGGTCTGGCGGTGGTTTGTATTGATGATGAACAAGTTAGTGCGTTATTGCCGGAGATTAATCGACCGGTATTGACGTATGGTTTTTCGGAAGAGGCGGATATTCGTGCGACAGATTTGACGCAACAATACGCCGTGACTCGGTTTAAAGTGAGCAGTCCTAAACAAGCACAATGGCTTGATGTTTCCTTGAATATGCCGGGTAAGCATAATGTGTTAAATGCATTGGCGGCGATTGCGGTCGCTTATGAAATTGGTGTCTCAGATTGTGCTATTTTGCAGGGTTTGGCGAATTTTTCAGGCATTAAGCGGCGCTTTGAAGTGCATGGTGAATTGCCCATTGGTAAAGGTTCGGTTCTGTTGGTGGATGATTATGGGCACCACCCTTGCGAAATTCAAGCGACCCTTGATACGATCAGACAAGGATGGCAGACGCGGCGTTTAGTTGTTGTATTCCAGCCGCATCGGTATACTCGTACACAAGACTTGTTTGAAGATTTTGTACGGGTTTTATCGGAAACAGAGGTGTTGTTATTGTTGGACGTCTATGCGGCGGGTGAGCCTCACATTCAGGGAGCTGATGGGCGTGCTTTATGTCGATCGATTCGTATGCGAGGTCAAAATGAGCCGATTTTTGTTGAAAATTTGAGTTTGTTACCCGAGCTTCTGCATCATGTGTTGCGAGATGGGGATGTGTTATTAATCTTAGGTGCGGGTGATATTGGGTTAATACCTGCGCAGCTGATGCGAGGCCATGTCGCATGAATCGTGAATACGATTCAGCTGCGGTGATAGCTTGCCAAAATGTGGTTAATTCGATGCGTGGAATGCTGTTATTTAACGAACCCATGAGCCAGCATACTAGTTGGCGAGTGGGTGGGCCGGCCGATTGTTTATATAAACCCGCGGATCTTGAAGATTTGGTGGAATTTCTAGCGGTGTTACCATCCACTGAACCGTTATTTTGGCTGGGTTTGGGAAGTAATTTATTAGTTCGAGATGGTGGCATACGGGGAACGGTGATATTGACTGCCGGTTTGCTCAGCGAAATAGATTTAGTCAATGACACGGAGTTACGGGTTGAGAGCGGTGTGTTCTGTGCCAAAGTGGCCCGCTTTAGTGCGAGAAAGCATCTAACTGGCGTTGAGTTTTTGGCGGGTATTCCGGGGACCATGGGGGGCGCGTTAGCGATGAATGCGGGGGCTTTTGCTGGCGAGACCTGGGATCGGGTAACATCGGTGGAAACCATTGATCGGTATGGCCAGATTCATTACCGTTTGCCAAGCGATTTTCAAATCAGCTATCGGCAGGTAACCATGCCTGCTGAAGAATGGTTTGTTGCCGCCCAGTGGCAATTGTCACCCGGCGATGCGGCGAGTTCGTTAGCAACAATCAAGCGTTATTTAGCCGTGCGTAATACCCGTCAGCCCACCCAGTTGGCGAGCTGTGGTTCGGTATTTCGCAACCCTGAGAAGGATTTTGCTGCTCGTTTAATCGAGGCAAGCGGCTTAAAAGGACTGACTGTTGGTGGCGCCTGTGTTTCTGAAAAGCATGCCAACTTTATCATTAACACCGGACACGCGAGTGCGGATGACATCGAGCAGTTAATTGATAAAATTAAAATCACCGTGAAACAACAGCAGGGTGTGCAATTGCACACCGAAGTGCATCGGATTGGCGAAGCCAACAAGTGGCTTGCGTGAGTGAGGCAGACAATATAGCGATGGAGAAATACGGTTGCGTTGCCGTGTTGATGGGGGGCTGGTCTAACGAGCGGGAAATCTCATTAAAAAGTGGTGCTGAAGTGCTGGCAGCCATGCAGCGGTTGCACATTGATGCGATAGCCATTGATGTTAGTAAAAATATTATCGCAAGTTTGCAGCATGCAAAAATTGATCGAGTGTTTAATATGTTACATGGCCGGGTTGGTGAAGATGGCATTATTCAGGGAGCGCTTGAGTTAATGGGCTTGCCTTATACCGGCAGTGGTGTTTTAGCCTCGGCGTTAGCGATGGATAAACAGCGCACCAAGGAAGTCTGGTTAGCTAAGGGGTTGCCGACACCTCGGTATGTGATGCTTGATGATGAGACTAACTTTTCGTTAGTTTCCACGGAGATTGATTTTCCTTGTGCGGTGAAACCGGTTAATGAGGGTTCGAGTATCGGCATCAGCAAGGTGGCTAACGAAACAGAACTGGAAAAAGCTTATCTTTCTGCGAAACAGCTTGATAAACAAGTTATGATGGAACAATGGGTGCGAGGAAAAGAGTATACTATCGCTATCTTAGGGAAAACGGCGTTGCCATTGATTCGATTGGAAACGCCACGGAAATTCTATGATTATGCCGCAAAGTATTCAGACGATAGCACCGAGTATTTTTGCCCTTGCGGTTTAAATAATGAAACGGAGCGTTATTTTCAAACATTGGCACTGCAAGCGTTTGAGGCGATTGGTGCACGTGATTGGGGGCGTGTGGATATGATGGTGGATGAAAATGGCCGGCCTTGGTTAATCGAATTGAACACATTGCCGGGCATGACAGATCATAGTTTGGTGCCTATGGCAGCGAAAGCGGTGGGTATGAATTTTGATGAATTGGTATTAGCGATACTTGATTTAAGTATGCATACTAAAGAAAGTTGATTATTTAAAATAACGTATGATTCAAGCAAGTTCAGTGAAAAAAAACAGCGAGCAACCCGAGGTTGCTGGCCCAAATTTGGTGGCTCGTTCAATGGCCTTATTGGCACTGATGAGTTTGTTGATCATGGGTGCTTGGCAGTTGAAGAACTATTTAATGACGTCGAGTATATTGCCTATTGAAGAAATACGCTTGGTGGGTGAGTTTAAATATTTGGATACGGGTGTTTTAAAAAAGACGATTATCCAGCATATTGATGGTAATTTTTTTGCGGTCAATGTGGAGGCCATTCATCAGGTGATTCAGCAACTTGCTTGGGTGGCGGTGGTGAGAGTCGATCGCCTCTGGCCAAATGCATTACAAGTTTATGTGGTAGAGCAAATACCTGTGGCTATGTGGAGGGATAAGGCACTTGTTAATCAGAGGGGGGAGGTATTTTTGGTGGAGAGTCACCAAGCGGTTATGGGTTTGCCGATGTTAAATGGTCCGCCGGGGACTTCTCACCTGCTGGTTGAGCAATATCTGGATTTTTCGGAGATTTTATTATCCGCTGGGTTGCTCATTAATCGTTTACAGATCGATGCACGGCAAGCTTGGTCTATGACCCTAGATAATGGTATCGACGTGATATTAGGTCGTGATAATGTGTTACAACGCTTGTCGCGATTTTTGCGTGTCTACGAATATGAGCCTGCCATGAGGAGCCAACTGATTGAACGTGTCGATCTTCGTTATACCAATGGTTTTGCGCTGCGCTGGGAGAATACAGTGAGTCAATATCAACCGTTAAATACGGTATTGTCGGAGGCGAGTAACGCGTCTGTTCATTGCGTGGCGACTAGGTATAAGCCATGTGCTTTTTCGTTTGAAAAATCACCCTCAGCAGAGATAACAAATATAGCGATGGTGTGATAAACATGGTAAAAAAACATGAAAAGAAATTAATTGTTGGACTTGATATTGGTACATCAAAGGTGGTTGCCATTGTTTGCGAAATAAGCGAAGAAGGTGAGATTGACATTATTGGATTAGGCGCTCACCCATCTCGAGGATTGAAAAAAGGCGTTGTGGTGAACATCGAGTCCACTGTGCAATCAATTCAACGTGCGGTGGAAGAAGCGGAATTAATGGCGGGTTGTGAAATTCATTCGGTTTACACTGGGATTGCTGGTAGCCATATTCGCAGTTTGAATTCACATGGTATTGTGGCGATACGCGATAAAGAAGTATTGGCCAGTGATGTGGATCGGGTGATTGATGCGGCCAAGGCGGTAGCCATTCCGGCCGATCAAAGGATACTCCACATTTTACCGCAAGAATTTATTATTGACACACAAGATGGCGTACGTGAGCCCGTCGGCATGTCAGGGGTTCGTTTAGAGGCGAAAGTACACATGGTGACGGGAGCCGTCAGTGCAGCACAAAATATTGTGAAATGTGTGAATCGCTGTGGTTTAGCCGTCGATGACATCATTTTAGAGCAATTGGCGTCAAGTTATGCGGTGTTGACCGATGACGAAAAAGAATTGGGCGTCTGTTTAGTTGATATTGGTGGTGGTACCACCGATATTGCCGTGTTTACCGAGGGTGCGATTCGTCACACGGCCGTCATCCCTATTGCGGGCGATCAAGTGACAAGTGATATTGCGGTGGCATTGAGAACGCCAACGCAACGGGCTGAAGAAATAAAAATAAAATATGCCTGTGCGTTAACCCAAATGGCAAGCCCTGAAGAAATGATTGAGGTGCCGAGTGTGGGGGATCGGCCATCAAGGCGACTGGCTCGGCAAACATTAGCTGAAGTGGTGGAACCTCGCTATGAAGAGCTGTTTACTTTAGTGCAAGCAGAACTCAGTCGCAGTGGGTTCGAAGATATGGTCGCGGCTGGTATTGTGCTCACTGGCGGTAGTTCTAAAATGCAAGGGGCTGGTGAGTTAGCTGAAGAAGTTTTTCATATGCCGGTGCGTATTGGTATTCCTCAGTTTGTCAATGGTTTAGTGGATGTGATTCGTAATCCCATTTATGCCACAGGGGTAGGTTTGTTGCTCTATGGGCAGGCGCATGAGGGAAATAGGATGCATGAGGCGGTGCGATTAAATGATAGCTCTAAAAATGTATGGATGCGAATGAGAACATGGTTTCAAGGCAACTTTTAAAATTAATGTGAAAAAGTGGTTGTTATAATAAAGCCGCTTTGGAATGACGCTCGGTTGATTTGGGTGATACAAGGTTCAAATAGAACTTTAAATAGCATGAGGAGCAGGGCAATGTTTGAAATAATGGATGCGTATTCACAAAATGCAGTGATAAAGGTGATTGGTGTCGGCGGTGGCGGCGGTAATGCCGTTGAGCATATGGTAAGCGCAAGTATCGAGGGGGTTGATTTTATTTGCGCGAATACCGATGCTCAGGCGCTGAAAAATACTACGGCTAAAACGGTATTGCAATTGGGTAATAGTGTGACACGTGGCCTGGGTGCCGGTGCGAATCCTGACGTGGGTCGCGAAGCCGCACTGGAAGACCGGGATCGTATTAACGAAGTGTTAGATGGGGCGGATATGATTTTTATTACCGCCGGTATGGGGGGCGGCACCGGTACCGGTGGCGCGCCTATTGTGGCGCAAGTGGCTAAGGAGTTAGGTATATTGACGGTTGCTGTGGTGACCAAGCCTTTTCCTTTTGAGGGGCGCAAGCGTATGCAGATTGCCGATGAAGGAATTAAAGATCTTGCTCAATATGTGGATTCATTGATTACGATTCCCAACGAGAAATTATTATCGGTGCTCGGCAAACATATTAGTTTGTTGGATGCTTTTAAGGCGGCTAACAATGTGTTATTTAACGCTGTGCAAGGGATTGCGGAATTAATCACACGCCCCGGCCTCATTAATGTTGACTTTGCCGATGTTCGGACGGTGATGTCTGAAATGGGCATGGCAATGATGGGGTCAGGTTCGGCTCGGGGTGAAGATCGTGCTCGTGAGGCGGCGGAGATGGCGATCGCCAGTCCCTTGCTCGAAGATGTTAATCTGTCCGGGGCTAAGGGTATTTTGGTGAATGTGACGGCCGGTTTGGATATGTCGATTGGTGAGTTTGAAGAAGTGGGTAATACGGTCAAAGAGTTTGCCTCCGAAAATGCGACGGTGGTGGTGGGAACCGTCATTGATCCTGAAATGAGTGATGATTTGCGAGTGACCGTGGTGGCGACGGGGATTGGTGAAATCGAAGTGCCGTCGTCAAAAACCGTGACGTTGGTTGATCCAGGCGCGGCAAGTGAAAAAGAATTTCCTGCTTTTGAGAAAAAGCCAGCGGTTCGTGGGGCCGGGCAAGCCGCGAGTGGTGAGCGTTATGCTGGACAGTCATCGGCAAATACTGATATGGATTACTTGGATATTCCGGCATTTTTGCGTCGACAAGCCGATTAAAATTAGTCAGCATTTGTTAAATATCGAATGTTTTATAGGTTGTAAGCTAGTTGTTGAAAGTAAGGGCTTACACTAGGAAGACGTGGCATGTTTGTGGTAAGATTCGTGCCAATATTTGACCGCCCAGCAATTTTGGAGTAGGTAGCGTCTATGGTTAAACAACGAACACTTAAAAACTCAATCCGCGCAACAGGTGTGGGATTACATACCGGGCAGAAAATTTATGTCACGTTGCGGCCGGCGGCGGTGAATTCGGGTATTGTATTTCGCCGTATTGATTTTGATGAGCCTGTGGAAATTGTTGCTCGGCCAGAGAACGTTGGTGATACCCGGCTATCTACCACCTTGGTGAAAGGTGATGTCCGTGTGTCAACTGTTGAGCACCTATTATCTGCATTTGCCGGTTTAGGCATTGATAACGCTTACGTTGATTTGAGTGCATCCGAGGTGCCGATTATGGATGGCAGTGCGGGTCCGTTTGTGTTTTTGATCCAGTCGGCGGGCATTGAAGAGCAGCGGGCAGCGAAACGCTACATTCGCATTAAAAAAACGATTTGTGTAGGTGATGGGGACAAGTGGGCAAAATTTGAGCCATTTGAGGGCTTTAAAGTCGCATTTAGCATTGACTTTGATCATCCCGCCTTTGAGGATAAGTGTTTACAAGCGATTGTTGATTTTTCAACAACCTCGTTCGTTAAGGAGATTAGCCGCGCCCGGACATTTGGTTTTATGCGTGAAGTCGAGATGCTTCGCAGTAACAACCTTGCGTTAGGTGGAAGTTTAGATAATGCGATTATTGTGGATGATTTCCGAGTGTTAAACGATGATGGTTTAAGATACGAAAATGAATTTGTGAAGCACAAGATACTTGATGCGATCGGTGATCTTTACTTACTGGGGTATAGTTTGATTGGTGCATTTAACGGGCATAAATCTGGTCACGAACTGAACAATAAGCTGTTATGTGCGTTGCTGGCCGATCAGAGCGCTTGGGATTTAGTGACGTTTAATGAAAGCCAACAAGCGCCAATTTCTTACATGCAACCTACCCTGGCTGTATAGTGTTGGCTGGTACGTTCAAAGCAAGCGATAAAAAAAATATTTTAATGATTCAAATAAAGTGTCAGGTTTTTCTGTGAAGCAGTAAGCGATCCATGGCTTGTTTGAGTTTGGGGTCTTTAATATCGCTACCGGATCTTTTTTTGAGCGCTTCTTTCTGTTTTATATTCTGAGTGTCATTCGTTGTGGTTTGAGTATAATCAGCCCGCACTTTAAGCTTTATCTCTAAAAAGACTTGCTTGCTATACATTTCGTTTATTTGCTTGAGTATCCATGGTATTTCATATCTTATTCTTGTTGCCCAGGCCGGTGAGTCTGCGTGCAGTATGATGGTTTGTTCTCGTACATTGGCAATATGGCAATGGCGCTTTGACGGTTCAGCGAGTAACTGATTTAAAATAGTATTTAAAGTATTTAAGACGTAAGTTTGGCGGAGTATACGCGATAGTTCCGGAGAGCCATTGGTTAAAATGTTGCTGATTTTCTGTGGGACTCGTTTTTGCATAATGATCTCAAGCTTGCGAAATGCGTCGCCGATAAAAAAAATGAAATTAAAGATGAAAGGTAGTAACCATGAGTTTGATTTTAGTGATCAGTCGACCTGGCGGAACTAAACATTATTGTGTTGGAGTCCATTATTGGTTTTTACTGTCTTTGATATTTGTGGCTGCCATTATCGGTGCGTTCCATATTGGTTTCAAGCAGGGGATGGTCAGTCAATCGACAGAGACTATTATTGTTGATTTAAAAAAAGAAATCGATAAACAAAATAATAGCATAAATGAAATCACAGATCATGCCGAAGAAAGTATTAATGCATTAGCGATGCGTTTAGGCGAATTAAAAGCACATGTCATACGTCTTGACGCGTTAGGTGGGCGTCTGGTAGAAAAAGCGAAATTAAAAAAGGGTGAATTCAATTTTGATCAAGTTCCTGCGCTGGGTGGGCCTGATTCCATGGGGCAGCCAGACAGTAAGATGCCCATGGGTGAATTTATTGCCGAGTTGGATGGTTTATCCAGCCAGTTGGAGCATCGTTCAGTACAATTAGCCGTGCTGGAAAGTATATTGATGAACGAAGAACTGCAGAACGAGCTGCGACCGAGTGGTCGTCCGGTGAAAAGTGGTTGGATTTCATCCCATTTTGGAAAGCGTACCGATCCATTTACCGGGCGTCTTGCGCATCATGACGGGATTGATATTGCTGGCAAGGAAGGTTCCGATGTGATTGCGGTGGCTTCAGGCGTGGTAACTTGGGCTGGTACGCGTTACGGCTATGGTGAATTAGTCGAAATTAACCATGGTAATGGTTATGTGACGCGTTATGGTCATAATAAACGTATTCTAGCCAAGAAAGGACAGGCGGTTAAAAAGGGAGAGGCGATTTCGCTGATGGGTTCGAGTGGTCGATCAACGGGTCCTCATGTTCATTTTGAAGTGATACGCAATGGACGCACTGTTAACCCGATTCGTTATGTTAAAGCAAAATAATTGTTGTATATTTTGTTTCAGAAATGAACAAATCTAATTTCTAATATTTTCTTAGCTTGTCGATTTTCTCTTTTTGTCACGTCAATTGAGTTTGTGTTACCCACTCTGTCAATGCGCATGGGGTTTAAAATTACTCACTGGCGGCAAGCGCCTATCGTTAAATAAACTCTTTTATTTCCAGCGACGTGTCGTTTGCCACAAGGCATCATTCTTTGGCTTGGTGGAGACAGTGATGGAATTATTTGCAGTCACATCAAGAAAAAATGAACGGCTAAAAAAAACCAGCGTCAAGCCATTAAAATTCAGCTATACTTTCACCATTTTCCTCATTGACTGGGTAATTATTGATTATGTTTAGCAAGGTTCTAAGTAAGGTCTTTGGCAGCCGAAATGAACGCCAGTTAAGACGATATAACAAATCTGTCGCCGCGATTAATGAATTTGAACCAAAAACTTCGGCATTAAGTGACGAACAGTTACAGGCAACAACCGATGAGTTTCGTCATCGCTTAACGCAGGGAGAGACGGTTGACGCGCTCTTAGAAGAAGCTTTTGCGGTGGTTCGTGAAGCCGGTAAGCGTACCTTAAAAATGCGACACTTTGATATGCAATTGGTCGGTGGCATGGTGCTGCATGAAGGGCGTATTGCTGAAATGCGTACCGGTGAAGGAAAGACCTTAGTGGCCACCTTGCCCGCCTATTTAAATGCTTTAACGGGTCAAGGCGTGCATGTGATTACGGTCAATGATTATCTGGCTCGGCGTGATGCTGAATGGATGAGTGCCATTTACGGTTTTCTTGGTTTAACGACGGGGGTGGTGGTGTCCGGTCAAGATAACGAAACCAAGCGACAAGCCTATGCCTCGGATATTACTTATGGCACAAATAACGAATATGGTTTTGATTATTTGCGCGATAATATGGCTTTTAGCGGTGATGATCGGGTACAGCGCGCATTGCATTACGCCGTTGTGGATGAAGTCGATTCTATTTTGATCGATGAAGCGAGGACGCCGCTGATTATTTCCGGACCGGCGGAAGGCAATTCTGAGCTATACCTACACATCAATAAAATTGTTCCCCTGCTCGTCGCTCAAAAGGAAGAAGACGGTCCGGGTGATTTCAGTGTTGATGAAAAATCACGTCAAGTCTATTTGACCGAAGCCGGCCATGATAAAATTGAGCAATTATTGATAGAGCATGGTTTGCTTAAGGAAGGCGAGAGTTTATATGATACCGCCAACGTCAGTAAAAATCATCACTTGAATGCGGCTCTGCGTGCTCATGTTTTATACAAACGTGATGTTGAATATGTGGTGCAAAACAACGAAGTGATTATTGTTGATGAATTTACTGGTCGAACTATGCCGGGTCGCCGCTGGTCGGATGGCTTGCATCAAGCGGTTGAAGCAAAAGAAGGCGTAACTATACAACAAGAAAACCAAACACTTGGCTCGATAACCTTTCAGAATTTTTTCCGTTTGTATGATAAATTATCAGGCATGACAGGAACGGCGGATACTGAAGCTTTTGAGTTTCAACAAATTTATAAGTTGGAAGTCTCGGTGATTCCTCCGAATAAGACCGTGGCCCGTATGGATCATGGTGACTTGATCTATTTAACGGGCAAGGAAAAATACCAATCCATTGTTAGCGATATTAGAGATTGCTATGCCCGCAAACAGCCGGTTTTGGTGGGGACGGCCTCCATTGAAAGTTCTGAACTTATCTCCGGGATTCTCAATAAAGAAAAAATTAAACATGAAGTACTGAACGCTAAGTTTCATGAGCGTGAAGCGGATATTATTGCCCAGGCCGGTGCGCTAGGGGCGGTGACGATTGCGACGAATATGGCCGGGCGGGGAACGGATATTGTGTTGGGCGGCAGTTTAGAAGCCGAATTAAGTCGTTTGAAAAATCCGAAAGATGAAGTTGCTAAAAAGAAAACAGAGCAAGCCTGGGACGTGAGCCACAAACAAGTGTTAGAGGTGGGGGGCTTGCATGTTATCGGAACGGAGCGTCATGAATCTCGGCGCATTGATAATCAGTTACGTGGTCGTAGCGGACGTCAAGGCGATCCAGGATCCACCCGATTTTATTTGTCGATGGAAGATAGTCTCATGCGTATCTTTGCTTCTGACCGGGTGGCGGGTCTGATGCAAAAGCTAGGGATGGAGGAGGGGGAAGCCATTGAGCACCCTTGGGTCAGTAAAGCGATTGAAAATGCTCAGCGTAAAGTGGAGGGGCGCAACTTCGATATCCGTAAACAATTACTAGAATATGATGATGTGGCTAACGAACAACGCAAAGTGATCTATGAGCAACGTAATGAAATTATGGATCTGGCTGACATTTCTGAAACGGTCAATGCGGTGCGGGAAGATGTGGTTCATGAGATAATTGATCAACATATTACACCGCAAAGTTTGGATGAAACCTGGGATATTCCAGGTTTAACGACTGAGTTAGAAGCCAAGCTTGGGCTCAAGCTCGACATTCAACAATGGCTTGATGACGATCATGAGCTTTATGAAGAAACCCTGCGGCAGCGTATTGTACAAGCCGTTAACGATGAATATATTGCGAAAGAGGAAAAAGTGGGCGCCTCGATTCTGCGTCATTTTGAAAAAGCGGTGATGCTGCAAGTGTTAGATAATCTCTGGAAAGAGCATTTATCCGCCATGGATTATTTACGCCAGGGCATTCATTTACGCGGTTATGCGCAAAAAAATCCTAAGCAAGAATATAAACGCGAAGCGTTTGAAATGTTCCAAAATTTGTTGGAACGAATTAAACATGAAATGACCAGTATTTTATGTAAAGTCCAGATTGCGGTAGAAGACGATGTTCGCCGCGTTGAGGAGCAACGCCGAGCGCAAGCTGATATGCAGTTTAATCACCCCGAGGCAAAATCGTTAACCGATGGGGGGGATCCAGAGACAGCCGCTGAAGAGCGATCTGAGCCGTTTGTCAGAGAAGGCCGCAAAGTGGGGCGTAATGAGCCATGTCCTTGTGGTTCCGGTAAAAAATATAAACAATGTCATGGTCGCGTTAACTAAATCACTTGATCGCCTGGCATGAATTTTGGTTTGTTTCTACGACATTATGTCAGTGGGTTGCTGACTTAAGGGTGCTCGCTGAGGTGGATTTTTCACGCTCAGTGTGTGCCTTTTATGCCGGAGATTGAAAATGTATTCTAGTTTACGTGAATATAGCGAAAAGCGGGACTTTATTCGTATGGACATTGAGTGCCCAGTGTTCTATCAGGCGATGGGCTCAAGTATGAATAAAAGGGCGACCTGTATTAATTTAAGTGCCAAGGGAATTAAGTTTCATACCGATCAAGCATTGGCCGTGGGCAGCAAACTCCACATTAATGTGGTTCCAGAATTAAAGATTTCTCCAAGTTTATCTGCGGTAATGAAAATTTTGCGAGTAGAGCCGCTAGCCACGAATAGCCAACGTTATTATATTGCGGGTAAATTAGAGGAAATTGACGCTTAGTAAGCGATTGGCTGGTCGGCTGTTATTGGTTTTATAGGAAAAGATTCATTGCCAGCTCAATTATTATTTCTAGGAGCTGAGTATCCGTATGCATCCATACCAAAGAGCGTTTATCGACTTTGCGATTCAATCTAAAGTGCTTTGTTTTGGTCAATATACCTTAAAATCTGGCCGTCAAAGCCCTTATTTTTTTAATAGCGGTTTGTTTAATGATGGTCAGCGGCTGGCTGAATTAGGCCGTTTTTATGCGTCCGCGATTATTCATTCAGGCATTGAGTTTGATATGTTGTTTGGCCCGGCCTATAAAGGCATCCCATTAGTTTCTGCAATGGCGATTGCACTGGCTGACCAGCATCAGCGAAATGTCCCTTTTGCATTTAACCGCAAAGAAGTGAAAGATCATGGTGAGGGTGGTTTGATTGTGGGGGCCTCATTACAGGGCCGGGTATTAATTATTGACGATGTGATTTCCGCCGGCACCTCTGTCAAGGAGTCGATGAAATTAATCAAACAGGCTAATGCGCAAGCGGTAGCGGTGGTGATTGCCCTGGACCGTAAAGAGCGGGGTGAAGCACAGATATCGGCTATCCAAGAAATCGAGCAAGAGGGCGGCGTACAAGTGGTCAGCATTGTGGATTTGGCTCATCTGCTTAGCTATATGGCAAGCCAACCTGATCTGGTTCAATGGGTGCCGTCGGTGCGAGATTATCAGCAACAATATGGTATCAACCAATAATGAGCTTGATTTCCATAATGGCAGTGATCAATTTATCGGTGCGTTTTAAGTAAATAATTAGCAAAGCCGTTAAACAGGTTGATCGATTGGTATTTTATTGAAGTGTGGCAATTAATGAAAGACAGAAATCATTTACATGCTATTTTGCTGTGCTTGTTATTTAGTCTGCTCTGTTCAATGGGTGTGAGTGCTGGCGATGTGTATTATGTCTTTGTTGATAAGCAAGGCAAAACCCGCATCCAAGATACACTGAGTCCAGAATTGCAGGAGTTTGGCTATCGCGTGGTCAATAGCCAGGGGGTGACCTTACAGGTTATTCCTTCGATAAAAGACAAATACATGGACAAGGTGGACCAAGCTGAACTGAAGCGAAAAAAAGATGAAAGGCGTTTAATAGAGCGAAATAGACGGCGAGATCGTGCGCTCTTAGAAACCTTTACTAGTGTCAGGGAGATCAAGGCGGCACAGGCGCGTAAATTAGATTCGCTTAATAGTATTGTGACGATTACCCTGGCAAATATTGGTGCGTTTGAAAAAATATTAGATAAAATGAAAATTCAGGCGGAGAAGTATCTGAACGCCAGGGAAGATGTGCCGGAGAAGTTACAATTGGATACGGCAACGGTGCTCAAGCAAATTCAGGATGGCCGGGATTTTGTCCAAAGAAAGCGTGAAGAGCAGCACGAAATTGAATTTCAATATGCGCAAGATATTCTGCGTTTTGAAACACTGGTGGGTGATACTTACCGGTAAGGTATATTTTCAGTGGCGCGAGTAAAGTTCTGATTCTGTTTCTAATCGATAGTCGTCAAACGGTTGGCGGAGTAGTTGCCACTGAGTTTCCCAACATTCCAGAGGCGGACGCTTAAAGCCACTGTGAACGAATTGGTATAGACGACCTTCCACATAAGACAGCATCAAATTGGCAAAAGGTCCGACGGGCAGTGCTTCGGATAATTCACCACGCAAGACACCCTCTCTTAGAAATTGTTTGATTTGTGTCTCTAATCGCTCATAGATGCGATAGACACGTTGGTGTAGTTGCGTTTTCTCACCAATCACTGTATTGCCGGTCAAGAGGCGGGTAATGCCCGGATTTCGATCGGCAAATCCTAATACTAATGACAAGACTCGTTGACAACGCTGTAGGGCCAGACTTTCTTCTTTTTCAATACGAGTAATAAGACTAAAAATAGTTTGTTCGCTGAATTCAATCAATGCTTCAAACATTTTTGCTTTGCAGGAAAATTGTCGATAGATGGCCGTCTCTGAAATACCAAGCGTTTTTGCCAGCTTGCCGATGGTCACACCATGGCATGGGTGTGATTCGAGTTCCACGGCAAGTGCTTCAAGTATTTGCTGTTGTCGAGTTATCTGTTGTATTGCCAAAACGTGTCCAATGTCAGTGTCGTGATGACCGAGGTTAGCTGCCCATTTTAACCTTTAATTAGCGTGCCGATGCCTTCATCAGTAAATATTTCTAATAAAACGGCGTGCATGATACGTCCATCAATGATATGAGCGCTTTTCACCGATCCCTGCACGGCATCCAGCGCACTGCTAATTTTGGGCAACATACCGCCATAAATGGTGCCATCAGAAATGTAACGATCGATTTGGTTGGCGGTTAAGCCTGAGATGAGTTTTTCGTTTTTGTCTAATAATCCACTGGTGTTGGTTAATAAAATCAGTTTTTCTGCCTGTAAGGTTGCCGCTAATTTACCGGCGACCAAGTCGGCATTAATATTATAGGACAAGCCATCGTTTCCCACACCAATCGGAGCGATGACGGGAATAAAGTTATCTTTGACGAGCATGTTGACGACCGATGTATCAATGTGCTCGACTTCGCCAACATGGCCTAAATCAATGATTTCGGAGACTTCTATTTCGGGTGTTCGATGATTGATATGTAATTTTTTGGCACGGATCAAATTGCCGTCTTTGCCGGTGAGGCCAACGGCGCGGCCACCGTGCTGGTTGATTAAGTTAACGATATCTTTATTAACGAGCCCGCCGAGTACCATTTCAACGACATCCATGGTTTCGCTGTCGGTGACTCGCATGCCGTTGACAAACTGACTTTGCTTGCCAATTTTGGTCAATAAGTCTCCGATTTGTGGGCCGCCACCATGCACAATCACCGGATTAATGCCGACCAGTTTCATTAAGACAATATCTTGTGCAAAGCGGCTTTTTAAGTCTTGGTCAATCATGGCGTTACCACCATATTTAATCACGATGGTTTTATGATGGAAGCGTTTGATGTAGGGCAATGCTTCAATCAGTACTCGGGCAATATCTGGGGCTTTGGTGTTTGAAACTGTCATGGTGATTCCCTCGGTTAAAATGGCAGCTCAAGGTCAGCTCTTAAGCTGAGGAGTAATGTTCTGAATTGGTTTTGTATTTTATCCATGGCTAGTTGGGTTTCTGCTTCAAAGCGAATCACCAAACAAGGGGTGGTGTTGGATGGGCGAACTAATCCCCAGCCCTCCGGGAAATCGACTCGCAGGCCATCAATGGTGGTGAGTTTGGCGCCAGAAAAGTCTGAGGCGGTGATGATTTGCTTCATGAATGCATAATGTTCGCCTTCTTGCATTTCCAATCTCAGCTCTGGGGTGTTGATCATATTGGGTAAGGCATTGAAAATCTCTAACGGAGCACGTTGATCTTGAGCGAGAATCTCTAGCAAGCGTGCACCGGTATATAGGGCATCATCAAAGCCATACCATCGGTCTTTGAAAAAAATGTGACCGCTCATTTCACCCGCCAGTGGTGCGCCTGTTTCTTTGAGTTTGGCTTTGACTAACGAGTGGCCAGTTTTCCACATGAGTGGTTTGCCGTTGGCCTCCTTAATCGCTTTGGCTAAGTTTCTGGAGCATTTGATATCAAAGATGATTTCTGAGCCGGGTTTACGCCCCAGAATTTCCTGGGCATAAAGCACCATTTGTCGGTCAGGCCAGATAATTTCTCCGGCGGGCGATACCACGCCTAGGCGGTCACCGTCTCCGTCAAAGGCTAAACCGACGTCAGCCCCCGTTCGGATGACCGTCTCAATGAGATGGGTGAGGGTTTCTGGTTGACTCGGGTCAGGATGATGATTGGGAAAGTTGCCGTCAATATCACAATAGAGTTCGGTGACTTGACAGCCGAGTCGGCGATACAGTTCGGGGGCTAATTCACCGGCGACCCCATTGCCGCAATCCACCACGATATTAAGTGGTCGAGCGAGGGTGATGTCACTGGTGATTTTTTGCAAATAGGCTTCGGAGACATCCTGGGTACTTAAGGTACCTTTTCCGGAAATAAAATCTTGTTGTTCGATGCGTTGCCTGATTTTTTGAATGCGTTCTCCGGAGAGTGTTTCGCCAGCGAGTACAATTTTCAGACCGTTATAATCCGGTGGGTTATGGCTGCCGGTGAGCATGATGCCGGTCCCTGTCGCCAGGTGAAAATTGGCGAAATACAGCACTGGGGTCGGGACTCGGCCGATATCAATCACCTGGCGGCCAGCGGCGCTTAATCCGTCGCTTAGCGCTTGGCTAAGCGCTGGACCTGAGTTGCGGCCATCTCTTGCAATCACCACCGTGTGTTGGCCTAGGGCAGCGGCTTCGCTACCTAACGCTTTACCAATGGCGAAAACGACATTCTTGGTTAAAGTTTGGTCGACAATACCGCGAATGTCATAGGCTTTGAATATCGATGAGGCTAAATTTTCTGCTTGAACGATTTGATATGAGTCTGTTGGCATGTATTGAACCTATGGCTAAGTTTTATAAAAATTGGGATGATCATTTGACATCAGGCAATGATTGCGTCGTTTGTGGTACCGGTACATGATCCGGTGGTTCTTCCGGAAGAACCAAAGCCGCCTTCCCCTCGATGGCTGGTATCAAATTCATCAACTTGTTCGAATTGTGTTAATACAATGGGGACAAAGACCAGTTGCGCGATGCGTTCACCGATATTAAGGGTGAATGCCTGCTGACTGCGGTTCCAGCAAGAGACCATTAACGGACCTTGATAATCGGAGTCAATGAGTCCCACGAGATTACCCAATACAATGCCGTGTTTGTGACCTAATCCAGAGCGGGGCAAAATAACGGCGGCCAGTTGTGGGTCGGCAATGTGCAACGCAATACCGGTATTGATTAACTGGGTTTCTCCGGGCTTTATGGTTAATGGGGCGTCAATGCAAGCGCTTAAATCCAAGCCGGCCGATCCTGGGGTGGCGTAGTTAGGCAATGGCAATTGTGTGCCGATGCGTGGATCTAAAATTTTAAGTTGTATTTTTTTCATGGTATTTGTCTGCAATAAATTGAATCAATTGATGGGCTAACTGAGATTTTTTGGTTTTTGGCAGGCTGATAGTGCCTTCTTTCCAGAAAATTTCTAAGGCATTTTCATCGCTTTCAAAACCGCGACCCGGTGCTTTTGGCCCCACTAAATTGGCGGCGATGAGATCGATTTGTTTTTGGTGTAGTTTTTGTCTGGCATAGTGTTCGATATTTTGCGTTTCGGCGGCAAAACCCACGCAGAAAGGTCGCAGAGTCTGTTTCGCCACGTCACTGAGAATATCGGGATTGGGAGTTAAGGTTAACGTCAGCTCGCTGGTGTTTTTTTTCAACTTCTCTGTGGTTGGGGCCTTCGGACGATAATCGGCGACCGCCGCATTGGCGATAAAAATATCGACCTGAGCAAGATTTTCAAAGACTTTTTGATGCATCTCGTTGGCAGATACCACCTTAATACGTTGTATCTGGGGTGGGGTGTCTAGATTCACTGGACCACTAATGAGGGTCACCTTGGCGCCTGCCTGTTGGGCGGCTTGGGCGAGCGCAAAACCCATTTTTCCTGAACTTCGATTGCCGATAAAGCGCACTGGGTCAATCGCCTCGTGGGTTGGACCGGCGGTGATTAATACATTCAATCCCACCAAGCGGGGTGCCACGAAGGTATTGGCAAATTGTTCGATGAGGTCGGTGACGTCGAGCATACGGCCTGGGCCATGTTCGCCACAGGCTTGCTCTCCTTGAGCCGGGCCAAGCATGAGTATGCCGCGCTGACGTAGCTGGCTTACATGGGTTTGGGTGGCTGAATTTTGCCACATCTGCTGATTCATGGCGGGGGCGATGGCGATCGGTGCGGCACTTGCTAGGCAGAGGGTGCTGGCGAGGTCGTCTGCTAAGCCTAAGGCGATTTTGGCCATAAAGTTGGCGCTACACGGGGCAATCAAAATGGCATCGGCCCAGCGAGCCAGCTGGATGTGTTCCATGCCATCATCCAGGTTGTTAAATAACTGATCACTGACGGGATGTCCGGTGAGTGCTTGAAAAGTCAGCGGCATGATGAATTGTCGGGCGGCGTCAGTCATCGCCACTCGGACGTCAGCGCGAAGGTGCTTAAGCCGGCGTACCAGTTCGGCGCTTTTGTAAGCGGCGATACCACCTGTCACGACCAGTAAAATGTGTTTTCCAGAGAGCTTTTGCATGAGAGAGTGATTTTACCTATTGTTGTGCGAGCTTGCACGAGGAAGTTGTCTATGGCGATAACGGATTGGCCGAAAAATGAGCGGCCACGGGAAAAGTTGTTAAGCAAAGGCGCATCAGCTTTGTCCGATGCTGAATTATTGGCAATTTTTCTGAGAACCGGGGTGAAGGGTAAAACAGCCGTGGATTTAGCGCGTGATTTGTTAATTGAGTTTGGTGGATTGCGCGCCATTTTAACCGCCAATGAAAATAATTTCTGCCGGGCAGAAGGATTGGGGACGGCTAAGTTTGCCCAGCTACAAGCGATTTTAGAAATGAACCGGCGTTATTTACAAGAACATTTGATACGTGGAGAATCATTGACCAGCCCCGAGCAAACCCGAGACTATTTGGTGGCCCATCTAAGAGATTATGCTTACGAAATATTTGCGTGTTTGTTTTTAGATAGTAAACATCGGGTGATTTGTTTTGAGAAATTGTTTCGCGGTACGATTGATGGGGCGAGCGTGTATCCTCGGGAAGTGCTGAAACAAGCGCTCGATGTGAATGCTTCGGCGGTGATTTTTGCACATAACCATCCCTCTGGAATATGCACCCCAAGTGAGGCGGATAAGCAGTTGACTTGCCTTTTAAAAGAGGCGCTATCCTTAGTGGACATTCGTGTCTTAGATCATTTTATCATTGGTGACGGGGAGGGATTTTCGTTTGCTGAACATGGACTCTTATTATAATGCTTGCGGACATTTTAGCGATTAATTCACTATGAACATACGACACCGGATTATCCTAGGGGTACTGGGCGGCGCTTTGTTTGTTCCGTGTGTTTGGGCTCAAAAATTACCCAAATGGGAATTGGGTGTGGGCATGGGGGGGATTTCGTTGCCGATTTATCGTGGTGCGAAACCGATTAGAAATTTGTTGGCACCTTGGCCATTGATTCGTTATCGAGGGGAACGTTTTAGCATTAATGAAAAAGGGGCACATGGCTGGCTATATGCGTCAGATCGCATGAAACTCGATGTCAGTTTAGCCGGAGGGTTACCAGTAACGAAAGAGGACAGTGGTTTACGCGAAGGCATGCCAGGCTTGGATACGACACTGGAATTTGGCCCCAGTCTGGAGATTAATTTTTGGAAATCAGTATCCCAGGCATTCTCTGTGAATTTTCCGTTGCGCCTGACAGTGTCTGTGGATATTCAATCGATAGCGTATCAGGGCTGGATTTTTGCGCCCTATATGCATTATTATGTGCGACCAAAATCTCATCCTTGGTGGGTATTTCAGTTGACTTTTGGACCCCAGTTTGCTGATCGCCAATATCACAACTATTACTATGGTGTTGCAAAACAATACGCGACACCTTTCCGTTCACGATTTACTCCTGACGGTGGTTATAGTGGCAGTCGTTTGAATGCTTATATTGAAAGATCTTGGGGCGATGTGTGGTTGTTGGCGTTTGCCCGGTATGATTTTTTACATGAAGCAACGTTTAGTAACAGCCCGTTGGTGGAGACGAGGGCGTATTACATTTTTGGTTTTGCCGTCAGCTGGATTTTTGCCAAATCCAACAAGCTGATTGAACCGTTAGCGCGTGATCGTTTTTGAGTGTTCGTGGAGCGTGGGACAAAAAAACAGCAATCAAGTCAGGCTATACTTTTTGCTGATTATTTGGTATAAAAGCCGCCCCCCGCAAGTAGTGTCATCTCAGCGGGCAAGAGGATCATCGGGAGATTAAACATGTCTAAAGTATGTCAAGTGACTGGGAAGCGTCCTGTTACCGGGAATAATGTTTCTCATGCCAATAATAAAACGAAACGCCGTTTCTTGCCTAATTTACATACGCGGCGTTTTTGGGTAGAAGCGGAAAAACGATGGGTGAAGTTGCGTGTGAGTGCGAAAGGGATACGTATTATCGATAAACTAGGTATTGATCAGGTATTGGCTGATATTCGCTCGCAAGGGGCAAAAAAAGTATAACTAAGGAGTTTATTCGATGCGTGAAAAAATACGCTTAGTCTCATCGGCTGGCACAGGACACTTTTATACAACGACGAAAAACAAGCGTACTATGCCTGAAAAAATGTTGATCAAGAAGTTTGATCCGGTCGTACGTAAGCACGTTGAATACAAAGAAGCGAAAATCAAATAGAACAGATTTTCGCCATAAAAACCCGCGAATACGGCGGGTTTTTATGGCTGATAATCAGGCAGGCGATTGAGCTGGATCGAGTGAATAAGTGCGCAAATGCTGCGCAAATTCTTCGAGTGCTTTGATGCCCGTGGCTTCGGCTTGTTTACACCAGTCTTGTAGCTGCGCGAGTGGGACTTCTAAATTCACTGCAGAGCGTGTCCACAATTCTTGTAAACTTTGCTTGAATTCATAGACGGTTTTTAGGGTATGGTTTTCTTGCAAAACGATATGTAGCCGTTGTTTTGCCTCGGCGTCCATGAGCGCTTCTTCGCGAATCAATAGTTTTTTAGCACGTCGCAACAAATCTTTCTGGTAAGTATTGGCTTTGGTTAATTCTTGCTTATTGACCTCAGCAATGACCTGTTTGGCATAACAGGCCATAATTTGGAATCGATGAGTGACAATGGCTTTTAGTGTATCGGTGTCTAAGCTGGGGTTTTCTCGGTCAATGACTGGGGTGGGGGCCACTCTTTTTACCGTCGCCAGTTTGAGTTTGGCTAAGACTTGGATATAAAACCAACCAATATCAAATTCCCAAGGCTTGGATGAAAACTTAGCCGAGCTGGCATAAGTATGGTGATTGTTGTGTAATTCTTCGCCACCGATAAGAATGCCCCATGGCACGATGTTGGTGGCGGCATCCGTGCACTCGTAGTTGCGATAACCCCAATAGTGACCGATGCCGTTAATGACGCCTGCCGCCCAGAGCGGTATCCACAACATTTGAATCGCCCAAATAGTGATACCGGGTAGGCCAAATAATATCAGGTTAATGATGAACATAAAAATAATACCCAGATTATGCATCTTAGTATAAACGTTTTTTTCTATCCAATCATCGGGTGTTCCTTGACCATAATCCCTTAATGTGTCCGGGTTGGTCGCTTCCTGGCGGTATAATTCTGCGCCTTGCCACAAGACTTTTTTGATGCCGAGTATTTGTGGGCTATGAGGGTCGTCAACTGTTTCGCACTTGGCGTGGTGTTTTCGATGGATCGCCACCCAGGCTTTCGTGCCCATTCCGCTGGTTAGCCATAACCAAAAGCGAAAGAAGTGAGATATCACCGGGTGCAGCTCAATGGCTCGATGTGCCTGGTGTCGGTGCAAAAAAACGGTCACCGAAACAATGGTGATATGGGTTAATAACAGAGCCATTGCCACATAGCCCCAAAATTCTAAGTTTAAAATGCCATCTACCATTACTAGGTATACCTCGATTGTTATGTTCATGTTTTGTTTTGCATTAGTTATATTTAACTGCGGCAAAGCACTTGATGTGTGGTCTTTCAACCGGTTGCTGACTATTGAATCTATGTTGAAAAATGAATCATGACATTGGCCATAAAAGCTAGCATTTTATCGACATTCTTGTTAACAACGCCACCGCAACAATATAATTATTTTATACTCATCGGCATGATAAAGCCCAAGTTTTCATATTGTTTTTTTATTTAGCTTGTTTTTTGATCGGGCAGGCTCATTTTTTGCGATAGGAAGTTTGTGAGATAATGGTGTGGCGAGGGTCTTCTACATTTATTAATTAAATTGGTTTTTTTGGGAACGAGTTAACGCATCATGGAGAAAAACTTAGTGTTTAAGAAATTTGTTGTTGTCATTGTTTTGATGTTGGGTTGTGCGACGGCTTGGGCACAGTCAGCCTCCATTAGTCTAAGTGAAGATAGTGCATTATTTAATTACAACCTTTTGATTGGCGGACAAAGTTTTGGGCGGAGCGAATTTGGGGTAGGGTTTTTATTCAATAAGGACAAGCGCTACCTAATGGAAGTGGGATTACAAGTCAAAGATGAGGCAGGCAGTCAAGTTCCGGGGTTAACTGTCGGTTTGGGTGGTAAATTCTATGGGGCGACGTTGACCGACTTAAAAGACGATCAAGATGTGATGGCGCTTGCCATTGCTGGGATGCTGCGTTTTGCGATTCCTCGTTACGAGCGGTTTGCGCTGCGTGTCGATGTGTCCTATGCACCCAATATTGTCACATTTTTGGACGCCGAACGGTTTTGGGAATTGGCATTGAGAGCCGAATTTGAAGTATTGCCTACGGCGGCGGGGTTTATTGAATATCGGCAATTTACGGTGGATTTGGAAAAAGCAAATACGGTTGATATTGATGCGGGTGTGAGGCTCGGTATTTATATAACATTTTAATTTTAAAGAATATGAGGCAATCGGGTCGGTCGCTTTATCGTACCCGCTTGCCTCATATCAGCGAACTGGCTGGTTGATATTTAGCGCTCTGTCATTGATTGTTATTTAACTATGATTGCATTCGGTTAAGTAATTGATTATCACGAAACTAACCCATTGAGGTATAATCTAACCATCAAATAATAAACTTTTCTAAAAGATCGACTTAATGATCAACTAGTTCGTCTGAGTGATTGGGTTATCTCAACAGCAGGACTGATTAGGAACGAGTTTGATTTCGCACGCATAACAACCAATTAATGTAAGCTGCTTTATAACTAGAACGATAAATACGTTGCAGTGGGGAAATGACCAAGATAGGTTTTGGATGCTCTAGTCCTTATCACCTTGCACTTCGTGCCAGATTCATGTGAATACCGCAAAGGAATCTAATTTCAAGATGATTTTTCTTTCGCTAAGAATAATTGGCTCGATTGTCTTATCCCGCTAGCTCAACGGCAGGGAATATCGTTTTGAAAACAAAGACCAAGCAATATCCATATGGATATGAGGTCGCAATGTGAGGTACTTAGGCGAGTACTATCGACTGCATAGCGGGGGGGGGAGGGCCGTGATTGCCTTCAAAGATCGATATTTTGTGGTATCTCTAATTTTTATTTTTTTGGCCAGTGGTGGTTGTTCAGACAATAATGTGCCATCTATTGGCGAAGGAGATCCCATTGTTTATGTTAAACGCAAAATCGGAGCGATTGGCAATCCGGTGGACAGTATTACCTTTTACCCGGGCGGTGATCTCTATTGGCGTTACCTTTCCACACCCAGTGCTAAGGTGGTCAATGTGACCGGGCACCTTACTTTGGCTAAAGGTGATGTTTCCGATCCAGAGCCTTCTTATGATGGCAAAAAAATTATATTTGCCATGCGCTGCACTTCGGAATCCTCTGACATTTGTTATCAGGATAGAACCTGGAATCTCTGGGTATATGATCGCCCACGTAATGATATTTATCGGGTGATACGTGATTCTGATATTGCGGATTTAGGCGATGATGTGGACCCGGCTTTTTTACCGGATGGCCGCATTGTTTTTAGCTCGACTCGGCAGAAAAAAACTCGATCAAAATTAGGTTATGCCTACTTGGATGAGGATGGGCGCAGTGTCGTGACGACCCTGCATGTGATGAATGGGGATGGCACGGGCATTGAGCAAATCTCATTTAATCAAAGTCATGATCGTAACCCCAGCATTATGCGTGACGGAAAAATTTTATACAGCCGTTGGGATCATGCGGGACATCAAAATAAATTTAGCTTGTATACGATCAATCCTGATGGCACGGATATGACGATGTTATACGGAGGGCATAGTCCGGGGGATAGTTTTTTACATGCGCGAGAAGTAACCGAAGGCCGAGTTATTTCTACGGTAATTCCTTTGCAAGGCACATGGGAGGGGGGGGCATTAATGGATATTAATGTGAAAGATTTTTTGGATGACAATGACCCGGTGCCTGGATTTCGCGTGACGGATGCGGTTGGCCAAGTTTCTGCTACGTCAAATAATATTCCATTAGATCGGGAGATATCCCCTGAAGGTCGTTTTTCTACACCTTATGCATTGCTCGGTGGTTCAGGGCAGGTACTGACGAGTTTTAGCCCTTTTAAACCCGTGACTCGACAAGATCCGATTACTCAGGAAACCATTATGGTGCCTGGGCAAGAAGGTGCGCCGGTGTATGCTATTTATTTATTGGATATCAATACCAAAAGCTTAAAACCTATTGTGTTACCTGAGGACGGTATCGCCTATATCGACCCCGTTGCCCTAGAATCTCGTGTCAAGCCACCGATCATTCGGCGACAGATTATTGATGATTCTCTGATCGTAAATTTGGCAAAAATAGAAGGGATTATCAATATCAAGAGTGTCTATGATACGGATCAATATGGTCGGATGAGTAATAACGTGTTAACTCGTGTTGAGCAGGCAGCGATGGCGATTCCGATGATTGAACCCGCCGAGCTGATGTTTGATTCGCGAACTTTAGTGGCGGATATTGCCAAAATTAAAGATCCTACGATAACCTCGGCTAATCAGCGTCCGGCGCGTTTTATCCGGGTCAGCGCTGCCGTACCTACGCCGCCCGGTTTATCCAGGCGGGTGATTGGTGAAACGGTATATGAGATGCAGCGTATTATTGGCTATGCGCCGATCGAACCTGATGGTTCGGTGCGAGTTAAAGTACCAGCTGATGTCGCGTTAGCTATTACTGTATTAGATAAATCGGGCAGAGCCTATCAAAACCATATTAGTTGGTTGCAAGTGCGACCAGGTGAAGAGCGGGTCTGTAATGGGTGTCATTCGTCTGCGCGTGGTAGAGCACTGAATGTGACTCCTATTGCAGGTTATCATCCGAATACCCAACTTAAAAAAGTGATCGATGGACGAGTTGTCAAGATGGTTCAAAACGAACTCGCTAATGCATTTGATATTTCAGGTCAAGCGGGTGAGACCATGGCAGAAACCCGAACCCGGCTTGACGCAAGTGCTTTGGAGCTTAGCCAAGACTTGGTATTTTACGATGTTTGGAATGATGAATCATTGGTGCGAGCCGTTGAGTCTTTTAAAATTGAATATGCTTCAATTCGAACGGATGCCATTCCGGACAATGGGATCATCAATTACTCGGAGCATATTCAGCCTTTATGGAACGCGAGAAAGCTGACTTTCGAGACCGGGAGTGCGGCTAAACAATGTGTTGATTGTCACGATGGCATCAGTCACCGGGATAACCCATCAGGACTGAATCTGAGGGGCGGCGTTAATGGGGAAAGTGGTCGGGTTATATCTTATGGTGAGCTAGTTATTGGCAAGCCATTTTACGATGAAGCAGGCGTGCCTATTCTCGATACGGTGGATGGTATTCCTTTTTTGAGACGTCGCATTCCCTATGTGGAAGCCGGTTACGCACGTGGCAGTCATTTAATTGAAAAGCTGTTTAACGAGGAACTATATGCCGAAGAAGGTCTTCCTGGCAATGGGCTTGATCACAGTCAATTTCTGGTGCCCGCTGAAAAAAAATTAGTGGTTGAATGGATTGACTTGGGGGCTCAATACCGTAATTCACCTTACGATGAATGTGGAAAATCGGTCAGCGTTATTTTTTTTCTGGATCGTACGGCGATGTTTACTGATGTTGCGAAAATTCTATCCGAGCCTTGTAGCCGTTGTCATCGTCCATTTAAAAAGGATGGTACGCCAAACCCTCAATTCAAAAGGAACAGCTTCATTTTAACCGGTGACAGGGATGGGGATTTTCATGCGGCGGCGAGCATGGTGACGGATATTGAAGTGCCGGAAAATAGTTACTTAGTTGACCGTCCATCTTCTTTAACGTCTGAGCACCCGATGGACTCAAGAGGTCGGCCTTGGTTGCAGACGGGTAGTGCTGAGTACAATGTTTTCATCAAATGGATACAAACAGCTCGGGAGCGGCAGATCAGTGATGATACGCAAAATTGCTCACCGTAATCTTTGCCATCAATGAAATAATGGTTGCGAAGGTTTTTTTAACCTGTATTTCGCATCAGGATCAAGCAATATCACATGGACGGGTGCTAAGTAGGTTTTAGGCTGGTTGCATGTATTTATATGTTTTGGGGGTTGCGTTGATATTCATTATGCAAATATTTCTGATATTAAAAAAAATAGAAATGTATCTTGTACCGTCTTTTAACATGCCTGTTTTGCCAGTCACTTTGCTCATGGCTTGTTTGTTTGTTGTACCCGCCTTGGCCAGTGATGTGCAAGTCACTGGGTCATATATTGAGTTACATACCGGACCAGGCCGTGGTTTTCCTATTTTTCACGTAGCAGAGCAAGGTGAGATTGTTCGTTTGATTAAACGAAAAACAAACTGGTATCAAGTGCGTGCGGCGGATGAAAAAACGGGATGGGTTTCGTTAAAGCATATGGAGCGAACCATGATGATTGGTACGCACACAGCGCCATTTGAACGAGTATCTGATGCCATAAAAGAAAGTCAGAAAATTGAGTTAGGGATAGCCAGTGGCTGGTTTGCGAGTGATTCTATTGTCTCTTTTATAGCGCGTTATCGTATGCTCAGTAGCCTTTCAGCAGAAATGACCGTTGCTCAGTCAATGGGCGTTTTCTCGAGTTCAAAGTTATATTATGGTGGCGTTATGATTGAGTTTTTTCCTCACTGGTTAGTGGTGCCCTATTTTGTCAGTGGCTTTGGTTATTTAAAAAATGTGCCAAGTGATACAGTGGCTGGCGGAAAGGAATTTGATCAAGTGATTGCGAATAGTGGACTCGGTGTTAGATTTAAGCTTGGTTATCGTTTTTATTTGCGGACGACAGCTAAGATACATTTTTCATTAGATGGCGATAAGGGACGGGAAGGTCAAGACTCGTCAAATCAATATGTTGATTTTCAAGTGGGGCTATCTGCCTATTTTTAATTTGGGGTTATCCTTTGATTTTATCAAATACAAGAATAATAAGACGCTGTCGTTTGCTTAAAAAAAATCAGTTGCCAGGTGATTTGTTTTGCCAACAGATACGGTATGATAAGAAAGCTTTGCAAGCGATGATGTTTTCACTACGATATTTTTTATGTGGGTTCTTGCTGCTGGGGGTTTTTATGTCATTGTGGCAAGCCGAAACCGCCGCTGCTGCTGAACCTATTTATCATTTATCTAATTCGGTACCTATTATCGAGCCTGAATTGGAGCGGCGTGAAATTGAAGTGCCAAAAATTGATACGGAAGATTTTGAAGTAAGTCTCTATGCTGGCGCACTTAATGTCGAAGATTTTGGATCAAGTGTGGTGAGTGGTATACGCTTAGGTTTGCATGCGACCGAAGATTTTTTCCTGGAAGGTGCTTGGGGCCAAGCCACCATAAGCGATGATTCATTTCGTCAACTATCGCTTCCATTGTTTGATAGTAAAGAAATTGGGATTGAGTTTTATTCGCTCTCGCTCGGTTATAATGTGTTGCCTGGTGAGTCTTATTTTGGCTCTCGCGTGTTAACTTCATCAGGTTATGTGTTATTTGGTCTTGGCAACACCCATTTTGAAAGTGAAGGGGATTCTTTTACTGTGGTGTTAGGGATGGGATTACGGGTACTCGCTAATGACTGGTTATCTATTCGGTTTGAAGCGAAAGGGTATGAGTTTGAAACAGATATTTTAGGCAAGAAAAAGTTTAGCCATAATGTCGAAACAAGTTTTTCTTTAGGGGTATTCTTTTAAACGGGTATGATTCACTTGGGTAGGCGAGCGTGCTTGAGCGCTGGATTGCGGGCTATTTTTGGATCGTTTGCTCATGGCATAAATATTCTGTTTACTCAGAAACAAATATAGTGTGAAATCAAAAAAATTGGCATATTTGTATGCCTGATATGAAATCTAGGTTTTAAGTGTGTTATTTTGTCAGTTTTAGATGTGTTTTATGAAAAAATGGGACGCTACGTGTTCGATGTGGTTGTGAAATAACCATGCATTTTAGCTCATCGGGGAAAATGCACAAACAGGATAGGTTGATTTGCCACCGATATTTTTTAAGCGAATCAAGTATTGGAGTGCTAAGCCGACATTGGGCTGCCTCGCGGTTGAAAATCGCGATGAAAATTAATTTCACCGGGATTTTCTGAAGGAGGCCATACGTTGTTGTATGGCCGACTGACAAAAAATTTCTGTGGAATCAAGGATCAAGTGAGATTAAATGATAAGTGGCTCAATGTTGGCTTAGCTTTTGTTTTATGGTTTTTATCGTTGCAAAAATACTGAAAGTGATGAGGCCGGAATATGTCACCTAGGATAACAGTTATACTTTTCTTATGGATGGTAGTACCCTACATTGCCGTTGCAGAGCAAAATGATGCCAGTTCAGCCGCACGTAGCCTGGATGCACAAGTTCAGCAGCTCAAAAGCGAGATCATTAATTTAAACAGGGATTTATCGATCCTTGAAGAGGAATTAATGTTTCCAAGTAGCACCCAGGTCAGTGTTTTTTTATCGATGGATGTCGGTAAGTTTTTTAAATTAGAATCTGTCAAAATTAAAATTGATGGGAAGTTGGTATCGAGCCATATCTACTCGGAACGAGAAATCCAAGCGCTAGAAAAAGGGGCTGTACAGCGGCTTTTTTTGGGTAACTATAAACCGGGAAAACATACCTTGATTGCTGTGCTTATTGGCCAAGGCCCTAAAGACAGAGAATATCAGCGTGCAACAACTCATCATCTTGAGAAAAAAACATTACCCGTTTTTCTTGAATTGACAATTACTGATGCGGTTAATAAACAGCAACCCGAGTTTTTAGTCAAAGAATGGTGATTTGTGTTAACCCCAAGTGTATCAATGACACTAATGCCTCTAACTATAGAGATCGCTATGACGTCGTTTACGGTAAGAGCAATCATTAAACCAGTCAAGTTGATTTTCATTTTTTTCTTGATTTTTTCTGTGTGGTATGGTCAACCATTAATCGCAAAAACAGTCAAGCAAGAAAATGGTGATTATAAAAAAGAACTTCGCTATCGGACGGTTCTTTTTCATCTCTATACGGATGATTATTTTACGGCGCTAAATAAATTCAAAACATTTGAGCGCCTCAATCAGTTGCCTGGCAACGATATTGAAATGGAGTCGATGCTGACTGGGATCTATTTATCTTATGGTCTATATGATAAAGCTGAACAAATTTTTCAAAATTTACAGAAGCGTAATATCCCGCTTTATTTAACCGACTTAACGTGGTTCTATCTGACTAAAATCCATTTGCGAAAAGGTGACTTATCGGCGGCAGCAAGTGCCTTGGCCAATATTGAAACACATTTGCCAAATGCATTTAAAGATGAATATTATTACTTGCAAGGCAATGTCAATATAAATAATGAAAATTTTGATGCCGCGGTAGATTTTTTAAAGCAAATATCAAAATTATCCGATTGGCGGCCTTTTGGGCAATTTAATCTTGGAATTAGTTTGATCAAATATGGAGATCGCAATAAAGGAGTTACTATATTAGCTGATGTGGGGGAACTCGATAGTGAAAGGGAAGATATTGTTGCACTAAAAGATAAAGCTAATTTAACATTAGGTTACTTATTCTTAAGAGAAAAAAAGAGTGATTCAGCGATTCGTTATTTAGAGAAGGTCAGATTGCATGGACCGTTTTCCAATAAAGCTTTACTCGGTTTAGGTTGGGCGCATTCCAATAATCAGCAATTTGATCGGGCATTGGTGCCGTGGCTTGAACTAAGCCAAAGAGATTTTTTGGATGCGACGGTACAAGAAGCCTTGTTAGCCGCCCCTTATGCATTTAGTCAACTCAATGCTTTGTCACAAGCGCTGGATTTTTATCAAAAGTCCATAGACCGATATCAACAAATACAAAAAAAATTCGATCGCCTGTTAAATACAGTCAGTCAAGGTGATTTTTTTTCAAAGATTATCATCGAAGGACAATTTAATGATGTCGCACTCTCTCGATACTTGGGCTCCATCGCGAAAACGAGACAAGGGCAATTTATTCAATTTTTATTAAATGATGAAAATTTTCAACGTGTATTTGCCAATTATCGTGACCTTTTAGCATTAAAAAAAGGAATTTCGGTATGGCGTGACAATTTAGATATCTACGATAACTCAATTAAATTACGTGCGAAATTATTTAAAAAAACATTGCCAGAATTGAAACAAAAGTTAGCCAGCAGAAACCAACAGGCCTTGAAAAAAAAGCATGATTGGTTTTCATCAAGAATAAATAAAATCTCAAAGAATGGAAATTTTGTGGCGGTGGCGAATGTGCATGAAAGAAATCAATTGCTACAGCTTGAATTATTGGATGAGGATATTCGTCGTTTGCCAGCAAAATATAATTCATCCCTGTTGTATCGGCGGTTAGAGATTCTCCAGGGTACTTTATTGTGGAATATTGCCAGCAAATTTGAAAAAAGAGTATACCACATTAATCAGGCGATGTTGAGTATCGAATCGGGCTTATCGCGGCTTGATCGTCAAAAAAATATTTTGGATGATGCGAGCAATTTCAACTCAAATGACGATGTGCTAAGTAGTAAATCCCTGTTTCTAATGCAACAGCGAATGCAGCAGTCATGGGGTCTGCTGACGCAGTTAGTCAATAAACATGAAACTTATTTACAGCATATTGCATCGACCAAGTTAAGGCAGCAACAACAGCAAATAGTGACCTATCTAGCTCAAGTACGGTTTGCGATTGCACAAATTCTTGACCATTCGACGGAGGCAGGTGAAAAACCATGAGGCTGTGCTTATCTGCTTTGCTATGCCTCATTTTTTTGTTTTGTATTTCATGCGCAAGTAATAAGCCGGCCACCTTGAAAAGTTTAGAGAAGCGCACTGTCAAGATTCAAAAGAAAAATGTTCAAGTGAGTAGCAAGGAAGATGTGCGAGAGAAATATCGAGCGTTTTTAGAGTCAGCACCAGTGAATCATCCCCGTTACTCGGAGGTATTAAGCCGTTTAGCCGATCTAGAAATGGAAGCGGGTGATGACAAGGCGTTTAGTGAGCGCGAAGATGCCTTCTTAGAGGCCTATAAAGCAACGGAGGCGCTAGAGGAAAAAGAAACCAGGGGGACCAAAAATTATAAAAATGCCATTAAGCTTTATCAAGATTTCTTGAAGAAAAATCCTAAAGATCCTCGCAATGACTGGATATTATATCGTTTAGCGAGAGCGTATGAGCGCAGTGGTCGAGTTAAAAGCGCACAACGTGCGTTATCTAAACTCATCAAAAGTTATCCAAAAAGTGAATATATTGTTGAAGCGTATTTTCGACAGGGTGAGAGTGCATTTTTCCTAAAAAAATATCAACGAGCTTCATTTTCCTATCGACAAGTTGTTCAACAGGGTAAAGATTCGGTTTATTTTGAGCGGGCATTACATAAACTAGGCTGGAGCTTATTTAATCAAGAAAAATATTCAGAGTCGGTGAATACTTTTTTCAGCTTATTTGAACGACTTCCTGTGCAGGTTGATGAATCTGGCAAGACTAGTTTTGACGGGTTAAGTCGACCGGAAAAAGAATTGTTGAATGATGTGTATCGGGCCATCAATTTAAGCTTTTCTTATTGGAATGGAGTGGCCGCCGTGAATGATTTTTTTGCCAAGCGAGGCCAAAAACCTTACGAATTAGCTATTTATATGAATTTGGCGGAATATTATCAGGAACATGATCGCCTGCGTGATGCCGCCGAAGTTTATGGGCAGTTCGCTAAACGTCGACCTTTACATACGATGTCACCTTTTATGCAAAAAAAGCAAATTGACACTTATGCCAAAGGAAAATTTTTTCGATCGGCGTTGTTAGCAAGAAAACAGTATGTAAAAAGTTTTGGTGTCAAAAGCGATTACTGGAAGCAGCTCGATGGGGCGGCACGTATTCATACAAAAGATGATTTAAAGAAAATTCTTGATGAATTGAGTTCATTCTATCATGCCCGTGCTCAGCAGCGACGTCGAGAGAGCGATTATACAGAAGCCACTACCTGGTATTTGGCATATATTGATGCCTTTCCTGGTGATGCTAAGCTGGCGCAATACTATTTTTTATTAGGTGAGCTATATACGGAAAGAAAAAAATATAAAGAAGCTATTTCGGCGTATAGCAAGTCTGCATACGAGTCGCCCAAGCACCCAAAAAGTGCAGAGGCGGGTTATGCGGCGATTATTGTTTATCAAAAATACCTGCCCACATTAAAGAACAGCAAAGCGAAAACACATTGGAAAGAAAGATTTGATCTGAATATTGAATTGTTTGTCAAAACATTTCCGAGCGATGTTCGTGTGCCTGCGCTGATGGCCACACTGGCGGATAATTTTTACCGAGACAACAAAATAGAAAAAGCAATCGTTGTTGCAAAAGAGTTATTGGCGATGGGGCCTGCACTTGATAAAAAACTGCAGCACTCCGCCTTATTAGTCATTGGCCAAGCGTCTTTTAGCAATCAAAATTATATTCTTGCTCAAGAAAACTATATAAAAATTCTGGCGTTAAATACCCTATCCAAAAAGGATCGCATTGCATACCAAGAGCGACTGGCCGTGGCGTTGTTCAAAAATGCCGAAGTTAAACAAAAAAATGATGATAAAAAAGGGGCATTATTAGAATTTCAGCGCGTGGCTCAATTGACCCCGATGGCTTCTATTCGACCACAGGCTGATTTTGATGCCGCCGCCATTATGATTGAACTGAAAATGTGGAAGTCAGCCACAGTTATTTTAGAAGCGTTTAAAAAATCCTATCCTCGCCATAAATTGCAGGCGGATATTCCCGAAAAATTAGCTTTTGTTTATCAACAAACCAATGACTTTGAAAAAGCGGCTCGTGAATATGAAATCATTGCCGGCCAGCTAAAAACCGGTGAAAAAAAGCGTGCCTCGTTTTGGGTGGCCGCTGAATTTTATGAAAAAGCGGGGATAAAAAAACGAGCGATTGCCGCATATAAAAACTATGTTAAACAATATTCTCAGCCTTTCGAGCCCGCCATGGAGGCACGTTTCAAACTGGTACAATTGTATCAACAAGTGGGACAGGAAAAATCTGCTAAATTTTGGCTTAAAGCGATGGTGAAAGTGGATAAGACATTAAAAAAAAATCGGACAGATAGGATGGCTTATTTGGCGGCGAAAGCTTCCTTTATGCTTGCAGAACAGCGTTTTTCTTCTTTTGCAAATAGCCCGATTGTGCATCCTTTGAAAAAAAGCTTGAGAAAAAAGAAACGATTAATGACGGTCGCACTTAAGAGTTTCGAGGACACCCTAAAATATAATGTCGAAGAATTTACCACCGCATCGACATATCGAGTGGCTGAGGTATATGCGACATTGGGCAAAGATTTATTAAATTCTGAACGTCCTAAAGGGTTGTCAGAAGAAGAGATTGAGGAGTATAACTTGTTATTGGAAGAGCAAGCTTATCCTTTTGAAGAAAAAGCAATTGAAGCGCATGTTGCTAATGTTGAAAACGTTAAAAAAGGCGTTTATGACAATTGGATAAAAAGAAGTTTTGCTGCCCTAGGTGAATTACAGCCGGCTCGGTATGCAAAGAGTGAGGCTGATGACGGTGTTATTGAAGCAGTATATTAAAGGATGGGTGTGTCATAGCTTACCCATGATGCATTATTTTTTTTTTATTTTATTTTTTATCGTCTTTTTTTATGGGTGTGCATCGAAACCGGCACCGGATATGGCCGATCAGCAAGGCGAGTCTGTTGGCTTACCCCAGCCAGATAAGCAAGCAAAAAAACAAGTCATACCAAAAGCTGTTCGAGATAGCTATAAAATGGCGGTGAATGAATTAAAAAGTGGACGCATTAAAGAAGCGACACAACGATTTGAAGCCTTAATTAAAACCCATCCCGATTTGGCGGGACCGTATGCGAATTTAGGCCGTATTTTCTTAAAAAAAGCGCAATATGAGCAGGCAGAAGAATCATTTACCGAGGCGATTAAAAGACAACCGAATAAACCGGAATTGTTTAACTATTTAGGGATTGTGTATCGCCAACAGGGGCGTTTTCATGATGCAAAAGCCATGTATGAAAATGCTTTATTCGTTGATAAAAACTATGCTAAAGCCCAATTGAATTTGGGTATTTTGTATGATTTATACTTAAATGATTATACCCAAGCATTAGAATATTATGAAAAATATTTGCAATCAAAGCCAAACGATGGTGATAAAGTACAATTGTGGGTGTCAGACTTGAAGCGTCGGGTTAAATAACTCGGTAGGCTATTTTGCTCGATTGGTTGGAAATTTGTCCTTATGGCGTCTGAATGGTGTACCGATTGCTAAGTGAGATTGATGATAATGAGAAAACTATTTTTTATTATTACCCTATTATTCTTGATAAATGTGAATGGTTTGTATGCACAGGATGAAGTGCAATTAGAGGGAGGATCTATTTTTGGTAACCAAGGGTCACCGAAAGCTTTGTTTATCGTTCCTTGGCGACCATTAGCTTCTGCAGATATGACGGGGGTTGAACTTGAAACGCTGTTAGGGGAAGAACTTGAAATGATTGATCGAGAGGCTTTCAAACGACAAGTTGAATTATACCAAGTCACCCATAAATGAAACAAACGGTTGGCAATTAATCTATTTAGCGGTTGCGATGGCTCGCTGCCATTGATTTTTAATAAAGCTAATAATTTTTATGATTCATATGCCCTGCTGCAATGATAGTGGGTTTTTAACGGAGGGTTGAATGGAAACATACGAAGTCATTGTGCGATTTTTTCAACAAGGGGGCATTTTTATGTACCCCATTTTATTCGTTTTTGCGATAGGGGTGGCAATTGCTCTGGAAAGGTATTTGTTTTTGTCCATGATGCGACTCGGCAATAAAAAACTCTGGAATAAAATGCAACCGCTATTGTCCACTGGTGAATTAGAAGAGGCCAGTGAGATCAGCACTTCCTCGAAAGCTGTCATTAGCAAAATATTGAACAATGGTCTTCAGCGAGCAAAACAGAGTATTAAACCCGAAGAAATTGAATCCGCCATGGAAGAGGGTATTTTAGAAATTATTCCGCGTTTAGAAAAACGAACTCACTATTTAGCCACCTTTGCGAATATTGCCACGCTGATGGGATTATTGGGAACCATTATTGGTTTAATCCAGGCGTTCAATTCCGTGGCTAATGCGGCTCCGGCTGAAAAAGCGGTACAACTATCGAGCAGTATTTCCATCGCGATGAACACGACCGCGTTTGGCTTAATGGCAGCGATTCCATTATTGCTTATTTATGCGGTATTAAATACTAAAACTAATGAGTTAATCGATAGCTTGGATATGGTCGCGATTAAGTTTTTGAATATTGTCACGACGAAAGTGGAAGAATAGAATTGGCATTGAACGCTTTTAGCTCAAACAACGAATCCTAACAATATCATGAGACGGCGCTTACGAAATCGGCATCATCACACGCCTAATGTGGATATTGATATTACCGCATTTATGAATTTAATGGTGATATTGGTCCCCTTTTTATTGATTACGGCTGTATTTTCCCAAATCACGGTATTGGATTTGTACTTGCCGAGTGAGTCCTCTGGGGGAGCGCAATCCAACGAAAAAGCGTTTCAGCTCGATGTGATTATTCGTAAAAGTGCGATTGAAGTGATCGAGCGCTCCAGTGGTTTGACTAAATTGATTGAAAACATTGACGGCACATACGATATGGACATATTGTCTCAAACCATTCAGGTGTTAAAAGAGCGTTTTCCAGAAAAAACCGAAGCGACGATTCTTTCGGAATCGAATATAAAATATGATCTTCTGGTGCAAGTGATGGACAACATCCGAGTGAAAGATACCATTATTAACAACCGGGTTGATTTTAAAGCCTTGTTCCCTGATATTTCCATTGGCGATGCACCAGCGATGAGTGCGGTCATAAAGAAATAGTTGGAGCAATGGTTGGTGAGTATTGCCTGATCGGTGATTTGTCTATCGCTAACAAAATTTAAATGCAGCAATCATGAAACGTAAAGAGAGAAAGCTTAATAAAGCAAAGAAAGCGAGAAAAGCTTTTGTCGGCATTAACTTGGTTTCTTTGATGGATATATTTACTATCCTCGTTTTTTTTCTATTAGTCAATTCAACGGATGTGGCCGTATTGCAAAGCGATCAATCAGTCAAATTGCCCGAGTCTATTTCAGATAAATTTCCGTCAGAAACTCTTATCATTATGGTCAATGAAAATCATGTGGTTGTGCAAGGCAGAGAAATTATGGCAGTACAAGACATATTAAAAACAAAAGGGACAACCATTAAGGCATTACGCGACGAATTGAAATACCAAGCTGAAAGATTGCAGCCCGGTGTCAGTGAACAAGAAAAAGTCATTGGTGCCGTCACCATTATGGGAGACAAAGAAATTCCCTATAAAGTCTTAAAAAAAATTATGGCAACCTGCGCTGAATCGAACTTTGGAAATATATCGTTAGCGGTTCAGCAAAAATCAGCTAAGGAAGGTTAGGGGTGTTAGTGGGTTCTTCTGTTTCATTGCAGAATTCTCCTTGGGAATTATTTAACGCCGATGATCGGCGTTTTAGGATAATTTTAAGTATTATTCTCGTGCTTTTTTTAGGTTTGGGTATCATCGTGTATTATATTGAGATACCGGAACTTACTCGGGAAGAGGTAGAAACCGTACCGCCACGTCTCGCGACAATTTTGCTTGAGAGGAAACAGCAGCGGTTACAACCCAAACCGATCGAAGCCATTAAACCAACGCCACCTGTCGAAGATAAAGTTAAACCGGAGCCAGAGAAAAAGCCGACGGTTATACCAGAAAAACAGCCAGAACAAGTTAAAAAATCCAGCGAAGCCAAGAAAAAAATAAGAGAAAAAGTATCAAAAATTGGCTTATTGGCCATGCAAAGCGAATTAACCGCTTTAGTCGATACCTCAGTATTCGAAATAATTAAAAAGAAAGATAACAAGCTAATTAAAAAAACGACCAGTAAAACGGGTCAGTCTCAACTCGCTATGGCGAAAAATGTCGCTAAAGGCAGTGGTGGTATTGATACCAGCAAGCTTGCAGAAAAAAACTTGAACATTGCATTGGCCGATCGGAAATTGACCTCAGTCCAAAGTAAAATCGAAATTAGTGGTGATGAATCTCGTCGTGGCAAAAGCCGGGTGGCTTCCAGAAGTATCGAAACCATGCAATTTGCGATAGATGGCATCAAACGTAGTTTTGATTTTATATACAACAAAGCACTTCGCAAGAATCCAACCCTTCGTGGTGAAGTGTTGTTTGAGTTAACTGTCACCCCGGCCGGTAAAGTGATTAAATGCCGAATTTTATCCAGCGAATTAAATGATCCCGTACTTGAGCGAAAATTGGTCATTAAAATGAGATCCATTAATTTTGGGGCTGAAGATGTCCCGCAAATTGTTATCAAATATCCTTTCGAGTTTTTTCCCTCCTGATATAACGTTTTTCGGTCTTATTCATCGTTTCGACCATCCTATCGGCTCAGAGTCGGCGATTCATTTCGAGACACGTGTTGTTGGTTGAAAAATAAACAGCTTCTGTTTGGCGACTTTTCGCTCTATATTTTTTAACCAACAGCGCTCTTTAAGCTTTTGATCGATAGCGACTCTGGGTACGTTTGTGCTTTTGGATCTGAAAGATGATGGACGGGTTATTCACTTGAGGCAGAAAGATGTGAATGCGTCTTAAATTCAGCCAAGTACAATGTTACACTTTGCACAAAATTTTTTGAAAACTTTTAAACCGTGATTGGGTTGCAAAATGGAAGGCGATCACTAGTGGCTTTAAACCAAACGGCGGCCAAGAGTAAAGCGAGGTAAAAATGGCGGGGCATAGTAAATGGGCGAATATCAAGCACCGAAAAGGGGCGCAAGACGCCAAAAGAGGTAAGTTATTTACGCGTTTGATACGCGAGATCACTGTTTCGGCACGCTTAGGTGGCGGAGATCCTGATGCGAATCCTCGATTACGTTCGGCGATGGATAAAGCATTAACTGCCAACATGACCAAAGACACCATTGAGCGGGCGATAAAGCGAGGGGTGGGCGGGCACGATGGCGCTGATCTTGAAGAAGTACGTTATGAAGGGTATGGGCCGAGTGGCATTGCTGTTTTAGTCGATTGTATGACGGATAACCGCAATCGAACGGTGGCGGAAGTGCGGCATGCGTTTAGTAAAAATGGGGGTAATTTGGGGACCAGTGGCTCGGTGGCGTATTTGTTTAATTTGGCGGGTATCATCAGCTACGCGAAAGTTTCTGATGAAGAAAAAATCATGGAAGTGGCTTTAGACATGGGCGCAGAGGATGTGATGAATCACGAAGAGGGGAGTTTGGATGTGTTGACTACCGTTGATACGTTTGGGCAAATCAACGAAGCATTAATAAAAGCCGGTTTGGTGCCAGATCATGCCGAGATCACGATGATACCATCGACTCATGTGGCGCTAGATGTCGATGAAGCGCGAAAAATGATTCGCTTAATCGATATGATCGAAGATTTGGATGATGTACAAAATGTTTATTCAAATGCGGATATTTCTGATGAAATAATGGCTCAGTTAGTATGACGCGCATCCTTGGGATCGATCCTGGATCACGCGTGACCGGGTTTGCCGTGCTGGATGTGAATGGTGCCGCTTATTGCTATGTGGTGAGTGGTTGTATTCGCACCACCGAAGATTTTTTCCCGGCTCGACTCCGGGAGATTTTTTCCGGCATTGAGAAAATTGTTCAGCAGTATTTACCTCAAGAAATGGCGATCGAAAATGTTTTTGTCAAGCGTAATGTGTCTTCCGCCTTGAAGTTGGGGCAAGCACGTGGCGCGGCCATTTGTGCAGTGCTGGGCCATCCGGTGGGCGTGTTTGAATATTCTCCGACCAGTATTAAACGGGCGGTGGTAGGCAAAGGCAATGCAGCGAAAGAACAAGTACAGCATATGGTGATGGCTGTGTTAAAATTATCCGCCATCCCGCAAGCCGATGCGGCAGATGCATTAGCGGTGGCATTGTGTCACGCCCAATCAAGGCGTCTTAACCAACAAATAAGTGATACTCAGGCCGTGGGAATACGGAAGTCTAGTGGATGATTGGACAATTACAAGGCGTGGTGTTGGCTAAAAGTCCACCGTCGTTAATGCTTGATGTGCAGGGGGTGGGTTATGAGATTGAAGCGCCCATGTCTGTTTTTTATGTCTTGCCGGAAGTGGGGCAGACGATACGCTTGCATACCCATTTGATTGTGCGGGAGGATGCCCAGCGACTCTATGGTTTTGTTGACGAAAATGAAAAAATGACGTTTCGCCATTTACTCAAAATTAATGGGGTCGGTGCGAAACTGGCGTTGGCGATACTCTCCGGGATTACCTTAAAAGAGTTAGCACAGTGCATTCATGATAGTGATACGGGGCGATTAATTCGAATCCCAGGGATTGGCAAAAAAACTGCTGAGCGGCTGATTATTGAAATGCGAGATCGACTAAAACCTTTATTTCAATCGGATGAAAGTATTGTTGAGCCGTTGCTTCGAGAGATTGGCAATGTTTCCGTGTTACCCAGCGAAGAGGCGGTGAGCGCCTTAATTGCGTTGGGCTATAAACCGCAGGAAGCGAGTCGAATGGTGAGACAGGTGCAGAATGCTAAGGAATTATCGAGTGAAAACATTATTCGAGCCGCTTTGCAGAAGGCTGCTAAGGGCAAGTGATGATTGAAACAGATCGTTTAGTGAGTGCTGACCATGGGAGTCAAGACAGTGAACAAGAAAAATCAATTCGCCCGGCAACACTTCACGATTATATCGGACAAGAAGCCGTTTGCAACCAATTAGATGTCTTTATTCAAGCGGCGAGAGGACGCCAGGAAGTGCTCGACCATGTGTTACTTTATGGGCCGCCAGGATTGGGTAAAACGACTTTATCTAATATTATTGCTCATGAAATGGCGGTGAATGTGCGTCATACCTCAGGACCGGTGTTGGAGCGTCCGGGTGATTTAGCGGCGTTACTCACTAACCTAGAACCCAAAGATGTGTTATTTATCGATGAAATCCATCGATTGGGCACGATTGTCGAAGAGGTCTTGTACCCAGCCATGGAAGATTTTCAGATCGACATTATGATTGGCGAAGGACCGGCGGCCCGTTCCATAAAGCTGGATATTCCACCGTTTACGTTAGTAGGGGCCACCACCCGTGCGGGTTTGTTGACGTCACCTTTGCGCGATCGGTTTGGCATTGTTCAGCGCTTAGAGTTTTACTCAGTGGAGGAATTGATTAAAATTTTACGCCGTTCGGCGAACATTTTAGCCGTGCAGTTGGACCCAGCCGGGGCTCAAGAGATTGCCAGTCGCTCAAGGGGGACGCCCCGCATTGCTAATCGTTTATTGCGCCGCGTGCGAGACTATGCTCAAGTTAAAGCTAGTGGTGTGATAAGTGCTCGCGTCGCCGATGATGCATTAACCATGTTAGATGTGGATCATAAAGGTTTCGATATGATGGATCGCAAATTAATGTTAACGATGATCGAAAAATTTGCCGGGGGACCCGTGGGAGTGGACAATTTGGCAGCGGCTATCGGTGAGGAAAGAGGCACCATCGAAGATGTCATCGAACCTTTTTTAATCCAACAAGGCTTTATGATGCGTACCCCTCGGGGTCGCCTTGTCACCAATCATGCTTATCTGCACTTTGGTTTGGAGCCCCATTCAATACAAAATGATGATACTCGCCCATCGACGCCAGACGGTTCAAATTAACTGCAAGCAAGCGGTGCCTTCCATTGATGTGGTTATTTGTTCGGAGGGGGGGGGGG
>VAPL010004509.1_pt1 | contig 53679 bp, 82 predicted proteins | sample 3395061 | NCBI WGS metagenome assembly VAPL01 (sample SAMN08290444, study PRJNA428436) | hydrothermal vent metagenome | isolation source: Deep-sea hydrothermal vent chimney 2 | place: Pacific Ocean: Juan De Fuca Ridge | depth 2182 m m | reverse complement strand
TTATTCTTATTCTTATTATGTTATTTTATTATTATACCACATCGACACTAAAAGTCCAGTAAACTTTCTTCTTCTGCGAATCGCTTCACGGCAGCATTGTAATATTCTTCATCTTTTTCAATGATGATATAATCCCGTAATAGTTCGCGTGCTGCTATTCCTGTGGAACCAGAACCCCCAAAACCATCAAATACTACGTCGCCCTCGTCGGAGTGTTTCATGATACATTGCTTCAAAAGGGGCACAGGCTTCTGATTTTGGTGCAATTGTCCTTTTCCAACCACTTTATCATACTCCCAGACGTCCTGTATGCGCGTACCACGTATTTTGGCGTTTCCTTTGTTGACTAGGATAATAAACTCGTGTTTCTTCCCAAAAGCGTGTACAAGGTCGCCTGCGGTGTGGTTATTCTTCACCCAAACGACGATGTTTCGCATTGTGAATAGTTTTTCCAGTTCATTGATGAAATACGCCGCTTTGTTGGAATTACAAAACATGTACATCGCAGTATCATTTTTCATAATGCGATAGCATTCCTTGATGTAATTACTAATTAATTCGGGGTCGTTGTCGCCGTCAATAACTGTGGCAAATTTATGAGTTACATTAGATTGGTCGGCGTTATATTTGTCTGCCTTTCCATTCCTACGTCCAGTTTTGTAATCCATCAAGTAAGGTGGGTCTGTTACTATGAGGTCTACTGATTCATCATCCATAGTAGCCATGTATTCAAGGCAATCGCCTTTAATTAATTCTCGCATATTCTGTTCTTCTTATTGTTATGGTGTAATTATATATCAGCTGTTAGTGATTGTCAAGTTGACATATGAAATATTTAGTGTATACTAGTCCAATGAGAGAAAACAATTATACCGATAACAGGAAATGGTCTGACGATGTCATGCCACAAGTTAAAGAAATATTCCTTAACCTAATGCCACCAGATGCTGGTTTTTCCATAAAAGAAACCACCAAAGAAATAGATATGACAGAGGCGGCAGACCTCATATTATTTAATAGTGAGGTAGAAGTAAGAATTGGGTCGCGCGTGCGGGACAAAAAAGCCTTAAGTAACTGGCCAGAAGAATTCACTATAAGACATGCTTACACGGATGGTTCTAAAACTGAATACACTAAAGTTGGCGAAGAAGGTTATTGTAAACTTAACTTTTATGGTTTTGTACTTAACGGGAAAATAGTTAGATGGGTTATCATCGATTTTGATGAATTCAGGAATCAGCACGAATTTATAAATGGTGTCTTGGTACCAATGCCACATCTCAAATATTCATTACAACATAACACCGATGGCAAAAATAATTTCTACGCATATGACATCAATTCTTTTAAGAATTTAGATAAACTCATTGTTGCGTGTAGTGCGGGTTATTTAAATGATATCGAGTTAAAGCAATTTGGTAACCTTGAACCATTTTATCAAGCTAAACAAAAAGAACTTAGGATTGACTTCTGATGGAAATTAAACGCGCATGGGCAATGCCCAACAAAAACACTTTTTCAATTCCACCAATTGCGGAACTTGTTAAAAAGCACACAAAGGGTAAATCGATTGACCCATTTGCCAATTCAAATAAGTTGGCGTTGATAACAAACGACATCGATGATAGATATCATACAGACTACAACATGGACGCAATAGATTTCCTGCGTATGTTTGATAATGAAAATGTTGATACTGTATTATTCGACCCACCATTTTCACCACGCCAAGTTTCGGAAGTTTATACTAGACTTGGTATGACGGTTAATACTGAAACTACCCAAGCGGCGTTTTGGTCAAAAATGAAAAAGGAAATTGGTCGAATTACAAAGATGTACGGAATTGTTATTAGTTGTGGGTGGAACAGTGGCGGTGTAGGTAAAAAGTATGGTTTTGAAATGCTTGAAGTCTTAATGGTGCCTCATGGAGGGCAACACAACGATACAATTATTACAGTCGAGCGAAAAGTTCGAAAGCAATACAAAAGCGACGATAGTCTTATTAGTTGATTTAATAATAGTAGTAAAGTTATCTATTAACTACTTATTGGGTATTTAATAGATAACTTTACTCATTAAAATGGTGGAAGTCGATACATTGGAAGCTGAATTCCACGACCAAACTTATCCACAACAGTTTGATATGAGCGTTCGAGGGTACCCAACTTTACCATACCATTAATTACTTGCATTGAATTCATATTTGGTAATGCTACGCTGTCTGCAACAGTAAATATAAGGTGTTGTCCAACCCAGTGGTGACAACGATTTTCCAAAACGGCAATGACTGCCCGTTCAACACTCGCAACTACCGAATGTTCTAAACTGACTATGTTATTCTTTGCACTCATTGTCTTATGCTTCCATTGTCATCATTACTTTTTCTGAAAAAGCCTCAACCATGCCGTCTTTTTGTGCACCAGCAAGAAACGCGCGTAACATTTCGTCTTCAACTTCGGTGTTTGGTGCACCATGTTCGCGAAATTCTTCATAATCATCTTCACCAGCTAAGTTTTTGCATTTTTCTGTAAGTTTGATGTTGTAAGACATGATATTTCCTTGCTTTCAGTTTCAATACGTGATATTATACTACAAAGTAACCCAAATGTCAAGCAATTAGGTTACAAAAATGAAAAAAGGTGAAAAAATGAAAAAAAATCTAAAAATGGGTGGTTTGGCGATGATTTGTTCGCTTGCTATAGCTGGAATATCGGTGGCGGGACTGCCCGCCCGAGTAGCAAGTGAAATAACACTCGTTGATTACTTAAATAGCAGAGATGTATCGTTTTTAATCGTTAATACTGGTGAAAATGCCAGGTTGACAACATATGGTTGGCAGCCCGCCGAAAAAAGCTGCAAAACTATCAGAACTGCAGGTTTCAATGTCAGTAATATTGCAAATTATGATGCTGAGTCGGGTGACGAAACAATTGCTGTTTGTCAGAACAACTAAAAAGGTCTTTAAGAGTCCTTTTTAGTCTGGCGTTGCTTGCGGGACTGCGCCTTGCATTGGTTTTGCCATATTGTTTTGCTTTTCCGCTTCCCGTTTCTTCTGCAAATTCATCGTGGCTTGATTACGTTCGCGTGAAAGTAGTTCATTCATAACCGGCTCGATGGAAACTTGGAGTCTGTTGGTATATTCGCGAATTCTGGTCGGGTCATCAACCGCCTTTTCGGCTTGTTGGCGGAGTGACGGAGAAACTTCACGACCAATTTCAATAAGCCTTGCTTTTGCAATTTTGTGTGCTTCTGGACCATTCTTTCCGTAAAAATTTTGAAGTACTGAACCTACAGGTATAGCATTCTGGTCTATTTCCACCCTCGCTTGCGAATTCTTTTTATCTGGCTCATACGCCATGGCTGTAGCTTTATCAGACAGTGCGTCAATGGCAGTGAAAATATTAATTACATTTTCGCGGGTCTTCTCCCAGTTATCGTCAGGAATTCCACCTTTTGGCTTAAATTCACCCTTTTCGATTTGGGTGGCGGCTTTAGATAGAAATGTAGTCACGGCTTCGTTGATTGGTTCAATCCCCAAGCCAGTCATTTCCATAAATTGTTCGATTTTTTCTGTGGTTTTTATTAACACAGATGCGGCTTCGTTAACTTCCGATAATAATTTCATATAATTCTCCATTGCATACCTATTTATACAATTGAAGAAGATATATTTAAAAAAAAAATTAGGAAATGGTAACGTCTGTGCGATGGATAGCCAACATATACACACTGGTAGCATTTTCAACAGAAGAAAATACAAAATATCCATCGGATGCAAGCTTTTGTGCCATGGATGCTTTTTCGTAAGCAGCACTACCGTAATATTTCACACGGTCCGGGTCAACCTGAATGTTTACATTAATATAAGTTAGTGCCTTACGCGTTGTCCACAATTGTTGCGTAACATTCTTATTTTCTTCTTGTACGATAAGAAAACCAATCGTGCCTTGGGGGATGGCGTATGTTGTCATTGTATTTTCCAATAATTGTTAACGTAGTGTCATTATACACAATTAGGTTACAATTGTCAAGTCCAAAACCCCCTTCTCGCGAAGATAATTTATGTCGTCTTTGTCTAAACCACCCAGAATATTGTTAATTCTGTTTTGTACGATAATGTCCATAAACTGTTCAGTACTTAATGTATTGTATGATACAATTCGTGCTTGTATGAACAGTCGCTGTGCCGGAAAGAGTTGCATCAAATTGTCATAACCTGTAGCCACATCTTCCATTGTGCGGAAGACGTGGGCGGAATCTGGATTAGTATCCCATACTGTTTCAGCTTCGTTAACACACGCAGATAAGCAATTTATTGGAGACGAAGGGCCACAAAAATATAAAAACTCTGGTGGTGCTGGTTCGGTATTTTTCATACCAATAATAAATTTTTCTTTAGACATAAATTTCACTCACTGATTGCCCGTCATTAATTCGTTTCATTGTTTCGGCTATTAAACTGGCAATCGAAATTACACGTATTTTATCACACGATTGGTCTGATGATAGCGGGATGGTGTCGGTGACTACTACTTCATCTAACTCAGACTCAGCGATGTTGTTGTATGCGGCACCAGAAAAAACGGCGTGTGTAGCATAGGCGACTACGGTGGCAGCTCCCTGTTCTTTTAACGCTACAGCGGCTTTACATAAAGTTCCTGCAGTATCAATCATGTCATCGACTATAATGCATGTCTTCCCATCAACATCACCAATGATGTTCATTACCTGCGCCACGTTGGGTTTGGGACGACGCTTATCGATAATGGCAAGGTCTGCGTCGTCTAAGTGTTTAGCTATCGCGCGTGCGCGAGCAACACCGCCAGTGTCTGGAGATACTACTACAACATCGCCTGTGCGCATACCAAGCTTGTGCTTGCGCCAGATATCGCCAATAATTATTGGTGCGGCCGAAACATTTGTTGTTGGAATTTTAAAAAACCCTTGCTGTTGTTCGGAATGTAAGTCTACAACAACTAACTGTGCAATACCAGCTGACTGAATCATGTCGGCGACTAATCTGGATGTGATTGGTGTTCTTGTATATTGTGGTCGGCGGTCCTGGCGGGCGTACCCATAGTAAGGAACGATTGCGATGACCTTCAAAGCCGCCGAGCGCGTAAATGCATCTGCCATAATAAGCAGTTCCATCAGGTTATCATTTGTGGGTGCACAGGTTGATTGTATTATGTGGATATTGCTTTCACGAATAGTTTCGTTTATTTCGCAGCGAATTTCGCCGTCACTAAAGCGCTCAATATCAATCTTACCTAAACGCTGTTTAAGAATGCGGCTAATATGAGTCGCTAATTCTTTATTTGAATTTCCTGTAAAAATCTTGGCATTATTTTTCATCGTCGTCATTTTTATCCTTAACGGTCGTTGACTTATTTAGATTATCCAAATCCTGCATCATCTGCTCGAATGCTGTTTCGATTGATACAAGTGATGCATCTATTCTATCGTATGTTAGTGTCAGGTCGTAGTACGCATTACATATCGCATCTACAGTTTGTTTATTTCTACGAAGATTAAAAAACATCAGTATTGCATCGATGCTTGTTACGACGCAGGCGGCTACTATCATATACGCCATCCACGAATAAATCAAGATATTGTATGGATATAGTGCATAATTTATTATATTAATAATAATTGCGACAGACAATATCGACTTAACTTTCGAGTGCTGTGAAACAAACGCTATCATGTTTGGTAGATCACGTCCTTTAAGGACTTCCATTACTTGTGGGTCGTTGTTAAGTTTTTCAGAATCTTCATTGGCGAGACGGGTTAAATAATTCACCCCTTGGTCAGCTAGTGTAAATGTTTTGTGTGCATACACATACATTAATATAATTAGCGTAGTAAGTATTACAAAGATGTATGGTATTTCCATGGTTAGCTCATTGCACCAAAAAATGCAGCGTCGGGGTCAGAGAACGCACTTAGTCTGCGTGAGACTTTGCTGGTAGCTGGTAAGATGATATTCTTGTGGTCGAATACCATGTCATTGGCTATCATGTCCAGTGCACGTTTGGTAGACTTGGTTACTGCTGGAGTATGTGAACGGATTTCGGTCGCAACGTTGTACACATCCATCGTAGTAAGGTGGCCCGGATATTGTGCTGCTGCTGGACTACCTTTACTGAATACATTTGACTGATAAACACCATTTAAGTGACGGCGCGGGTCGATGATACTTTGGATGTTGCGGAGCCGATGGTTGGAAGCCGCATGCTCAGTGCCCGGCTGAATACGTTCCGATGCGTGGTTGTTTAGTGTCATCAATTCAGCAACAGAAGCGCGTTCGGTAGCCATTTCAAGAAAACGTCGTTGACAAATACCATCAACTTTGTTTTGAATTTGCAGACTTGCCATATCTAAGTGTTCTTCCCAACGATTAACTAATGGGATTTTAGTATTCATAAATGTACGAAGACCGCGCATACCATTAGTACAGATTAAACGTTCCAATTTGAAGGCGCTGTTAATGGTAGCCATGAATGGCGACCAACCATAATGGAGTTCAGAGCGAAAAGAACCGCCTTCATCGAAGGCTGTTATGTCGATTGGATTATCCGACCACTTACGACCAAGCTTAACACGACCAGAAGTAACGTTTTCGTGCACGCGCAGATCACGGCGGTCGTAATGATTAATACCAAGCAGCTCTTTTAATTTTGAAATAGTTTCGTCAGTTTGGATATGACCTTTATAGTTACTTTCGCGGAAGTCATAAAGCGTGTCTTCTACAAAGAAGTAGCTACCACCAACTAAACGTTCTCCTAATTGTGTGGGGGTCATTACATCTAACGCCTTCGAAATACGCGAGGAGGCGGGGAATTGGTGTTGATATTTTTCACCTGCGGCTGTGCCAACAGTAATCTTTGCAGTTTTGTAATTTTTTTCGTCTTTACCTACTTCAACTTCTACCTTGGCGTTTTTTATAAAATCGTGTTTCATGATTCTTCTCCGTTATGTCTAGGACATATTGGTTAAATTAAAATAAATTACTTCTATATGTTTCGGAACATATGCGCGCACTATGACACACTATATTATAAATGTCAAGTTACGTTTCGCAATAACCAAGCGGTTTCCAAACTTGTGGTATCGATAAGTTCTCGTTCGTGCTTCTTGGTGGCTTCTTTAATTCCGTCAAGTGTCATTAGTGGAACAGAAGACATATCCATATCCTTGCGGAACACACTATCTTTAGCCAGCGCATGCTTGTGTACGATGCCACGGGTGGTTATGTAACGAAGCATACTACGAAGCGCAGTTGATGACTGTAGTGTCATTTCACGGGCGCCAAGCCCGATTAGCCACGCCATTGCATGTGTAAACTTCAAACCAATTTCGTGTGTGTTCTTAATGCTCTTGTCAATCTTTGGTAGATTAACAGTCTTTAAGTTAACCATTAAATCATCCAAACGCAATGGTTCAATCGAATCATAACCAAAGTTTTCAATAAGCACTTTGCTTGCATGTAATGCGAAGTTTAAGTTTGGTGCCAAGACCCTGTCTATTTTATCGAATGTGTGTTCATCCATTCCCAAAACGATTGCATCATCGTCAGAACCAACCTCTTCCATTTTTTTAGCACCCACAGTGTTCAAAGTTCTCCACACTGGCGGCGAAATAATATTTTGCCCTGATGCCGCAATAAACGCTATACACATACGTGGTGAGCTGTCTATGGTACGGAATGCAAGGTCGGTTAATCGGTACGCTACAACTTCCAGTGCTTGAAACTTGCCATCTTTAGACAGCATAGTAGGTTTCTTGTCTTTGTTGAACTGATAGATTACGCAACCGTCAATATACCAGTCACCAACATTAGTTACATCGGCGAGTGTACTACTAACATTTTTGGCGATAGTGGATTCCCAATATCTAGTACCAAACAGTGTTTCAACTTTTTCTTGACCAAGATTACCATCCGGGTGGGTTTGTAGTGCAACAACGATGCCGTCGTAATAACACACAGATGTTAGAATAGGTTTAATAAATTTGGTCATGTGGTTTTTTTTAAAACTATCCACAACATGAGTTGGAATTGGAAGGTTAATAAACTGCTCATTGTCGGTGGTACTATTAGCAACATCTAATATACGCATTGTACCGCCAGAAGAGCGTGAAAGCATCTTAAGGTACACGTTTTTTGTTTCTATTCTAGTTATATCAAATTTAATCATTGTTTTTGCTGACGCTATTGTTAAGTAGTGGTACCATTATACCAAATTGTAACCTATTTGTCAAGTGTTTTGTAACCTAATCTTCTAAAGAAATTCGTAGGGTGCAAATAAGGTCTTCTAGTAGACCAGAATGTTCCAGCTGTGCGATATAGTCTATTGGTAGGCGGACACTACAAGCATCGTTATAAATGTGGTTTTTCGATACAGATATGCCGTCAGTGAGGATAGTACACAGTTGGTGTTTGTTGGTAAGGACTGTATGGTTGTCATAACCTAACCGTTCGCCGCAGGTATCTAAGATGTAGAACCCAACTGCAATCTTTTTAATCGCGGTGTGGTACATCTTGTTGAATTCGTACTCACCCACTATATCATCCTACCAATGCCTGCGCCTTGATTGCCGTTCCACATTTGGTCATTGCCTTGTGTGGACGTGTAGTCAAATTTCTGTATGTGCCAGTCAGTTCCGCGCTTACTAATTAAGCGATGGCGAGCGGGTGTACCAACCACAACAGTTGTGTCCAAGTTCTTAGAGATTGGGTTAATTAGTTCCCAAACGATACACTTAGAATCTGGACGTGAGGCGCGACCGATAACCTGATTTAGTTGTGGGTATGAACGAAACTGGCGACCCAAGTAAACGTCAGTACAACCTACAACATCCACACCTTCGTTAATGCGGTTGCAGTTAAGAACAAACTGGTGCTTGCCTGCACTAAAGTTGTCCAATATAGTATCCAATTCTTTTTCTGTTTGATTCAATATTGCTACCGAATTATAACCTAAAGATGTTAAGTAGTTGTGTATTTCAGAAACTTCTTGTTTTGTACGGAAGAACATCATTGTCTGACCAAACTCTGCACCAAACTCATCGATGATGCGTTTAGTAACATCGATCTTGAATTTTGAAGGGGCATCTAAAATACTATTAATGTAAGTTTTTGCAAGGTAGCCCTGCGCCACTGCTTCTTCGCGAGTGATGGGTTCAATGATTCGTTCGAATTTAATAAGCATGCCGTCAGCACGGTCTGGTGTGGCAGTAAGACCAATAATTGGCTTATCGCCAAGCTTATCTAATTGATATTGAATTGACATCATAGCTTCATGGTGGGCTTCATCGATACAAGATATATCCCATTCCAAATCTTCTGGGATATCCATGAAAGCGGATTGCGGGATGAATTCTATGTTTGCAGCATCAGCGTATGCCCGTTCTGCTTGTGTTAATAAGCGTCCTTTATGTGTAATAAACAACAGGCGCAATTTACGAATGGCGGGAACATTTAAAGCATTACGTACACGGGCAGATGAAAAGACCAGACCAGATGTTACAGTTTTACCTGCACCAGTTGGATGGACAATAAGTACGCGGGATATTTTTTCTTCGAGGGCTTCTTCCACACCATGTAATGCAGCAACTTGATACCACCGGGACTTTTTATTACCAAACATAAGTTCTTCGTAGTTTTCTTCTGTTGTTGACATTACAATAACCTTATCGATTTAAAGTCCGGCTATCATAACAAGAATTAGGTTAAAAGTCAAGCGAAATTATAACCTAATTGTGAATTATTTCTAAGTTGTTGTATTTGGTGCTTATTTCCAGCCGTTTTTGTCGCGTATCGTTTTCATTGTATCGCTAAGGCTTTTCTTTTTAGCCACTTGTACCGTTTTGGGGGTTTTTTGTGGTGCCGTCATTGATTTCAACATACGTTCTGTTCTGATATCTTCCACAACAGGTGGGGTGTAGTCTTGGGCAAGCTTGTCTATTTCTTTCATTAATTCCATTTTAATAATCCATGTTCTTGATGTCTTTTTTTGCATCGCGGCGGCTGGCGCGTCCTTTCTTCTCTTTAGAGGCTTCGGCGCCATGGTATCCGGCCCCCGATGTTTGGGCAGCAACTGCCACAGGATTTCTTAAAGAATTCCGTGTCGGGGTATTTGATTTTTTTTTGATGCGATTTTTCTTCTGTTTCGCACGCTTATTGCTTGACTTTGCCATTTCTAATAATTGCCGAATTAACTTCATGCCATACCTCATATATGATGTTGTATTTATAGCAACTATTACTTTTCTATTTTTTTGATTTTGCGAACGGCGGCTTTTACCACTGGGCGATGTATGCACCTGCCTGATTCTTTGAATTCGTTTGGTGTCATCCAGCTAACTTCTCCTGTTTCATCACACGGGTCGCCGAATTTATCGGGGTCATCTATTTTTGCAAGAAACACCCGGGTACGGCCAAGGAAGGTTCCTAAGTCGGTTCGTTTGGATACATTTCCAGAAAACAAACCCAGTTCTTCACTGGCTTCACGGAAGGCAGTTTCTTCGTCGCTTTCACCATCTTCCTGCTTCCCCTTCGCTATTTGAAATTCTGAACCACCAAACTTCTTCTTTGACGGCTTCATAAATAGCATCTTTATTTCGCCATCGGTGATGTAATATGGGATTACGCCTGCACGATATATTATTTCTTTTGTCATTTCGTTCTACCTATTCTTATAATTTGATAGTATTTATCAATTCATTAAAGGTATTAAACTCAATAACTTATTATTCTTTAGGAACTAACCATGGTGATACCTGATTAGGATCGCGCCAGATTTCCATTACGCCTGCTTTGGATTTCTTAACATATACCCGTCCAGCCTCGGGGCAGCTGTCGTGGCGTTTAATTTGTCGTAGTACCTTTGGCGAAACGTCGTACTGTGCACAATACTCAACGAAATCAACAGCTTGTTCTGGTACGTTTTGAAAAGCTAAAGTTATCTGATTACCGGGTCGGCCGCGTCTTTTAGGTGCAACAATCGGTTTTGTGGCAGTTTTTGGTAATACCAAATTCATATCATTATATGAATGTGTTGTAGAATTTTTGTCTGTCATCGTCTTTCCTCAACATAATAGTGTTATCTGCAGATAGTATATCACAACTTAAAGTGAGATGTCAAGAGAATTATGTTACTCTTCTTGCCAGGGAAAAAGGTACTTAGTCGATAATGTTAATTTAACCCAATTATAATCTGGTGGATTATCAACAACTTTTCTACTATAGATGCATGAAGTATTGACAGTGTGTCCAATTTTGTGATAATAAGAAACTAGTTCATCTACATTTCTCGAATTATCAATCAATGTAGAAAATATCATCACGGTGGGTAGTGGTGATTGCTTATATACACCAGAACAAATAGGGGTGTCTAACTTGGGAATACAATTAAGTATAATTCCATTTTGTTTAGGTGTTAAGTGTGCGATACACAATGGAATGTTCACCGCATTACATACAAGTGCGGCTGGTATAACATCTTCTTGGGACGTTACTATAACATCTGGTAGTTCATGGCGCTGGATATACTTAGCAACTGCCGCAGAGCCGCTGTAAATGTTCTTCCATGATATATGCAATAATGTACTATCGTCTGTATCAAGAGTCATTAGCCTTCAATCCTACAAAATCGTTCCATAGTACACGAATTCTTCTACAACATTCCAATGCTAGTTCCGCATCTTCTAATGCATTGTGTCCTTTGCGGTCAGTGAATCCCATCGTGCTGAAGAATTGGTCGGAAGTATATGATTCTAAAACCGCTTCGCCAACAGATTGCGAATCAATGTTTCTGCTACTGAATCGCAGTTCGGCACCATGGCGCCGAACCATTGCACGCAAGAAAGGAATATCGAATGGGTAAACATTATGTCCCAAACAATGTAATTGGTTCACTGGTCCCCAATATTTTAATACCAACTCAAGTATCGCAATGACTGCTTCAACTTCAGAAACGCCATGTTCTTCGAGGTGTTTAAATGTAAGACCATGAATCTCTGAGGCTTTGCAACTGAATGTTGGGTCGGCTGCAAACGCTGCTTTACTTTCATCGTTCCACTTAACCTCAAGATAGAGTTTTTCTACAGGAATAAGCGTAATAGCGTCGGCTACAATAAAACCCCACGATACTGCTTGGTGTCCTATAGACGGGTCGTCAGTATCCCAACTTAATCCTGTGGTTTCGCTATCGAGCGCAAGTATATATTTGTGAAATCCAGCTGGTGGTTGTTTATAATCTTTTGACATATCCTTACCTTTTATTATTTTTATTTTTTTATTTTTTGTGTGAAACTTTCACCACAACCACAAGCGTTAGAGGTTGGGTTTGTGACTACAAATTTTTGTGACATCAAATCTATTACGTAATCTATTGTTGCTCCGTCGAGTTTATCAGCAGATGCTTTGTCGATAAACAGTAATGCTTCTCCGTCCGCACCGGGAATTACTTTGTCGCCAATATCAGCAGTAGATTCGTCTACTTTACTAAACTTATATTGAAATCCAGAACACCCACCAGATACTACTTCTATTCTAAGCCCTAAGTCTTCTTCGTCTGTCACCAAAGACAATATTTGGTCAATTGCTGCATCAGTCAAATGTATCATGTACTGTATCACCCGGCAAAATTAGTTTTTTATATTCTTTTCCTTCTTCGCGCAGCTGTGCAAATGTTTCTTCCCAAGTACTATTCCATTCACCAAGTTCGCGAAGTAGTACTTCTGCTAACACTAAGTTTCCACGTTGCTGGTACATCCATGCGTTCTGTTTTTTGTTACTAATTACAGATTGTACTGCCTGCGCTTCTGTAACATTATATATTTCTTGTAAACTTGTAATCATTTCTTCTTCTGCAACGGAGAAGTATACGTCCTTAGTATCTGTCATAAATGCTCTACCCTGTTAACTACTTGTGCTACCCTGTCATCAAGATTCTCGCTTTCGACTATGTTGAGATTATCCACATGAACCATTGAGTGCGTGATATCTAACATAACAACATCTACCATTCTACTATAATGTTCGTTTATGCTGCGCACCCCATCGTTTTCTATATTGTGCGAGAAACATGATTTAAGATAATAAACTTGTGAATAATTTATGCACGCGTCTTTGCATGTCTTATAGTAATCATCTACCCAGCTATCGTATTTATTATATTGTCCGAATGATATTAGGGCGTAAGTAAATAGGTCAGCGAATGTTCGCTCTGTGAAATACAATTCATCCGCATATGCAAATTCGACTTCGTCTTTAAATTTGCGGTCTACGAGTTCCATCTGAAATACCCTCTTTAAATCTGGGTCTTGGTTAATAGCATCTAACGTAACACCCCATTCGGTTATAATGGAGCGAGCTGTTTTTTGTTCTACAACATTGTATCCAGCTTTACTTAATTCTTTAAGTACTGTGGATTTTCCTGACCCTTGTGAGCCTGCGATTGATATAAGCATATTATATGAACTGTCTCTTATATTTTTGGTACATTACTTCATGTTTGGGTGGAATCACAAGGGAATGTTGTGGATATTTTGACTGTAGCTTTGTAAGATGTATGTGCATTGCGTGAACAAACTTGGTGTTGGATACTTTTCCTTCCGTGTAGGTTAACGTTTTGTGTTCTACGTCAGACATAAATTCTTTAGTAAAAGTTATTTTTTTGCCGTCGCACCAAGTTTTACAAATGCCAAAATCGAAGTGTTTGTTAACATATACTATGGGGTCTGAGTTAACCATGATAAGGTTATAAACTAATTTGTTTTTTGTCATTTCGAACACGGTTATGATACTAGAATTGTTGGCGCTGTCATAATCTTTGTCGGTATCAGTAAGGTTTGAAATATTATCTATAGATTTCCAGCTGTCAACCTTTAGGTTAAGATATTCTTTCCAGAATTCAGTATCGCCAAATTTTTCTGCTGCTTCCTTTGATTCTGGTTGCTGAATGTACACATCTATATCATTGTACGGTATTTCGTTGAACTTGTCGCGGAAGTAACCGCCCGCAATAATTGCGTTACTCGAAATCCTTTGGATTTTTCTAAGGACTTGTACAGGCTCGTTAATCTTGCTTAGTTGACTCGTGTTGGACATCTTCATTGTTCCCATTTTTATTAGTGTCTTGGGAATTATATTGTGCTTTGTCTAATTTGTCAAGCGAAATAATCAAATCGGCTAAAATATTGTTGTGTTTGGTCAGTTTTTTGCGAAAAACCCGGCTTTTTGCTTCGGTTTTTGCTGTATGGATTGTGTTATAATAATCCTGACTAATTTCTGCTTTTTGTTTTATCTCTTCTAATAATGCTTCTCTTACGATGCTCATATTAATCCTATTATGTCTTTTTGTTTTTTATCTGTCTTTTTTATTTTTTGTTGTTCTTTATAACTTAATATCGTGTCAATCTGTTTAATGCCAGCTTGCATCTGTCTTAACATGTTCGGGTTACCATACTGTGCACATGCAGATAATCTATTGTTAAGGATTATTCGCTGGTCGAACAGGTCAATAATTGACATGGTCGTCCATGTGTCGGCATTAACTAGTTCTACTTCTTTACCAGTTGATGGCATGTGTGTATTTACGTCTACCATTAGTTTGGTAGTCCTGTAATTTTTAACATTTGTGCATTACCCATGGTTGTAGATGTATAACTTTGTACACCATCTGGTGATTTGGTTTTTTTTACTGGTATATCGGTTCCTGCTAATATATTACGACGTATTTCCAACTCATCATTTGTATTCGTTTGTATATTATATATCCATAATTCTTCGTAGGTTCCATTCTCTACTTGACGTTTATATATCAAGTGCGCATTATCTACTGTGCGGATAAACCCAGCACGATGCGGATTGTCTGGTTCTTCTAAGTCATCATCGTCTGGTATAACATCCGGCTCGCCGTATGGGGTTTCACTCTGTCCTTCAACATCACCCATCCCGCCGCCAGCACCGCCGCCTGGATGTGGTTGCCCGACGTCATCGTCGGTCAAACCAAATTCGTCCATAAAGCGTGTGTAATAACTAACAGCTGTTGATTGTGTAACGCCAACATCGTCAATAAACGCATTTAATATAGAGGCGCGGTTACTATCTGGGTGATGTACGAGGGTTTGAAATAGTTGACGGGCTTGGTCAACTAAATTAACTTCAGGTTCTTCTTCGGCGGGGACATCTGTCTGTGGTAGTGTGGATAATCCTGCTTCTGGGTCGTTGGTCATCTTACCCATGGCAACGGCGGTATTTACAGTATCGCCTGTCGCGGCAGGTCCCATACCAGCAAATATTTCAGAAAGAATAGTTGTATTTGATGTGTACACGAAACTCTCACCACCACCGTCGGCCATGCCACTTGTGCCTGCGGGGATGCCACCACTAAACCAGCTGTCTGCCAATCCACCACCCTTTTTCTTTTTCGACTTTTTCTTTGATTTTTTGCGTTCAAGTACAATATTGTCTTCTACAAAGGCTGTAAAACCCATTTTTTCGTCAATCATTATGATTCCTCGTTAACTATCTATATTTATAACAAGTTGAAACAAGGTGGTTTTTTATGGCTATAAATACTGTCAATCCATCCAAGAGGAAGAATATGACAACAACTAAAAAACGCATTCGTGGGAATCCATTACCACTAATAATAGAACCACATCCGGCGGACTATGAAGGATATCCTTTTATTACGCTAATCGAATACAGAGATAAGCACCTGTTGGGGATAATAGACAATGCTACCGATAAGATGATTAAGGCATATGTTCTTGATTTATGTGGACCAGCTTCCGTTAATGAGGAATTTGTTATTTCTGTCGCTGCCGATTGGTATAAGAATTCTAAAGACAGATATCCAATATCATTTGAATTTTCTAAACGTGGCGTGGCAGAGGAAGTTAAATCTATCTATAAGTCGTTTGCTATTGGGTTTGTAACACGGGTAATTGGACCATTACCTAAATTTGAAATGTCTGAGGTTAAGAGTATTAAGCGCCGCAGGAAGAAACCACTACCTGCGAACATTGAGGTTCACAACAAAGTAGTAAAGTTATAGTTTAGATTTCTTCCAGAACTTTCGTTCGTTCAAAACCTCTTGAAATCCCCTAAGCATTCCAATAGATTCTATCGAGAATGCGTCTGGACCACCAGCGTCCTGTGTAGCAACCGAAGTCGTATTCGTTGGCATATTACCACCCGTTGGCGGTTGTAGCTCTGTCGGCTGTAGGGGGGCATCAGGCTTACCCTTAGCCGCATGGTCTATCTTCGCTGCCTCTTCTGGAGAATTGGCGAAAGCCCACATCTGCCCCTCTTCTGTAAGAGCGCCCATTTCATCTATAAGTGCTTCGTTGCGCAGTACACCTTGACCTTGTTCTGTGATAGTTGCATCAGCTTTATTTTCGTCAACAGTCATCAATCCTTTACTGGTGAGGAATTTGGATGCTTGAAGAACATTTGGACCAGATCGGGTAACTTCTTCATATGCCGTAGATGGTGTTTCAGCGGCTACTAATTTAGTCAATACGTATTTTTGTACACCAGATAGTTGAATATCTTCTGGTGCGCGTTTTTCATTTATAGTTTTCATGGTGGTATTTATGAAACTTATAATATTCCAGCTTTAATTAGGTGCATTTGTAGGACAATATTCATGGCATATGCGAGGCTGTGGCTTTTTTTAAAGTAATACTTATCTTCATCATCGGGTTTTCTAAATAACTCTTCTCTGATAAATTCTTTATTTGCAGTGTAATGTTGAAGCAGGTGTTTTTTGCCGGGCCGGAAAATGGCGAGGCACACACCCAAATCATCTATTGATTTGGGTTTAATTATATTAACAACATCAAACTGCCTACCAAGTTGAAACAACTTTTCTACATTTTCCCGACTTTCCAAAATAGTCCAGTCAGGTTCCATCTCAAGTAGTGTGCGTATCTCTGCCTTAGATTCAAAATCATCAAGTAAAGAAATATGTAGGAAGTCTATTTTGAAGTAACCCAACGCTTCTGCTTCTTTGTGTGGTATTGCGGCAAGACCAGATATTGGGTCTTTTGGAATTGCTTGTAAATAGACACCTGCGGGATGACGCTGAAGCTTACCGTCTTTAACAATACAAGCTTCTGTGCCTTCTTTGAAATAATCTAATGGGTTAAAATTTGTTTTGAAATCAATATCAATATCCATTGGAATATGATATTATATTTTTAAGATTATGTCAAGTAATTATACAAACAATAACATACCAACAACTTGACCTTCGACGACGGTGGTTGCATCATCATCTATCTGAAAAGTAACAGCAGTTGTAGTAATGGTTGTTGGATTAATAATTCTTACACCTAATGGGCTTCCTGTGGACATAACATTTAAAGCAAACCCTGGTTGTGAATTACCCAATCCATGTGTTATTGTAAAATTACCAACAGAGTTGTATGCTGTTGTCCAACCAGCAGGCAAAACTGTTTCTGTTATCCCAATTGGGGAACCTGTTCCAGTTGTTATATTAACGAAATATGCATCTGGGTGTAATGCCGCACCGCCTGGTAATGTGTGTGGTTGGTGTTCCCACATCCCAGAAACACTATTCCATACTAAGACATCACCATTTGCGATTGCGGGGGAACCTGCTGTACTTACATCGTTTAAGTCTGTGACCGATGCGTCTATTTGAAATCCTTTAACTGACATTTATCCTTTCTCCATTATACATATAGTAAACTTTCTATTTTGCTGCCAGTCAGTATGTCATAATTAAATACAACATGCTTAGTGAAATTGCCCGGCAAAATTTGAACACCAAGACTATCAGTTTCCATATAATCACCATCTAACCCTTGTTCTGCTGTAGCAACCGCAACAAAACCATCAAGACCCAACGGCGAGCCGCCTGCGAATAAATATACATTTGGTGAACCACCGGGGTCGGTTATTGCAATTGAACTGCCAGTACCGGATGAATATGATGTAAAAATTTCACTGGTGGTACTATTGATGCTAAATTCTGCTTGCAATGCAGGACTTGCAGATAGTTGTGTATTAATTGCAGTTACAAGCGCACCATGAGTTGATATATCTGTAGCAGGCGAGCCTGCATTGATAGTGATTGTTGTCGTTGGGCCGCCAGCAATAGCAATATCAAAATCATATGTAGTGTTTGGGTCCAAGCCAGTTGCTGTGGAGTTATCTATCGCAGTACTATACGTTATTTCCTGTGTTCCGCGCAAGTGTGCAAATTGTTTTACGCCATTAATGTTTATTACTACTCTATTATCATCTGCCAAGTGGTTTTGTGTTGTGAATGTATCAATCGGCGAGCCTGCAACAGTTAGGGGTGCCGTAAGAATATTAAATATTCGCTGAACGGTAATTGTCGCAGATGGTGGAATGCCACCAGTTTTAAGTAAATCGATTTCTGCTGCTGCACGTTCAATTGCCGTTTGTGTGTTGGTGCCATAGGTAACATCGAACGTATTATCAATTGCTGTATCCGTTGCTGTATGTGCGTGCCCTTCGCGAGTTATTCCTTGTGCATCAAACGTGGCTTGTGTTGGTGGTGAGCCGGGTAAGGTTACCGTTAATCGTAACGTGTTCTCAAAAATATTTGGGAGAGGCGAACCCAATCCAGTATTAAGCCATTCTGTTGATGTTAATACACCATCACCGGCAGCGGATGATTTGTCGTCTACATATTGTTTTGACGCCGCTGCATCAAAACTGCTTGGTGTAGTTGGCAACCCAAGCACTTCACCACCATTGAATGTTAAATCAATATTCAAATTCATACTTTCATTGACACTACGACTAAGTTTATCACCCAATTGTGCTTGAACATTGGAAGTTATACCTACCAAGGTATTAATTTCAGTAAATGTTGCTACAATGTCAGTAATATCAGTGGTTATATGGCTGTGAACAACCGGCGCGGTTGTTGTATCTACGTATTGTTTAGATGTTGCTGCCAGTGGGTTAGTTGGATTACCCGATAAAATTAATTCTCCGGTCATCGCTGATGCGCCTGTTGCTAAAATGACCGCATCCCAACCATCTGCTGTAAATGGCGAACCACCATAAGTGTCATCCGGGTCTGCATTGCGGATAAATAATTCTGGTTGAATTGGCGGACTACCTGCAACAAATGTTCTATTGTTATACCATAATTGACCTTCTATTGAAAAAACTGGGCGGGTGGTATTTGAAAAGTTTTCAAGCATGTATATTAAATCTTGAAATACTGGCTCACCATAATCCTTATTTCCTTTACCGTAAAGTTTAAGGGTAGTTTCGATATTGCCACTCGAACCCGCGATTGGTGATGGATTAGATGGACTTTCTGGTCCATTTGCGGTATACGATTGAATATCAAATGGTACCTTTCCAGTATCCGAAAAATATAATGTGTATTTTGTTGCCATGTATTGATTCCTAAAAAACTTCTTTAATATTTATGCTTAGTTTGCCCATCTAATTATGATATATCCAGCACCGCCATATCCGCCGAACCTATCAAGAACAAAATTAAATGGTGGTACTCCACGTGCGCCGCCGGCACCAATAGTCCACGAAAGGGTTGCACCACCGGAAACATTCCATACGCCTCTGAATAAATGTCCCGATGCGCCACCTTCACCCGAAGCATTATCTTGTCCACGACCGCCTGCGCCAGCACCGCCATTGGTTCCAGACTGTGCATTGGATGATGTGGTATTACCAACACCACCAATTCCTAGTTCCGACATGCCGCCGTTGCCGCCCCGACCGTAATTGCCATATGCGCCATATGTACCCGGATTGCTTACACCTCGACCATTGCCTATTATTCGACGCGTATCATCAGCACTAACGACTGTGGGTGGGTTTTGTCCACCCCTACCACCAACACCACCAGAAACAGAATATGTACCATTGCCGGGGATGGTTACAGAACTCGTACCACCGTTTCCGCCATCGCCACCTGGCCAGTTACCACCATCGCCACCGGATGCACCGCCACCGCCACCGCCGATGATAACTACTTCAACCTTTGATATGCCTGCTGGCACTGTAGTAGAACCAGAGCTACCAGAAAAAATTGTTTTACCATTTTTGTCTGCTTGGCTTTGCACAAAGGCAGTGGTTGCAATTCTTGTACTATTATCTGATGCGGAAAATGTTACCGAACGTGGGTCGCCCGTTAACGTTGGACTATTAATTGGGGCTTTGGTATCTGTATAATCTTTTCTGGTTAAGTGAGCAGGGAGTGTTGGGAGATTTGCACCACCAACCAACGATGCATTCCCATCTCCATTTAATATTAATGATGTTTCAATTGCTCCCACGGAATTGCGTCTGATTATTGATACATCGCCTGTGGAAACTCCAAATTTAAAATCTGCGCGTTCAATTCCATTATCATCTGCAATAATGAATTGTGGTATATTACTGGAAGCGGTGGGACGTAAAAGTATTGAGGCATTTGCTGTATTTATAGTCAAATTGCCTGTCATTGTATCGCCAGACCTTAAAACCATTAAATCTAATTGTCTTTGAACTGTAGTCTCGCCTGAGATGCTTCCCATTCCAATAAGTCTATTAACATCATCTGATTGTAAAGATAATGGACTACCACCAAGGAGTAAACCGTCTAAGAATACATCTTGTCCGCCACGAAGGTGAACAGTTCCATCATTTATATGGGCAGTAAGGTCGTTCGTAGCTTCTTGGAAAACTGTTGTCCAGCCAGCTGGCTCGTTATTATATAATATAGATTGTGTGGTATTATACCAAAGTTGACCAATCAACGGTGCTGTGATACCATTACCAATACCAAGGTCATACATGTCTTTAGGTACAGCACCATTAATTGGAGAACCTGCATTGGGAACAAAGCTTCCTGTTCCGGGAACAAAGCCATTGGGGTCATCTGTTCCTACTAAAAAATCACCAGCCACCTTTTCGGGGCATGCATTACTCTCTAGCATCCTATATTGGTTTTGGTTTACACCTTCACCCCACTTAATAGCACCAAAACCATATAATTCGAGGTCGCTGTCTTGTGCTAATCCACCCGGACCATTCAACTCGCCCGGACCAATTATGAACGAGTCTGCTTCGCGTTGTGTTAAATCAAAGTTATTGTCATCAAATGCGGTTTTTTTGATATAAAACGTTTCGGACATCCTTTTTACCTATGTAATTTTTAATTATATATCTATTTATCATATATATATTAATCAAAAATCGGAACAGGCAAGATATTACAGTTCTAAAGCGGTTACACAGTCTTTTGCCAGTTTTAAGTCGTCTGGATGACTCTTAAAACGCTTCATCCAGTATTCGGGGTTGATTATACTTTCCATAATAACCCGCTCTTCCGAAGTAGTCTTATCGCGGAAAAAATCGGCAAATTTCTTACTATTCAATAATATCCACGGGGATATTCTGCGCTGGTGTAGTAATTGAATTAGTTCATTGGGTGTTATGTTATCAAGTATATCCTTCACTCCCACATGGGCAACATCCGCAATATCAAACATTGTTTTAACTGTTATTTCTATTAGCTTTTCTGTAGCCATTACCCTAGTGACCCACTCAAGATATTTACCATATGCCCTATCGTCAGTCCATAGATTCGGTTCTATCTTGTGCTTAACCATAAGTTTTATGAATGCTTCTGTGTCGGGCAGGTGACTCCGCCCGACAAAATCCACAAACTTTAAGAATACGGTGAAGTATCGCGAGTGGCGGAACGCATGTGGGTGGGTGGTAGTGGTATGGTGTTTATATTTCATCCATGACTTGTAAAAAAGATGGGCGGCCTGACCTTCCAAAGACCTAAATTCTTCGTCGCGTTTCATTTCTTTGCAGTGATGTTTCATAAACCGCGTTTCTGACTTGAAACGGCCGTGACAATAATCACATTGATATTTGAATTCTGCTTTCACCGTGGTCTTTTAGTCTTAAGCTCTTTTTTAAGTTCTTTTATTTCACCGTCTTGTTTACCAAGCTGCTCTGCCATACTAATTATGGCTTCGTCTGTTAGTAACACAATCGCATCGACTGCATCACGATAATTATAATCAAACACTTCTTGTATAATTTCAGTTGCGCGGGGCATTGAATTTTCACCCCTTTTAACTTTATTGAATGTATATCTATAATTCTTACCGGTGGTAGATATTGTCATAAGATTATATAACAATTTTTTATGCATTGAATCCCGCCTAGTAAATTCAAACGCATATGGATTGACGAGTTCATTTAAGAAATATATTTGCCGTGCAGACATATTTCTGCCGTCGTTGGCGCCAGTGAGCCAGCGCATGATGACAAACGGAGTAAACTCTTTGAGATTTTCTTCCGTTAAACTATCGTAGTAGCCTACATTCTTGGTGCTGATATTATTAAGCAAGGGGAATAGGTCTATTTTATAAGTTCGCTTTTTAGCTACCATCAGGCACTCGCATTTTTTTGCCGCAGAATTTGCATTCAACAAAACCATCTTTTTTGATAAGATGTTCATATGGATGAATGCAGTCCTTCACCATTAACACACGCAGTTCTGCGATAGTATCAAGTAATGGTTGTTTCTCTTCGGCGAGAATAGTAAGAATCTTTTCTTCTATTGGGCGAAGCTCTTCCAATAACCCTTCCATATTTTTAAGCTTACGCTTCCACGCAGTTTTCTCACTACGATTCGCATGGTTGGCTATCAACTCTAACAGCAACCGCAGCTCGGCTTCTTCTGTTGTTTCATTTTCTGGTTTCTTGCGTCTTGCCATGATTACACCTGCGACAATTCAATAAACATCGCCGCCGCATTAATTTCCGGATCAGACACTATTGAATTTTTATAAAGGTGGTTTGCTATCGAAACAATACCGGCTTCCCAGTTTTCCTTCTTTGCAAATTTTGGCGACTTGTCTAGGTTTTCGTATAAGAACTTGTACACACTATCCCATTCTTCTGCGGACACGTTGGCGCAGGCTAATAGTCGTGCGTCGTTCCACTTGTCTGCACCAATTAAATCTAACAACGCGAACCTATAGTCGCCAGCTTCTGCAACCGCCGCTTGGTTTAATAAGTGTCCAGAAATTGAATTCTGTTGTAATAGGTTTACAATTTTGCGGATATCTGGATAGCCAACAGCAACATATTTGTCTAGCTTTTCGATATCGAATTCGATACCTTCTCCGATTAATATCTTGGCACCAAACTCTGCGATTTCGTTTTTATCTGCTGCTTTGAAGCGATAGTGTTGCGTTCTTGACTTAATCGCTGGCATCAATTTGTTATCGTAGTTACACGTTAGTATAAAGCGGGCAGGGCTGACGGGGTCTTCCATATACTTACGAAGCACAGCTTGTGCTGCTAGTGATAAGTAGTCTGCTTCTTCCATCAATACAAGCTTGAATTCACCCATAGCAAACGTGCCGATAAAGTTTTTAATTTTTTCGCGCATGTTGTCAACGGAGTTTTCATCACTGGCGTTAATTACCAGAACATCGGAAGATTCAAAACCGATTTCATTGATTAGAATTTGTGCTATTGTTGTTTTACCGGAACCCTGGACACCAGATAGTAATAGGTGTGGAATGGTTTTGTCTTTTACCATCTGCGTAAACGCTTTCTTGTGTGCTTCGTCATGAAAGACATATTCTTCAAGGTTTTGCGGACGATACTTTTCACACCACAGTAGGTGCTTGGAATTGTTTATCATTATTATTATTCTCCAATTTATCCAAGAATAATACTACACTAAACGGATATTGTCAACTACTTTAATAGGTTATTTCTTTGAGCGCAATGAATGTGCTGGTGTATTATCTGAATTTTCAGTGTACATATTTTTTGGTGCGGGATGATCTGCGCGCAGCAATCCGTTGTTGTTTTTTGGCGGCTCAGGTGGTTGTGTTGTAACCTTTTTCTTTTTTGTAGGTTTGGATACCTTTATCCGTTTTCCTTCGTGTAACAATACCTTATTAGTAGCCAACGTTAACCACACAGCCATCGGGTCGAACACAAAGATTAACATAAAAATTAACCATTTAACTGCTTCGTCCGTATCCGTATTAAATGCTTCTGCGATGAATATAATTGGACCAATGTGTACTTCTGTAATAAGTTTTTCTTGCTTCAGCCCTGATATCTTCAGGGTCTTTTCGTTTATTTGTTTCGTGTAAGTAGCTATATCTTCACGAATTGTTAACAGCTCTGCGCCATACGATTCCATTAATCGTTGACGACCAGTAATATAATTGTTGGGTAGTGATACTATGTCCGCATCTATCTGTTTTTTACGTAGGATGTTTTCTTCTTTGAACGTTACTAGTTCTTCTTGTTCTGACACGAGTAGTTCTATTCGTTGTTCTTGTTGTTTTAGCGCAAGTGTATCTTGTTGATATCCTTGTGATAGAAAACCAAAAATGCCTGCTGATGTAATAGCCATTAATACGACGATGCCAGTGTAGCCATATAGTTTACTGATAACACCTTCTAAAAATGCATACCTGTATATGTAGGACACCGCTATTAACTTACCATATTCTAGTGCTATACCCATAGCAATAATTTCCCAGAACCATCCTGAGAAGATGGACGCTAGTCCGTATATACTAAAGTAGCCTGCGACAGAGGCAAGCAAGAATGCGCTGAACGCCAATAAATAAACAAATACCATAACAATATACTCCGATTGAAATAGTATTTATCAATTCTAAATGATTATTCTTCTACCGCCATAACGACAGTTTCGTCACTATACCAGAAGGTAATGCGGTCGAACTCAATAGCCTCTGACCATTTAAGAGGTTCTATTAGGACTTTATCACCAGTTTCAAATTCTGTTATATCTGGACCACAGTCTATAACTGTTACCCATCTTGGCATCTTGGCGCCTTCGTCGTAACTTGAAATGGTAAAGCCACTAGCGGTGGTTTCTTCAAATTGTGTTCTGGTTTTATCGAGGTCACTTCTTCGTACAACTTTATCGATAAATTTAAAGGTGAATCGTATTCCTAAAGGTTTTAATTTCATTCTGTTTCCTGTTTTTTCTTTGTAGGCCGAGCGACTTGTTTAGTCGTTTTCTTTTTAGTTGGTTTTTTCTCTTCCTTGACAGGTTCGACACTTTCTTCAACTGCTGCAAGTGCCTCTGATACAACTTCCTTGGTATCGTCTTCGATGTGCGACTCATCAACAGTGGCAGCTGGCTCTGGTAATTCAGGCGCAACATCTTTGTTTGATTCATCTACTACATTCTGTGCTTTTTTTATTCTGCGCTTTAATCTATTTTCAATAAAATCTTGTCGTGCTTTTACTTCCAGTGGTGCCGGTGATGACGCTATTTGTTTTTTAATTTGCATTAAGTCAAAATCGACAATTGCGCCGCGTGCGCTTCGTGCTTTTTTACCCATTATAATCTCCACATATATTATTATTCAATTCGTAAGAATTCTTCTATATTTAGTCCATACTTAAAGCTGTCTATATCATGTACACCAATTAAGTATAAAATATAAGAAGCGACGCTACTACCACGCCCAACTCCCCAAACCACGTTATTTTCTATAAGGGTATTTATAACAAAAATTAAAGTTCGTAAAACGTCTATCAAATCAAGCTTTTTATACAAGTCCAATTCTACTAGTACTCTTTCTGCACGCTCACAAAATTCAGAATCTGATAGCCGCCTGGTACTTCCTGCCAACTTTTCAATAACGTATTCACGCATATCGATATTTTTATATTCGTCTGGTATAACCCAGTCGTAAGTTAGAGGGCTTATCCCTTCTTTTATGCCTATTTTCTTATCCTTATCTACATACGTATTGTATTGTTCAATGTCGGATGTTATTGCATCAACAAATAAGCCACCCGTGGATTCGCCACATTTGACCATACGCATGAGTGATTCTTCGTTGATTGTAGAATCACCATCGTACCATAGTACCCTATCTGTTAGTTGCGTATTAAGAGAATCCGCTTTCGTAGTTTCCATTACTCGTATCCATATTTGGTGCAGGGGCAGAAGATAAGTCTACTGGTGGTTGTGTTGGCATTACAGCGGATGCTTCTGGTGTTGGTCTTGTTATTTCACCAGTGGGCACTCCACCCACGGGAGGCGGCGGGGGCAGTGGTATGTGCGCCTGTGCTGGTGTCATTTGTTGATATGGGTTTCCATTTTGTGGCACGCGATTATTTGCAACAGCCTGCGGCGCAGGCTGTTTTGGTTCTACAATACCACCAATTTTATCACGAATTAATTTCCATTGGTCGGGGGTTGGTGCCCAATCTTCTGGTTGCAATTCTTCCACACCACTAAGCCATGCGCGGAATTCTGCAAGCGTTTGCTTTTTTACCCTTTTTCTAGCAGCCATTATTCGTCCACCTCAACACCCATAAAATCTTTTATTATTTTTGCGGTGTGTCCACTTGGTGTGGAAATTATATTGTACTTACTTGTGTCAAACTTGTGTCCTTGTAATGATTTTTTGTCTTCAGCACTTCTTCGGCGAATCTCATTAAGGATTTCATTAGATTCAACAGCAGGCGTTTCGGCTATGTGTGGTGGGGTATACGACGAGGTGCACGATGCTGGAGTATTTCCACCATATCCACCATAACCACCATAACAAGGCGTATGACCAATAGAAATTGTGCCACCTGCAGATATAGATATATTTCCAGTATTGTCACAAGTGATTTCACTGGCGGTGTTACTTATTGTTATATTATCTACGTTATTTACGTCGGTGGTTCCACAAGTTGGTTGATTTTCCCACCAATTTGGGGACAATGGGGCATACTCCGATGGATTTTGCCACGGTGTAGTTTCAATAACATCTGGTACAATCTTGTCTGTCATTTTTTTAATCGCTTTCCAGTCTTTTAGGTCTGGAAGCTGATTGCCTTTACCGCGCAGGAAGCCCGTAAGCCATGCTTTGTATTCGCCAACACTTATTTCGTTTTTTAGTTCAATATTTGTATTCATTTTTCTCCTTATATAATATCGCCAACAACTTTCTCTTTCAGGTATTTATTATACGCATCAGAGGGTGCGACATTCACCCACGACGTTGGGTCGATTGGATGACATAACATTTGATATTTATTTAACGACGGTCCAACATTTTGATGATTTATTTTATAATCAATAACTTGGATAGGTTCTAATTCTACATTAACCATGTTCATGCCGTAAACTAGTGCTTTAAATTCTTTGCCTGCAAGTTCGGATATCTCTACTACATCTAATTGGTAAGTTTCTTCATCGGATATTAAAATATTCCAGTTCGCAGGAAGGTCGAAAGTAAAGCCGCGAATGCGCAGGGTGATTGTTGGGCAAATAACCTCTTCAAAAACCAATAGAGGGGATAATGTAAAGTCCATCATCTGCAAATCGAGGACGTACATATATTGGGATAACACCGGACCTTGTATACAGTCCAACATTATTGCATCGTTGTTTTCGTCAAATATTAACATATTATTTTTATTCTTATAGTTATTTTTATATTATAGGCTATTATTAATCAATAGTCAACCTTTCTTTCAGAATAAGGATATTTTGCCCCTTTATAATGTGTTATTCGTTTTGTGCTGTGTCGTTTACTATACTTCAAGTCAGAGCAGATATCGGATACATATACGTGGTCTTTGTCCCCGCCTTTGCGTAAACCTCGACCAATAGCTTGTATGACTCGAATAAACGACTTACCAATATCAACTAATACTAAATTAAATATCCGTGTTATGTCTAAACCTGTACCGGCTATGTTTACCGTTGCAATTACAATTAGGTTATCGTTATCTGCGAACTTTTCATATATTTCTTGCCTTACCTTTGTATGGTCTTTGCCGTGCAAAAATACCGCATTCTCTATTTTATCGGCAAGTTTCCTACCAAACGCAACGCCATTGACTAAGCATAATACGTTACCAGTTAGCATTGACTTATTTGATAAATCATTTGCTATCCAATTTAGTCGCTTCTCTTGTGAATGTAAAAATTTCTTTTCTGATGTAAAATCAGGGAAGTAAGAATTCTTAAACTTCGCATATGTTATTTTACTTAAATCTGGGTCGTGCTTTACTTCTTCTTTAAATGTGTCATATTCTTTACGAAAATTGACAACTAGGCGAATAATATCGATTTCAAGGGTGGATAAATGCCCGGCTTCTATCAATACGTGTGCAGGAATCTCATATCTTACACTACCAACGGCAATACGTACCGCAATAGCATCACTCTCGCCTTCTGGGAGCGTCCCAGTGACACCGAACCGATATGATATATGTTTGCCGTATTCGTTCAATAGCTTCGATAAGACAGGACCACGTAAGCCCTGACACTCATCCACAATGACCATTTGAAACTCAGTAATAATTTGTGGGTTGTTTTGGAGCGTTTGCCATGTTGCAACTACGTGCTGATGCTTCAAATCCTTTTCGGCGCCACTATATTCACCAACATCCAAACCAAAATGCGCATAGCTTTTTCTAGTTTGGTCAGTCAATGTAGTATCTGGGACAATAATTATTGAACGGAGATTACCTGCACGCTCATATGCCAGTGCCAGTGCCGCGCACATGCTGGTTTTTCCTGCACCCGTGCCTGCAATACCAATGCCGTTGCCTGCAGCTAATAACGAATTGACCATTTCAACTTGATAGTCGCGGACTTTCCATGGCTTACCGTCGGGGTCGGTGATTGCACAAAAATAGTTTTCGCCGATTGGTTCTGGTGTTACTGGTAAAGTCTTTCGTTTGTCTTCGAGTGATATGTCATAACCCAAATCGGCGATGTTCGGCACAATTTCATCTAGTAAGGTTATGTACGTCTTTCCCGTTTTATGAAAGTATCGTATTTTACCATCCCACGAGCCTAGTTGAAATTTTGGACTAAAGAAATAGTTTTCGGTATGTATTCCATACTTTTCATAAAAGTATGCTGTGTGGTCGCGGGACAAGCCGAGGCATGCGCAGTTAACTTCATCAATTAATACTATCTTACATGATTTTGTCATATTTCAGAAAATTCCAAATTAGCAATACGGAGTTTCGTCATATTCGTCAACTCATAGTGTCGTTGTTTAAAAGTATCAACTACGGATATGTAATCTTCATATACTTCTTCGACTTCAATTAATATTTTATATACCATGAGGAAATCTGGTTCTGCATCGATATATTTGTTCATCATTTGAATTGTTATTGTGCGAGAATAATTTTCATTATACTTCTTATACCAGTCGCCGCGCACGCGGTCAACTTCCATGCGAAAGAACTTAACTACAGAATGGAGCCGAATTCTTCGCTCATCGTAATAGTGCATAAGCGCAGAATTTTTACTAAGGCATGCTTCTAAGAGTTTACCTTCGTTGTCTATTTGTTCTTTGGCTGGTTCTAGGTCTTTCTTAAATTGGTCTAAAATTTCTGGAAGCTTTATGTACCCTTCACCGAGTTGTGGTACCATGCTCATGGCTTACTGCCCACCTTTTGTAGTAGAAAGTTTCAGTGATTGTCTTTGTTCTTCTGATAATTCTGATAGGTCGAAATCTGAGGTATGTGGAGTTGTGGTTTGCGGTGTTAACGGCACCACAAATCCATCTAAATCGCTACCCATGTCTACGGCTGTTGTTTCTAAATAGCGCATAATTTTAGCGGTGTCGTCTTCTTGGACTAGCACAAGCGGCACCGACATGTGAACTAGCTGTTGAAGGCTTTCGCAGTTTTCGGCAGTAACTACTATCTTTTCATTCCCGAAAGATATTGTATTACCGATAATATAGTCAACCGTTCCCATCATGACTAATATATCTTCCATAATACTTATATCTTCCCATACAATATCGCTTTGTGCTACACCATCATCTATATCTACTAAGTATGTAGTTACACACTCCAGTGTATTGGTTATTTCCATTAATATTTTGGTGGTGTGTTTGGAGAAATGTTCATCTCGCACTTTAAAAAGTGCTTTTAAGTCTTCCATTTGTAATACCTATTTTTATTATTATTATTTTATTTAGGAAACACAGTAATTGCCTAAAAATGTTAGTGCGCCGTCTTCATAAGATGATTCATGCTCCAATATTTTTTGGATTACGTACATTTTCCCATATTTTAATACTGCTTCGTCCATGTCTTTTGCATTTGCGCCCAAGTCTGGTGTGGAAATATTCCAACCAAAATCCAGTGCTTGTACAGCAGCACGCATACCGTCGCCTTGTGTATCTGGTATGTAAATCTTTCTTCTAGGACTTTTATCAAGCCATAGGCGCTGCGAGTCAGTTATTGTGTTGCCCATTACAGCTACACCGTCGATTGCATGCGCATCAAACCACCCCTCTATTACAAATATGGGGGATTTGTCTTCATAGTCAAATAATTTATCGAAGCCGTAGAGAATTCTTTCTTTTGATATTGCAGGTGTTTCGTATTTCTTCTCTGCGTCATATAACGCCCTGCCGATGTAATATATTAAATTATTATTCTTATATATTGGAATTATAACACGCCCTAACCATTTATGCAAGCGTGGGTTGTCTGCTTTATGCGATAACATAAATGGGTAGGAATTGTGGTCGATTCCGCGTGCTTCTAAATGTTCACGAGCGGCGTCGGCGACGAAGTCATCACCCGCAGCATCCTTTAAGTAATAGAAGTGTTCTGGTACTGCGATAGTTTTGGGTTCAATCGAAACATTCGCCTTACGAACTTCATCCTTCTTCGTATTGCCGCCGTTCTGCCATGCTGGCGACGATAGGATAATCTCTTTATACTCATCATCTGGTATCCCGAACGCATCTAGCGTTTTTAACATGTTTTTGGAATAATATTCGTTTACTTCGGGGTCATATCTGGACGAGTGACCACAGTTCCAGCATTTGTAGTCTGTGATACCATTTTCAAATTTGAACGCCCCACGAAGCCCCTTGCGCGTATGGTCGTTACATACATTACATCTTATTGCTTGCCAGCCCTTTTGGCTTTTAGGTTGAAGATGGACATGCTGATTTATTATTTTTTCTAACGTATTATCCATCAAATAATAATATCATATGTTGAAAAAAATATCAACTCATCAATTTCTTTAATTCTTTTTCTTTAATTCTTTTTCTTTGGCCTTGACCATACGTTCAAGTCTAACGCGTATATCGGCGGCATGCAGCCATATATCTCGGTCGTTAATGATGGCTTTGAATTCGGCTTTAGTTAAAAATGGGATATAGTACTTGTCGCCTATATCACTAAACCATTCTAATGTGGCTATCATTTCCATTTCTGCTTCTTTGCCCTTACCGTATATGCCACCACTAAAGTTATGAATCATCATTGTGGTATTGTCATGGACGACAAATTGGTCGGCTGCCAGAAATATAAGTGAACCCAACGAATGTGCCTCTCCTTCTAAACTACATACCACAGTGGCTTCGCTGTTACGGAAGGCATTAACCATTTGAATGCCGGTGTGTAAATATCCACCTGGTGTGTTTATGTGTATGTAAATTGTGTCTTGTGGTGGCGCAGAGTGGATAGTGTGAATCATTTTAACATAATCACATGGTTCTGTGATAGCGCCGCTTAGGTAGAAATGGTGAACTTTTTGACTTAATGTTTGTTCATAGTATTCAAATGGGCTTGGTTCTTTTTCATCATCACATAGCTTTGGTGCGATTATATCAGTCATACTATTTCCTATAAATGTTATATAATAGTAGTTATGATTCGCAAATAAGAAAGGGGGTAACCGAAATATATGATAAAATGTATCGTTTGCAACGAATAGACATAAATACATATATGTTCAACAAAACAAAATATACAAAATGGTATTATTTGATTATTCAAAAATATGCCGATAATTCTAAATGTCGCAAGGGGTTTGAAAAACATCATATTATACCAAAATCATTGGGTGGCGATAATAAACAAACCAATATCGCATTAATTCCAAGTAGAGTACATTTTATATTACACAAATTATTAATTAAAATGGTCGAGGATACAAACTTAAAGTGGAAAATGAAATATGCTTTGTGGCGGATGTTAAATCCACAATCCAAATATCATACGAGGGGATATATAGTTACAGCACACGATTATCAAAAAATGCGCGAGTCAATTCAAAAAGCTATGACCCAAAATAATCCAATGAAATTAGAACACAATAGACAGCGCATGCGAGATAATAATCCCATGCATCGTGTCGAAGTAGTGTCGAAGTTCAAAGGAAAAAATAGACCCGAACAATCAATTGTATGCACTGAACGAAATAATGTGTATTGGGCAGACCCTACAAATAAAGCAAAATTTAGTCAATATAAAAGGGACAATAAAGAAAAATACAATAAATGGTGGAAAGTTGAAAACGTAATAACGGGCGAAGAGTGGATTGTGTTAGGACTTCATGATTTTTGTATTGAGCATAATCTTAAACAGCCTGGGTTAAGTAATGCGATGAAAGAAAATCGGTTGTATAAAAAAGCGTGGAAGATAACTCCCACGCTTAGTACCGTTCTGTTGACAGGTGGTTAAACCCCGACTACAAACTTCCAATTAAGGAGTTTAGGCAGCCATGGCAAAATAAGAATCATTTGCGTTTATTTTAAGTTTCGTTCAATTACGGGTGATTGCTTAACCGCACTGTGGGTATATCTTCTTCACCCTGTCGAAAGCCAGTACACCCCCATATTTAAACCTAATCAGTGGAAGTGAGCGGAGTCGAACCGCTGTCCAGAATGTGTATTTTCTACCGTTTACAGTGATTTAAAACTATTTATCATCTTTTTCAGTAATGTCCGAATTATCCTTCGCCCAATCGAGGTTAAGGTCTTCGCCGTATTCTAACACAATTTCAATCTTGCCGTCAAACTTAGGTAGGTCTTTTTCGCTCATATCTCCAATATCGTATGAAAATGTGATGTGTGACTTGTACTCATCGAAGTCATACGTAGCCGAATGCTCTTTCATGAGTTCATTGTGTCTTTTTGTTAATTCTTTACAATCATAACACATAACTAAACACTTAGCAACAGTACCATCATCGTCTGGTTGACTATCCCACACTTCAAATTCTGAAGGCTTACCAATCATGGGAGTGTCAAATTTGCCAAAGGGGGTGTAATCTGGACAATACTTTCTACTATACAGCAGCGTTGTGTGCATTTTATCAAATCTGGTATGGTTTGGGATATCGTTTTCTTTGATATACTTTTTTATCCCATCAATGGTATCTTTGTTGAACGATACTGCTGCATACGTCCCTTTTGTTTGTTTTTTGTCTTCGTTAATTAAATCTATCAATTTCATTTTGTTCGCTGCAACATATGTCGATTATTCGGTTAACCCATTTCTGCGCAGGTTTCAGATTTGGGAATGTCTGTGTTAATTGTTCTTGGTGATTGTCAACTGTGGCAATGTATTCGCCATCGTCTTCGTATATTACATATGATATATTTCGTTCGATACCGCCATGGCAAACAGTCGTCATTGTCATTTTTTCCTTTTATATGTCACGAAATTTAATTCGTCAGTTTCCTTTCCGTCTACAATTTCAAACTTCTTATTCAAAACTTGAATAGGGAAAAATCTGTCACAATCGTAGGTTTTCCCTTTGACTATAGTCATATATATGGTTTCTGTAAAAGCAAGTGCTTCAATATACATGCGCTCACCACCAATGACAAATATTGGGCGGTCATCACCTATCGCAAGGCACTGGACTGCTTGATGGATTCCCGCAACCGCAGTGGCACCGTGAGCATCGAAGTCTGTGTTGCTGGTTACAACATACGACTCCCTACCTTTCAAAATGGGGTCGTCGATCTGACCTTCTGGGTCTTTTCGTTTTGATTGAATCATTTCAAACATGTCAGTGTATGTCTTTCTACCCATTATGCAGATGCTTGGGGTTGTAATGCGCTGAAAATACTTCAGGTCTTCTGGAAAAAACCAAGGTATTTTACCATCTTTTCCAAACCCAGCGGCAGAATCTACACCAACGATGATTGACAATGGCGGAATTTTTTCCTTGAACCTCCTCATGCGTCCCTGTCTGAGATTATGGTATATTCCAAAACTGTGAGGGCATAACAATTGTCTTGCTTGTATCTAATTTCCAAATTGGTGATGCCAGCGTCTGCTAGTACCATGTTGTTATTTCTGTTGTCACAAATAACGTTGTATTGTGTTATTTTACCATCTTGTGCATATTCAGCGAGATACTCTTCGATGACTTCCAATATCGAATCTCTGTGTACATCGTGTTGGTACAGGATAGAAAATTCTTCAATGATTTCTCCAATGAAGTCACTTATTTCTTTAAGAAGAAATTTAGACGCCACCGCTTTTGCTTTTAATGTATATGTGTTCATGTTATACCGCCACTGGCATTTTTATTATTGGGTGTGATTCATATCCAGCAATCTCAAAGTCTTCATAGACAAAGTCGTCAATGGATTCAATGTCACGATTAAAATGAATTGAAGGGGACAGGTACGGAAGTAATTCCATCTGCCCTTTCAATTGCTCTATATGATTATTATATATGTGAACGTCGCCCCCCGTCCATACAAATTCAGTAGCAACATGGTTTGTTACTTTTGCCATCATGTGCGCAAGGATACTGTATTGGACAATATTGAACGGTACTCCTAGTCCTACATCTGCTGAACGCTGGTAGAGATGACATCTTAATTGTCTGTGGGGAACATTATACTTGTCGCACTTCTTATGAATTCCTTCGTCGGATATCGGTGCGTCATACGTAATACATGATACATTGTTGTGCATCCAACGTTCACGTTCTTGGGCAGTAAGTTCAGCAGACCAAAATTGAAACAAAGAATGACATGGTGGTAATGCCATCTCGTCAATCTCTGCTACGTTCCATGCACTAACGAGAATACGTCTATCGTCTGGGTTGTTTTTTAGTTGATATATAACACGAGCGATTTGGTCTATACCGATTGTACCACCCGACGGTTCATTACCAATAGCAATGGTGGCTGGTTTGCCCCCCCAGTCGCGCCATTGCTTACCATAGACAGGTCCGAGGTTGCCATTCTCATCTGCCCACTCATTCCAAATTCTTACATCATTGTCATTTAGATATTTGATGTTGGTATCGCCGCGTAGGTACCAAAGTATTTCATAAATGATACTTCTGGTATGCATTTTTTTTGTGGTCAATAACGGTATAGACTGGTTGGACAAATCAAACCGCATTTGTTGGAAAGGTAAACTGATTGTGCCTGTGCCTGTGCGGTCACCTTTTTGGATACCTTCATCTAATATGTGTTTAACAAGCCCCAAATATTCTTCGTCATGATACATTATTATTTTCTCATTTAGTGCCAAATAGTGAAACCAATGTAATTTAGTTTATACCATTTCGGATGCATAATTCGTTGTAAATCTATAAAGTGTTTTTTTGTTATAGGTACGGTAACTACAGTTGTGTCATACAACACGAAGTCGAAGGTACGCATTTGTTTATTGTTATAGAATAGGAAATATGGAAATATTCGCCTAAACCATGATGGTTTGTTTTGTTCAAAAAAATCTTGTATGTTCATTCTTCCTTTACTGTCTCCCTTAATACTTTCGCGAACTTTTCCCGTTCGATTTTATCTATCAGCGACCGTACAACCATCTCATTTATCACCGCGTGCGACAGGGCTTGTTTTTCGCCTACACCTTCGGCAAGGTAGTCCTTGTACACTGTTCGTGATTCTTTACTTAATGTCTGTTCCACGAACATACCAAGTAGGGAGTTGTATGTTTTGATATCTAATTCTATTGGGATTAATTCACCTGCAATTTCTAATTCTGGATTACAAATTGTGCAATATTTTGAACCACATCTACAGTCTGCCATAGTTTTATCCTATTTTATACAGTTCGGTATCTCGAACCCACTTTTTCCACTCACCGTTCATTTTATCTACGGGAGTTATTTCAAATCGTTCATCGACTTTATTATTTCTTAATGTTCTTGTTGCTGTTCTTCCAGTCTTCATAACTTCCACGTCATCGTGTAAGAATGTCTGCGTCAGCCCCGATGAGTCTTGCATATTTAGTTCCTTTCTTAACCATTGCATCAAGCAGCTCTTGTGAAATTTCCGCTGATGTTTTATCTGGATAGTGTACAGCTAACATTCCAAGAAGCACATTTATTATATCCGCACTTTCTTCGATTGGTGTATCTTTCCATTCTTTATCTGTTTTGTGATGTAATTCGCCCAATTCATGAAGCATAATTTCACTAAGCTCACCAACTTCTTCGGAAAGTTTAATCACTAACGCCCACGCAGGGGCGTCTTCGTGTGCGCGGGTCATTTCTATCAACCCATACATTACTTTATTCCACTCAATCATCATTCTTTTCCTTTAAGTGACACTCGATGTATTCACGCTCTTTTGTGAACATGGGAATTTCATCATCCATACAAGACTTTGTTGAGCAATATCCACGTTTTTTCCACGCTAATATATTATTCCAATTTACACCATGTTTACTGAAAAGCATTTCCTGTACTTCATCGGTATTCTTCCCTTGTAATTCTTTATGGGAGAAGTAAAACTGTCCGAGCATATTTATACTATTTCTAGTTGCGTCCTGTTGGCGCCATACGAAATAATTGGCGACTTCATCCATGGGTACATTAAATACGCGAGCGTCAAAGAACGCCATGTTACCATCAACATCCATCGAGTTTATTTTGTGGTTAAAGAAACCAGTTGCCATGGATGCAGATATAGAAACCATCTTTTGTATGTTGGCGTCAAACCATTGTTCGGTTTTCAAAGTTTTCCAATCATTCAGGAGGATAGAAATCTCATCGGATTGCGTGTATGTAAATGATGCGTTCTGTATCGATTGAACTAACTGGTATGCAGTGCTGCGCATTGCCGTGTGCATGACATTACTATATGGTGATTTCAACGTATCAAATGCTAAACATTTAGTCCAAGTGTGGAATGCTTTACCATCCAATCTGATAATTACAGCACTGCGCCGCATTAGTTTTTGCTTAGTCACGCGCTCGTATGCCTTCATGCGATTACCAATAGATGTCTTATCCATTATTTCGCCAACCCATATTTATTAAGTTCTGTAATCAACCATACTTGAAACTTAGTGAATGTATAGTTTTCCATGCCGTTGTCAGCCACCCACTCACCATATTGTTCAAAGTTAGCTATATCATCACGACCTCGTTTTGCGCCGCGCTCGCGGAATGCATTACGGACTTCCGATGCTGTTTCGTATATTGCAGCTGGTATGACTATACACACGCACGTTAGAGCGTTATCTAACGCTTCTTCACTTTCGTGGAATTTAGCAAAAGGGTATGGGTTATCGAAGTCAGACAATTCCTTGTATATATTGCGAAGTGTTGAACTATAACCCGCGTTTAACAAGATTGATGTTTTGTGCTTTGTTGCCCAATCTACCAATATTTCATATCGGTCAGGGTTTATAGTGTCATAACCAGATTCACCAACTTGAGGGGCATAGTTATTATACAGTTCAACGGTACAGTGTTGTGCTTGTATACCTTGCTGAATGCTTGAAAGGTACATATTGCCGAAAAAATAGGCGCGCATGAAATTATCCTCTAAATGATATTAAGGGATACTATAGCCCAGTTGGGTTAAGATGTCAAGGTTATTTTATGTGTTTTTCTAGGTATCTAAGGCGCTGGTCTAATTGGGACATTTCTTCTTTTATTTCGTCAATTTCTCTACGAGATGCTTCTTTATCAACCTCATGTCTTGCTTGTGTTTCAAATTTGACATCGGCTTTCTCGACAAATCTTTCAAAGTTTGTTTCAAGTTTTACTATCTTTTCACCATAGTTTTTGACGTTGTTGGATAGTGTGGCAGCTCCCCACGTTATTGCAACTGTTTGAAAGATAACAACCACAATTAAAGCAATAGGGATTCTTTTATCGATTCCCCATTTCTCCTTTTTGGTTAGTATGTCCAAATTGTTTAGTTCTTCCATCGACGGCATCATTTATTCCCTTTAGTCGGTTCCAGCGTGCATAGTGCATCATCCTTAGTATTTATTGATTTGGTGATGTTTGTGCGAAATTTATCTGACCGTCTATCGAGGGTACTTTTATATAAAAGATATATTAATATGAAACTATAGTATTCTGATATTTTTAGTGCGTGTGCCATTAGTGACGGCAGGTCTAAACTACTAACAGAGGTGAACGACATGATGGCGTGAACCATTATCCCTTGGGACATGAATAGCCAATATACGTGCGGTGGGAATAATATGTGGGCTTTTTTGCGTAGAACTATTGCAGTAATCAACCACATAATTAATAAGCCGAAGTCTGCGGGGCAGTGTATGGTTACACCAAATACATAAATTGGGTGTGGTATTTGATGAAAATCCCCATTATCTAAAATAATGGAGGCGGCCATGAATATTGAAAATATAAGGGGGGTAGCTAGGATAATTGCCATATTTTTTAATTTACAATTGATGACGTCGTAGCACAAAAATATCATAAAGAACATGATAATGATTGTTATTCTACTGGCACCCCAAGACAACATCATCCAATGTTCTGCAATATCTGGGTAAAATGCGGGGACCAAAGCGTGGGTTAAATCTGTCACCGCAGCAATAGATATACCCAAAGCCATTAGCTTAGAATACTCGCCTGTTGCATTATAATGCAAATTTATCCCTGCTATAAAAAACAAACACGCAACAGCGGTGAGTTCCATATATAGATGAAGTAAGTTTAAATCCATTTTAACTATAACCTATTGATGTATTATGTAAACACATATATTTATAGGTTACAAAAAATTTCTAAGACTTTAGGGCATCTTCTGTTGCTATTATCCAATCTCTAACAAAGGCGCTGCGTACAATGTCTTCTTTTGTGAACTGCACACAAGCAAAGTCGTTCATGTTATGGAACACATTTAGTGCGTCTGCCATTCCCGATACACCATGTTTCCTACCATCTAAGTCGGTTTGCAGAATATCTCCAGTGAATATAATTCTGGAATTCTTACCCAACCGCGTCATGATGGAATTGATTTCATGGAACGTCATATTTTCACCTTCGTCAACAATAATCACCGCATTATCCCATGTCAGTCCACGTATAAACGATGTAGTCATAAACTCTATAATGTGTGCTTCTTTCATGTCTTGATAAGTTGATGATTTGCCAACTAAGGCGGCGAGTATATCCTGATAAGGAATTTCATACTGTGCTACTTTTTCTTCTAACGTGCCTGGTAAGAAGCCAACTTCGCGGGTTGTAACTGCAGAGCGAACTATAATAATCTTGTTTTGGTTTTTTTGAAGCACTTCGTTTAGTGCTAGATAAAGTGCCAGAAACGTTTTACCAGTTCCTGCGGAGCCGTGTAGGCAGATGTGTTCTTCGTTGAACCAGCTGTGGAATACATCTTCCTGTGCTGGCGTTAGTGGTCGTATAGCTTTTATATCGTGGGTGGTCCAGTGTTTGATTTTTCTTCCTTCCTCCATTGCTTTTCCGTTCTGGAATAATGCTATGTTAGCATTCGTTAGTTCTTGTCGCTTGTTACTTTGGCGTTTCCGTGACATACATGTCCTCCAAATTAATTACAAATAATAACAACTGTATTTATGCTTTTTTTGAATGGAAACGAAAAAGGGGCGCCAAAGCGCCCCTTGATGGGATTCCTACACGAATATATTAATCGTCTTCTAAAAATATATCCAGCGCAGTTTCTTGGTCATAGTTTTGATAGCCAGCCCTAACTTCGTCATTTTCATCAACGGAATCAATCTTTACATCATATCCCCAAAGGAATGAAGTGTATCGAAGGGTGTCAATGGTCGATTCGCGCTCAAGTGGGCGACCATCAACCATGTAGTGACGTAGGGTCATACTCCTGTCGCCCCATTTATCTACTTCATAAACTTGAATGTCTGGAATTTTGTAACCAATGTTGTATTGCTTGGCTAACGCATCACGAACGTTTTTATAACCGTGAAGATTGTGTATACCAGTTACTTCAAATTTGGGGTCGTCTTCATCGTCGCGAATATTAAACAACTTAAAATCCCGTATAATAGTTGGGGATAAGAATTGTTGTATAAAACTTTCATCTTTGAAGTTTTCGATTGCCCACTTAATGTTCTTAATGTAATCACCATTGCCAACCCATTCCTGTCCATGAAACCATTCGCGGTCTTCATCGGTTGGTTCCATTGAAACACGTTCAATGTCTTTATACATAGCCCAACCCAAAGCATATGGATTTATACCACTGAATCTTGGGTCATTAAAATCTGGCTGTAGTACGACGCCGGTATGTGATTGTAAAAATTCAAACATGGCGCCGTCGGTCAAAATGCCCTTATCGTATAAGTCGTGCATTATCTTATAATGAAAGTATGTTGCACAGCCTTCATTCATTAACTGCAGCTGTCTTTGTGGGTGAAAGTATTGTGAAATTCTTCGAACGATACGGATAACTTCACGCTTCCATTCATCAAGACGCGGTGCATTCTTTTCAATGAAGTATAAAAGGTTTTCTTGTGGTTCTGATGGGAACTTTGCATCTTCTTCTGTTTCTTTGTCTGAACCTTTTGGTATCGTACTCCAGATAACATTTAACTGCGATTGAATATAAGCATCACGTTCTTTACGATTCTTTTCTTCTGTTGCAGCACTTATGCGTGATGGTCGGCGGTACTTATCTACACCGTACACTTGTAATGCATGCGCGGCATCGAGGATGGCTTCTACCTCATCCACCCCGTAACGGTCTTCACACTTACGAATATATTTCTTGGCGAATTTAAGATAGTCAATAATACCTTCTGCGTCTGTCCACTGTTTGAACAAGTAATTATTCTTAAAGAAAGTGTTATGCCCAAATGATGCGTGCGCTATTACGAGCGTTTGCATCATCATGGTATTTTCTTCCATTAAGTAAGCGATACACGGACTAGAGTTGATTACAATTTCGTAAGCTAACCCCATACGACCACGCCTGTAAGCTTCAAGTTCTTTAATGAACTGTTCGCCAAATGTCCAGTGACTATAGTATATGGGAAGACCTACAGCCGAATATGCATCTAGCATTTGTTCAGACGAAATGACTTCCATGTGGTTTGGGTAACATTCCAAACCATATTTTTCGGTTGCTATTTTTTCAATTTCGGTATAAATTTCATTCAACTTATCGAATGTCCATTCTTGTCCTGAATCTACTTCAATCATTATACTTCTCTCTTTTCAAATAGCTTTCTAAACACTGGATAGATTTCAGTAACGTCGTTTACGATTGACATTTCCATCTTCTTGCTGCCAGCCTTCACCTGCTCATACGGACCCCACAGGTCACTTTCACCAGCAGCTCGGTGTTGGTCAACTTCAACGTATGCGAAATATTGACTTAATGGTAAAATATTATTCTTCAATATTTCCGTAGCAGTAATGTTATCTTCATACCAGTTGTCGCCGTCAGAAATCTGACATCCGAAAATGTTCCACGCCTGTACTGGATATCGGTCTTTTATAATATCCGCCATCATTTCTAATGCGGATGAAACAATGGTACCACCAGTTTCTTTAGAGTGAAAGAATTCATCTTCGTCTACTTCTTTGGCTTGAATGTGGTGACGTATCCAAATAATATCTACACGCTCGTAGTTGTAATGTAAGAACAGTAACATAAGCATAAAGAAACGTTTAGCCATTTCCTTTTCCCATTCCCCCATAGAAGCAGATACGTCCATAATACCAAACATGACAGCCTGTGTCGTCGGTACAGGGACTTTCTCCCAGCGGTTATAACGTAAGTCCATGTCGTCGAGAAATGGTATAGCCTTAATTTGGCGCTTAAGTGAGGCAATTAAAGTTTTAAGTTCTTCGATACGCGACGTCGTCGCTGCATTTGTTGGTTGCTGGTCAAGTAGTAGCAGTAATTCTTTCTCTGCTGTTTTTAGCTTTTTCTTCTTCGGTGCACGCAGACCAATCTTTCTTCCACGCGCTTGACGCATAGATTGTTTGATATTAAGTCTGCTTTGATTACCGTCGATAGAAAAGCCTGCCCGCTGGTTTTCAAATTCATCCAACTTAGCGATATTCTTTTTAACCATATCAGGAAGTTCGAGGTCTTCGAAGAATAAGTCAAGAAATTCTTCCTTGGTTAAGTGGAAGGTAAATTCATCCTCACCAATACCGTCGCTGGAGGCTTTCTTACCACTACCACCTTCACCATCTTCTGGACGCGGGATGCGGTCGCCTTGAACAAATTCTTTATTGCCGGGACGAACAGTATCTTTGATTCCACCATCTTTGTCGTGTTGGAAGGTAGGTTGACTAAGCCCTTTTCCAGGAATCTTAATCTTTTTGTCTTTGCTGTTAACGATGTCGCCGATTTTACCATTACGAATGGTATCCTTGACGGCATCGTTAACTTGCTTCTTAACACGTTTCAGGAAGCGTTGTCGATTGGTAGTACTTTTCCCTTTCGAGTTTTTACGCCTGTCTATAATAATATGTGACATTATGTTTCCTTAATAATTAAAAGTTAGGATTTACCTGTTCTCTTAATTGTTTTTGGAATAACGCAAGAACCAATCAACTAAACGCCTTACTTGTTTTTCCGTATAGCCTTTTTTCATCATACGTGAAACGAAGTCGTCATGTTTATCTTGCTCATCCGTAGTTTGCTTCTCTTGAAAAGAGATTACAGGTAACAGTTCTTCCGTATTCGCAAACATCTTCTTCTCGATGACATCACGAAGTTTCTGGTAGCTTGTCCAGTCTGGATTGTTACCACTGTTGTTTTGTGATGCGCGTAGCACGAACATTACAACTTCATTACGGAAATCCTTTGGATTACTAATGCCAGCTGGTTTTTCAATTTTTTCCAGCTCATCATTCAGTGTATCACGGTCGAACATTGTACCAGTATCGTCGTCGCGATAATCTTTATCTTGAATCCAGAAACCTGCTAACTGAATGTATCTGTCGAATAAGTTCTGACCATAGTCATGGTATGATTCCAAGTAAGCCTTTTGAAGTTCATCTTCAAGGAATTCAGCATAACGAGGTTGTAGTTCGCCTTTAATGAACCCGATGCGGATTTCTTCTTCTTCCTGCGAGAACTGTTCTTGTAGAATCTGTTGCTCCAGAACATACATAAGGTGAATTGGGTCAGCCGCAATTTCATTTGAGTCGTAGTTATAGACTTTAGATAGAATCTTAAATGCGAAACGTGTGGATGAACCATCCATACCTTCTGCTACACCAGCGACTTCTTTGTATTCATCGATTGATTTGGCGGATGGGTCTGTGTCTTTCAAGTTTTTGCCGTCATAGGTTTCCATCTTAGAATACGTGCTGCTGTTTTCTGGACGTAACAAACGAGTCAAGATTGAATATTGCGCCATCATATCGATGGTGCCCGGTGCACATGGGGCGTTTGCTAGTTCGGAATTTGCCATTAACTTGTCGTAAATTAATGATTCTTCTGTAACACGCAACACGTAAGGAACTTTAACAATATTAACACGGTCAAGGAACGCTTCGTTCTTTTTATCGTTACGGAAAGTTGTCCATTCTGATTCGTTGCTGTGTGCAAGGATTAAACCACTAAATGGAATCGCGCCGAACTGCTCAGTACCGTTGTAGTGACCTTCTTGTGTTGCTGTAAGTAATGGGTGAAGCATCTTGATAGGTGCTTTAAACATTTCCACAAATTCCATGATGCCTTGAGAAGCAACGTTTAAGCCGCCGACCCAATTGTATGCATCTGGGTCGTTTTGGTCATGGTCTTCCAAGTCACTAATGTTGACTTTACCAACCAGCGAAGAAATGTCTTGATTGTTTTCGTCGCCTGGTTCAACTTTAGTAATTGCGATTTGTTGTAAAATATCTGGCCAAATTTTAACTACTTTAAAAGCACTGATATCGCCTTTGGCTTCTTGTAAGCGTTTTACAGCCCATGGCGACATAATGTATTTAAGGTAACGCACTGGTACGCCGTATTCATCTAAAATATCGGCACCGTCTTCTGATGCATCAAATAAACCAAGAGGTGATTCGAACAATGGGGAAATTTCCCAAAAGCCTTCGCCTGCATCACTGCCGTCGCGGTCAAGATTTTTGTTCCATGCCTTGATTGTGTAAATTGGCATTTTTTGCATAAGCTCTTTTAAGCGTTCAGCAATAGACGACTTGCCACCGCCGACTGGACCTAAAAGATATAAGATTTGGTTTTCTTCTTCCAGCGACTGAGCGGCGTGGGTTAAAAATGAAACAACATCTTCAATTGTAGATTCCATTCCGTAGAAGTCTGAGAAAGCAGGGTAAGTTTTAATTTTGCGGTTTGTGAAAATTCTACTAAGACGTTCGTCATTGCGAGTGTCTATGATTGTTGGCTCACCAATCGCCATTAATAGGCGTTCTGATGTAGAGGCGTACATGCCTTTGTCATCTTTACAACCTTCCAAGTACTCGACTAGTGTCATTTCTTCGGGTTGCTTTACTTCGTATCTACTTTGATACTTTTGAAATATGTTATTCATATCGCCTCTTGTTTTTATGATTCGTGTAAGTTCTAGGAAACTATATAACTTTTTTCGTGTTTTGTCAATAGCATTTTTGTATTAATTCAAAGTTTTTAAATTAATTGTTACAACGAATTAGGTTACGAAGATTTTATCTTCAGTTCATCTAATACTTCACGTTCTGCGGTAAGGTTGCGCTCATTAGCGGCGTTATCACTGAAGCCTTCCTTATATCTAGCTTTGTTAGATTTGAAAAGTTTTTCTGCGTTGGTGTCAAGTATATCGTCCCACTTGATGCCAGCAGCATCACAGAAGATTGCTTGATACCAATTAAGGTCACCAAATTCTTCGCCGATGTTTACTAGGTCTATGTCTGCGCCATTAAATTCTAATGCTTCGAGAAGTTCAACGGATTCAGTTGACGCGCCCAATATAGCGTGAAAAATGCGCGGGTTGATATCGAGTGTCGTTTGCGTGTCATCCAAATCATCTACTGTTAGCATAGACAATGATGTAAGATTTTTTCCCACTGTTACAATGTTGTGGTCAATTGCGCTGAAATCGTATTCACGATTATAAAATGTGTGTTTCTTAATCTGGTCAAGGATGTTGCCAGTAGCGATATGCATTGAAAGGATTTGGGTTAAAAATTGTTTGTTTACTTTTACTTCATCGATTGTGCTTTCTGTAGAAACTGCACCCGCGACATAATCGTCTAGTCGTGACATATGAACCTCTTTATTATTATTGTTATTATATATTATGGTATTGGAACCCATGACAGGAATCGAACCTGCATCTGAATCTTTAGGAAAGACCCGCTCTACCGTTTGAGCTACAAGGGCATAAAACTATTTACGGTTTTTCTTACGTGCAGACCTCGCCGCTTTGCGTTTTTTTGCTTTGGTAGGTTTAGATGTTGCTTTTTTTGTAAATGTAGACTTAAATATTCCCATGTCTCGCAACATCTTTTCTTTATTGTTTTTACTAATGACACCATCCTTAACTGCGTTTTGTACCGCATGAATCATTTCGGATTGTGTTAGGGGGCGGTCTTTGTCGTCTGGTGCCTGTATAACTTTTATCTCTTTTTGTGCGTCTTCCATTTCCTTAGCGAAAGCTGCCGCGACTTCGGGTGGCAAAGGAGGAGCCATTTCAGATTCTTCAATTTTCTTTAAATCTTCATCCGATAAATCTTTTGTGAGTATTACGTTTCGTTCTACCACTTCTTCAAACACCCCATCTTCTATTTCTTCGTCATTCATTATTATAACCTTATTGTTTTATTTTATTCGCCATAGACGCGTTTGGCTAATCCGTTAGTAAATCTAATCCAATCCCTGCCTACATTATTTAAGTGCTTATATTTTTCTACAAGCACAGCATCTGGAGGTAATCCATCATATACCCCCTATAAATGGTTGATTCCAAATTTTAACTATGGCTTCATTTTTTTGCCATGCTTATTACCTAACGGCATACCGTCTATACTGTATTGTATTGGCATGTCTGTAATTTTTTTGCCTACTGGAAGAAAATCAGATTCTATATCTTCCAAATCTCGGTCCCAGAAGTTTTTGGGACTATATTCTATTTCTATGAATGTGGTACCTATCACTGTACGAACCTCGTGGATGGCAGATTCGACTGCTGCTTTTAGGTTATCAGCCTCGCGAGTGAAATCCATCGTCAGCCAGCCGTCACAACCGCAGCCGACCAATGAATCATCACAGCCTGCTTCGCACAGTGCATCAAGATGCGTTTCTAAATCATAGTCTGGATTAAGTTTAAATTTAAATATGAAATTATGTTCTTGCATTTTTAACACCATATTGAAAATTATAAAATTCCGCCGTAGGTTTCATTCGGTCAGCTTCTTCTGCAAATTTCTTTTCGCGTTTCCTGCATCGCTCTTCAAAAGCTTTTACGTCTGCTTCTGTAACTGGTCTGTTATGAGGTGCTTCTATAAGTTCATCTATCGTCATCAATCTCTACCTTTACTAATATCAACTGCGAGGCGTTTCGCCCATGCATCAATACCAGCAGCATCAAGATGTTCTGGTGGTAAGAATGCAACTTGTTGTGCAAGTCTTAATGTTTCTTCTGAAACACCCAGTATTATCAACTCTTCGTATGTTTTATTTATTTCTACCATTTGGTGGAAGAAGGAGGAATCGAACCCCGACCCCCGAAGGAGTCACCTGCTTTCGAAACAGATTAGCACACCGGTGTGCCTACATCTTCCAATTATAAGTGGGGGCGAACCCCCACTATTTAAATATCGCGTAAACGCGAGGCGGCTGGCACCTTTTTCATTAAAAATTCCATTTGGTCAGCAAGAACCTTGCGGTTCTGTAAAAGTAACCATTCAGCACGATTTGGAACGTATGGAACGTATACCAAATTCATGTGTATGTCATTCAACATGTGGTTATCTTTTTCTTTATTGCACTTTTCACAAGCTGTCACAACGTTTGTCCAAATGTTCTTACCACCTTTAGAAGTTGGGTGAACGTGGTCGCGCGTAAGCTTAGAGCTTGGGAAGTGGTTAGCACAATATCCGCACAGGTTTTGGTCACGACGGAACAATGTTTTATTGTTCAGAGGTACACGATTGTAGTGCTTCATTGCTTTTTCGCTGACTTTGCCTTTAATGGCGATGATTGTGTTTACAGAAAGAACAGTACGTTCTCCTGTTGCGGCACATGTACCACCATAAATATCAAAGTCAACAGCACCCATTGCCCATGCAACATTATCTTTTGAATAATGGTATGCTGAGTCTTCGTAGGTAATCCATTGTTGTGGGTTACCCATGATGTCTAATTGTAGTACTGTAGGTAAATCTCTTACCGTTGACATGATATTTCTCCTTTATTGGGTGTTATCCCAGTATTTAGCGATTTTACCAAAGATGTTATTATAATCAGTATTTTAGTCATTGTCAACCTCTTTCTTTGGTAATCCCCGATTAAAATACGATTCGTCTATTTTAGCAATTAGCTTATTCTTGGTATATTCACGGTTTGGGTGGTTTTTGGCTTCAGCGTAGAATTTATCCATCGATTCTTGTGTGAAATCTTCACCATGGTCTGCATGGGTGCCGTTTTCATAGTTACAATGATATCCAACTTGCTCACAAAAAAGTTGATGCCATGCAAGTTCGTATTTTGTTTCTTCGGTGGACAGTTCATACAACCCAAATGTTCTCAGGTTGAACACATTGTCGTGTTCCCAGTCTATAATATTAAACCATACCAACTTGTCTTTGTATTCTGCCAATCCACTAAGTGGCCCATCGTAATAATTACTATGCCATAACATCGTGGCTTCTGGTTGTTCCTTATCTTCATAATACATATCGGATAATGGTATATCAAAGCGTTTGGTATCGTCTGCATCAAACTCCAAAGTAACGTATCCGTCCTTGGGATAACCAATTACATCGACAGATTTACAGAAAAAATCGTTCTTTTTTCCAAATTCCTTCTCGTACCAGTAATGGAAACGCCAAAACAGGTCGTCGTCGAAGGCAAATTTAGCACTAAGCAGCCGATGAAAGTCTTTCTTGTTGTGCATTATTCATTCTCCATATAATCTTCAAAATTTTCAAATATCTTCTTCGCAACTTCTACCATGTCTTCGTTCCTACCTGCGGTATCAAGGGCAATATCCCACGCCTTTTGACCTTTGGGCAAACAATCACTACATATCGTCATATCGGGATAATCTTCCCAAGAATTTTCCCAAAATTGCTTTCTGTGGTCACTACAACAATCCTGTCCACAAAATTCACAAGGCATAATTGGATATGTACCACAGCAGCCGCTATTGTGTTCCGTGCTATAACCACAAACATCACAAGAAGTCACTGTAACAGTTTTTTCTACCATTTTCGTTACTTTTTCTTTCATTATGCAGCCTTCTTGGTGTCGTTGTTAGTAATTTCTTCTACGAGGCGCATAAATTCTTGATAATTCTTAGGTTTTAGGTCTTCTGCAACCATTTTCCTTGCTATTTTGACACCTTCGCCGAAGGAGGTGTAGTATTCTTTGTGTTCGGATAGTGTTTCTTCCAATTCACATAGAATGTTCATCAATATTGCGTTTAGGAATTCGTCACCTTCATCTATGAACGGTTCAATAAACCGTCTAAAGGCAGAAGCTGACTGGCTGGTGGTGTTTTGGGGGATTTGTGCTATATCTTTCGCACTATGGGCGGCACTACGAAGCCTACGTACACCGTCGTCAAGACCTTGCCAAATATTAGCACCATTGAATAGTTTGGTTTTTCTTGTAACGGGTGTGAATCCATGCGTATGTGGAATACCACGCACAATGTTTAAGAATATGAAGTGCTCTGCTTGTAGTGTACCAGAGTTTGCCGCAGCAGCAAATGCTTTACGGAATTGAAAGTACTGTTCTTTTGATTTGAAATAAGTGTTAGTCATGATTGTTTCTCCTAATATATTTGATTGTTTTGACTGTAAAAATTAAAGTTCAAAACAGTCAAGGAGGGTCATGACTATTGTCGGTACGGTGTACCTATGTGTGGGGAATGTCTCTTATTTTTTCGTATTTCATAATAGTATATATGTTAGTTGAAAATAAATTCACTGTTTTATGTATTAACCTTTTACAACTTCATATGTCCAACACACGTATGTTGTTTAGGTCGCTGAAATCAAAGATGCCTCGTTTGGATTGTCGTCGTATATCTTCAATTGCGTCGGATTCTTTTTCGGTGGAAGCTATCCACCCAAGTCCGCAGTTAATACATAAAGCAGTAAACTACATTTAGTTTACGCTGTTATCGGGTTGAGAATACACCTTCTAAATTTGACCTTTCGATTCATTATCCCATCGCCTGCGACAGCTAAGGTTCTAATCTTTTCCACGGTTCCAAGAACCGTTGTCAAACATGACTGCAAGTATTTAGGGTGCATGCGGTAACACCATACTGTAAAACTACTCGAAGTTTCATCTACCGCCAATCCTATCGGACTGTAAAGGGTTCGACCCCACCGTGCGACTTTGCTTCAAAACCGAATCGCCTTGCGAGCTTTCCAGTCACTACATTCACCGAAGTGTGTAGTATTAAATCATTTTCGTTTCACACTGAACGCAACTTTGCATTTTTTGAAAAATAGTAACTGTTGAGGTTACGACCTTCTGTTTCAAATAACAGATGCTCTATACTGAGCTATATTTAACTAGCGACGACGCGTGCGTTCAGTAGGTTCATATCCCTTTCGGGTCACGAAATGCTACACATCGAATGTCTTTCAGCCGCAGCCTAATCAACCGTTCTTCAAGACTTCTGGAATGACACCTTAACATTAAGCGATTACTCGCGGTGACTATTCCGAAAACCTTTGGAACTGAAATAGCGCCCTTGCTTGCAGGCTCGGACTATCTACTTCTACCCTTTACCATTCATGGTTCGTATTATTGGCGTGTATGGTGCTGGTTACCAACCATTCTTCAATCACTTGCGTTACCCAACCTAAATTGGCGCATAAGCAATCGTTCTTTACCATACTAATACTTCACACACTAGTTCCGGCACTTTTATCGACGAAACCACCCTCGCGGGGATGGTGAGGCTTTTTTGGTTTTACCTACCGAAGTAGGTGGACATATTTAGCTAGTTCACTGCCTCTTCCCGTGTCGCCACGGATTATTAATCCAAACATAAATTCTTACAAAGGTATTTAATTTTTGAATAATGAATTTTACACCACTCATTTGAAATTTCAATCCCTTCGTTTTTTATTAATTCACGTAACTTATTTTCAATATCTATTCTGTTCTGTTGTCAAATATTTCTGACCATTTAACTACAAACCCACGGTTTGGGTCAGATGTCTGGTAGGCGCGTAAGCGCGCACCAATGGTCTTTGCATTGTGCGTATTATACACACTTTCAAACAATTGTCAATACTTTTTTCAAAATAAATTTTCTTGTTTGGAAATCTTTTAAGGTGTTGCCTTAATCGATGGTTGGTATTATACATACTTTTCAGTAAATGTCAATACCTTTTTCAAAATAAATTTAATGTGGTTTGGCTTCTATGCCATATATTGCAGGGTATTTTCTATTAATTCCAAGCTTTGCATTAGATGTAGCTATATAATTACTGTTACCAACGCGTCTACTTTTGCGAGTATCAAACATACGAAATATATCACCGCTACGCAATGATTGCATTTTGCAGCGGTTCCAAATACCATTGACTTTCTTTTCAACTATTCGTATTGTTTGCATTATGCTTCCTTATTAAATTGGTTGCCATGGTGGGACTCGAACCCACGCAAACACAAGGATTTAGAATCCCCGGCTCTACACACTGAGCTACACGGCAGGGATGCTACGTTACTTATTGTGACAAGTTAAGCAAAGTTTACTACCAGCTTTACTTACTTTAAGTAATGGTTGGTCGTTAGTACCCGGTCCTACGAAGTTGTTATGAACATCATGACACGAACTACACTGCACTTTATTGGCAGGTAACATCATAGCACTAACTGTACCGGTTCGGGTTTTATCACCACCTTCACCAATGATTACTGTTGTTGCTGTTGGGTCGTGTAAACCTGGGTCAGTTGTTGCCAGCGCCGCATCATAAAGGATAGATATTGGGTGGTCATCAGTCAAATTTGCACTACGACCGACTGCTTCATTGCCATTCATCTTGAGTGTTCCATTATTGCCCCCAAAGCTGTCGATAGCAGTCACTCCATCATGGCATGACAGGCAGAGTTTTGATGAACCGGTAGGTTGTGCATCCTGCGTTGCATCAAAGGTTGGTGATGTGTACATTGCGAAGCTTACAGTGGTAACGCCGTGATTCCATAGAGGAGCCTCGGTAACTGTCGTATCAGAGTTATGTGGCGTATGACATACAACACAGATTTGCCCACCAGACCAACCATTTGCAGATAAATCATGGGCAGTACCAACAATGGTGCCTGCGTTTGTGGATGATGCCATTAATAATGTAATGGCTGCCAATGCTGATGAGATTTTAATTTTCATAATAATTTCCTCGTTTATATTAAAAATGCGATTTTATTCTTGGCGGAAACTTATTCCGCTGCGTTTGTAAATCTTTTTGATGCCGCTTTTTAGCAGCAGCCTTTTTTCGCTTACGAACAGTAGTAGGTTTTTCATAAAATTCTTTGCTGCGGATATCCTTTATGATGTCCGCATTATCGACAGCGCGCTTAAAACGGCGAAGCATCTGCTCAATGGTTTCCTTTGGATGTTTGGGGGTAACAGATACCATTAGCTTTTACGCCTCGCAACAGCAACTAAACCAAGAAGACCTGAACCGAACAACCAAACTGCGGCAGGGATTGGTACTGCAGGAATGTAGTCACGAACCATGAAGACGCCGATGTTAGTAAATGGCTGCGTATCTGATAAGTCTACTAAGGTATAATTAGAACCATATAATACTGTAGCTAAATCTCCACTTGATTCTGCAAGCATAATACCAGTAAGCCCAATAGAGTGGTCGTCATTCCTATACAAACCCTGCGAGAATAAGCTACTGTTATTTAATGTTACACTTCCACCGCTTAGGTCTACGTCGGCACCGAATGCAGTCATCCAACTGTTTCGAGACTGTATAACTAGAGAAGTTGGGTCTTCGCCAATAATAACTTGACTACCACCGCCACCATCGCTAAATGTTGGGAAAAACATACGAAACAAATTAGACACTTCTGTTTCGTATGCTACTCTCCAGCTTCCATTAGAAGCACCATAATAAGCCTCTGCCTCGGTTATAGAATTACTAAACGTGTTATTGTTCGCGGGAGTAAATGGGTAGGTACGAAATTTCAACCATTCGAGGTTAGTAGTCGTATCTACGTTAGATATACCAGCATCAAGAAATAAATTATCCAGATATGGATTAGTTATTTCGTTGATTACTGCCGAATTCGCAGTTAATGCAAATGTTGTTAAAAATACAAATAAAAGTTTTTTCATAATATTCTCCATTAAATTAAGGACAGTTGAAACCCTGTATACATTGTGTTGTCTGTGTTGTTCCACTACCCGCAGAGCCGCCAGTAGTTTGACCACCACCAGCAGCGGTTGTGCCCTGCGCAGACGTTACATTAAGTGTAGTTGGGGATGTTGGTGGTGGTGGTGGTGGTGGTGGTGTTAAACCACGATCACTATCCACATTGTTAACTTCCTGTTGTTCCCAGTTACTGCGCGCACCGGCAGTAATAGTTACAAAGTTTTCACCAGTTCGCTTGAATGAAGTTTTAGAAAGTAAACCATATCGTACCATTGCAATTTCACCATTATAATCTTCATTGCCAGTACCAATCGCTACACGATTATACATCTGCCAATTGTCTTTCAGACGCCAGTTTGTATTTGTATTATCTTGAACATTAAACTTTTTGTTTTTACCCCAAGTATAAGCTATGCCGGGTGTATATGTGGCGTACAATTCATCTGCTCCGTTATAAAATACATTTTGTGTATCGATTACATATCCTAATCCTACAGCCCATGAATCTCTGCCGCATCGTGCAGTGTCTGCATCATTAAACCACCGGGCAACATGCGTTTCAACATCCCCGTAGCGATATCGAACAGCACCATATACCATACGACTCTGTGGTCGATGAAAACAGAATTTGTTATTGTATTTGTTTGCCAGTTGTTCTTTGGTTTTGCTAACTTTACCAGAACCGCCGAAGCCAACGCCAATTTCAAACAAAATTGTTTGGTCTGACGCAGCGAATGCCGTCAATGGTACCAATAACATAGTTGTAAGCAGTATTTTTTTCATTTTCCTTTTTCCTATTTAATTAAATTCTGTTGTCTTGCCTTTCCTCAACAAGTAGGCATCACTAACGCTTTTCAAAATAACACGACCAATAATATCGTCCCTGCGTTCATTATATGGACGTATGACAACACCTTCTCGCATATGTAATTCTTTTCCAGAAACGGTTTCCTTACCGTTTGTCAGTTCTTCCACGATATCCTTGGAATACAAGCCAGAGTATAGCACAGGTACTGTATCAATGTCAAGTACCCGGCAAATCTTTTCTACTTCATTTGGTGGTAAATACCGACCGCTGGTCGGTTCTCCTACATA